>Ga0247768_1001032_pt1 | contig 10006 bp, 4 predicted proteins | sample UWRJL016104C6_FD_179944 | JGI IMG/M metagenome (GOLD analysis project Ga0247768, IMG submission 179944) | Plant litter microbial communities from Arlington Agricultural Research Station in Wisconsin, United States - UWRJ-L016-104C-6 | ecosystem: Environmental > Terrestrial > Plant litter >... | reverse complement strand
TGGTCAGACACGTGCCGACGGCGGGATCGCAAGCCAAGAATTGCGACTTGTTCGCACCCGCCATCACGTCCGCGGCGATCTTCTCCGCGGTTTTCAAGTAGCCGTCCCAAGCGATGGCCGTCATACTGCCGTCGTAGTCGGGGGCGAGCGCCTTGGAGGGCAGCTCTCCGGCCACGGCGGTCACGCCCAGCAGGTCCTTCAACACGGCGTTGTACGCCGCGTCCTTGATGCGCGGGATCTGCGACGTCGCCGGGACGCCCGGCGTGCAGGTGGGCGCCCCGCCCATCGGGGCCCCACCTGGCCCCCCGCCACCTACTCCGATGCCGCCAGCGCCAGCCGTATTTGCGGAGCTCGGGCTAGGACGACCAGGGCTCGTTTCCGACCCACAGGCGGCGAGACCCAAAAGGCTCAACACCACCGGGAAGAGCGAAATATAGGAATGTCTCATGGCACCCACCGTTCTTGTCGACTGACCCCGCACCAGTTCCGAGCACCGGGCGCGTTCACGCGAGCCCCGGATGCTCAGGAATAGCGGCCTGACGCGGATCGAGTGAGACGAGCGCTTCCTCGCCTGCGCGAATAATCTTTCCAGGCTCCCGTGTGAAAACTCACCGGGCGTGAAAAGTCACATCCCTTCGTTTTCGTGTGCTCAAGAGGCTCGCTCGGCTTCGAGCTCTGCCTGAGCTGCATCGACGCTGGCACGAGCGCGCTCGACTCCGCGTTCTGCCGTTGCGAGCTGTTCGGCGATGCGGCCGCGTTCGTGCTCCCGTTCGGCAAGCGCCATCTTCGCGTCGCGCAGTTTGCTCTCCAACTTCGCGCGTTGCGCTCGCCGCTTGGCCTGCGCTTCCGCTTCGCGTTTGCGCTCCGCTGCCTCCGCCTCCGCCTCCGCATCCGCATCCCGCTTGCGTTTCGCAGCCGCGGCTTCGCCGAGCCGTTTGGCATCGACCTCGCGACCCTTGGCTTTAGCCAATTCAGAAGACCGATGCGCAGCTGTCTCTCGCGCGGCAGGCTCGTCCTCGACCTGCTCACCGCCCAAGCTCGCAATCCCAAAGGCTTCGAACCCCGGGGGCTCGCGATCCTTGGTGAGCGCACCTGGCGCGTCGGGCTCGAAGCTTCCCGCGGCGGCCAAGCCCGACAGCGTCATCGCGATTCGGCGCAACGTGGCGTCGTTCGCGCTGTGCCCGGCTTCACTCAGCAGCTGCCGAGCCAGCACCTCCAACTTCGCGATCGCCTTCCGGTGCGCAGGGCTCGCGGAAAGCTTTCCCTTTCGAAGCTGTGTCGCCGTATCGAATAGCTCATCGAACGCTTCCCGCGCATGCCACCACAATTGATTGACGGCCCACGCCGAAATGGGCGGACGCCCCAACTTCGCGAGCCGTTCGGCGCCCGACTTGTCGCCCTCGGCCTTGAGCTCTCCAGCAAGCCGTCGCCGCTCGCTCACGAAAGAAGCGTGCGGCGCTCGATACAGTTCGGATACGGCGTGCTCATAACTGCTGGCCACGGCGAAGATGTTACCTGTCGCCGAACGGTGGGCAATGCTGTAGACGGGCGACACGCCTGGCTGCTGGAGCCTGAGCTCGGACTGGCAATGCCCTCCAGCGAGGGCGTGAGCTTCCTGAGTCGAGTAGCCTAGCGGCCGTTGGTCCCTGCGCCCCGGCGCGGTACGCCCTAGCGCCGCACGCGCGGCCGAACGTTTACCCCACGAAGCGAGCAGCAGCCGCTGGCTGAATCAGGGTCCGTAGGCGTAAAGTACGCGTCGCCATGCCATTGCCCGACGTCAGCCGTCTGCCGCTCTTGGCCCCGAGCTTCGTGCGTGAGCTCAGCGCGCGGTTTCGCGCGCTCGGCCTGAATCGCCAGGCGATTGTGCCTTTCGTGCGTCACGGCGAGCACTGGCTCGAGCGCATGCGTCGGCCGCTGCGAACATTCTACCTGCGACAAACGCGCTCGCCGTTGGTGTTCGCACTGCGCCTATTCGTGTTCATGGATCCGGTGACGCGAGAAGAGGCCATGGAGGCGCTCGCGAGCGATACGTTGCTCTCGGCATTGCTCGAAGTCGGGTTACTCGTCCCGCGCGACGCAGGCTTGGTGTGCCCGTTCCTTCTGAACATGGTCGAGGACCAATACGTGCTCTGCGATGACCTTTCGCATGGTGGAGAAGCCGTGATGGGCGCAAGCGCCACGACAGGGGATCTGCTGCAGGCGACGTGGCCCGTGAAGCCGCACGCCAGCGTGCTCGATTTGGGCTGCGGCGCGGGCACCGCTGCGCTGATGCTAGCGGAGGGCGCGGGCCAAGTCGTTGGCAGCGACATCAATCCGCGCGCGATCGTGCTGGCGAACCTGAACCAGGCGCTGAGCGATCGGGACAACGTCAGGTTTTTCGCGGGCGATCTGTTTGCGCCCGTCGCAGGCCAGCGCTTCGATCTAATCGTCGCGCAGCCGCCCTTCGTCTCGAAGCCAGATTCCGAAGAGGCCGTCACCTTTCTGCACGGTGGTGCGCGCGGTGACGAGTTGCTGCTTCGCATCTTGAACGAGTTGCCGGCCCACTTGGCACCCGCTGGTCGCGCCGTGTTTCTCGTGGACTTGCCACGGTATGACGAGGTGTCGCCGACTGAGCGCATCCGTACGGCCCTGGGCGAGGGAACTTTCGATTTGCTGCTCTTGGCTTCGCCGCCCAAAAATTTGGGCGAGTGCGTGGCTCACTACGCCGCGGGTCGCCATCCCGATTTGGGTGAGGAGTACGAGCGCGCCCTACACGCGCACCTCGCCCATCTGGCGCGGTTGGGGGTCATCGAGCTCTGCGCGATGCTGTTCGTGGTTCGCGCGACCGAGCGCACACCCTGGACTCACGCGATCCAGACGCAAGGCTTGGGAAAGCCGACGGGAGCTCAGATCGAAAGGCTGATTGCCGCTCAAGATTTGCTGGCCGGCGATCCGGCATCACTGCGGGCCGCGAGCTTGGTCGTGCCAGAGGGGACGCGCTTTACTCGGGATGAAGCCGGACAAGTGCGCATCGAGCTCGATGCATCGCGACTGATCGGCAGCTCCACCTGCAGCCAAAGCGGAGTCGATCTGTTGACCGTCGTGCATGAAAGCCCGTCGATTGCGGACGCCGTGGCTACGCTGGCGAAGCGGATGAAGCTCGACAATGCCGCGGGTCGCGCGCAGATCTTGCAAGGAGTGCGGGCAGCGCTTTTGGAGGGACTGCTCGAGCTGGAGCTCGAGATCCCAATGCCTGCGCCAGCACGGCTCTAGCGCTGAGGGCCACGATCGCCTGCCAGGCTGGAAAGTTGCAATGGCTAGCGCGGGAAAGCTCGTCTACCGAAGCTCGCTTCAGCGCGCTAACGGGTAGTGGTTAGCCGCTACCATTTGCTGTTCGGTCACGGCGATCTGAGCGTGGGAGATCACCAAATGACGTATCTGAACCGAAGGATTTTGCTGCGCGGTCTGGGCGGGGCCATCGTGACTGCACCGTTCCTGGGCTCGCTCTTCGAGCGCTCGGTGAAAGCCGATGCGACACCCGCTCCGAAGCGAACGATCGTGATGTTCACGCATCACGGCTGCATCACCAACAACTGGTTTCCGCTGAAGCTCGACGGCGAGCTCACGGCGGAGGACTTGAAGCCAACCACCCTCGCGCCGCTCGCTCCGTTCGCCAAGAAGCTGCTCATCCCGCGCGGCATTCGGACCATGAACGAGTGGACAGCGAACAACAAGGGCGCTGGCCACGGGCGCGGACAAGGCGTCGACGTTCACATCCAGGTGGTCGGGTCGGCACTCACCTGCCAACCCGTCAGCCCGAACAATAACGATCCCTTCAGCTTCAACCAGTCTACCAAATTCACGTCCCTGCCCGTGGGCCCTTCACTGGATCATGTGATGGCCCAGCAACTGAGCCCACAGGGGAAGCCGCTGCTCTTGAACACTTCCGGACAGAGTAGAGAGCAAGCACAGACAGCCATTTCCTACTCGGCTAAAGACACGATCTTCCCGGCGCAGAGCGCGACTTCGGCCTTCGCTGCGCTCACGAACCTCTTCCAGCCGAATATGCCGCCGAACGAAGACGCTTGGGCCGTCGCCAAGGGCAAAGCCATGGCGGACATCGTGAGGGGCGATCTGAATCGACTCATGGCCCAGAACATGAGCAAGGCAGACAAGGAAAAGCTCTCCGCTTGGGTCGAGCTCACCAACGAGGTCGGACGCGGCTTGCTCTCGGTCGCCGCCCAGTGCAGCCAAGACAGCGCGACTCGGCTCGGTGCCTCGAACAAGCCTTCGACGACGGCGACGGGCGACGTGCTGACCCGCAAAGTCACTGACAGCATGGACAACGCCGACCTTTACTCGGCGGTCGCGGCGCTCACGGCGGCGTGCAATGCCAATCCAGTCATCGTCTTGAAGTATCCGGGGTCCCTCATCTTCTCGGGGCTGGGCATCGACAAAGAGTCCGCGGCACTTGCGCACCGAACCGGCAGTGGAAACATGGTCGGACCCTGCGTGCCGAACGTGGTGCAAATGTTGTTGAAGATTGACGCCTATTTTGCGCTAAAATTCGCCAACCTCGTCAAAATGTTGGACGACATCAGCGAAGGGGACGGGACCCTGCTCGACAATACGACCGCCGTCTGGCTGAACGAAAACTCGGACGGCTGCGCACACAACCTGAACAACATGCCCATCATCCAAGCCGGTAGCGGTGGTGGCTACTTCAAAACCGGCAAGATCGTTCATCTCGACCCCAACTCGGGGGCAACCGCAGAAGACATGCTTGGCCGAAGCCTTTCTCAGTGCGTCGAAGGCACCACCGATCAGGTCGATGCCGTGAGTCAGGGCACTGGCACGGACCCGCGCTTCGGTAACGCGCCGGTCAACAAGTACTTCTGCAACCTGATGAACGCCATGGGTATGAAGGCCGACGCCACGGGTTATCCGGCCAAGGATGGCTCGAATAGCGAGGTGACCCACTACGGATATTCCGACAAAACCGAGGACTTCGCGGGCGGTGTGGGCGCGGTCGAAGGCGCCACCATTCACGACCCGGGAGGATTCACGGCGCTCAGGGCCTGAGCCGATCCCAATCCAAGCTACTCCGCGTATTCGGCGCAGATATCAGCAACGCAGCGACCGGCCTGGCACGCCGCATCGCGCGAATCGCCGTGGCCCATGCTCATGCATTCGGAGCTCGCTGTGCACGACTCGCCCGGAGCGAGCGTCGCGGGCGGCACGCAGACCGCGTTCGCGTGGTTCGTGCAGGAGCCGCTCTGACACGCGAGGTCCTCGTAGCCGCACGCTTCGCCGTCGGCGAGCAACGCGCCACACACGCGGGGCTCGGAGCTCTGGCACGCGCCGCTCGCGCACTCGAGATGGCTCTGGCAGGGCTCACCGTTCGCGACCTTCGCAGTGCACACGCCGTCGTTCGTCCCGTTGCTCCTGAGGCATAGTCCACTTCGGCACACGTCGTTCGACCGGCACGCGGCCCCATCCGGGCGATCGTTCAGGCAGTGCCGAGACCCGGGATCGCCGGCAGAAGCGTCGCAGATCAGGGAATCGAACGCGCTTGCGTACTCGCCGTCGTCGTCCGGCGGCCGTTGCTCATGGCACACGCGCGGCGCTGTGGAGCGGAAGTCTTCGCCGCTTGCGTCACACTCTTCGCCGAGCCCGACTAGCTCGATGCATACGCCCGCCTCGGCGCCGTCCCAAGCGCACACTCCCTCGCGGCAGTCACTGACTCCACCCTTGTAGTTGACGGGATGCACGCACGGCTCGCCCAGAGCGCGCGTGCCGAGGAAGACTCCGGCGAGCGAATAGACCTCCACGCTGTCGAGCTTCAGCGCACGAAACGGCTCTCCCAGGCACTCGGGCTCCGGCTCGTGCAGGCGCTCGAACAGCGAAAGGGCCGCTTGCCCGTCGAACGTGAGGTCCCCCGCTGCTACGGCCGCCGGCAGGCTGCCGAGAAAGCCGGTCGGCTCGCACTGCGTCGCAAACCACTCGCGATAGCGCATGACGGCCGCTGAATCGCAGGCGCAACGCTGCATGTACGCCGCAAACTCATCGCTCCAAAGCTGGCAGAATTCGTCCACCGTCGGCGCCGTTCCATCCGTCCCAGCACTGCCCGCCGAGCCGCCGCTCAGCGCGCTTCCGGCTGAGCCCTCGCCCGCCGGACTTCCGGCGGAGCCGGCGTCCCCGCCCCCGCCGGCCTTCGAATCGCCGCCATCGTGGGCGTCTTCGGACGAGCCGCAGCCGAGCACTGCCAGCGAAATAGACGCGACCACCAGCCAAGAGAACCGCCTCACCATGCTCGATGACTACCACGACTGCTGGCTGGAAGCGCGGAAGCTGGGCTGCCTCAAGGCGACTCGGTCGTCACCTTCATGTGGGTAGTCATGAACGCGGCGTAGTTTGGCTCGATGCTGAAGCGCGAAGCGTCAGCCAAAAAAAAGCGCGTAGCGCTTCGGTAAATGCGCACGCTGGTTCTCGCAGCGATTGCAACCGTCTCTGCGTTCGCAGTATCGCTCACACGCGCACGTTCAGGGGCGATGTAAGCCTAACGCGCGAGCCTCCTCGCAAGCTCGCGCTGGAGCCGCGTGTCGGGCATCCGCACCGATGTGCGCAGGCACGGAAAGGACGTGTTTGCGTCAGACACTTATCGCAATACGCAATCGACCGTACGCCCGTGGTCAGTCACAAGGATCGTTTACCGTTTCGCCGGTCGAGCGTCCGCTCGAGTCCAACCAAAGGTCACTGTGGGATCTAGTCTTAGTTTGAGAAGTGCCGCGTTTGCTCTGATTTCCTGGCTTGCCATCGCCTGCTCGGGCGCACCCGAGGTCGTGAATCCGGGTGACCAGTTCGGGATGGCTGGCAACAGCGGCGCAAGTAGCGCCACTGGGTCAGGCGGCGGCGACCAAGTCGACACCGGCAACGGCGGTGGCCAGACCATCGACACGAGCGACGGCAACAACTGCAAAAAGACTTGCGACAGTGGGGAGTGCGGACCGGTAGCCAACGGCTGCGGCGGCATCCTCAAATGTGGCGGCTGCAAGGCTCCTGAGACGTGCGGCGGCAGTGGCGTCCCGAGTCATTGCGGCGAGCCGGAGCTCACAGAGCCTCCTCCATGTGAGCCCAAGACCTGCACCGATCTGGGAGCTAGCTGTGGCCTCGAAGCCGACGGCTGCGGCGCGGTGCTGGATTGCTGGGGCAAGGATGCGATCAAGGTCGACGGCAAATCGCACTGCAGCGACCCGGCAGCGACTTGTGTGGCCGGTGAATGCAAGAGCCTTTCATCCTGCACTGCCAAGACCTGCGCGAACTATACGGACCCAACCGGGCTGTGCGGACCGGTCAGTGACGGTTGCGGCGGCACCCTCGATTGTGGCTTCAGCTGCGCGAGCGGTGAGGTCTGTGGCGTGGATGAGCCCGGCAAGTGCGGGACCGCCAAGTGTGAGCCAATCAATTGCGAAGCGGCCCTGGCGGACAAGCCGCAAGGCTACTGTGGTTATTTGGCGGATGGTTGCGGTGGCCAGATTGCCAATTGCGCGACCACCTGCACGGGCACCGATACCTGCGGTGGCGGCGGGACGCCGGACGTCTGCGGACACGGCAGCACCGTGGTCTGTGTGCCGAAGACCCAGGCTGACTGCGGCCCGAGCTGCGGCCCCATCAGCGATGGCTGTTCGGGCAGCGTGGACTGCGGCGGCTGCACGGCCCCTAAGACTTGTGGTGGTGGCGTCCTGCCGGGCCAATGCGGTGCGCCGGTATGTCAGCCGAAGACCTGTCAGAGTGTCGGGGCCAACTGCGGTTCGATGCCGGACGGCTGCGGCGGCACGCTCATCTGCGGTGGCGCTGGCGGTGCCTGCGGGAGCAACCAGGTCTGCAATACCAATCAATGCCAGGACGTCGTGTGCAAGCCCAAGACCGCGGGCGAAGTCTGTACGGGGCTGTGTGGAACCCAGAGCGACGGCTGCAGCGGCACCGTCAACTGCGGTGGCTGCACGGCTCCCAATACCTGCGGCGGTAGCGGCACTCCCAGCGTGTGCGGCGTGCCCCCCTGCGTGAAGACCACCTGCCAGGCCCAGGGGGCCACTTGTGGCCCGATCGGTGACGGCTGTGGCGGCATCATTGCGTCCTGCGGCACCTGCTCGAGCCCAGACATTTGTGGTGGTGGCGGGACGCCCAGCGCGTGCGGGCATCCCACCGGAGGAGGCCCCGCCTGCACCGGGCTGTGCCAAAGCCAAGTCGCGTGTACGGCGGGTCAAGAGACGCGCCTGACCGGTGTGGTGACCGCGCCCAACGGCACGGAGCCGCTGTACAACGCGCTCGTCTACGTGCCCAACGCGCCGTTGCCTGCGATTGCGTCGGGAGCGAGCTGCGTGCGCTGTCAGGACGAGGATCTCGGTAGCCCGATCGCGGCCGCACTCACTGGTGCAGATGGCGCTTTCGTGCTGAAGAACATCCCCGCGGGCGTCAGCTTTCCGTTGGTCGTCAAGATGGGCAAGTGGCGTCGAGTGGTGACCATCTCGGCCGTCCCGCAGTGCACGAACCTCGACCTGACAGTCAATCAGACCCGGTTGCCCCGCAACATGACTGATGCGACGACCGCCAATGTGCCCTACCTCAGCATCCCGAAGACCGCGATGGTCACCGGTGACGTCGACGGGCTCGAGTGCGTGCTGCGAAAGATCGGCGTGAGCGACAGTGAGTTCACGCTGCCGACGGGTACAGGGCGCATCCACATGTACCGCGCCAACGGCGGCAACATGTGCAGCGCCTGGAACACCAACGGTACGTGCAAAACGCTCGTCAATGCGCCGCTGGACAGTTTGTTCGCGAATAACAAGGTGAACAACTACGACCTGAGCATCTTCGGCTGCGAAGGCGGAGCGACCGAGCACAACAATTACGACGCAGCACTGCGCACCTTTGCCAACAACGGCGGCCGCGTGTTCGCCTCTCACTTCGCCTACACCTACCTGCACGACAACGGGAACTTCAAGGACACCGCGACCTGGGGCAACACGGGCAGCGACACGACGACCACCGGCATCATCGACAAGACCTCGCCCAAAGGCGGCGCCTTCAACAGTTGGCTCGGCAACGTGGGTGCGTTCAGCCCGAAGTACGGCAACGGTTACATGGATATCCAGGAACCGCGCTACTACGCGAAATCCGTGCTCGGCACGAGCGAGCGCTTCGTGTACACGGATACCAGCGTGAAGCTGGGCGTGCCCGCGACACAGATCGACAAGCAGAACTCGGTCCAGGAGTACGCATTCAATACGCCCGTCGGCGCGGACGCGAACAATGTGTGCGGGCGCGTGCTGTACAGCGGCTTCCACGTGGCGGGCGTCACCGGTGCAGGCACCAAGGCCTTCCCCAGCTACTGCTCGACGGGCCCGCTCACGGCCCAAGAGAAGGTGCTGGAGTTCATGATCTTCGACCTCTCGGCCTGTGTTTCGGTGGGCGCTCCACCGCCTCCTGCGACTTGCACACCCAAGACCTGCACCGCCATCGGGGCAAACTGCGGCCCGGTCGCAGACGGCTGTGGTGGTATCCTCGACTGTGGCGGCTGCACCGCACCGCAGACCTGCGGCGGCGGCGGCACTGCTAACAAGTGCGGCAGCAACTGCAAGCAAACGACTTGCGGCGCGAAGGGTGCCAACTGCGGCACGATCGCGGACGGCTGCGGCGGCACGCTCGACTGTGGCTCTTGCCCGAGTCCTGCGGCCTGCGGCGGCGGCGGAACCAGCAATGTGTGCGGCGTTCCGCAGTGTCAGCCGCTGTCTTGTTCCGCGGCTCACGCCGAGTGTGGGCCGATCGCGGATGGCTGCGGCAGCACGATCAATTGTGGCTCGTGCACGACGGGTACCTGCGGCGGTGGCGGCACGCCGAACGTGTGCGGCTCCGGCAGCTGCGCACCGCGCACTTGTCAGAGCGTCGGCGCGAGCTGCGGTCTGATCGGCGACGGCTGCGGCGGTACCATCTCCTGCGGGACCTGCCAAACCAATAGCGTCTGTGG
>Ga0247768_1001031_pt1 | contig 10007 bp, 5 predicted proteins | sample UWRJL016104C6_FD_179944 | JGI IMG/M metagenome (GOLD analysis project Ga0247768, IMG submission 179944) | Plant litter microbial communities from Arlington Agricultural Research Station in Wisconsin, United States - UWRJ-L016-104C-6 | ecosystem: Environmental > Terrestrial > Plant litter >... | reverse complement strand
CGTGGTCGCAGCGCCGGTGCCCGGACACGTGCGGTCCAGCTTGCCCGCGCTGTTCGTCTTGTTGGCCACGCATTGCCAGCCTTTGCGTGCCGCGGCGGCGTACTTCGGCTCCGTGAGCCAGCCGTTCTTCAGGCCCGTAGCGAGCGCGGTCGTGAACATCGCCGTGCACGAGGTTTCGATGGGCGCGGAGGCGAGATCCAGCACCTGTCGCCAACAGCCGTCATCGTCACCACCGCTGACTTGGAGCGGCAAGATCCCGTCCATGTGCGTCTTGTACGCCGCCAACACGCTGTCGCGCGTTTGCCCGGCCGGTAGCTCGAGCAGCAATTCGCTCATGCCGGTCGCGAACCAGCCGTTGGCGCGACCCCAGGCGGGTTTGGAGTCGAGCGTATGCCAAAGCAGCGAATTTTGTCGCAATTTCTTGACGTAGATCAAGAGCGCCGTCGATGCGTGATCGAGGTAATCGCTCTTCTTGGTGGCTCGATACGCCATCACCTGCAGCTCGGTGATCATGAACATATCGTCCGACCAATAGCGTGCATCGGTCGTGATCATGTCCTGGTTGAGCGGAGGAAGCCATTGGGTGTCGGCGCGGCTCAGCCCCAAATCCTTGAGGCTTTGCTCGTGGTTCTGCAGGTAAAGCTCCAGCGGTAGAACGCCGAAAACGCGCTCGTCGACCGAACCCTTGCCGGTTGGATTCGGCGGCGGACTCGATTTGACCTTGGATGAGCCCCACGCAGAGCTCAGCGCTGTATTGTTGGCGCTGTCTGCGGTCGAGGCCGTGAAGCGCAGCGCGCTGGACCAGGTCAATACGACTGGGTAATCGTAGGCGTCGTTGGTGTGGGCCTTGAAATCGGGGACGGCGAGCTTGCCCACATCGAGCGGACCTTTGCCGCTCGTCCAATTCGCAAAGTCACTGATGACTGGACACGCACTCGGTGAGCTTCCGCCAGCTCCGCCTCCGCCGCTGCTACCTCCCCCTATGCTGCCCGCGATTCCCGCTGTACCAGCCGTGTCGAGCCTTCCGCCGGCTCCGCCGTTGCCGGCTCCGCCAGCCGGTGAGCTTCCGCCATTGGCGCGACCAGCTCCGCCGCTGGGCGCCCCCGCGGCTCCGCCGGGCGTCGCGCCGCTAGAGCCTCCGCCAGAGTTCGCCGCGCCCGCCGAGCTCTGTCCGCCGGCTCCCGCCTTGCTTGGCGGGCCGCTGCCGGCGGGATCCGACTGACTGCAGCCACTCAGCGCGCTCCACACCGGTAATGTCAGCCCAAATGACAATGCTGCGAGTCGAAGCGCGCTCATTCGGTTTCACTCCCTGAAAGTCCTGTGCTGGCGAGATCAGATTCCAACCCGCGCAACTGAATGGGCGAAAGACGCGACCACGATCACTTCTCGTCGCCAAACTCGGAATTCCTTCGCGAGCGAGAGCTACGCGGCGCGGTCTGTCGCTATTGAGCGCAATATGCGGCGCCTGCCACTCGCCAAGGCCGCAATGCCCAACAGCCAAAGTCCCGAAGTCGGGCTCGGCCGGGAACCCGCGGCCAAACAACCGCAGCCCGACGGCTGGTTGAGACTCGCGCCGCCAGGACTCGCGGCGGGAATGACACTCGCATCGCCTGCTCGTTCGCCCGCATTCGAGTCGTTAGCACCGGGCTTGCCCGCGTCGCTCGGCACCGGCCCATCCGTATCGTCGCCCGCCGGTCGCGGCGGCGCGTCGCTTCCGCCGGTTGCGGCGGCGCTGTTTGCGGTCGAGCCCGCCCCACCACTCGTACTCGTGTCGCCCCCAAAACTCGAACCGCCGGTTTCCGCGCCGCCCTCAGCCGTAGCCGTCGTACCGCCTGCGCTCGATCCGGCGGACTCGGCGCTGTCTGCACCAGCAACGCCGCCCATCGTCGCGCCGCCGGCAGCGGTACCGCCGGCGGCTGTACCGCCCGAGCCCGTGCTCGCGGCACCTCCGGTGCTTGCTCCTGCGCTGCCGGCGGCGCCGCCCGACCCACCCGGTTCGGTGATGGTTGCTGACAGCGAAAAACTGCCAAAGCCGCTGATGCGCTTTACGAAAACGTAGGCGGTCTCGCTGATCGATGACGCAAACGAGAGCGCCTCATCCTGGCCCAGCCCTGCGGTCGTGCTGGAGGCTCGGATTACGGGATTGCCGCTCGCATCCGGAGTGCCGGCGTACAGGTAGATGTCGAAATCCGCGGTGCTCGGCACACTCAAACCGAGCGATATGCTCGAGCCGTGGCTCAACACGGCCTGTCGCCCCCAAGCGCGCCGTTCCCACTCCAGCCGCGCGGGCGCGCCGTTGCTCACGCTGCCGGTCATGGTCCCAGGCACGGCGAGGCTGATGGCCTCGATCGCGGCGTCGGGGTTCAAGATACCGAAGCCCTCGTACAAATCCTTGGGCGCGGCGGCGCGACCGAGGGTGGGCGAATTCGTTGCGGCTTGCGGCGCTTCACGCGTGGCGTTGGTTTCGCTCGCGGAGGCCAGCATCAGCATCTTGACCAAGAGCGGCTGCTGATTCGAACTCAAACTCCAATACACGCCGGACTTCTGGAATGCATCGATCAGCAGCGCCGCCACTCCGGCCGCGAATGGGCTGGCCATGGAGGTGCCCATGAGCGCAGTGTAGTCGTTGCTCACTTGATCGCTGAAGGCGCTCGATTTTGCGTCGGAGCTGTTCGAATCAGCGGCCAAAATCATGGACCGGTAGGTCGAGCCACCGGGCGCCAAGATGTCGGGCTTGTAGTCCGCGTTCGCATCGAGCGTCGCGCTGCCCTTGCTGGTGTAGGTCGTCAGCTCGTTCTTGTCGTTGCTGGCGCCGATCGTGATCACTTTGCTGGCACGCCCTGGATCGCCGATTGTCCCGCTGGGACCCTCGTTGCCCGCGGCCACCACCACTACGATGCCGTTGTCGACGGCGGAGTTGGCCTTGGCGCGCATCGCGGCATCGGTGCCACCATTGCTGACGCCCAGGCTCAGGTTCACGATTTTGATCTGCTTGTCGAAGCGCTGCACGACGAGGTCGTCGAGCGCCTTGCCAATCGCGCCCGAATCGCCTGCACCCGAGTTGCTGAACACCTTCGCTCCGTACCACTGACAACTCGGCGCGACGCCGCGCAGCGCTCCGAAGCCATCTCCTACGGCGGGATAGTTCAGCACGGTGTTGGCGACGGCAAAGTTGCTGATCGTGCTCATACTGGCTTGGGTAAGCCCGTCGCTGAAGCGCGCTGGCGAACTATTCACGTGGCTTTCGCCGATACTTCGCGGACTCGCTCCGACCGAGCTGACGAATGGCGTCCAAGTGCCGCTCGCATCCGGGGAGGTCACCAAGTAAAAGTCGGTCGAAGATCCACCGAGCCAGGTCGCGGTCGAGCTGACGCTGAGCGTGCTGCTGCCGCCGAAGTAATTGGGCGTGTGGATCACTCCGGGGCTGAACGCGCCGACGGCCAGCTTGCTCATCGAGCCGGAGCTCGTGTAGCGGAGCGTGCCCGGTCCGACGCCGAAGGCCGCGCCGGTGCCGAGCGCGATCGACGTCACGTGCGTGCCGTGACCGAGCACGTCGCCCGGGATGAGCGTGTTGTCGGTGGTGTAATCGGTATAGCCGACCATGCGCCCGCTGAGATCGCTGTGCGTAGCGTCCACGCCCGTGTCCAAAATGCCGATCGTGATGTTCGAATCGCCGGAAAACCCGCTGTTTACGCCCGCGAAATTGGCTGCCCAGACCGGGCGCACGCGGCCGGTGCGCGTGGCTTCGTCCAAGAACAAACTTACCGGTTTGGGCGCCGCGAGTAGGCGCAAGTCAGTGCCGAGTTCGTCGCGCAGCGCGTTCAGCTTTTCGCGCGCGAGCGTGCCGGTCCAGCCGTAGCTGACCGCGAGAAACACGTGCTCCACCTGACCGCCCAGGCGGACGAAGGCGTCCAAGTGACGCTGCAAGGTGGGCGCGTTGAGAATCACCTCTAGGTTCGCGGAACCGCCTTCGTCGGGTTGCTCTTGGAACGCGTCGTCGATGCGATCTCGATTGTGATCGCTGTCCGATACGTCGGGCAACTCGGGCACGACCGCCGGCGGCGTAGGGGCAATCGCCGCCGGCGCGACCTGGCTCGACCCCGGTTCGTCGCTCGAGACCGAGCCCGAGCAGGCGGTGAGTGCGGCGCATGCTAGCCAAGCTACCGCGCAAGCGCGTGAACACAGGGAATGCCCGGGCGCCGCGCGCTCAGCCGTCTTGTCTAGCATCGAGATTGGCGGTCCTTGACATACGGCAGCAAGGTAACCGTCTTTGGGCTACTGGATGGTTTCCGGAATCAGCCGCGAAGCGCCGCGCGCTCAGCCGTCGCCGAACTTCCGGCTCGGGCCGATCGCTTCGAGCGTGTCGAACACCGGTCGCCCGTAAAACGAGCTCGATTCTTGCCCGCTCTCGGCGGAAGGAGGCTCACCTTCGGCGATCACGAACGCGCGGCCGTCGGGTCCGAGCAGCCAAGGCGGCAGACGCGTGAAGCGATCGATCAGCGCATCGACGAACAGCCGGACACGGGCCGAGAGGTGCCGACTGCCGGGGTACACGACGTGGATTTCCGAGCGCCCCGGCGACCAATCTTCGAGCACCGGCGCAAGGTGCCCAGCGCGCAGCGCTTCGGCGCAGAAGAAGGCCGGCAACACGGCGATGCCCGCGCCGCGCAAGGCCGCGCTGAGCGCGAGCTGCACCGAGTTCACCGAGTACCTTCCCTGAATCGCGATCGACTCGGAGCGCCCCTCTCTGGAAAACACCCAGGTCGCGCGGCGGTCGTTGCTCGACACCAAACACGAGTGCTTGAGTAAATCCTTCGGCGCTTTCGGAGGCTCACGCTGAGCGAGGTAGGCCGGACTCGCGACGCACATGCGCTCGGCGCTGCCGATCTTGCGCGCGATCAAAGAAGCCTCGATGGGACCAATCACGTGCACCGCCAAGTCCAAACCTTCTTCGACCACATCGAAGCGGCGATCGGCGACGATCAGTTCAACCTCGACCTCGGGGTGCGCGACCAAGAACTCAGCCACGAAATCACCCAAGAACGCGTGTCCGAAGAGCAGTGGCGAGCCGATCCGCAGAAGCCCTTTTGGGGAACGGTGGATATCGGTTACCGCGGCGTTCGCTTCTTCGATCTCGGCCACGACCCGTGCGGCGCGCTCGTAGTAGGCCGCGCCAGCAGCTGTGGGGCGCACGTGGCGAGTGGTGCGTTCCAACAGCCGAACGCCCAAACGTTCTTCGAGACGGGATACCCGTTCGCTGACCGTTGACTTAGGTAGGCCCAACGCGCGGGCTGCTTTCGTGAAGCTCTCCTCCTTCACGACGCGCGCGAAGATCGCGATCTCGTTCAGGTCCTGCATTGTTCGCCCATACGAATAACGTGTTCGTTTCTGAGGGTCTAGTCCGTATTCCCGAACGGACCGAAAGAAGTGCTGTCCTCGTCCCCCGAAGTAGGTCCCATGGCCAACGCCGCCGTATCGTCCGCTAGCTTGTCTGCCACCGAATCCGTTTCAGCCCAACCTGCCGCGGCTCCAGTCAAACGCTCGCGGGCCAAGATCGTGCTGCCCGCGTTGGTCGGCGTTGCCGCCTTGGTTGGCGTTGCAGTGTACCTGCACGGCAAGGGCAAAGAGACGACCGACGACGCCTTTGTCGAGAGCCACGTGGCCAACGTCGCCCCGCGTGTCCAAGGCCAAGTGCTCCACGTGTTAGTGCACGATAACCAAGCGGTCAACGCGGGTGACGTGTTGGTCGAGCTGGATGACCGCGACGCCACCGCCCGCGAGCACGCCGCGACGGCCGATCTGGAATCCGCGGAGGCTACACTGGCTGCGGCCAACGCGCAGCTCGCACTCGCACAACACTCGGTGGACGCCGGTTTGCGCCAAGCCAAAGGCGGCGTGACCCAAGCCTTCGCTCAGTCCGGCAGCTCGAAAGCGCAAATCGACCAGGCCCGCGCCGATCTCGTTGCCGCCCAATCGCGCTCGTCACTGACCGGCATGAATCTCGAGCGCGCCGTGAAGCTCCACAGCGACGGCGCGGTTGCGCAAGCCGAGCTCGACCGCAACCAGGCCGAGGACGATCAGGCGCGGGCTGCGGTCGACCAAGCCAAAGCGCGCTTGTCCGTTGCCAGCGTCGGCTTGGTGAACGCGGGTGGTGGCATCGAGAGCGCCCAGGGGCGCCTGGCCGCCGCACAAACCGGTCCGGATCAGGTGCTGGTCGCTGCAGCGCAGGTCGATGTCGCCAAAGCTCGGGTCGATCAAGCCAAAGCCGCGCTCGAGCAAGCCGATCTGAACCTCTCGTACATGAAAGTACGCGCGCCGACGCGCGGCGTGGTCTCACGTCGCAGCGTCGAACCGGGCCAACTCGTCGATCCGGCGCGACCACTGCTCGCGCTCACGGAGCTCGACGACTCGTGGGTCGTGGCCAACTTCAAGGAAGATCAAATCGGCAGCCTGCGCGTCGGCCAGCGCGCGCAGGTCACACTAGATGCGTTTTCTGGTCGTAAGCTGAACGCGCATCTGGACAGCTTCTCCGGTGGCACGGGTTCGCGCTTCGCGCTCTTGCCCCCCGACAACGCGTCGGGCAATTTCACCAAGGTCGTGCAGCGCGTGCCGGTCTTGATTCGCATCGACGACAAGCCGCAAGACATCGTGCTGCGCCCCGGTTTGAGCGCGTTCGTGACCGTCCGCACCGACGGAGGTTGAGTCGTGGACGCCGCCGTCACCGGCTCGAAGAAAGCCATCACCTTCGTGGTGATGATGGCGGCGCTGATGGCGCTGATCGACATCACGATCGTGAATGTCGCGCTGAACGACATCCGCGCTAGCTTCGCCACGCCGATCGATCAAATCGGCTGGGTCTCGACGGGCTACATGATGGCGAACATCGTGGTCATCCCGATGACCGGCTGGTTCCAGCGCCGCTTCGGCTATCGCCGCTACTTTGCCGGGTCGATCGTGCTGTTCACGATCGCCAGCGCGCTCTGCGGTTGCTCCTGGAACCTGACCTCGCTCGTGCTGTTCCGGGCGCTGCAAGGCCTGGGCGGTGGAGCGATCATCCCTACGGCGCAGGCCATCTTGTTCGCGCGCTATCCGCGCAAAGAGCACGGCATGGCCTCGGCGCTATTCGGCTTGGGCGCTGTCACGGGCCCGCTGCTCGGCCCGACCATCGGCGGCTATCTGATCGAGTGGTCCAACTGGCACTGGGTGTTCCTGGTCAACGTGCCGCTCGGCGTGATCGTCGCCATCATGTGCACTCGGGTGGTCGAAGAGCCCGGGTTCAAGCCGGCAAAGTCGCCGATCGACGTGTTCGGCATCGCGCTCTTGGCCATCGGCATGGCCTCCCTGCAATACGTGCTCGAAGAGGGCAACCGCGACGGCTGGGACTCCGTGCCGATCATGGTGCTAATCGCCGTGGCGTCGGTGTGTTTGATCACGTTCATCGTGCACGAACTCGAAACTCCGTACCCGGTCGTCGACTTACGAGTCTTCAAAAACGTCAGCTATTCTGCGGGTACGGGCATCAACTTTCTGCTCGGCCTGGTGCTGTTCGCGGGCAACTTCCTGTTCGCGCTCTATTGCGGCACGGTGATGCACTACGTCGCTCTCGACATCGGGAAAATCTTTCTCGTCGCCGGCCTGATTCAAATCGTGATCATGCCCATCATCGGCAAAATGGTCACGCGGGTGGACCCGCGGCGCATGCTCGTGTTTGGCATCCTCGGCACCTCACTCAGTCTGTGGCTCAACGCGCATTTGACCGACCAAGCCGGCTTCTGGGATCTCACGCGCCCGCAATTCGTGCGCTCGGTCTCGATGGGTTTCATCTTCATCCCCATCAGCATGCTCGCTCTCTCGGATCTACCGAACGAGATCCGCGGCAACGCGACGGGTCTGTTCAACCTGACCCGGGAGCTCGGCGGCTCGATCGGCACGGCTTGGATGGGCCTACTCGTCGACCGAGGCACCAAGATCCACGCCTCCTATCTGCGCGAAGCGATCAATCCCGAGAACCCGCTGGTGCAGGAGCGGATCGCGGCGATTCGCAACTCCATCGGACAACAGACGTTCACTTCCGACCTCGTCCCGGAGGCGATCCTCGAGTTCAAGGTGCGCGTACAGGCGCTGATTTTGAGCTTCAACGAGGGGTTTGCGCGCGTTACGTTGCTGTTCTTGCTGTGCCTGATCTTGGTGCTGTTCCTCAAGCGGCCCAGGCCCGGCGGAGCCGGCGCGGCCGGCGCGCACTAGTCAGCGATCGGAGCGCGTAACAACGGCGTCTTGCGCGCTTTTCAGGCGGCTGCCTCGTGCCGAAGGGGCGTGCGCGTGTGCATACTGCATCGGCGTGATCGCGTTGAGCCGTTTGAAATGGCGGGTGAAGTGGCTCTGGTCGGCGAACCCGCAACGCAGCGCGACGTCTGCCGCAGGCACGCCGTCGAGCAATAGGCGCTTGGCGTGGTTGATGCGCAGGCATAGCTGGTAAGCGTGCGGCGGTAGCCCATAGCGTTGCTTGAACACGCGTAGTGCTTGGAAACGGCTGAGCCCGACCAGCCGAGCCAGAGTATCGAGATCCACGTTGAGGCCCTCCTCGTTCAGAAACTCGCGCATGCGAGCGGCGCTGCGTCTCGACGGGCCCGCGCCGGGCCGCGGTTGTCGCGCGCCGTGGATCAACTCGCCGATCATCGCCTCGGACAACTCCAGCAGCTGCGATTGCACGTGCAAGGCCGAGGCGGTGGGCCGAAAGATCTCGAAGAAATCAGCGAACTGCTGGCGGAGCCGCGCGGAAATAGGCTTCATGACCGCGCCCCAATCGGGCCGGATCGAGCGAGGTTGCTGTTCGACCAACCATTCCTCGAGCAGTTCGGGCTGAAGCTGCAAGACGTGGAACGATCCCGAACCGTGCGGGCTGCCGATCAACAGCTCGCCGGGCATGTTGCAGAAGGCGAGCCCAGGTCCCCCGCTGTGCGTTTGTCCGCAAGCGCGCGCTTGGCCTTGCCAAGTTCGGAAAACCACGACCGAATAGGAGTCGGGAATGACGCGCCACTCACGCGGGGAGCGGCGCGCATCGATGACTTCGACGCCGGGCAGTGCCGCTGAGCGACGGTAATCGACGATTTCAGTCGCTGCATCTCCCTGTGCCGCCACGCCCGAAGTGTGAGCCTAACCAACCTACAAATCACGAACAATCAGCGGCCGCGATGGGGCATGAACTCCGCGCGCCCGCGAACTGCGATGCTGGATTGCGATCGCCTGATGATCCCGCCGAGGGAATGTTGCTCGACGGCGACCGTGTCGACGTCTTGGCCCCCTCCGGATTGGGAAGCGCGTGGAGCGGCCCCACGAGTGCTTCGCGCAAGCGTGGGACGAGGTTGGAAGCGACGCGAACGGAGACGCGCGCATTACTTGTTCGGTCCGACCCTGGGGATTCGACGATTTTTGTGTCGATTTCAGTGGACGGGTTTTGGGCCTCCGCTTGCGCTGTCGATGGGGTACGTTTGAATTTGCCTTCTTGCTTGCGCGAAGTCTCGTGATGCGTGCGCTTCGCGCGTGTGGTCGAGTTCGCAGCCGTTTTGCTGCTGAAATGACCATCTCGGTGCGAATGTGAGGCTCCAAATATCGCGTGTTAGACAAGGGAGATCGGGAACTCAGAACTGTTGGCGGGGTTGTCCGAGTTGATTCGGCAGAGCAACACGCTGAGCGCGGGGGTGCTTGCGCACCTGGTGGAGCTCGAGCTGCGCTCGCTGCATTTGGAACTCGGTTTTCCGTCCCTGTTTCACTGCCCGTCGGGGATCGCAAAGCTCGTCAGTCGCCTGTGCCAAACGCGCGTCGACGACTTCCGCGGCTCGGGTGGCGGCACGGGCGCAGAGCGGGCTCGCCTGCAGTTCTCCCATTGCATTGCAAAGCTCCGCGCTCGCCAGTCGTGTAGAATCATGAGGCGATCGCCCCCCAAGATCGAGGTCAGCGCTTGCGGCCAAGGGTGTCGGCCAGCGCACGGTACCAAATGAGCTTCCTCG
>Ga0247768_1001030_pt1 | contig 10008 bp, 12 predicted proteins | sample UWRJL016104C6_FD_179944 | JGI IMG/M metagenome (GOLD analysis project Ga0247768, IMG submission 179944) | Plant litter microbial communities from Arlington Agricultural Research Station in Wisconsin, United States - UWRJ-L016-104C-6 | ecosystem: Environmental > Terrestrial > Plant litter >... | reverse complement strand
CAGCGAGCCCTTGTCGCTGGACGAGCTGCGCGAGGCCGTTCGCCGGGTGGTGGGCGGGGAGCTGCCGATGAGCGAACCGGTGGGCGGCGAGCCCGTGGCGCTGCGCAGGACGACCGGCGCCAACTCGCGGCAGGCCGACCGCTACCGCGAGGGCCGCGTGTTCCTCGTCGGCGACGCGGCGCATGTGCACAGTGGGGTCGGTGGGTCCGGCCTGAACCTCGGCATGCAGGACGTGCTCAACCTCGGGTGGAAGCTGGCCGCCGCCGTACACGGCCGGGCACCGGTGGGGCTGCTCGACACCTACCAGGCCGAGCGGCTGCCGGTGGGCCGCCGCGTCATCATGCACACCCGCGCGCAGACCGCGCTGCTCGCGCCAGGTGCCAACGTCACCGCACTGCGGGAGCTGTTCGGGGAGCTGCTGCGTGAGAGCGACAACGTCAGGCACATCGCGGATCTGATGGCCGGGGCCGACATCCGCTACGACATGCGGACCGCGTCGAAGCATCCGTTGGTGGGCGGCTGGATGCCGGACTTGGCCCTGCGTAAGGGGAACAGGGTCGCTGAGGTGCTTCGTCCGGGCAGGCCGGTGCTGCTGGACCTCGCCGGGCGCGCCGACCTGGCCGACGTCGCCCGTGGCTGGGTCGACGTCGTATCGGACTCGGTCGAGGGTGAGGCCCCGGCCGAGGCGGTGCTGGTCCGGCCGGACGGCTACGTCGCCTGGGCGGCAGGCCCGGAAGGCACGGCCGACGAACTACGCGGGGCGCTCCGGACGTGGTTTGGCGCCTCGGGGTCGTGAGTGTTTCGCGGGGTTCTAACCCCGCGAAACACTCACGACCCCACCAGGCCACGTCCTACAGTGGTCCATGCCCGAATCCGTCGAGGTCCACCCAGCCACCGAGGACCGCTTCGATGACGTCGCCGTGATCCTGAACCCGAACGGGAACGACCGCGCCTGCTGGTGCCTGGCGTATCGGGCGCCCGCGGCGGACTTCAGCGCGATGCGGGGTGAGCAGCGGGCGGAGTACGTCCGGGGCCTGTGCGCCCGGCGGCCGGCGCCGGGAGTCCTCGCCTACAGCGGTGAGACGCCGATCGGCTGGTGCGGTGTGGGACCCCGCTCGCAGCTGGAGCGGCTGAAGCGATCGAGGACGATCCCCACCGTGGACGACGTGCCGGTGTGGAGTGTCATCTGTTTTGTGGTCCGGGCGGGCTTCCGGCGCCAAGGCGTCGCTCACGCCCTGCTGGACGGGGCGGTCGCTTACGCCCGTTCGCACGGCGCGCCGATGGTGGAGGGCTACCCCGTCGACCCGGGCGAAGGCCGTATCAACTCCGCCGCCGCGCACGTCGGCACCGTGGGCCTGTTCCGGTCCGCGGGCTTCGAGCTGGTGGCGGAGACGCAGTCGCGGTCGGACCGGCAACCGCGCTGGCTCATGCGCAAGGACCTGGGCTGACGGTGGTGGCGCCTTGTGAGCGTTGCGGCCGGTTCTAACCGGCCGCAACGCTCACAAGGCCTGACCGCGGACGGCGCCCGGCAGCCGGTTCGAGAAAGCCAGCACCACCAAGGGAAACACCACCGCGAAGCCCAGGAGCACGGTCTGCCCGACGGCGCCGCCGATGGAGAAGTGCTCCAGGTGCAGGGCGTGGAAGAGGAAGTGCGGCACGGTGAACACCAGGTTCGCCGCGGCCGCGGTCCGCACCAGCAGCCGGTCCATCGTCACCGCGGCGACCACCAGCACGAGCACGTAGGCCAGGGTCAGCGCGCCGACGTCGCGCATCAGGTGTTCGCTATACGGCGGCAGCATCGACACCCCGGGGAAGTCGTCGTAGAACACCTTGGGCAGCACCAGTTGCACCACGCCGGCCAGCCCCTGGACGACGGCGAGCAGGACCAGGACCGTCCGCAGCCACGCGCGCGCCGTCACTTCCCGCTCCGGTAGGACACGGCCGACGCGGCGGGGTGGTCGGCGAGGTACTGCTCGAAGGTGATCGTGCCGGTCGCGTTCTCCGGGGTCGTCCCGGCGCCCCGCTTGAGCGCGCGGAAGATCTTGCCCGGCAACCGGACCGGGACCACCAGCCGGTGCCGCCCGGTCGACCGCAGGTAGCCGCGGGCCATGTCGCGCGCGGTGCGGACGCGCGGGCCGCCCATGTCGAGTGTGGTTCCGGTGGGCTCGGCGGTGGCGAGCTCGATCAGCCGGTCCGCCACGTCGTGGACGTCGACGGTCTGGAAACTCACCGCCGGCACGAACATCAGCGGCAGCTTGGCGGCCCCGGCGAAGATCACCCGCACCAGGTCGTGGAACTGGGTCGCGCGCAGGATCGTGTACGGCAACCCCGAGTCCCTGATCAGCCGCTCGTCGGCGAGCTTGGCGCGGTAGTAGCCCACCGGGATCTTGTCGATGCCGACGATCGAGATGTACACCAGGTGCGGCGACCCGGCGCGGCGCGCGGCGTCGACCAGCTTGCCGGTCACGGCCAGGGGATCATCACCCGAGGAGCGTGAGTCGTTGGCGCAGTGCAGGATCACGTCGGCTCCGGTGACGGCTTCGTCGAGCCCGGACCCGGTTTTCAGGTCCGCCACCACCCACTCGCCCGGGGTGGTGTCGCCGTCCGGCCGTGGGCGACGGCTCATCACCCTCGGTTCGAGCCCGGCCGCGCCGAGCCGCTCGACCACCACGCGGCCGAGGGTGCCGGTGCCACCGGTCACCAGAATGGACTTTCCCACGGGCTTCCTCCTTGTTCACAGGTCTTCACCTAGGAGAAGCGGTAGCGCCCCGGAATGTGACAGCGCGGCAGGCTCACTGTGGCCGGGGTATCACGTTGTCCAGGCCCAGTGGGGTGGACGGCGGCAGCGGCTCGGCGCGGTCGGCGCGGAAGGACTGCAGGAGGAAGGCCACCAGCCGCCGTGACGCGGCCAAGGCGGCCTCGGTGGAGGTAGTGATGAGGCCGCCGTTGGCCATGAGCACCATGGTCAGGTCGTCGAACTCGAAGTCTTGGCGCAGGCGGCCCGCGTCTTTGGCCCGCTGGGCGAGGACCTCGAAACCGCGTTCGGCTTTGAGGCGCATCGCGTCGAAGGCGGACACGTCGGGGAAGGTCGTCACCAGTGCCGCGGTCAGCCCCCGGTCGACGGCTTGCATGGCGCAGACTTGCTCGACGACCATGCAGAAGCCGTGCCAGGGGTCGGGATCGGCGAGTCCGTCGTCGATCACCGAGGTGCACTGCTCGATCTTGTCGGCGAACGCCTCGGCGATCAGCGATTCCTTCGTCGGGAAGCGCCGGTAGAGGGTGGCGACGCCGACTCCGGCGCGGCGGGCGATCGCGGCCATCGGGGCGTCGAGGCCGCGCGCGGCGAAGGTGTCACGGGCGACGTCGAGGATGCGGTTGCGGTTGTTCTGGGCGTCGACCCGCAGCTCCGGGGCCTCGGTGGTCGTCATTCGAGAAGCCTCGGTGGTCATGACTCTCACTTTAGCTCAAGTGGATGGACCTCTCCGTTTACCGTGCTAGCGTCGGAGACAAGTGGAAAGACCACTCCACTTCCTTCGGAAAGGCGGCACCTTGTTCGCACTGCAGTTCTCGGAGTACGGCGACCCCGGGGTCCTGATCATCGCCGACGCCGAGGAGCCGCACGCCGGCCCCGGCGAAATCCGCATCGCCGTACGCGCCACCGGCCTCACCCCCGCCGACGACTACGTCCGCTCCGGCCGGTTCCGCGGCTTCATCGACGTCCCCCTGCCCCACATCCCGGGCATGGACGCCGCCGGTGTTGTCGACGAACTCGGCGAAGGTGTCACCGGCGTCGCGCTCGGCGACGCCGTCTTCGGCCTGGTGGACACCGAGAAGGTCGGCGGTGCGGCCGCCGAGTACGCCGTCCTCCAGGTTTGGGCGGCCAAACCGGACGCCTTCAGTTGGGAGCAGGCGGGCGGCGCCGCGGCCAACATCGAAACCGCCACCCGCACCCTGAACGAACTCGGTGTTGTCGAGGGCACCACCCTGCTGATCGAGGGCGCGGCCGGTGGTGTCGGCACCATCACCACACAGCTCGCCGTCGCCCGCGGAGCCACCGTCATCGGCACGGCCAGCGTGGGCAACCACGAGCTCCTGGCGAGCCTCGGCGCCTTGCCCACCACCTACGGCAAAGGCCTCGCCGAGCGGGTCGCCGCGCTGGCACCCGGCGGCGTCGTTTCGGTCGCCGACCTCACCGCCGCCGAATACGGCGTGCGGATGTCGAACCTGGCTCCCGGCAGCACCGCGATACCCGGCCACGAAGGCCTGGCCATCGCGGCGGCGCTCGCCGACGAGGGCCTGTTCACGGTGCCCGTGCACGCTGTCTTCGCGCTCAAAGACGCCGCACGGGCCCATGAACTGAGCGCCAGCCGCCGCGCACGCGGCAAGATCGTCCTGACCGTCCCCTAGCACGTCAGCCTTCCAGCAGGCCGCGGACGTCGGCGGGCAGCTCCTTGTCACCGAGCGCGCGTCGGAGTCCGTCCTTCAACTGGGCAAGACCCGCGGTAGCGGCTTCGGCGCGCGCGGCGGCCTGCTCCCGGGCGTGCTGCGCGGCGCCGAGTTCGCGGTTGAGGCCGTTGAGGGTCGTGTGCAGGGCGGTCAGCTTCTCGTCGTATGAGTTGCGTGCCGCCTGCTGGTTCTGCTCGAAACGTTCCCGGACCCGCTCGGTCTCCGCTCGGGCCTCGGCGATCTGTTGCTGGTGACGGGCTTCTGCCGCGTTGAACAGGGACCGATGGGCGATCGCCTGGTGCTCGAGGTCGTTGACGAGCTTGCCTTCGGCGGTGTCCACGCGGGCGATGGCCGCGGCGGTGCGGGCCTGTTCCTCGGCCACCGTTGTGCGCAGGGCCGCCAGTTCGGCTGTCATGGCCGCGACCGTGCGATCGAGGTCCGCCGTCCGTGCCACCGCGGCATCGGCGCGGGCGCTCGCGCGGGTCAGCTCGTCCTGCAGGGCTGCCGTGCGCCCATCGGCCCGGTGTTGCGCCTGCTCGGCCTCGACCCGCGCACGACGCTCACTCTCACGATCCCGCTCGGCGGCTTCGCGGTCCCGGGCAGCGGCGTCGGCCGTCTCCGCTGAGGCCGCCGCGTCCGCTTGGGCGTCGGCAGCCCGGACCTCAGCCATCCCGCGAAGCCGTTGCTGCTCGGCGGCGACCTCCTCGGCGGTGTCCCGCTGAGCGAACGCGCTGGCCACCGTGGTGTCGAGCTGCCCGCGGATCCCGGTGAGTGCCTCGACGAGTCCCTTCACCGGTTCGAGCGCGCGATCGACCTGCTCACCAAGCGCGGCGACCGAGGTGCCGTCCAACGCCGCGTCGCCATCCCGCAGCGAGTCCGTGTCGACCAGCGCGGCCTCGGCCTCGCGGCAGGACAGGTTCCGGCTCCCCCAGGTTTTGCCGTCCTGGCAGAACCTCGCACGGTTTCCTCGACCCGTGACCAACGGCAATACCGCCGCACAACGCCGGTATCCACAGATCCGCCGAGTTTCGTCACGGCTTTCGTCAGGCTCATATTCGTCCCGGGGTGATCCCATGGCCACAACACGACCATCAGCATCCCCTGAACCGGGTTGACCGGGGTTTTCCATGTCAGGCAGCCTAGCATCACCATATTTATAAGAGAAATTCAGTATCGAGTTAAATAAGTTCATTAGTTAACGAGGTTCTGAGTTGAGATAAGGTCACATATCGCAAGTCAGAACCTCCATGAAGCGGAGCGCGATCCGGGAGTCATTCAAGGCCTCGCGAAAAGCCGGGATCGTCACCGTGACGAAACGATCCGATGCCGTGCAGGATCGCCTTGACAACCTTGGAACGTCATTCCAGTCTATTTCTGGAATGACGTTCCAAGACCTGTCGAGAAAGGCTTCGCCATGCCGCACACCGCCGACGGCCACTGGGTTCGATCGTGGGCCGCCGCACCACAGAGGGCCGACGAGGAACTCCCCCGCATCGCCGACGCGACCCTGCGCCAGGAGGTACGGGTCAGCTGCGGGGGCGACCAGATCCGTATCCGGTTCACGAACGAGGCGGCGGGATGACGATCGAAGCGGCCCGCGTCGGAGCGGTTGAAGCGCGACCAGCCTTCCTGGACGGCGTCCTCTGCCTCGCTCACCGAGCCGAGCACCGGGCGCGCGTACCGGGCCGGTGAGAACCTGTCGCTCGAAGGCGTGACCAGGGGAAACCGGACTTGGGAGGATTCGCTGGCGGAAAAGGTGCGCTAGCCGGTCCGTATACTTTCCGGCGTGGAGAGCGACAACGAGAAGGCCTTCTTCGACGTGTTCGCCGAGGCCGCGCGGCTTCCGGAGATCGCGGAAACCATGTTGGTGGACAAGTATTTCGTCGACAAGGACACCGCCAGCGTGCGGATCTTCCGGATCTACCGCGAAGTCCCGTTGCACTACCACAATGACTGCGACGAAAATCTCTACGTCGCCAGCGGCCGCGGCACCTTCCATCTCGACGGCGAGGAGTTCGAGGCCAAGCCCGGCATGTTCCTCGCGTTCGAGCGGCGGAAGGTGCACGGCTTCCCGAGGATCGCCGAACATCCGCTGGTCGTGCTCGCCATCGACGTACCGCGGCGACGGCCCGACGACATCGTGTTCGTCGACCCGGCCGCCGGGACAGCGGAGACCTTCATGGCACGCAACAAGAAGGCCGACTAGCCGAAGTAGTGGCCTGCCTCGATGTCGGCGATCAGGCCGGGATGCCTTGGCTGCCAGCCGAAGCGTTGCCGGGTCAGCGCGTTCGACACCGGGCTGTCGAGGGAGACGAACGGGGCCAGGAAGCTGAAGTGGTCGCTCGCGTCGTCGGCCGTCAGGCTCACCAACGGGAGCTTGAGGAACCGGCCGATCGCGTCCGCGATGTCCCGGAACGGCACGCCTTCCTCGGCGACGGCGTGCAGTCGCGTACCGGCGGGCGCCGATTCGACGGCGAGGCGGTACAGGGTCGCGGCGTCGAATCGATGCACTGACGGCCACCTGTTCGTCCCGTCGCCGACGTAGGCGGACACGCCTTTGTCGCGGGCGATGCCGATCAGGGTCGAGATGAACCCGCGGGTGTCGCCTTCACCGTGCACGGTCGGCGCCAGCGCGACCGACGACGAACGCACGCCGCTCTCGCCCAGCACGAGCACCGCCTGCTCGACGGGGAGCCGCAACGCCGTGAGCGCGTTGGCCTCGTTGGGGGTTTCCTCGGTGAGCAACCGGCCCGGCGTCCGGCCCAAGACGCCGGAGGTGACCACGAAGGGCTTGCCGGTCCCTTCCAGCTCCGCGCCGATCGCCTCGACGGCGGCGAGTTCGGCCCGCGCCCGCCCGGCCGAGTCGGTGGTTTCGGAGATGTGCTGGTTCGCGGCGTAGATCACGGCGTCCGACTCCGCGGCTCCGGCTCGCAGGCTGCCGACGTCGGCGATGTCGCCGCGGTGTACGTCGACCCCGACTTCGGTCAGGGCCGCGGCGGCGGTGTCGGAGCGGGCGAGGCCCACAACCTTGTGTCCCGCGTCGAGCAGTTCGTGGACGATGGCCGAACCGACGTAGCCGGTTGCTCCCGCGACGAATACGCGCATGGTGGAAATCCCTCGATGGTGGTTGATCGGGTTCGCACTTCAACCGTAGGAACCGGAGGTGCGCGGCGTCCAAGACCTGTTTCGCACCGCGTGATACGAAATGGGTATCACGCCTAGGATGGACGAGTGCCCAGTGTTCCCGCGTCTCCGGTGGACTTCGATCTCCGGCTGGTGCGGTACTTCACGGTCGTGGCCGAGTACGGCAACTTCCACCGCGCAGCCGACGCGCTGCACCTCGCGCAGCCGTCGCTGAGCCGACAGATCCAGCGCCTCGAACAGCGGCTGGGTGTCCGCCTGCTCGACCGCACGACCCAGGGCAGCCGCCTCACCGAAGCCGGACAGGCTTTTCTGCCCCAAGCCGAAGCGCTGCTGCGCTCCGCCGAGGTGGCCGCGGCGACAGCACGCGCAGCCGCTGTGCCGGGCGCCGTCACGATCGGGTACGCGGGCGGGTTCCTCATCACCGACGTGGTGCGCGAGCTGCGTGACACCCATCCCGACGCCGAGGTGCACACCCGGCATCTGGACTGGACCGAAATCCGTCCGGCCCTGCTGGATCACCGCGTCGATGTCGTTGTCGCCCGCGAGCCGTTCCCGACCGGCCAGCTGCGCGTGACGCTTCTGTACGAGGAGCCCCGGGTACTGCTGGTGCCCCAGGCCCATCGCTTGGCGGGCCAGGAATCGGTCACGCTCGAAGACTTCGCCGACGAGCCTCTGATTCGCTACGCGGACGAGGTCTACGACGCGTTCTGGCGGATCATTCCGCGCCCGGAGGGGCGCCCGGCGCCCGAGGGTCCGCTCGTGGATTCACACGTGGACAAGCTCGAAGCCGTCGCCGGCGGCAGCGCGCTCGCCGTGGCGCCCGCCGGGAGCGGGAACAGCGTTCTGCGCCATGACGTCGCGGCCGTTCCCATCGAGGGGATCGAGCTGTGCAGAGTGGTGATCGTGACTCGCGCGCGGGAACGCGGCCGGCTGGTCGTGGCCTTCCGCGACGCGGCCCGGCGCCGGTTCACCGAGCCTGAGAACTGAGAGGAATCCGTTGTACGCCAGCCAGTACGAGATCACCCTGCCCGCCGATTACGACATGCGGATCATCCGGAAGCGGGTCGCCGACTTCGGAGCCTTGCTCGACGACCGCGCCGGGCTGGGCCTGAAGGCCTACGCGATCCGGGAACGCGGCGTCGCCGGGTCGCCGGTGAACCAGTACGCGCCGTTCTACCTGTGGAACGACGTCGGCGGCATGGGCAACTTCCTGTTCGGCGGCGGCGGTTTCCAGGGGATCATCCGCGACTTCGGACGTCCCGCCGCACACCACTGGACCGGCGTCGCCTGCTTCGCGGGACCGTCGCGCGATGAGGCGCCGCGCGCCGCGTCACGTCGTCTCACCCCGATCCCTGTCGACTCCGAGAGCACTGGTCTCGGCATGAGCACCCGGATCGAGGAGGAGATCGAAGCGCTGGAGGCGTTGTCCCGGTACGAGGGCGTGCACACCGCGGCGCTCGCCATCGATCCTCAGCAGTGGCAGTTGTTACGGTTCGTGCTGTGGCAGGACGGCGTTCCCGCAGGTGAGGACGCCACAGAGCGCTACGAGGTCCTGCACCTCTCCGCGCCGGAGCTGTCCGGTCTGCCGACCGGGAGACACTGGTAGAAAACTTGCCAAAACGGCATCTTTGCAATTTCGGCAAGTTCTACTACTCTTGCGGACATGACAGCTGACGACGGCGACCTCGGGCTGCGGGAGCGCAAGAAGCGGGAGACTCGGTTGGCGTTGAGCCAGGCCACGATCCGCCTGACCCTGCAGCGCGGGTGGGCCAACGTGACCGTGGAGGACATCGCGGCCGCGGCGAACGTGTCCGTGCGGACCTTCCGCAACTACTTCTCCAGCAAGGCCGAGGCCGTCGCCGCCAGCCATCTCGAACGCTCGCTGCGCACCGCTGAAGACCTGCGGGCGCGACCGGCGGGCGAACCGCTGTGGGAAGCCATCGTCAACACTGTGCGGATCCAATTCGAGGGGCCACCGAGCCCGACCCCCGCGGTGCCCCGCTCCCAGGAGCAGATGGACGCGATCCAGCTCATGCTCACCGAGCCGGCGCTGCACGGCGAGATCCTCAAGGCAACCGCGATCGCGCAGGGAGAGCTGGCCAAGGCCGTCGCCGAACGCACCGGCACCGACGTGACCCGGGACGTGTACCCGGGCTTGGTGGCCGCGGTGGTCAGCGCCGGCAGCGCGAAAGCCGTCGAGCACTGGCTGCGCACCGATCCCACCGGCTCGGTCGTCCCGTTCTTGCGCGATGTGTTCGAGCAGATCACCGCGGGCTTGCCCGTCCCTTAAGCCCCACCGAACCACGCCCGGCCTTCACCGGGCGACTTCGTGCTGCCCTTTTTCCCTACCCAGAAGGAGAAACACCCCCATGATCGTCGATGTTGTCATCACCGGAGGCGGCCCGAACGGGCTGATGC
>Ga0247768_1001029_pt1 | contig 10012 bp, 5 predicted proteins | sample UWRJL016104C6_FD_179944 | JGI IMG/M metagenome (GOLD analysis project Ga0247768, IMG submission 179944) | Plant litter microbial communities from Arlington Agricultural Research Station in Wisconsin, United States - UWRJ-L016-104C-6 | ecosystem: Environmental > Terrestrial > Plant litter >... | reverse complement strand
GGACAGCGTGACACCCTCGCCCAGGAGGTACAGCTTGAAGCGGCGCTCCCCCGGCTCGGCACCGGCCGGCACGTAGAACGACATGGCCGGGTCGCCCCCGGCCGTCAGCGCGTCCAGGCGACGGAGGTCCAGCAGGGCCTCGGCGGCGCTGAAGTCCTCCTTGTAACCCTCGGGGAAGACCGAGGTGTAGCGCGCCCCGAGCTCGGTGGCGGACTCCTCGCCGATCATGCTCTGGCCGCCGTCACCGGCGCGCTCGCGGCGCTCCGCGAGGATCGCCTCGACCATGAAATCGTCCCAGCTGCGGACGGCGGTGTTCAGCAGCTCCTGGATGTGCCCGATGTCCGGGTCGGTCCGGCGCGCGGGATCGGTGTGCACCATGAAGTGCACCTGGGCCAGCACGGCCTCGCCGATCCTGGCGCTGTACTCCAGCTGGACGCCTTCGAGTTCGTCGATGAGCACTCGCTGCATCGCCAGCCGCGAACGCGTCGTATAGCGGTCCCGCGGCAGGAAGACCAGGCAGGAGTAGAAGCGGCCGTACGGGTCCCGGCGCACGAACAGCCGGAGGCGGCGGCGGTCGGACAGCGCGATCGCGCCGGTCGTCGTGGTGTACAGCGCGTCCGAGTCCGCCGAGAACAGGTCGGACCGCGGCCAGTTCTGCAGCACTTCCAGCATCCGCTGGCCGGAGAACGACTCCATCGGGAACCCGGCGCGGTGGATGACCTCACGCACGCGCCCGGCGATCACCGGGATGTCGAGGACGTTCTCGTGCAGCGCGGTGGTGGTGAACATGCCGAGGAAGCGGTGTTCCCCGGAGACGGCGCCGTGCTCGTCGAACGTCTTGACCCCGACGTAGTACGGGTAGATCGGGCGGTGGACCGTCGACAGCGCGCTGGCCTGGGTCAGCACCAGCAGCGGCGACGAGGAAAGCGCCGTCGTCGCCGAGTCCGGGCCCGCCGTCAGGCTTCGGGCGGCGAGGCTGTCTTGCCGCAGCACTCCCAAACCGGACGCGAGGACCGCGCGCAGGGCGGGCTCGTCGGCCTCGGGGTGCGGGTTGTCGACCAGTTCGTAGCGGCGGTAGCCAAGGAAGGTGAAGTGGCCGCTGGCGAGCCAGCGCAGCAGCCCGGCGCCCTCGGAAACCTCGTCCTCCGGCAGCGACGGCGGGTCGGCGTCGAGCCGGTCGGCGAGCTGACGCGCCGTCTCCGCCATCTTGTCGGCGTCCTCGACGACCTCACGCACGTCGCCGAGCACCGAGGAAAGCCGGTTCTCCAGCTCCCGCGCGCGGTTGGGGTCGGTGATCAGGTCGATCTCGAGGTACATCCACGACTCCGCCGCGGCCCCCGGTGGCGGCTGGGCCGCGTCCGCGAGGGGGTAGACCTCCCGCAGCTTGCCCGTCAGCTCACGGCTCACCACGACGATCGGGTGCACGATGCGCTGCACCTGCACGCCGTCGCGGGCGAACATCGCGGCGACCGAATCGACCAGGTACGGCATGTCGTCGGTGACCAGCTGGACGACGGTGGCCTCACGGGTCCAGCCGTCCTCCGCGGTCGTCGGGTTGAGCAGCCGCACCGCGGGCCGCCCCGGCACCCGGTGCCCGGCGAGCTGCTGGTGCGAACGCACCGCGCCGACCAGGTCCACCGGGTCGTCCCCGAGGATCTCCTCCGCGGGGATGTGCCGGAAGTACAGGCGGATCAGGTCACCGATCTCCGGTGCGTGCGCGGCCGCCGCATCGATCAGGTCGTCCCGGATCTGTTCCGGGCTGGCCGATCGCCGCTGGCCACCGATTTCGGTGCCGACGCCTTTTGCGGGCGGGGACGAAACTCCCGTCGAGCTCATTGAGCAACTCTCCACTGTGCGTGATTAGACACCGCGCCGAACACAACGATGTGTCGAACGGTCCCCACCCTAGTGCGCCCCCGATTCGGCGTTCGAGGAAGACCGGCTCTGAAGCCAAGACTTAAGAAAGGTTTAGTACAGAAGGGAAAGCTGCATGGATTCAGCTACTCGCCAGTTCGGTGGCGGCCGTTGTCCGGTCCACTCGCGCCAGAACGCAGGTGCCCGTTGACCGGACGGCTGGATGCGGGTTCGTCACTCTGCGAACCCAAACGCTTCACGAGGGCGGCCGCACTGGCCGTGCCCGCCTGGTGCTCGGCCAGCGCCCTGGCGAGCAGTTCGGCCAGTCCGGCGTCCGGCGGCGGCTCGTCCTCGGCGATCGCGCGGGCATAGCTGTCGGGGAACGGCGAGCCGAAGTCCGTGGTGCCGCCGAAGCCGTTGTCGTGACTGCCGTTGTGACTGCCGTTGGAGCCGCCGTGACTGCCGTTGGACGAGTTTCCGTTGGCACCACTGCCCTTTGTGCCACCGTTGGCGTTTCCGTTCGTGCCGCTCTTCGAGTGGCCGTTCGTGCTCCCGTTCGACGGACTGCCGTTGGCCGGGCCGCTCTCCGACGGGCTGCCTTCGGAGGACGTCCAGCCCGAGGCGTCGAGCGGCTCCAGCGAAGGCGGCATCCGCAACCTCGGCAGCCAGGGATCGGCGACCTGGTCCCGGTACTCGTCGTCGGTCAAGCGCGGCGGTGCCGCGGGTGGTTCTTCGACAACAGGTTCGGGTTTCGGGGCTTCGGCCTTCACTGGTTCAGGCTCGGACTTGACCGGTTCAGGCTTCATCGGTCCGGGCTTGACCGGTTCAGCTGTCGCGGCGCCAGCCGTGGCGGATTCCGCCGTCGCTGATTCGGCTTTCGCCGTCTCGGTGGATTCGTCCGACGCGCGACGACGGCCGCCGCCCCCACCGGACGAAATGCCGAGCCGGTCGAGCACGGACTTGGCCGCGACGGAACCGTGGTCCGAGTCGTGCCGCGTGGTCGGCGGCGGCTTGGGGATGGCCGTCGCACGCTCCTTCGCGCGCGACTTCTCCCAGCGCACCGAAAGCGGCAGCTGCTCTTCGGAGGCAGGCTGTGGTTCGGAGGCAGGCTGTGGTTTGGGAACAGATTGTGGTTTGGGAACAGACTGTGGTTTGGGAACAGACTGTGGTTTCGAGGCAGACTGTGTCTTCGGAACAGACTGGGTTTCAGGAGCAGGCTGCATTTTCGGAGCGGGCTGTGTTTCGGGAGAAGGCACGGACTCGGCCGGTACGGCCTTGACGGCACGCGGCGTCGGCGGCACGAGCGTGACCCGGGGCGCCGGCTCCTCGGCGGGCGCGGGCGCCAGCTGAAGCTCGGGCACCGCGGGGACTTCCGGCGCGCGATGCCCGCCGGTGGGCCGGACCAGCGCCGGGGCCGGTGCCGGGGCGGAAGCCCTCCGATTCGAGTCGACGGCGAGCACGTCGTCGAGGTCGACCGGCGCCTGCTGCGCGGCGCCGAACTGACTGGAGAGCAAGGCGAGCGCCTGACGCCTCGACCTCGCGTGCACATGCTCGGCCGCACGGGACCGATGCAGGCACTCGATGGCCTCGCTGGGCCTGCCCAGCCGTTCTTCGAGTTGCGCCAGCTCCAGCCAAAGCCTGGAGGTCAGCGCGTGCAACCCGTGGTGGTCGGTGCTGTAGACGGCGTCACGCAGCAACGTGGACGCCGCCTCGCCGGAGCCGGCGGGCAGGTGCACCCGCGTGGCGATTGCGAGCCGCAGCCAGCCTGCCGGGGCTGTCCCGGCCGCCCTCGTCGGCGCGGCGAGCAGCGGCTGGCTGATCTCCATCGCCATCTCGGCGTCACCCCGGTCGAGCAGGGTGCAGGCGAGCTGGAGGATCAGCCGAATCCGGACGAGGCCACCATCGTCCTCGGGCTTCTCCAGCCTGTCCAGGAAGCCCAAACCGGTCCGCGCGGCGTCGGCGGCGGCCGTGAGGTCACCGTGACGCCGCCGGTGCGCCGAGAAGCCCACTCGCAGCAACGCGCGTTGTAGCAGGCGGGCTTCGGCATCCATGCCTTCGTCCGCCGAAACCAGCTTGTCGGCCTCGACGAGCAGCTTGTCCAGCTCGGCCTTGCGGCCGAACTGGGCCATGCAGCCGACGAGGTGACACAGGGCCTCGGCCCGCTGAGCGCCCGGCAGGTCCGGGTTGGCCAGCACCGGCCGCAACGCCGCGAGCGCCGTCAACGGGTCGCCGACGCTCCGCGCGCACACGGCCAGGTTGACCCGCAGCCCGGCCGCGATGGCGCCGAACCCGGCGTCTTCGGCCGCCCGCAACGCCGCCACCCCGCGCGCGACCGAAGCCGGCCTGTCCCCGAGGGTCACCTTGGCCGCGACGACCAGGCTCTCCGCCCGGATCCACAGCTCGTCCGAGCCCGCCGTCTCGGCCAGCGCGGCCGCGCGCTCGCCGAGCACGAGCACCAGCTCAGGAGCGCGCAACCGCAGCGAGTCCGCCTGCTCGACGAGGTGGCGTACCGCGTCGAGCGGGTCCGTGGAAACAGCAGCGGCCGGCGCACCCACCGGATATCCGGCGGGGGCGCTCGTTCGGAAATAGTTGCTGCTGGCTACCACGGGGACTCCGCTCAGTATCGACGCTTCGGTATCGACGCGGTCGTCGCTCGCTCAGCCGTGCTCGAACCTGCCACAATTCTCTCCTTCGTCACCGGACATCGTCGCAGAAGCCGGATCACTCGAAGCCCTCGTTCCCCGAATCCGGTCAGTCCCGGGTCAGCTTGCGGTGGGTCACCCGGTGCGGACGGGCGGCGTCCGCGCCGAGACGCTGGATCTTGTTGGCCTCGTAGCCCTCGAAGTTGCCCTCGAACCAGTACCAGGCCGACGGGTTCTCGTCGGTGCCTTCCCACGCCAGGATGTGGGTCGCCACGCGGTCGAGGAACCACCGGTCGTGCGAGATGACCACGGCGCAGCCGGGGAACTGTTCGAGCGCGTTCTCCAGCGACCCCAGGGTCTCGACGTCCAGGTCGTTCGTCGGTTCGTCCAGCAGGATCAGGTTCCCGCCCTGCTTCAGCGTCATCGCCAGGTTCAGCCGGTTGCGCTCACCACCGGAGAGCACGCCCGCCGGCTTCTGCTGGTCGGGCCCCTTGAAGCCGAAGGCGCTGACATACGCCCGCGAAGGCATCTCGACCTGCCCCACGTGGATGTAGTCGAGCTTGTCCGAAACCACCTCCCACACCGTCTTCTTCGGGTCGATCCCGGACCGGTTCTGGTCCACATAGGACAGTTTGACCGTCTCGCCGATCTTGACCGCGCCCGCGTCGGCCTCTTCCAGCCCGACGATGGTCTTGAACAGCGTCGTCTTGCCGACACCGTTCGGCCCGATCACCCCGACGATGCCGTTGCGCGGCAGGTCGAACGACAGGCCGTCGATGAGCACGCGCTCGTCGAAGCCCTTGCGCAGCTTCTCGACCTCGACGACCACGTTGCCGAGTCGCGGGCCCGGCGGGATCTGGATCTCTTCGAAGTCGAGCTTGCGGTACTTGTCGGCCTCGTTGGCCATCTCCTCGTACCGGTCCAGCCGGGACCGGGACTTGGTCTGCCGCGCCTTGGCGTTCGACCGGACCCACTCGAGCTCGGTCTTGAGCCGCTTCGCCAGCTTCTGATCTTTCTTGCCCTGGATCGCCAGGCGTTCCTGCTTCTTCTCCAGGTACGTCGAGTAGTTGCCCTCGTAGCCGACCAGGCGGCCACGGTCGACCTCCATGATCCACTGGGCCACGTTGTCGAGGAAGTACCTGTCGTGCGTCACGGCCAGGACGGCGCCGGGGTAGGTCGCGAGGAACTGCTCCAGCCAGAGCACGCTCTCGGCGTCCAGATGGTTGGTGGGCTCGTCGAGCAGCAGCAGATCCGGCGAGGACAGCAGCAGCTTGCACAGCGCGACACGGCGTCGCTCACCTCCGGAGAGGTGGGTCACGGCCTCGTCGGGCGGCGGGCAGCGCAGCGCGTCCATCGCCTGCTCGAGCATGGAGTCGATCTCCCACGCGTCACCGTGGTCGAGCTCCTCCTGCAGCTGGCCGAACTCTTCCATGAGCTCGTCGCTGTAGTCGGTCTCCATGATCTTGGCGATCTCGTTGTAGCGGTCGAGCTTCACCTTGATCTCGCCGAGGCCCTCCTCGACGTTGCCGCGCACGGTCTTTTCCTCGTTGAGGATCGGCTCCTGCATGAGGATGCCGACCGTCGCGCCGGGCTGGATGAACGCCTCGCCGTTGCTGGCCTGCTCCAATCCCGCCATGACCTTGAGAACGGTGGACTTACCCGCACCGTTCGGACCGACCACGCCGATCTTGGCGCCGGGGTAGAAGGCGGTGCTGACGTCGTCGAGGATGACCTTGTCCCCGACGGTCTTGCGCACCTTTTTCATGGTGTAGATGTACTCGGCCATACGGGCGATCGTAGAGCGAGCTCACCGGCGCCTCGACGGCGGTCACCACAGCCCTACCCGCCGCTAGGCCATGTGGGTCATCCGACCTCCCTTTACCGGGACGGCACGTCATCTTTTCGCTACGCGGCGGAGCACGACGACGCCTCGCTGACTAGCGCGTTCTCCTGCGGCGGAGGCCCGGACCGGGACTCCGACCGGGACATCGGCCGCCAAGCCAGGAACTCCGGGCGCTCCACCGCCCTCGCCCGGCGCGTGCGCTGAAGCGCCGCGGTACAGAGATTCAGGTTCGGCCCCACCGCCGAAGCCTCAAGCTCGGGTACAGCCCTCGCCTCCTCCTCGCCGGTGTACATCCGGCCCGTGACGATCACCGGATCACCCTTGTTGAGGGAGGTGAGCACCGATTCGGCCAGTTTGCGCCAGCACGTCACCCTGACCGAGAGATGGCGCCCCTCGACCCACTCGCCGCTTTCCTTGTCACGCCGCCGCTCGCTGCTCTTCAACCAGAAGCTGACGACATCGTGCCCCTTGGTGCTCCGCCGCATCAGCCCACTGGCCACCGTGCCGACCATGGTGACCGTGGTTTCCCCTACCGCCATGACTTCCGTCCTTTCACCGCCGGCCCGGGCCCGATACCCGGAACGTCCGTGAAACCCAGCTTGCCGGTTGGGGACACCACTGGAAGCCGCCGCCGGAAATCTGTGGACAACCGGCGTGACCACGCACAACTCCGGCCGGACCGGGCCGGTCGAACGGATTTCGTCGGTGCTCTCTGGTAGGCGCTACTCGGCTTTTTTGCGGGGTCCGGACATCTGCTTGAGCATCGCGTTGTACGCGGCGAGATCGGCCCCGCCGCTGGCGTCCTCACGGCGGTCCGACCGGCGGGCCTCCCGTTCGTCGGTCCGCGCCCACTGCACCAGCAGGGCGATGAGCACGAGCAGCACGGGGATTTCGCCGGAGGCCCAGGCGATCCCGCCGCCGAGGCGCTGGTCGGTCAGCAGATTGCCGACCCATGGCAGCTTCAGGCCGCGGTAGAACGTCTCGCCGACAATCGTCTGCATGCTCATCAGGATCACGCCGAAGAACGCGTGGAACGGCATGGCACCGAACATCATCCCGAGCCTGCCCATGTGCGGCAGCTTGCGCGGCGACGGGTCCACCCCGATGACCGGCCAGTAGAAGAGGTAACCGACGAGCAGGAAGTGGGCGTTCATCAGCAGGTGTGCCCAGTGATACTGCAAAGCGGCGTCGAAGAGCCCGGAGAAGTACAAGGCGTAGAACGAACCCACGAACAACGCGAGCGCCACCAGCGGATGGGTCAGTGCCTTGGAAACCGGCGACTGCACGAAGGCGAGCAGCCATTCGCGCGGCCCGGGAGGCGAGTCCTTGCTCGACGCGGGCAGCGCGCGCAGGGCCAGCGTCACCGGCCCGCCGAGCACGAACAAGACCGGCGCGACCATCGCGAGCAGCATGTGGCTGCCCATGTGGACGCTGAACATCGCCGGTGAGTAGCGGCCGATCCCCGACGACGTCGCCATCAGCAGGACAAAACACCCGGCCAGCCAGGAAACCAGACGCCCCACCGGCCACGCGTCACCACGCTTGCGCAGCCTGCGCACCCCGGCGAGGTACAGCGCGGCGAGCACGATCGCGGCGGTCCCGTAGATGAGATCGAAGCGCCAGTCGAACAGCAGCCGCGACACGGTGGGCGGCCCGCTGAGGTCGTAGCCGATGAGGAGCTCGGTGTTCGACGGCTGCGTGAAGACCTCCTGGGGAGGCGGGGTGCGGGCCAGCGCCGCCGCGATGCCGATCGTGACGAACATGATCAGCACCTCGACCGAGGCGAGCCGGACCAGCTGGTTCCCGCCACCGCCCTCGACCAGCGCCTTGACCCCGCGCTGACGCTGCTGGTGGCCGAACACCCCGAGCAGCAGCAGCGCGACGACCTTCGCCACGACCAGCAGCCCGTAGTTCGTCGTGAACAGGTCGCCCAGCGAGATCCGGACCAGTGCGTTCACCACGCCCGAGATCGCCATGACGATCCAGCAGACGAACGCGAGCCGGGAGAACCTCGTGGCCGCGAGCTTCAGATGAGGACCACGCCGCCAGCCCAGCGCGAGCAGCGCGATCAGGCCACCGATCCACAGCGAAGCGCCGATCAAGTGGAACAGCAGGCTGTTGGTCGCGAGGTCGTGCGAGCCACCGCTCGCCGAATGGCCCGTGACCGCGACCGGGACCAGGCCCGCCACGGCGAGGAAGAACAGCGCAGTAGTCCATCCCCAGGACAGCGCCAACCGGCAGCCGAGGGCGAGCAGCAGCGCGATCGCCGCGGTGAAGACCCACGCTTTCGGCTGCTCGATCGCGTCGACGAGGTCGATGAGGACCTGAGGCGACATCAGTTCGGAGACGGGACGTCCAGCGCCGTCCGCGGCAGTGAAGACGACGGAGGCGGCAGACGCGACGAACCAGACCCAGGCCGACGTCCCGGCTGTCCGCAGGGCCGCGTAGCCCTCCGGGTTCAGCGTCCCCGACCGCTGTGGCGGCACGAGGAAGGCCGCTAGGAGCAACGAGCCCACACAGACGACCGATGACGCCTCCGCGAGCACGCGGACGATGGTGATCCCGTAGCGGGTGACCAGGCCGGGGTCGGTCAACCCGGGGATGACGTAGCCGGTGCCACCGGCTAGCGCGATCAACCCGACGGCCACCAGCGCGGCGAGCACCACGCCCACCGAAAGCAGCGGCAGGAGGCTAACCCGGCGTAGGGGCGTCTCCTCGGGCGTCGTCACAGGGTCTGCAGCCACTAGACGAGCGTAGGCCGAGCCCGGCTACGCCGGTGCGCGGGTTCGACCGGGCAAGATGGTGATCGTGCGGATCATCCTGCTCAGGCACGCCGAGTCGCTCGGCAATGTGGACGAACTGGCCTACACCCGGATTCCCGACCATGCGCTGCCGCTGACCGACGCCGGTCGCGAGCAAGCGCGCGACGCGGGGAAGGTGCTCAAAGAGCTGCTCGACGGCGAGAGCGCGGCGGTGTACGTCAGTCCCTACCTGCGGACAAGACAGACGCTGGAGCTGCTGGACATCGGCGCGCAGACCGAACGGATCGTGCATGAGCCGAGGCTGCGGGAGCAGGACTGGGGCAACCTGCAGGACCCGCTGGACCAGGAGGTGCAGAAGCAGCGGCGGCACGAGTTCGGGCACTTCTTCTACCGGCTGCCGTTCGGTGAATCGGGCGCCGACGTCGACGACCGGGTGGCCGGGTTCCTGAGCGACCTCCGGGACAGCAAGCGCGAGCACCCTCACACTGTGTTGATCGTCTCGCACGGGCTGACACTGCGGCTGCTGTGCCGCCGGATGTTCGGCTGGAGCATCGACCTCTTCGAGTCGCTGTCCAACATGAGCACCTGTGAGTACCGCGTCGTGGAGCAGGTCGGCGGTGTGTGGAAACTGGACAGGCCGTTCGGGCAGTGGCGCGACTCGCCGGACGGCGCTAACCAGTTTTAGCGTGTTCCCGGGTGCGGGCCCGGCTGGCGCCGATCGCGGCGGGCGCGATCAGCGCGGCCAGGATGCCGACCACGACGAAGGAGCCCGATAGCGACGTCAGCTGGGCTATCGCGCCGATGGTCGGTGGGCCGATGAGAAAGCCGCTGTAGGCGATTCCCGACACGAAGGCGATCTCTCGCTCGCCACCGCTGTCGTCGACGCGCTTGCCCGCCTCCCCTGCCAGGCT
>Ga0247768_1001028_pt1 | contig 10012 bp, 11 predicted proteins | sample UWRJL016104C6_FD_179944 | JGI IMG/M metagenome (GOLD analysis project Ga0247768, IMG submission 179944) | Plant litter microbial communities from Arlington Agricultural Research Station in Wisconsin, United States - UWRJ-L016-104C-6 | ecosystem: Environmental > Terrestrial > Plant litter >... | reverse complement strand
AGCGAGGGTGGTGCTGAAGCCAAACCTCGTACCAGGAGCCAGTTACCAGTGTGCCTCAACGGTTACACCTGCATGCCGTCGGCGTCGGTCATCCGCCGGCGTCGCTACCCCTCCGACTGCACCGAAGCAGAATGGGCGCTGGTGCTGCCGCTGCTGCCCGTCCCGGCCTGGGAAGGGGGCAAAGGCGGCCGACCAGGCAAACACTGCTGGCGGACGGTGCTCGACGGGGCGTGTCATGCCAAGTGTGTAAGCCGGAGGTGTACCAAGATCGATCGGTCTGAGAACCGGTCGGAAGGGACACCGAGTGACGCAGAACACATCGTCTCGTCGTGGTGACGAGGCGGCCTCGCGGCGCCTGGCGGAGGCGTTCTCCCCGGAGACGATCGATGCGCTCCTGCAGGACGCGAAGGCCTCCGGGACGCCGGTGGATGGCATGAACGGCCTGCTCAACCAGCTCACGAAAGCCGTGCTCGAGCGAGCATTGCAGACCGAGATGACCGAACACCTCGGCTACGAATCCGGCTCGCCCGACGGGCAGGGAACAGGCAATTCCCGGAATGGGAAGACCCGGAAAACGGTGTCCACGATCAGCGGACCGGTCGAGATCGAGGTGCCGCGGGATCGGAATGGGTCGTTCGAGCCGGCGATCGTGCCGAAACGGTCCCGCCGGCTCGGCAACATCGACGACATGATTCTGTCGCTGTACTCGCGGGGAATGACCACCCGCGATACCGAAGCGCACCTATGGGAAGTCTACGGCGTGAACGCGTCACGGGAATTGATCTCGAACGTCACCGATGTCGTGGTCGACGAGATCACAGCGTGGCAATCACGCCCACTCGACGAGGTATACCCGATTCTGTATGTCGATGGGATCCGGTTGCGGATCAAAGACAACGGCGTCGTGACGACCAAGGTCGCCTACCTCGCGATCGGGGTCGACATCGACGGCCGCAAGCACGCCCTGGGCTGCTGGATCCAGGACACCGAAGGCGCGAAGTTCTGGGCGAAGATCCTCGCCGACCTGCGCAACCGTGGCGTGAAGGACATCCTCATCGCCTGCTGCGACGGCCTCACCGGCCTGCCCGACGCGATCCGGTCGATCTTCCCCGACACCGTCGTGCAGACCTGCGTCGTCCACGTCATCCGCAATGCCATGCGGTTTGTCACCTACAAAGACCGCAAACCCGTCGCGAAAGCGATGCGGGAAATGTACACCGCGCCGACCCTGGAAGCGGCCGAGCTCGCCCGCGACGAATTCCGCAAACGCTACGGGACCCAGTACCCCGGCGCTGTGGATGTCTGGAACAACGCCTGGAGCGATTTCATTCCATTCCTGGACTACCCGGTCGAACTCCGCAAAGTCGTGTACACAACCAACGCGATCGAATCAATCAACTTCCAGCTACGCAAAATCACCAAGAACCGCGGTCATTTCCCGGACAAGGACGCCGCAATGAAACTTCTGTATCTCGGGTTGCGGAATATCTCCAGCCAGAGAGGAGGCAGTTCAGGAACCGGGACCTGGGGCTGGAAAGTGGCACTCAACACGCTGATCCAACTCTTCCCCGGCCGCATCCCCTACTGATAACCTCACAACCGTAAGCAACTCACCTCCGGCTTACACAAAAATCATGACAGGCTCGGAGCGGCTGTGCGGGCGAAAAAAGGGGATCGTTAACCGGCCCCAGCCCCGTCGACCGTGGCAAGCCCGGCTCGAAGATCCATGTGCTCTCCGATCGTGCTGGCCTGCCGCTGTCGGTCGCGGTCTCCGCGGCCAACACCAACGACTCGTTCGCGCTCAAACCGCTGGTCATGGCGATCCCCGCGATCACATCCCGGCGAGGCCCGCGGCGGCGCAAGCCCGCCAAGTTGCACGCCGACAAAGCCTACGACCAGGCCGACCTCCGGGCGTGGGTGCGTGACCAGGGCATCAAGGTCCGCATCGCCCGCAAAGGCATCGAGAGCACCGAGAGACTCGGCCGGCACCGCTGGGTCATCGAACGCACAATGGCCTGGCTCAGCGGATACCGGCGCCTGACCCTGCGCTACGAACGCCAAGCCACCCACTTCCTCGCCTTCCTCCTCCTCGGAGCCGCCATCACCTGCCACAAGAAACTCCGCCAACACACCACATAAGACAAGCTCTAAGGTGACTTCTCTCCGCTTTGTTGCTGTGTCTCGATAGGGCTTCCCGGCACTGGTGACCAGCTGCAACTGTGTTGCATTCCTGCCTGTCTCGAATGTATGTACGACACATGGAGTTGATCTTCTTCTCGTCCAGCGGCTGGGAGTCTTGGGACGTCCAGCGACGACCGGTCATCCCGGACGGCATGCCAGTCCTCGTCGACGACGACTTGGCATTCGAGGATGCCTCCGGCCCGCGGCCGGCGACCATGGTCAACCGGTGGCTGCGTGAGTTGCCGTCGAGCGGTTGCCCGGCACCATCCTCATGGGAGTCCTACGCGCGGGTCTTGCGCTCCTGGATGGAGTTCATCGCCCAGTTCGGTGTCAGCGTGTTCGACGAGCAGCGCCCGCTCAAGGACGCGTTGAGCGCCTACGCGGTGCACCGGGCGTGCGGCCCGATCGAGGCGCGGTTCGAGGTGAACACCTGGGATCGGCACGTCAGCGTCCTGTCCTCGTTCTACCGGTGGGCGGTCGCCGAAGGCCACGCCCAGGCCGAACCGTTCACCTACGCGCAGGCCAGAACGATCTACGGCGATCAGGTCCGGGACCACCAGATCAACCTGGCGGTCCGTCGCCGCCCCAAGGCACACGTGACGATCAAATACCTGGAGCGGGACTTCGAGTCGCTGTTCCTCAAGGCGCTGGCGGGTTTGACGCCGGACGGCGCGGAGGACACCGGCTACCGCGGTCGGGAGCTCGCACGCAACTCGGCGTTCGGCCGCCTAGGCCTGGCGACAGGGCTGCGCCGTCAGGAGTTCACGTATCTGCTGGTGCCGGAGATCCCGACGCCGTCGGCTTTGCCGATCCCGTTCCGGGTGCCGGCGGGGGTGACGAAGGGCCGCAAGTACCGCACGACGTGGATCAGCTATCAGGCGTTGGTCGAGGTACATCACTATCTCGACCTGACTCGTCCGCTCGCGGTCGAGGGTTCGACGTGGCGGCCTCCGGTGAGGGCCGGTGAGCCGTTGCTGGTCGCCGAGGCTGACCCGGTTGGCGGCCGGGTGAACGGCAAGCGGGTGCGGTGGGCGTCGCTGCGTCCGTCCGAACGCGTGCGCCTGGTCGCTCCGGACGGTGGATCGATGCTGGTCGCGGTGCGCGGTGACGGCGGCCCCTTCACGGCGTGGGCGACGGTGTTCGAGCGGGCGTCGGATCGCATCCGGGACCGGTTCGAGCCCCGGTTTCCCACGGTGAACCCGCACCGGCTGCGGCACTCGTTCGCGATTCGGACGCTGGAGATGCTGGTCGAGGGCTACTACGCCCAAGCGGCCAAGCTGGTCAAGGATACCGACGCAGACGCCGCGCTGGCCTTGTATCTGTCCAAAGCGGACCCGTTGATGGTGCTGCGGGACCTGCTCGGCCATTCCTCGGTGCTGACCACGGAGGCGTATCTGCGCCGCCTAGATATGACCCGGATCTACCGCAAGGCCTACGAACGGGCCGGCCAGGAGCACGGGCTCGCGGAGATCACCGCGGCCGAACGCGAAGCCGACGACGAGTTCTCCGACGAGTTCGAGGAAGCGATCTGATGCCCGCAGAACTGATCGACGACCCGCTGGGCATCGAGTTCGTGTACACCGCACGGCGCACCACGGCGACCGTCCGCATCGGGAAGACCTGCAATCCGCAGCTGGCCCGCGAAATGCTGATCGGCCTGACCCACCTGGTCCATCCGCACGGACCGATCGACGAGCTGAAGACCTTCCAGCAGTACGTCACCGCGATCCGCCGGTTCGTGGCCGAGCTGGCCGAACGCGGCCACACTGGCGGCGCCGCCGACCTGTCTCGCGCGAGGCTGGCCGAGTACTGGATGGGCGCCAGCAACGCCCGCGAGTACAAGACCCGCCGTATGGTGGCCGCGCTGGACCGGGAGACGTCTGTGTTGACGCCGGAGGTGCGCGCCTTGGTCGGTGGGCGCCACTTCAACCCGCAGCGCCGCCGCGACAAGCGCCCCTCGGTGCCCTACACCGAAGGCGAATGGCAACGGCTGCAGCAGGTCTGCCGCACGATCATCCACGCCACCTTCGCCGAGCACCGCGCGGCGCTGGCCGCGGCCGAGCGTGGCCGTGATCCCCGTGAGCACGGCTGGTCGTTCGACAACCTCTGCTGGCTGCTGCGCCGGCAGGGTCCGGTGACGTGGACCGCGTTCGATCGGGAGCACGGCTCCTCGGCGGGCACGGCGTGTATCGAGCTGCTGCCCACGGCGTGCACGGCGTTGTTCGTCGACACCAACGTCGCGCTGGCGTATCGCCTGTTGTTGGGCACCTGTATCGGGATCGTCCCGGACGGCATCGAAGCCCTCGGTGTGGAGGACCTCGATTGGGCCGGTGATGCCACGATCCTGCTGGGCTACCTCAAGGGCCGCACCACCCAGGAAAGCGTGACCCTCAACCGGCGGTCGGTGCGGCTGCTGGAGCAGTGGCTGGAGCACTCAGCCCCAACCCGGAACCTGGCCGCACCAGACGCGCGAGCGATGCTGTGGACCCGGTACGTCCTCGGCCGCTACGACGACGTCGTCACCGTGCCGTTCACCTCCGGGCAGGTCACGGAGTGGGTGGAGCTTGGCCATCCGGCGTTGACCGAGGCCGACCTCGCATTGGTCGCCGACGACGGCAGCCCGCTGCGGCTCGACCGGCGCCGCATCCGCACCACCTTCACGTCGCTGCGGGACCGCAAGTCCTGGTTCGGCAGCACCCGGTCCACGGTGGACCCCAACCACACGCCCGCGATCGAGGGCGACAGCTACCTCACCGCGACCACCCCGGCGCAGCGCGACGCGGTCGAGACGATCATCGAGAACAGCCAGGCGGACCTGCTGCGCAAGGCCCAGCCGCCGATCGTGCTGAGCACCGAGGCCACCGCGGAGCTCGTCGAGCGGTTCCCGGACGCGATCCGCGACCTGGGGCTGGAGGACGCGACGGTCACCGAGCTGGTCAGCACCGCGAACCGGGACGTGTTCGTCGCGGCGTGCGCCGATCAGCTGTCCGGCCTGCACGGGCCGGTCGGCAAACCGTGCCCGGCCCGGCCGTGGGTGTGCCTGCTCTGCCCGTTGGCGATCTTCACGCCCCGGCACGCGGTGAACCTGCTGCGGATGCAGGCGTTCTTCGCCCGCCAGTGGCAGTACCTGCCCTCCGCGCAGTTCATGGTGCTCTTCGGCCCCTACGCGCAGCGGATCGATACCATCCTCGCCGCCTTCCGCGACCGCGATCCGGCGCTGCTCGTCCGAGCGGCCCGCGACGTGGCCGACACCGACGCTGAACTGCCCCTGCTCCCGGAGGAACGCACCACTTCATGACTTCATCCATCAACACCGATCCCGCCGATCCGATCATCGCCCGGTCGCCGTTCGCGGGCCTGGATCTGTGCCGGGCGATCGGTATCACCGTCGCTCCCGGCGCGCAGGGACCGAACTTCGACCAGGACGTCTGGGACTTCAACCCGGTCACCGACCTTGCCGCCTACATGGCCGCGTCACACAAGCGCTGGAATCTCGCCGCGATCCGGAATCCACTGTGGAGGATCGTTGCTAAGGAGTACCTGGTAGCGCTGATGATTCCCACCCACGAGGCGGTGCGCGATCTGCCCAGCGCGTTCCGCGTCGCGCGCACGGTCCCGGCGTGCGTCAACAAGCACTACGAGCTGATCCGCTGGATGAACTGGCTGACCGTCAACGGAGTGACCGAACTGGGGCAGATCAACGATCACCTCTGCGAGTCCTACATCGCCGACCGCCACACCGGGCACGACAGGGACGGCGCGATCGTCGAGAAACGCGGCGCGGTCAACGGCGCCGCCCAGGTCGTCAGCGGTCTCGCCCAGTATCGCGACCTGTTCACCGCCGACCACTACCCGGCGGATTTCCGTCCGTTCGGTGGCCGGGCGGCCCTCGCTGTCGCCGGTCTTAAGACGCCCACCGAGAACAGCACGCCCCAGGTGCCGGCCGAGATTCTCCAGCCGATGCTGGCCGCGGCCCTCTACGTCGTGGACACGCTCGGCCCGCAGGTGGTGGCCTTGACGCGCCGCGTCAAGGCGCAGCGGGAACGGGTCAACCGGCTGCCCGAGCCACGCAGTCCGGGCTGGGGAGTGCTGCTGGCGGCCATCAACCGGCGTGTGGCCGAGGGGCGGCCGTCGGGCGGAGCGTGGAACTGGAGCCGATGTAGACGATCGAGCCGCCGCTGTCGACCATGCCTCCTGCCTTCTGCAGCGTGAAGAACGCGCCTTTGGCATTGACGTTGAACATGCGGTCGTATTCGGCTTCCGTGACGTCCAACACCGGGCCGAGGCCCTCGTCGAGGCCGGCGTTCGCCACTACGATGTCAAGGCCGCCGAACCGGCTGCGCGCCGTGTCGAGGAGCGCCTCGATCTCGTCCGGCTTCGACACGTCCGCGCGGACGTCGATGGCGCGGGAGCCTTCGGCTTCGATCGCTGCGACCGTTGCGGCGGCGCCGGATGCGTCCCGCGAGTAGTTGACCACGACGTTTGCGCCGAGCCGGCCCAGGCGGATCGCGACCGCCTGTCCGATGCCCCGGCTGGCGCCGGTGACGACGGCTGCCTTGCCCGTGAGATCCGTCATGACTGATTCCCCATTTTTCCTCTTTTCGGCGTCCCGCAGCTTCCGTGCGGGTCCGGGACCGATACCGAGCGCGTCGCCGGTGATCGAAATGCTGTCGCCGTTCCTGTACAGAGTCGTGAAGGAGCGCCCCGGAGGGCCGCTCCTTTTCAGGCGCCGGCGCCACCGTCGACCGGGACGATCGCACCGGTCACGTACGAGGCGCGGTCGCTGAGCAGCCAGGCGGCTACCTCGGCGATCTCCCGGGGCTCGCCCATCCTGCCCATCGGGATCCTTGCGCTCATCCCTTCGATGATGCCGGGAGTCGCCGCTTCCCACTCGTCGATCATTTCGGTGGCGGTGCCGCCGGGAGTGATGCCGTTCACCCGGATGTTGGCGGGGGCCAAGTCGACCGCGGCGGTCTCGGTGAGGCTGTTGAGCGCGCGCTTCATGGCCCCATAGGCGGGCAGGCCGGGATTGGCGCGGCGGCTGCCGATGCTGGAGGTGTTGACGATGGCCCCGCCGCCGCCCTGCCGCATGAGGACGACCTCGGCGTTCATGGCGGTCCAGTGTGCGCGGAAGTTCACGGTGAACTGCTCGTCGATGTCCTCATCGGTGGTGGCGTCGACCGGGCCTGGCTGCTGGATCACCGCGCCGTTGTTGAAGGCACCGTCCAGGCGTCCGTGCAACTCTTCGACACGGTCAACGGCGGCACGGATGCTTGCACGGTCGGCCAGGTCCAGGGTGACGGCGTCGGCGACGCCGCCGTCGGCGCGGATCTCCTTCACGATGCGGTCGAGGGCGTCGGTGCTGCGGGCGGCGAGCACGACAGTGGCGCCCTCGGAGGCGAAGAGCCGGGCCGCAGCGGCCCCGATGCCGCGGCTGGCGCCGGTGATGAAGATGACCTTGCCGGTGAGCAGGCTGATGGGTGCGCTGTCGGTGGTGTTCGTGTTGTTCGTCATGGCAACAGCGTCCGGCTGGCTGCCAGCCGGATACAGGCACAGGCTGTACCAGGATCCGCCGCCGGGCGGCGGGCACACTGGGCGTATGGACAAGCAGGAACTCGGGGCGTTCCTCCGCAGCCGCCGCGAGCGGCTCCGCCCGCAGGACGTCGGCCTTCCTTCAGGCCCGCGACGTCGCACACCAGGTCTTCGCCGCGAGGAAGTGGCGGTCCTCGCGTACATCTCCACGGAGTACTACATCCGGCTCGAGCAGGGCCGGGCGCCACGCCCCTCGGGCGACGTCCTGGCCGCCATCGCGGGAGCGCTGCGGCTCACCGACGCGGAGTCCGACCACCTCCACGTCCTCGCGGGCACCGCGCCGAACCGTACCGGCCTGCACCGGCGCGACGTCCGCCCGAGCATCCTCGCGCTCCTTCAGCGGCTGCCACAGACGGCCGGCTTCGTGATGTCCGCCGCATGCGAGGTCCTCGCCTGGAACGATCTCGCGGCCGCGCTCATGGAGGACTTCGCCCCGCTCGCCCCCAAGGACCGCAACCTCGCGCGCCGGGCCTTCCTCGGGCCGCAGTTCGCCGATGCAACGCTCTACGGGATCTCCGACGCCGCCGAGTTCCGCCTCAGCGCCGTGATGCAGCTCCACACCACCCTCGCCCGTTACCCCACCGATCCCGCGGTGAGCGGCCTCGTCGACGAACTCCGCGATGCCAGCCCCGACTTCGCCCGGCTCTGGAAACGACACGACGTACAGGCCGCGCCGATGCTCACGAAGACCTTCCACCACCCGACCGTCGGCGAGGTCACCGTCGACTGCGACACCCTCACCCTCACCGACCGCGACCAGCACCTCGTGCTCTACAGCGCGCCGCCGGGATCCCCCAGCACCGAAGCCCTGGCCCTGCTGAACGTCCTGGGAGCACAGGCAAGTCACTACCCGCGGTAGCGCCACACCCAGCCACCGCGAGCACTATCGCGGTAGGAGGCGTACCGGGCCCGCCGACGGTCGGCCGAGCGGGTACCCGAAGCCGTAACGGCCCCGGCCGGTGTGACGGCTCCCGTACCCCTCTCCACGGCTCTGGCCAGCGCGGACGCCTAGGTCAAGACGGTGGCGACCACGACGAGCCGTCGTACGACGTCACTCGTCGTCAGCACCCGCCGCTCACGCAGCCACCCCACCGACGCGTCGAACAACGCCTTCGGACCCTCCCCGGTCGTCCACGCCCGCGCGTCCACCCACACCCGCAACTCGGCTTCCGCCTCGGCGAACTCCGTGTACTCCAGCAGTTCGCGCAGGTCCCACACGTGCTCGAACCGGGTCTTCCACCGCTGCTCGCCGTACGCCTTCAGCACCGAGGAGTCCTCGATGCCCAGCTGCTCGGCGAGGTAGTCGACGACCTCGGCCGGCACGTCGGTCGGGTCGTCCAGGAACACCCCGAGATACCGCGCGGTCGTCGGACCGCGAAGCCCAGCCGGTTGTGAGACCGCCGCTTCGCCTCCACCAACTCCCGGTCCGCGTCGTCCAGGAAGAAGAACCGCTCCAACTCCGTACGGGACGGCGCCCCGTCAAACGCCGCGTACGCAGCGGCTTGTGCATCCGTCAGAAACTCGACCGGCACCCCGGACCTCCACAGTCAATGATCAACACGACCGTCGAAGGTTCCGCCCCCACAGAAGACCAGGTCAAAGCGCTCTCAGGCGCGCGACGGGCTTAGCGCCAGTTTTCGTTCCGATGTTCCTCAACCCCCGACTTGGTCACCGATCGGCACACGGTGCTGGTCGACAACGGCGTGCTCGCCGAGGCGGTCGAGCACCGCGCCGGTCCGTGGACCGGATTCTTCGAGGCGGTCTCGACGGCCGCGGAGATCCCGCTCGCCGTCATGGTCGTCGCCCTCGCCGCGGTGCTGGCCTGGCGGGGTCGGTCGTGGGTGCCGCTGGTGCTGGCCGGGCTGACCGGAGCCGGGTCGGTCGTGCTGGCCACGGTGGTGAAGAACCTCGTCAGCCGTGACCGGCCGGCGTCGTGGTGGCAGCTGCTGCCCGAGACCGGCTTTTCCTTCCCCTCGCGACTGAGCGGCCTTGGTCTTTCCGGATAGCTGTTAGTGGTTCATTTCACGCTGCTCGCTGTCGGTTCAGGTACTCGTTGTAGACCTCGTTAGGGGTTCTGTAGCCGAGTTCTGAGTGGAGACGTTGGCTATTGTAGCGCAGTTCGATATAGCGTGCGATATCGGCTATCGCGTGTCTGCGCGTGGGATATACCGTGCGATGGACGCGTTCGTTCTTGAGTGTGCCGAAGAATGATTCGGCCATGCTGTTGTCGTAGCATATT
>Ga0247768_1001024_pt1 | contig 10032 bp, 10 predicted proteins | sample UWRJL016104C6_FD_179944 | JGI IMG/M metagenome (GOLD analysis project Ga0247768, IMG submission 179944) | Plant litter microbial communities from Arlington Agricultural Research Station in Wisconsin, United States - UWRJ-L016-104C-6 | ecosystem: Environmental > Terrestrial > Plant litter >... | reverse complement strand
TTCACCGAGAAGCGCCCGCCCGAGTTCCGCCACGCCTGATTCGACGGTGTCGGAGGTCCGTGAAGGCCACCTTGAGGGACTCTAGTGCCCTCAAGGTGGCCTTCACGGACTTGCCTGGTGGGTGTCTCGTCTGATTGGGGTGACGGTGGCGCACGGGGTGGCGAAGGTTCGACATCTGCGCTGCTCACAAGGCCCCTGAACTGACGTGAGGCTGATGTCTCGAACGACTGTCTCGAACGACGCGTTCGAGACGCTCAACGTCCTCAACGCGCCGTTCAGGACATCCACCGACCACACCACGTTTGCTCTACCTGTCAAGAGAACCGGCCGCAACGCTCACGAACCGGCGGGTTTGATTGATTCTGGAGCGAAGTGGGCACCCTTGAGGTAGAGCGCCACGCCGGGGCCTCCCCCCTCCTTCGGCGTGGCGTTCTCCTTTGACACCAAGATCATGGACACCGCTAGGCCGTGCGCACCTTGTCCTGGACGTAGATGACCGCGGGCTTGTCGTCGCTGGGACGGCGCCGGTCGAGGGTGAACAGCTCGGTCGCGGCGATCAGGTCGCTGAGTTTCGCGTGGCCGTAGGAGCGGGCGTCGAAATCGGGGCGCTGCTTGGTGATGATGTGCCCGACGCTCGCGAGCACGGCCCAGCCGTCGTCGTCGGAGGCGGCTTCGATCACGTTGCGCAGCAGCGATACCAGCGCGGTGTCCGCTTGCAGGGTCGCGGCCGACGCGCGTTGCGGCCGGGCCGGCGCGGGGTCGGACGGTTCGGCGGGCGCGGGGGTGTAGGTCAGGTTCTCGGTGTAGATGAATTTGTCGCAGGCGACGACAAACGGTTTCGGGGTTTTGCGTTCGCCGAAGCCGTAAACGGTCAAGCCGGATTCACGCAGGCGGCTGGCGAGCCGGGTGAAGTCGCTGTCGCTGGAGACGATGCAGAAACCGTCGAAACGGTTGGAGTACAGCAAATCCATCGCGTCGATGACCATCGCCGCGTCGGTGGCGTTTTTCCCGGTGGTGTAGGCGAATTGCTGGATCGGCTGGATGGATTGGGTGAGCAGGTTCCGTTTCCAGCTGTTGAGGCTGGTGCCGGTCCAGTCGCCGTAGGCGCGCTTGACGTACGCGGTGCCGTACTTCGCGACTTCGGCCAGCAGGTTCTCGATGATGCTGGGCTGGGCGTTGTCCGCGTCGATCAGCACGGCGAGCTTGGCGGTGTTCTCCTGGACCATGGTTTGTCAACTCCGGGGTAGCGAGGGGGAGAGCTGACCATTGATCCGCGTGGCCCGCAAGCGCGCCACGCCCGGCCTCCTCAGGCGAAGATCTCCGAGATCCTGGCGTGCCGGGCCGCGTCGAGCCTGGTCGCCTGGGCGTCCTTGACCGCGTCCCACTGCGCCGACGTCCGGGGCGCGACGATCGGCGCGGTCACCGCGGGGTGGTCCCGCAGCCACGCGAGGGCGAGCCCGGAGACGCTGGTGGACCACTCCCGCGCGAGTTCGCGGAGTCCGGCCACCTTCTTCAGGTTCTCCGGGGTGTGGAAGCCCCGGTAGTACAGCTCACCCGCGACCGCGATCCGGCTGCCCGCCTCGGGTTCGGCGTTGTCGAGGTACCGCTCGGACAGCACACCCCCGGCGAGCGGCGAAAACGGCGTGTAGCCCAGTCCCTCGCGAACGACGAGCGGGAGCAGTTCGGCTTCGTCAGCGCGGTCCAGCAGGTTCAGCCGGTTCTCGACGAGCACCGGCCGGGGGTTGCCCCGCGCGTCGGCGGCCTCGAACACCGCCTCCAGCTGGGCGCGGCTGACGTTGCTGACGCCGTACGCCCCGATCGCGCCCGACGCCTGCGCCGCCGCGAACGCGCCGATGGTCTCCTCGATCGGCGTGACGGGGTCCGGGACGTGGGACAGGTAGAGGTCGATCCGGCCCAATCGTTCGATGCTCTGGGCCAGCTGACGGCGGATGTGCCCCGCGGTCAGGTCGATCCCGCGGCTGCCGTCGGGCCTGCTGATCAGGCCGACCTTCGTCGAGACCACCACCCCGGCCGGGCGGCGGTCGTGCAGCCAGCGCCCGACCGTCTTCTCGCTCTCCCCGCCACCGTAGGCGTCGGCCGTGTCGACGCTCGTGATCCCCAGTTCCCATGCCTCGTCGAGGCGCTCGAACCCCTCGGCGCTGTTCAGCCCGTGACCGCGCGTCGACGTCGTGGCGCCGACACCGCCGATTGAGCCCGCGCCGAAGACGAATTCACTGATTTCGACCGCCGACCCGCCCAGCCGAACCTTGCGCATGACCGATCCGCCTTTCGACCAGAAATGTTTTTCCTGCCTCGAGTCAAGCCACCGGGACCGGTATCGGCAAATGCGATTCCGGCAACCCACGAATTACCCCGGTGCACTTCCCATCAGTGCGTCCGGGTAACTCGTCGCTTACCAACGAAGCACTTGCCGCCGGGTTTTCCCTTCCCTACGTTCGAAGTGCGGGGCCGATCGTCCGCCCCGCGGAAATCCGTGAAAGGTGGTTGCCATGTCCGGCGCCCAAGTTCTGACCGACCTCGATCTCCTCGCCGACGTCGTCGTGATCGTCGAGACCGCGGCCGCGAAGCTGGCGGAACGGTTCAGTGCCGACGGGCCGCGCCCGGGCACACCCGAGGCGGTCGTCGCGGCCATCGACGCCAACGACGACGCCATCAACGCCGTGCTCCGGGAGGCGTTGCTGGCGGCGCGTCCCGGTTCGGGGTGGGTCGAGGACGAACTGGCGGGCGGCGAGCTCCCGCCGGGGGAGTGGTGGGTCACCGATCCCGCCGAGGGCAACATCAACCACGTCCACGGCCTCCCGGATTTCGCCGTGACGGCGACGCTCGTCCGCGACAACCTGCCGGTGCTGACCGCCGTGTGCCTGCCGATGGCCGGAACCACCTACACCGCCGTCGCGGGTGAGGGCGCCTGGCAGGACGGCGTGGCGTTGCACGCTTCACGGAAGACGGAGCTGGCCCTCGCGATGGTGGGCACCGGCCAGGCCCGCCCCGGCGAAAGCACCGGGACGTTCCGCCGGATCGGCGAGTCCGTCACGGCGATGCTGAGCGCCGACACGGTGGTCAAGGTTTCGGTCCCGGCCACCCTGCAGCTGATCCAGGTCGCGGCGGGACGGTCGGACGTGTTCTGGCAGTTCAGCGACGTCCGGTCCGGGCTCGCCGCCGGTGCGCTGCTCGTGGCGGAGGCGGACGGCAGCGTCACCGACACCCACGGCGCCAGATGGACCCTGGCGAGCGCCGATTTCCTGGCGACCGCGCCGGGTCTGCGTGACGCGGCCGTCTCGATCCTCTCCGCTATTCGCTGACCGGCCCGTTTTGCAGGGCCCGCATGACGGTCATGGCCTGCGTCCGCAGCCAGGTGTGCGCGTGATCGCCGTCGTAGCGCTGATGCCAGGCCAGGTACAGCGGGACGCCGGGCATCTTCACCGGCAACGGCAGCGTGGTGAGGCCGAGGTCGTCGACCAGCCGCTTGCTGGCCCGCTCCACCACCACGGTCAGGAAGTCGCTGTGGCGCACGAACTGCATCGCGGCGAGCGAGGTGGGGGCGGCGGCGACGATCGTGCGGCGCAGGCCGGCTTCGGCGAGCACGTCCTCGATGGGGTCCCGCAGCCTGCCGCGCCGTGACACGGTGATGTGCTCGGCCGCCACGTAGTCCTCCAGTGTGAGCGGCCCGGCGGCCAGCGGGTGATCCGGGCGCAGCACCACGACGAGGCGATCCCGCCCGGCGATCTCATGGCTGATCTCGGGCAGTTCGGGCTCGCTGGCACCGGCCTCCAGGTCGACGTGGCCCCGGCGGAGGTCGTCGGTGTCCGACGCCGGTTCGACCAGGAACCGCAGCCGCACCCCCGGGGCCTGCGCGCGGACCAGGGAGAGCAGTTCCCCGCCGACGGCGGTGGTGATCGAGTCGTGCCACCGCAGGGTGAAGACACGGTCGAGCGAGGCGAGGTCGACGGCGCGCTCGGGCGACAGGACCGACTCGACCTGGTGTACCAGCGCGTGCACGCGTTCGCGGATCGCCAGTGCGTGCGGGGTCGGGGTCATCGTGCGGCCGGTGCGCACCAGGATCTGATCGCCGGTCGCCCGCCGGATGCGCCCGAGCGTGCGGCTCATCGCGGGCGCGGACAGGTGGAGCCGATCGGCCGCGCCCGTCACGCTGCCCTCCTCCAGGAGCGCGTCCAGTGCGGGCAGCAGGTTCATATCCAGTTGCATGCGGGTAAATCTAGCATGACCAAGCATGCACTGGACGTTATGTCAATACGTACTTACGTTGGTCACTGACACCAACCGCGAAGGAGACAACGGATGTCCACCAACCCGATCACGACCGACAACAAACTGCTGACGCGGGTCGTCGACATCGCCAAAACCACCGGCGCGTCACTTCTGGAGGTCTTCTCTCCCGGCGCGCGCCCCGCGAGCCGCGGCGACATGTTCACCGTGGGGCAGCGCAACGAAGAGCTGGCGCTTTCGGGCCTGCGGGACGCGCTCGCCGAACTCCGTCCCGGCGCCCGATGGGCCGGTGACGAGCAGGAGTCCGCCGAACTGCCCGAGGGCGAGTGGTGGGTCGTCGACCCCGTCGAGGGCGGGGTCAACCTCGTCCACGGCCTGCCGGAGTGGTGCGTCAGCGTGACGCTCGTGCGCGACGGCGTGCCCGTGCTCACCGCCGTGCACCAGCCGGTCGGCGACCTGACCTACACCGCCGTCCGCGGCGAAGGCGCGTGGCTCAACGGCACACCGCTCAAGACCTCGGCCAAGACCAGCCTCGACGCGGCGATCGTCGCGACCAGCCAGACCGGGTCCGGGGACGTCGTCCGGCGGCGTCTCGGCGACTCGGTCACCACCATGCTGGGGCGCGCGCTGTTCGTGCGGACCTCGGTGCCGTCGACCTTCCCGCTGCTGCTGATCGCCACCGGCCAGCACGACGTGTTCTGGCAGTACGAGCCCTACCTGACCAGTGTCGCCGCCGGCGTCCTGCTCGTCACCGAGGCGGGCGGTGTCGCCACCGACCTCGGCGGGAAGCCGTGGCGGCCCGGCAGTCCCGACCTCGTCATCTCGGCGCCCGGTGTGCACACCGCGGCCGTCGAAGCACTGTCCACAGTGGCCTGAACCGGCAAACCCCAAGGAGCGTCCCATGAAACTCATCGTCCTCGCCGCCTCCGGCGCCACCGGCCGCGAACTGACCCGCCAGGCACTCGACCGGGGCCACTCGGTGACCGCGATCGTCCGGAACCCGAAACGCCTCGAAGTCCCGGAATCCGCGCAGCTCACCGTCCTGACCGCCGACATCCGAGATCCGGGCTCCCTCGCCGAAGCCTTCCGCGAGGGCACGACCGTCCTCTCCGGACTCGGCATCGCGAACGGCGAGCAGCCGGGGGTTCTCGCCGCGGGCGCGCGGGCGGTCGCCGATGCCCGGCCGGAACGGATCATCTGGCTCGGGGCGTTCGGCACGGGCGTTTCGGCGCCCGCGGCGGGACCGCTGACCAGGACGCTGCTCAAGGTTTTCCTCAAAGCCGAACTGGTGGACAAGGTCGCCGCCGACACGGCCGTGCTGGCGGCGGGCGGCACCGTTTTCCACGCGGGCCCACTGTCCGACGGGGCGTTGAGCGGCGACCGGCGGACGCTGACCCTCGACGAGGTGCCGCGACGGCTCTTCCCGGCCCGCGTCAGCCGCGCGACCGTCGCCGCGCTGATGCTCGACGAGGCCGAGGCCGGCCGCCACCCCGGCGAGACCGTCGTCCCGGTGAACTAGCCCACCAGCCCGCTTTCCCAGGCCCAGATGGCGATTTCGGTGCGGTTACGCGCGCCGAGCTTGCCTTGCACGCTCGCCAGGTGCGTCTTGACCGTGGACAGCGAGATCGTGAGATCGGCGGCGACCTCGGCGTTCGTCCCGCCTCGCGCCACCGCGAGCACGACGTCGAGTTCCCGCGAGGTCAGCGGCAGATCCGGCTGCCGCGCCTCCCGCCGGGAGCGCTTCGTGAAATGCGAGAGCAGCCTCGTGGTGACCGACGGCGAAACCATCGATTCGCCGTTCGCCGCGGCTTGCACGGCTTCGACGAGCAGCCGCGGCCCGGCGTCCTTCAGCAGGAAACCGCAGGCACCCGCGTGCAGGGCCGCGTAGACGTTCTCGTCGACATCGTAGGTGGTCACCACGACCACCCGCAGCGGATCGGCGACCCCGGGGCCCGCCAGCAGCCGGGTCGCCTGGATGCCGTCGATCTTCGGCATGCGGATGTCCATCAGCGTGACGTCCGGCCGGAACTGCCTGGCCAGGCGCACCGCGGACTCCCCGTCCACCGCCTCGGAGACGACCTCGATGCCGGGCTCGGCGTCGAGGATCAGCCGGAAACCGGTCCGGACCAGCGTCTGGTCGTCGGCGACCAGGACACGGATGCTCATCAAATTCCTCCAGGCGTGCCATCGGAGGCGATTCTCCCGGGTTCCAGCGGGAGCCGCGCGGTGATCCGCCAGCGCTGCCCGGATTCCGCTCCGGTGCGCAGTGTCCCGCCGAGCGCGCTCAGCCGTTCGGTCATGCCGATGAGCCCGTAGCCGGTCCTGGACCGGTCCGGCGGCCGGGCGGTGACCCCGTTGTTGACGACGTCGAGCACCAGGTGGCCGCCGTCGACGCGGGCGGTGACCCGCACCTCGGTGGCGCCGGGGGCGTGCCGCCGGACGTTGGTGAGGGCCTCCAGTACCACCCGGTTCACCGTCGCCGCCAGCTCCGGGGGCACCGGCATGTCCTCTAGGCCGCTCTCGATGTCCACAGTGGTCTGCTCGTCGGCGGCTTCGCGCACGGCGTCCCCGAGCCCGGTGCTCGCGAACGGCACCCCGGACTCGCTCGTGCGCAACATTCCCACCAGGCGGCGCATCGCGGTCAGCGCCTCCGCGCCCGCGTCCTCGATCTCCGTGTAGACCTCGACGGGATCCTGTTCGGGCGCCGCGGGGTTGGTGGCGAGCGCGCGGGCCGCCTGCGCCCGCACCACGATCCCGCTGACATAGTGCGCGACCAGGTCGTGCAGCTCCCTGGCCAGCTGGATCCGTTCCCCGGAACGGACTTCCGCGAGCTCACCGAGCCGCCGGGTGTCGGCGTCCCGCAGGATCAGCCCGACGGCGAGCGCGGCTCCCCACAGCAGGGCCGTGGGCACCGCGAACAACGCCGCGGGGGAGCCGATCCCGTACCGCACCACCGGTGCCGCCACCATCGCCGCGCCACCGGCGAGGGCGAGCCCGGCCGCCGCCCGCCAGGGCAGGCGGCGGCAACCCGCCCCGACCAGCAGCGCGAGGGCGACGATCTCCGTCGCGCCCGGCTGAGCCTGCGAACCCGCGCCCGTCGCGGAGATCAGCACGCTCGAACCGGTGCTGACGAGCGAAAGCGCGACCACGGCGACACCGAGCCAGCCGATGTGGCCGGGGAACCGGCGCCGCAGCACGGCCAGTATCGCCGCGACCGGCCCCGCGGTGGGCACCACGATGGTGAGCAAGGGCGCGAGCCAGCCTTGCTGGGCGGGGCCGCGCAGGACCAGCACCGAGTCCACGATGGTGGCCAGGACCAGCACGGTGATCTCCGCGGCGAGCAGCCCCTTGCGCGCAGGCGGCCCGGGCAACCAGGTGGTCATCTGCCCGATCATGCCCGCTCGCCTAGCGAGACTGCTTCACCCGGGTGACATAGGCGTTGGATGGCGGCAGGTAGGACGCCACGAGCGCGACGACCGCGACGGCGCAGCTGACGTAGCTGACCGTCGTGCCCTCGGTCGTCAGCAGGGACGCCACCTGCAGCAGCGTGATGACGGTGAGCACGATCCGTGCCCAGTTGCGCCCGGCCTTCAGCTTGAACGCCAGCAGCAGGTACAGCAGCGCGATGACCACCACGACCGCGACGCCCACCGCCTGGCCGATGGCCGCGGTGTGCTCGATCTGCTGCTCGGTGAGCTTGCCACCGGACTGCGTGTTCGACGTGCGCAGCGCGTCCACGATGTTCTGCCGGTAGCCCAGCAGCACCCCGGCGGAGACGAACGCGGCGACCGTCGAGACGAGATAGCCGAAGAAGGCGGCGAGGATGGTTCCAGGGGGATTGGGTTTCGCTGTTGTCGTGACCATGGGGTGAACGTAAACCCACTCGGGAAGCGTTGCAGCACAAGCGAAACAGAGCTAGTACTTTCGGCCGACCGCCTCCTTCGCAAGTACGACGCGAAGCGCCGGAATCCGTTCTCGCGGCCGATTCGGGCCGTGCCGGGCCCCGCGATCATCACCGTCGTGAGAACCCATCGGAAGAACTCATGGAAAAAACCGGCCGTGTCCGTCCTTTGCCTGTCGCTGGTACTGGCCGGAGCCCCGGCGACCGCGTCGGCGGCGGGCGACCCGGCGGACCCGTACCTCCACCAGAGCGTCGAATGGGGCCCGTGCCTGTTCACGGCCGCGGCCGGGGCGTCGCCCGCCGAATGCGCGCTGGTGACCGTTCCCCGTGACTGGGCCGATCCCACTGCCGGGACCGACTTGAAGGTGTCGATCAGCCGAGTGAAGGCCACCGGCGACCGCCTGGGGGTCATCCTGGTCAACCCGGGCGGCCCCGGCGGGCAGGGCACCACTTTGGCCGGGGCCATCGCCGGGCTGGAACCGTCGGTGAGCCAGCGCTACGACTTCATCGGCATGGACCCGCGCGGTACCGGCCAGGCCGGTGGGACCACCCCGGAACAGCAAGGATTCCTCTGTGAGGTCCCGAAAGGGCGGTTGCCTGCCGCGACCGACCTCGACGCGCGGGACCGGTCGCCGCAGAGCATCGCCGAGCATCAGAAGACACCCCGCGCCATCGCCGAGGCCTGCCAGAGCGACGCGATCGCGCCGTACATCACCACCTGGCAGACCACCCACGACATGGACCTCATCCGGCGGCTGCTGGGGGAGTCGAAGCTGAACTACCTCGGCTATTCCTACGGCACCTGGCTCGGCGCGAAGTACGCGTCGATGTTCCCGGCGAGCACCGGAAAGGTCATTCTCGACTCCAGCGTCAACTGGCAGGGCCGGCTGCAAGCCGATTTCGAAGACTTCCCGGTGATCGACCAGCGTCAGTTCGACGACGTGTTCCTGCCATGGATGTCGCGCCAGCTCCCCGACGTCGTCGGCGCCACCCCGGCGGAAGCCAAGGCCACGTGGGAAAAGGCCCGCGAGTTCTTCATCGCCCAGAAGATCTCTCCGGACACCTTCGACCGCGCCTTCGTCGGGATGGGCAGCAAGCTCGGCTGGCTGCTGGGCGCGCTGGTGTTCACCATCGGCGCCAAGGGGGCGAACGGCGACACCGGTGAGCCCGCACCGGCCCTGCGCGACGAACTCGACGCGCGGTCGATGGCCGAGTTCGGGGTCCCGGCGGCCCAGTTGACCGCCCAGAAGATCGCCGCGGTCCTGTCCGACGACTACCTCCAGGTGTCCGGCACGCGTTACGCCGTCGCCTGCGGTGACCAGCCGACGAAGTCCGCGGCCTGGTACCGCGCGCTCAGCGACCGGCAGGGGCCACGGTATCCCTTGTACGGCTGGGCGTATGGGCTTTCGGAGACGTGCGGGTTCTGGTCCGACGCGCCCAAGCAGCAGCTTCCGGACCTGCCGTCCCAGGTCGCGGGCAACGTTTTGGTCGTACAAGGCGAATTCGATCCGCAGACCGGCTACGAGCAGGCACGCGCCGCCGTGCGTGCCGCCCCCGGGGTCTCGCTCGTCTCGGTGGACGACGCGGCGTACCACGGGCAGTACGCGCTGACCGCGAACCCTTGTGTGGACGGGATGGTGAACGTGTTCCTGCTCGCCAACTCGCGCCCTGGGAACGCCGTCTGCCCGTCCGTGCCGCTTAGCGGGGAGAGCGAAGTCTTCCCGGTCGCCGGGCCGGTGAAGCCCGTGCCCACCCCACGGTCCGCCCGGTCCGCGGCGGACTCCCCGTTGCGGGAAGCGACCCAGGCCTATGTCGGCAAGGTCAACTCCCGCTGAACCCCCTCGTGAGCGTTCCGGCCGGTTCTAACCGGCCGGAACGCTCAC
>Ga0247768_1001022_pt1 | contig 10048 bp, 6 predicted proteins | sample UWRJL016104C6_FD_179944 | JGI IMG/M metagenome (GOLD analysis project Ga0247768, IMG submission 179944) | Plant litter microbial communities from Arlington Agricultural Research Station in Wisconsin, United States - UWRJ-L016-104C-6 | ecosystem: Environmental > Terrestrial > Plant litter >... | reverse complement strand
CCTACCTGCAACGCATCCTTAGCCCAAGGCCCAATCGGAACCTTATACCGCTTCGGCACCACATTCACAAAACCCGCGCCCCGCATCCAACCCTCCAGTTTCGGGCCCGGACTCGGCTCCCTCCCAGCCTGCCTATTCGCATCCACAATCATCCGAATCCAGCGCTGCGCATTACTATTCTCCCTCAACGTCCCATCCTCAGAATAAAACAACATATCGAAATCCTGGAACTCGACAAAGCCACCCGGTTTAATATTGTCGAAAGCCTGTTTGAGGAGTTTAGGCCAGTCCCGGACGGAAGTGCACATATATCTGCTGAACACGAAGTCGAAAGGTTCGTCGTAGGCCCACGGGCTCTCGCAGTCATCGACTTCGAAGCGGACGTTTGGGGGAACCCACGAGGGCTGCACGGGACTGAGATCGTTGCCGATGATGGAGGCGTGTGGGTATGCGTCGCCCATTTCCATGGCCCAGATTCCGGTGCCGGTGCCGATGTCTAGGGCGCGCTTGAAGCCTTCTGGCAGAGGCGCCAGGAATATCCTTTCATCTAAGACCTTTTTCACCATTTGGTGCACAATGTTTAGTCTCTCTAGCTCCTCGTCATCGTTTGGGAGTAAGTAGGATCCTGCGCGAAACGCATGGTATCGGCGGCCGTTCTCAAAAGGATATGCAGTTACGCTGGGGGAGATAGATGTGGTGAATGAGTTTCTGATTGGTGGTGGTGGTGAGCGCGGAAGTAAAAGAGGCATTTTGGGCGAGAAGTTTAAATACGAAGGAAGGGTGTGGACGTACAGTTCGTCGGTAAAGTCTGCAAAAGAGGAACCCTCGTCTTCCAGGACCTGCGTTTCGTGGCTGTTAGTTTGTGCATAAGCTTATAGGTGGGAGGATCCGGCGCAGCAGTCCACTCAGCGACTACGGATATAGACCCTATTTGGGTGTTATAAGGTATAATGGGGAGAACTTACTTGAGGGTCGATTTCGATAGGCTCTGGATATATAGGCTGGGGCACCTTGGCCATGTTTCGGAGCGGAGAGTCTAGCAACGCGACGTCGAAAAGGGTTTAGCGAGCGTCAGTCGAGGCTCCTGATGCTCTCTTTACATTGAAATAGGGTGGAAATATAGTCAGAAGATACCCCGTGATAATGGAGGACTTTCCCGCGATGAAATGGAGGGATCAGAGGATTGGACAACGGCGAAAGCGGGGAGTTAAGAAGAACGAGGATGCCGCTGTGGACGAGCGAGCCACATGGTCAAAGTGCGGATTGCGTGAGCCAGGCTAGATGGAGCGTGGGGCATTTTGTGATTTGTGAGATGCTGAGGGCGAAATAGGAGGCAATGCTTGACGGTTCAGCTCGAGGGGTGCACATCTGGATGGATGTGGTTGTGTTTCTCATGCGAACGCCTCGGCTGGGGCGCCCTGACGGCCCAATCCTGGCCAGCTATCCTTCCTGGACATAAGGATACATTATCACGTTGCAACTCTTCGTTCTTTGTATCGCACCTGGCACATAAAATTGATATATTCATACATATGTATGTACTAAAGAAATGTGTACAGCTTCCCCGCCCGCGGTTCCCAGGAGAACCGCATGGCCGCCATGCGACCGCTATGCGACTCACCCAATCGGAACGCAAAACTAGCCAAAGAACGTGAACAACCTTGGAGAAGCCACGCTCCTTCGGTACGCCACGAGACGCCAATGTTGTCTAGCCCTGTCCAGGAGATCCCGTTGACAGAGATTACAATTGTACAACTGCCTCCAAAAGTCTCAAAAGAAACGCGTGGTCTGCGGCTGGAGAAAGTCGTGTTGCGTTGTTTTGGAGTGCTCTGTTCTGGCACGGATACGAGTCTTCCGAGCTGGACCCCAATATTCACTCCCTTCCTACTCATCTATCTCATTCAAAACACATTCCTGATTGTATTCCCCACAAACCATGCATGCATCGACCGATGTCTTTCACGACCCTGGAACCCGGCCGGTGGATTTCCATGTCGCGTGGTCTCACGGACCTCGTCCCGCGAAATGTTGCGGGCTTGCTTTTTAGTGGCGGCTGCAACCTTGGAAGACCCGCCCCTCCCACCGCGCAATCCAGGCGACCACAATTCAGGAAAAGTGGTCGGGAAACTTACTCGTTTTCCCAACCCGCAGTTTTCATTTTTTGAGAAGTTCCCCAATAATATTGTCTTGTCTGCGACTCGGCCGTCGTGTAACCAAGCCCGGTCCGGAAACCGAATCGCCGGAAACACCCACCATCCCATATGCAAGTGCTGGCCCCCTTATCACATACATGGTGTGCCACGGTCCACCGCGTTGGCGCGAACAAAAAGCCTCAGTAGCTTTTTTCCTGTTGATGTTGGTCAGCGTCAAGCCACAGATACCGGCCGGCGTCGAACGATGATTGAGTGAAATATAAGTTACCCCTTTTGATAAAGGAACAGCAGATTTGGTTCCGTACGGAGTACACTTCGCCGACTCAGAAAGGGCCTTGCAGAAATTAAAGAGCAAGTAATGGGACTGCAGCCCGACGAATTAGGAATACAAGATCGTCATCTTTTCGTCCTCAATTCAGGAAATCGGACCAATTGTGGTCAGAGGTCGACGTCGACTTGCATAACCGAAATGCCAATGGTATGCGAACGGGCTTTCGATATTTACTCGGGTTCCCGTCTTGGTTGGACGGTAAGCTCCGCACAGATTCTGGGTAAAATGGTCTGATGTTGTGGCCAATCAACAGCAGCTTTTCACAATTTGTCCCGGTTTCGGGAATCCCGCTGGGAATACATGGCTGTCTAGTCATGTGACTTTGGGTGAATAGGTACCCGGTAGTGGTCTGTGCACAGGTAAGTCACACTTCTGGAATATTAGCCTGCTGACGAATCTCACAATGAAGAAGTTTTTGGTCCTCTCCCCATTACTGTCCGGATGGTAACATTCCCGATGCTCCGTGGACATACTATTATTCATGGTGAATCCAATTATACTCCGTATGAACACAAGAATCGCCAAAAATTCTTCACATGCAATTGATCGAGCCACCCGTCCCAAGTACAACAAGGAATCAATTACAGCATATCAGCCCTGATGTTACATAGGGAACCATTTGGGGCCGGTAACAGAAGCTTTGAAGTGATTCCATCAAATCGATTATTATTGTTCCCTGACCCTCCGCCGAGAGCTGCACAAAACACCGTCTAGGCAGAGACAACCATATCCCACTCTCTCACCAGGGCCGCAAATCTCGCCCTTCCCATCTCCGTCCGGAACACCAACCTGACCCTGTGTCTAAACTGCCTTCTCCGCCTCTCCACATGCCCATCAATTCTTCCACTCCTACTCTGGCTCCTAGATTGCCCAGCGTTTATATGCGTCCTGTCATGATTCTGGCCTAACTCTTCTTCGCTTTTATCCGGCGTGATAGGCATATATTCAGTACTCGGAACCAGATCTGACAAGTCGACCTCCCATCCACGACTCAGTAGCTCGCTCAGCAACGCAAATTCCCTCTTCCCTTGCTCACTCCAAAACCGCAGCACCATAATACCCCCAGGTTCCCTACTTCCACCACTCTGAGGGCCTCCCACGACCCGTTCAATCTCATTACCCGTCTCCATTTCAGAATAGTCGATCAAGCGGGGATGCCATGTCCTACAGCTTCTACACGTCGGTTTCAAACACGGAGAACTGTATGTCGGGCCTCTTGAGGGTTTGGAATACCAGTTGAATGCCCAGAACCTGTTTCTGCATTGGCGGGGGCTTCGTGGCGGGGTGAGATAGGGCGAAAGGGAGAAGGAGATGGAGGAAGGGGTAGAAGGAGAGTCATGGGGAGTAGTGTGAGAAGACATATCAGAAGGTGCGTAGGAAGAGGGGCTTGAAGGTGAGTATGAAGAGACAACAGATGGTGAGTAAGAAGTGATATCAGAGAATGAGTAGGAAGTGATATCGGAAGGTGAGTCGCTGAGCGGTGAAGGCGATCGTGAGGAGGAGCGATCGGAAAATGATTTAGCGGAGGAGAGTTCAGAATCAGAGCTCCAGGGTGAGAGCAAAACCGCATCTCTGGGTAGCTCGATCATTATGTCGCTTTTTGGTGGTCGCATCTTTTATTATTTAGTATCGATGATGATGCGTGTTGAACGGATGAACATTCTAGGTACTAAACAAAGTTGAAGAAATGAGAATGTTCTCCCAAGACGGGAGTTTGCTGTTCAGACTTCACTGGTAAATTCTGGAGAAGATGCAGAGGCTGGCATGGTCGAGCAATCGCGGTTGATGAATTGTATTGTCACTTGTCACATTGAGACGTCTTTGTTGTCCTGGCTTGGCCCACGTTAACAATGCGCTTTGTTCGAAATGCAATTAGAACAAAGAAATCAGAGCGGTACGATCCTCGCTGTTGACTATGGAATTAGAGTAGAGCTGAAACTTCACTATCCATTTGTTGGAAAGCTTGCCATATCAAAATGTAGGAATGTTATTCACTGTTTTCCGAGGAAGAGGGCGAGGAGCCATAACTACTATTTAAAGTCAGCTTTCGGGGAAAGAATAAGCGGCCATGCAAAACTACTATCGGATTTACCTTGATATGCAAGAGAACACTCTGAAAAAGGAGATCTCATCTTCACGACTGCATTGCCTTGGGGTTGAGATAATTCAGGTTGAGCCTAATCTTGCACTAGAAATAAGCGGGTCTCCACTAATGACAATGAATGATGCAAAGGCAGAAACGGTCATTGGTGGGCATTGCCGGGCGCCACGGGCAGGTTCCGCGTTGGAGCCTAGATTGTACTTTTGTAAAATCAGTAAGCCACACCTGCAGATCCATGTAGTACATTGATGTCAGCCCGGTAGGCAATTTGCAGCAAGTTAGAGCTATAAACCATCTGCTTCCTCGCCCTATGCTCGAAATTCCACAACTCCTAACCCTACAATTTTGTGCGAAATCATTGAAGGACTCCCAGACTAAAACACTACCATGAGTTTGCCAGCTCGTCCACGAAAGCAGAAGGCTCCAACGCTGCGCGCTGAAGTATGGGAGCCGTATAAAGCCCGAATCATCGAACTCCACATCACGCAAGGACTACCGCTAACTGTAGTCAAGGAAAGACTCCAGAAGGAGTCTGGCTTCAACGCAGAGTAGGTCATTTGAGTCGTGCGCATATGTTCAATACTCACGCCAATCTACCTGTAGGATAAGACAATATCGCACACGCATCAGCCAGTGGAACAAGGACAAAAACATCAAGCCCAGAGAAATGAAAGCAATCGTCCGAAAGCGGCAGCAAAGAAGGCTCGTTGAGGGCAGAAAAGCAGAGCTTGTTTTTCGAGTCAGAGGGAAGGAAGTGGATACACATAAGATCGATCGATGGATGAAGAGGCATGGGATATCTGAGAGCCAATTGGATGTGCCTAGTCCAACCGCATGTAAGTCGGTATCCATATGATACAATATTCGCGAGATGCTGATACGTTGTAGCTACTCCGTCCGCTGTGAGTTGTCGAACCATCTCCGACCACGGTTCCCCAGTTCCGAGAACGCCATCACCAGGATTTTCAATGCTCTCGCAAAGAGGGTTTGTCTCGCCTCTCCAAAGCCCAAGAGTTTCATTGTCAGACTTGTCAACTACAACTACGAGCCTAATCCAACCTCAGAGCAGTCATACTTTGCAAAGTTCGATTCTCAGCTCTGGATCTCCTGCAAGTGCTCATCGAGCCTTTCTTCATTCTGCAGGCGACGATCAAATCCACGACGATTTTGTGGTCAATCCTCGCCACTACCGCCGCACACAAACGGGCGATGAGCCACAGTCTAGTCAAGAGCGATTCATTCTCGATGGCCAAACTACGTATCTTCACGGTAGCAACAGCCTCGGTATCCGTCAAAGCATTTGCTCTAGCTGTCAAACCCCCCTTCCTCAATTGAACAAAACTAAGTGTCTTAGATGTTCGTTGCTTCAGGCTTTGGGGCCCCTCAATATTTTAGACAACGGCCAGCTCGATCCATTCGCATGTTTCCCAATCAAGGTGGATTCAAGGGTCTCGGAACTCTTATATTACTGTAAGTATTTTGGTAATGCCTTCAGATTGCCCCCAAAATCTTGCCTCCTCCTTCTGGAATGTGGATCTCGCAGCGTAAAAGAACGCAGGACCATGTTAGCCTGGAGATCTTTTTGCGAGTATCACTCTCCCATGCTTTATGAGAGCACTTCCAAATGAGAGCAATTTCTATGCAAGCTGCGTGCTACAATACTTATCTTTGGCTTAAAGGCTATGCTGAGTTCAAAGGAAACTGACTCGGCTGTAGACATTTTCGAAATGGCGCCGAAAATCATGATTCTAAATATCGACAATAGGCACTCGTATAAGTCGATATTAGCGCAGTGGTTTCCCATGGCCATGAGTAATGTAAGCTTTATGTACAGTCTGCTCTACATGATTGCAGTGCACCAACACCTTTGCTCTACACTTCCCATTAGCACTGTTCTCTACTACCGCGCGCAGGCAATTGCTGCCATTGATTCTGCGATTTCAGATCCAAATCCAAAAGTAAGGATTTCGGATGCCACCATCGGAGCGGTGTTTCAATCGTTATGGGGTGAAGAAGCCATGGTTTGTTTCCTTGATGGCCGAGAAGAAGAGTATTTTCACCGACGCGCCATGCATCTAGGTGGACTTCTTAAAATGGTGCACCTGCGAGGGGGCCTAGAGTCACTAGCCTCGAATCGCTTCCTGCAAGCTTCCCTACTCTGGTATACCCCCCGTGTTCTCTGTAAGGTGGCTTCAAACTCGGCAGATGCTTACGGAACATCAGTTACTCGACAGTGCACGCCATGGCCGGATTTTCGAAGCCAGATTTGTCCCTTCACCACACCAACACCTCATACTGTCCTTCTCAGCTTAAAGGGCTCCGACCTGTTGGTTCAAATTACCTGCTCTACTACTGCAAAGCACTCCGCATCAAAGAGACGTTGATTGAGCTGGTTGATATGGCCCTCATCCTCATTGACGATCTGAACGTCTGGTTTAGTGACCAAGATAGTGGCAAGATCGATCCTTTGGAACTACAGAATTTCTGTCTTCACTTACAGTGCCAGTCGTTGAATTGGTATCATGACCAGGACACTTTTACTTCCCCACTCGAAAGATCAATCTGTCTTGTTCTTATTATGTATCCTTACCTCGTGATGGTATCGCTACGAGATAACCCTGCGATGCATCACTTGTATGACTCTCAAAGCAGCAGTCTCCGGAAAGTACTTAGTGCTATCAGTCATAGGGAACGGACCTTGCATTCAGACCTGATGTTGTGGATTTTTGCAATCGGCGCACTATCCGCCAAAGGATCTTATGACAGCGACTGGTTTGAATATCAGACATCATTAGCTTGCACAGAATTCGGCATCGACTCCCCAGAAACTCTGCTACGTCGACTGCATCTTTGTGGCTGGGTTGGCTTCGCACTCGATAAACCCATTCGTGATTTATGGGATAGAATGGTTAGTCTAAGGCAACGGATCGCATCCTCCTTTGAGAAAGGTCATTTGTCGATCCTTGAACCCTTCGATGATTTCATCGTTGCCGACCTGCTATAGTGCGAAGTAATATGGCCGACTTCGAATGGTTGGGATAATGTTGAGTGTGGAGAGGGCGTCGCTGTCACAGGTGTGATATAACAGGTTACCGCGCGTTTGAATTATGGTTTCATCGTCGTTTTCAAAATACAGTGAGTGGATGAGGGTTTTACTAGATGTTCTAGTAATTACTTAGTAATTACTAAGTAGTTAGTAAATTTAGTAATTACTAAATCTACAGTTTTCTACACCTTGACGAAAAGTTTCCTGATTAGGCAGGTTGAGGAACCACACAAATCACTCCACCAACTAAGAACGGCCATGCACCACCACCTAAAATATCAAGAAAGAGCTTTTCGCACAGGCACGGGATAACGATGGGTGCATCTAGGATTTCGGCTCGCAAGGGGGGTTCTGGGGCAGCGCCAGCCAGCTGGAGACGCCATTAGCAACAAAACCCCACGTGCGGCAGCATTGAAGAGGACACGCGGACAACCTTTTGGAAGAAAAAATAAATAGCCTACATCCCATTAAAGAAAAGAAAACCAGACTAGCAAATAAAACCTATAAAAAGAAGTCGTACTATGGCAGTGCCCCGCTTATTCACTGCGTACAACCCAGAAAACTCCCCCGGTGGTGGTTTATCTGTTGCGCCTCAGCAAGACCAGCCCTTTTTAAAGGAAGTTCTTTTGACCTGAATCGAACCCGCCCCCTTTTGTAGGACTCGTGTAGGGGGTTACCTCGACCGCAGAACAACTCGGCTTCTTCTTGCTCGATGAAAATATTTTCCAAATTTTAAAAATTTAGTAGCCTTCTCTCGCTTTCACTTTCGCTAATTAAAAAATGTGAGGTTCTCTGCTTCTCTATTCATACTTTCACTTTCACCTCCTCCCATTCACCTTCACCTCACTGTTTACCTAAGCGTGGGCTTGGCAGTCCTTTCTTAGGTGTATCCGCCCTCTCAGGTCTGGAAATAGGTGGCCGAATTAGCCATTCACAAAAGCCATCGAATACATAAGTACAGCGGAGGGCAGGTGGCCACAACAATGGGAAAACACCATGGAACCAGCAGTTCAGACAGCATCTTGGATCCACGCATCACTTCGTGGATCCTGTGCCAATGCCTATCACCATCCATAAGCTACAGAAACCTTATGATTAGGCCTTTCTAGACCTGCATGCATGGAAATTCCTATATTTAACTTGACTGATTTCGAGAACTGATGTTCATATAGTCTTCTGCTTAATACTAGAGGGAAAATGTGATAAAGTACGCGACACACACTCGCTAAGATCGGCCTTTATTTCCCGGCCTAAGAGCCTGCGCACTGGCTACGTGCAACACAGATGGATTATCCATTGTTCAGGAACTGTAACTACGTCTCCCCGTGCTCACCTCGCGAAGGACGCTGCCGCCGATGACTTATTACTAAAAAGAAAAAAACGAGATAACTTTTGGGTATAATAATATGCGCAACTCTCCAAATCCACAGCCAAAATCGCTCAAAACCCAAGAACCACCAAATCCTCACGACGACCCAGTAACAAAACACCGATCCCAATACCCCCCACTCCTCGCAAACCTCTGACTCTCAACAAACTTCTCCAACCTACATCTCCCAAACCTATCCCCACCACAAAACTCCAGCGGCAACACACGATCATTCACAATAACGCGCACAAACTCTTCTTTCTCCCCCTTACACTTCAATTTCTCGAAATAAGCTCTCGCAGCAAAAGGAACAGTCCAAGCAGCAGAATACCCATTCGTCTCCTTCGTACCCTGCAGCGTATCTGGAGACAATGGTTTCGTATTATTATACAGCCCCAGTGCAGCAAAAATACTACTCATATCGTTGTCGTGGCTGAAATCAGCATACACTTTGCGGTCCAGAGGAAATGTATTCGGATCCGCGTCCAGTGTCCGATTGCTCGAGGTTTCGTCCTGTACCGGTGTCTCTGTCAAACGAGCAATAAGCTCATTCACATACCCGATTCCTTGCGTCGGACCTAATGGGTTTCCGGATCCGTAGTGGTAGTATTTTTCGAGCGAGCGGTAGTAATCGTATTGATGCCACTCCTTTTCCGAAAAGAGATGGCAGAACGGCGATATTCGGGCTGTGGGTGAGCCTACGGTATTGAAAGGACAGAGATCCATGAGGTAAATGATTTCTTCGGCGTTCAGGTTAGCGCCTTGAAGCTTGGAATTGACGCGTGTGACAATGGGAGGCAGGAATTGGGCTTCCCATTTCTCTTGCGCTATTTCGCTTATGTTTTTGTACTGGCCGTTTTCGAAGGAAGTGCAGACACCGTGAGACAACGTATTGTTCTTTCCTGGTTTCTCTGATATTGTAACGTCGACTGCAGCGGGAGTCTGTTGGTTCGCTGCCTGAGCGAATCCTTGGAGCCATTTGTTCGCCGATTCAAGGACGCGGTCTTGATCGGTCGAGCGTACGAAAGGCTTGTGCTTGGATAGAATC
>Ga0247768_1001019_pt1 | contig 10055 bp, 12 predicted proteins | sample UWRJL016104C6_FD_179944 | JGI IMG/M metagenome (GOLD analysis project Ga0247768, IMG submission 179944) | Plant litter microbial communities from Arlington Agricultural Research Station in Wisconsin, United States - UWRJ-L016-104C-6 | ecosystem: Environmental > Terrestrial > Plant litter >... | reverse complement strand
GCCCGAGAATCCCACCCCGCCGGCGACACTCGGCCGGGTCAGGCCGGTGCCACCACCGCCGACTCCCCCGCAGCGCACGCCGATCTTCGATCAGCTGCTCTCCAACTGGTTCACCGAGACCCCGGCAGACAGCGCCCCGGTGCCCCCGCCGCCCGACACCCTCCTGCAGGCGGAAGCGCAGGCCTTGCGGGCGGAGAAGGCGGCACAGCCCGCCGAACCCGCCGTCAAGCTGAGCAGCTGGGTCACCCCGACCGACGACGCCTGGCGCGCGGCGGAAAACGCGGTCAACGTCCCGGAGCAGACGACCGCGGTGACCGCGGCGGGCCTGCCGACCCGGAACCCGGGCGCGCAGCTCGCCCCCGGCGCGGCGGTGCCCAGGGCGGCACCGGCACCGCAACCGGCCGACTTCCGGGACCCGGCGGCGGTCCGGAACAACTTGGCAAGGCATTACAGCGGCATGCGGGCAGCTCGGCAGCAGGCGGGAAACAGTCCCGAGGCGACCGGCGAGGGGAAGGGTGATCCGCAATGACGGAGACCGGAGATCTTTACGCACGAGCGGAAGCAGGGGGCCACTCGGGCACCCGTGTACGAGGAGGTGACATGTCCACCAGGATCATGGCGCCGTCGACGGCGTCGACAGCACCGACGCTCAACTGGCTGGTTTCGGCGTTCACCCAGGAGGTGGCGGGCGTAGCGCACTCGGCGCTGGTCTCCGCCGACGGACTTCTGGTGGCGGCCAACGAAAACCTGCCGCGGGACCGGGCCGACCAGCTTTCGGCGATCGCCTCCGGGCTGTCGAGCCTGGCCGTGGGCACCGCGGAGCTGTTCACCGCGGGCCGGGTCGTCCAGTCCGTCATCGAGATGGAGCAGGGCTTTCTGCTCCTGATGAGTGTCGGCGACGGCTCGAACCTGGTGGTGCTGGCCAATCCCGGCTGCGACATCGGGCTCGTCGGCTACGAGATGACCCTGCTCGTCGACCGTGTCGGCAAAATGGTCGATACCCCGCTCCGGCAATTCCCGGCGGCCCAGGCCCGGCCGTGAGCGAACCCGAGTTCCCCATGCCCAGGAACGAGGACGCGCGCGCACCGTCGCTCGCGCGTCCGTACGCGTGGACGGAAGGCCGCACGCGGCCGACCGTCGATCTGGCCATCGAGGCGCTCGTCGAGACCACGCAAGAAGGCCGCTTTATCTCCTACAACCGCACCAGCGCGTTGTCCGGGGTGGCGAACCTGTGCCAGCAGCCGCGCTCGCTCGCCGAGATCGCGGCACTGCTGGCAGTGCCGCTCGGGGTGGCGAGGGTGCTCGTCAGCGACCTGCTCGGCTCCGGCTTGGTGACCGTGCGCGGCACGCTCACCGAAGACGCCTCCTGGGACGAACGCCATGATCTGCTCGAAAGGGTCTTGAGTGGACTACGCACGCTCTGAAACGAAAAGCAGGATCACGTCGGCGAAGATCGTCGTCGCCGGTGGCTTCGGCACCGGCAAGACGACCTTCGTCGGCGCGGTCTCGGAGATCATCCCGCTGCGCACCGAAGCCGTCATGACGGCGGCGGGCATCGGCGTCGACGAAACCGCCGCCATCCCGGGCAAGGTGTCGACGACGGTCGCGATGGACTTCGGCCGCATCACCCTCGCCGATGACCTGATCCTCTACGTCTTCGGCACCCCGGGGCAGCACCGGTTCTGGTTCATGTGGGACGACCTCGTCCGCGGCGCGATCGCCGCCGTCGTGCTCGTCGACACCCGGCGCCTGGCCGACAGCTTCGCGCCGATCGACTTCTTCGAGTCCCGCAAGCTGCCCTTCCTGATCGCCATCAACCAGTTCCAGGGCACCCACCAGCACACCCCCGACGAGGTCCGCGAAGCACTGCGGATCCCGCCGGAGGTCCGGGTCATCACTTGCGACGCCCGTTCGGCGGAGTCGGCCAAGGACACGCTGATCGCGGTCACCCAGCACGCGCTGACCCACCTCCAGAACCAGTCGCCCGTGAACACGGGTTCTTACCCGAACCCATCGCCGACCGGCGGTGTGCCGCGCATGGCTTGAGCGACACCACGCCCAAGCCGCATGAGAGGAACCACGTTGGATCACGCCCAAAACTTCGCCATGGGCAGGTGGTTGCTGGTACTGGCCTACCTGACCTCGTTCGTCGGCTGCGCCCTCGGACTGGCCTGCACGCTCCAGGCCCGGTACGCCGCCACGGAACGGGCCCGCCTGTCCTGGCTCGGCCTCGCGTCGGTCTCCATCGGCGGTGTCGGCATCTGGGTCATGCACTTCGTCGCGATGCTCGGCTTCAGCACTCCCGGCATGCCCGTCCGCTTCGACATCTCCCGGACCATCCTGTCGGCGATCCTGGCGATCGTGGCGGTGTTCCTGGGGCTGCTGGTGGTCGGCGTCCGCGGCAACGGGTTCACCTGGTGGCGGCTCGGTATCGGCGGCCTGATCATGGGACTCGCGGTCAACCTCATGCACTACACCGGCATGTGGGCGCTCCAGATCAAGGGCACGATCGACTACAACGGCGTATTGGTGGCTCTCTCGATCGTCATCGCCATCGTCGCGGCGACCGCGGCGCTGTGGTTCGCGGTGGTCCTCGACAAGCTGATCCCCCGGGTGATCGCCGGGCTGATCATGGCCGTCGCGGTGACCGGGATGCACTACACCGGCATGGCCGCGATGCGGATGACGATGGACATGAACGCCCCCGACCCGCCCGGGGTCGAGGTCTTCTCGTTCCTGTTCCCGGTCTTCGTGCTGGCGGCGCTGGCCATGGCCGTGCCGATCTGCGCGGTGCTCATGGCCCCCGCGCTCAGCGAGCGCAAGCCGTCCGAGCAGCCGCAGGACGAGGCCGTCAGCGAGGACGACCAGCCCGTCGCCTACTCCCACTCCTAGCCCCGCGCGGTCCCGGCCCGGGTGCCCAAAGTGCTATGAACGGACCGTTCCTCTCAAAAAATGAGAGGAACGGTCCGTTCATAGCGTTTCCGGGCACTGGTCCCCTGGGGAGGGATCAGTGCCAGGTCAGGTGCTCGCCGGAGCGGAGTCGAGGTCCTGGGCCAGCAGCGCGGCGATCTCGGACAGCGCGGCCTCCGCGCCCTCGCCCTCGGCCACGAGGACGACGGTTTCGCCGCCCTTGACGCCGAGCGACATGACCGCCAGGATGCTCGCCGCGTTGACCAGCGCGTCCTCGGAGCGCCCGATCTTGACCGCCACGGACTGCTTCCCGGCGGCCTCGACCAGCAGCCGGGCCGGTCTGGCGTGCAGTCCTACCGGTGAGCCGATGACAACACTGGTGCTAGGCATGCTCTCCCTGCCCTTCTCGTGCGATTTCCCGGGCCGCCGAGGCGTCCTGCGCGCCCCGCACCCGGCCGGCCAGTTCCTGGCACTGCTCGAAGGTCTTTTCCTTCAGTGACAACCGGACCGCGGCGACTGCGGGTGCCGACATCGACAGGCTCGTGATGCCGAGCCCGGCGAAAACGGGCGCCAGCAACGGATCGCTGGCGGCCTCGCCGCAGATGCCGACGGGCTTCCCGGCTCGCAGACCGGCTTCGGCCGTCGCGGCGACGAGGTCGAGCAGCGCGGGCTGCCACGGGTCGAGGAGCTCGCTGAGCTCGCCGAGCATCCTGTCCGCGGCGAAGGTGTACTGCGAAAGGTCGTTGGTGCCGATGCTGACGAAGTCGACCTCGGCCAGTATCGCGTCCGCGCGCAGGGCCGCGGCCGGGATCTCGATCATGACACCGACGTTGGTGATCCCTTCGGCGCGCGCGTGCGCGGCGAATTCGGCCGCTTCGGCGGCGGTCGCGATCATCGGCGCCATCACGCGGACGTCCGCGCCGGTGTCCTTGGCGGCCAGGCTGATGGCCTCCAGCTGCGACTTCAGCAGCTCCGGGGTACGGCGGCCCAGCCGGTTGCCGCGGACGCCGAGGGCCGGGTTCGGCTCGTCGTCGTCGTTCGCGAACGGCACCGGCTTGTCGGCGCCCGCGTCGAGCGTCCGGATGACCACCTGGCGGCTGCCGAAGGCGGCGAAGACCTTGCCGTAGGCCTCCCGCTGTTCTTGCACGCTCGGGGCCTCGGTGCGGTCGAGGAAGAGGAACTCGGTGCGGAACAGCCCGACCCCTTCGGCGTCCGCGGCGGCCGAACCCTCGATGCCCGCCGCGCCGCCCACGTTCACCAGCAGCTTGACCGGGTGCCCGTCGGAGGTCGCGCCCGGTCCACTGTGGAGCGCCAGTTTGCTTGCCAGCTCGGCGGTTTCGCGCTCGATGCGGCTGACGGTCTCGTCGTCGGGGTCGACGGTGATCTCGCCCTTGGTCCCGTCGACGGCGATCCGCTGGCCGTCTTTCAGCCCGGCCGCGCCCGCGCAGCCGACGACGGCGGGGATGCCCAGCGCCCGGGCGACGATCGCGGTGTGGCTGGTCGGGCCGCCTTTCTCCGTCACGATCGCGATGACCTTGGCCGGGTCGAGTGTCACCGTGTCGGCGGGGGCGAGGTCGACGCCGACCAGCACGAACGGCTCGTCGGAGCGTGGCACGCCCGGCGGAGCCTGGCCGAGGATCGACGCGATCGCGCGGTCCCGGATGTCGGCGAGGTCGGTGACACGCTCGGCGAGGTAGCCGCCCGCGTCCGCCAGCGCCGTCAGGAACTTGGCGAAGGCGTCACGCACGGCCCAGGCCGCGGGCCTGCCGTTGCCCGCCGACTCGCGGATGCCGTCCACCAGCGACGGGTCGCCGGCCATCATGACCTGGGTCTCCATGATGTCCTTGGCCTCGCCGGTGGCGCCCTGTGCGAGGCGCTCCAACTCGGCGACAACACCGGTGAGCGCCTCCACCGCGGCGGCGACCTCGGTCTCGGCCCCGGCCGACGCGGGCCACTGCTCGGGCAGGACCGGTGGCGGTGTCAGCCGCGCGACGGCCCCGACCGCGGTTCCGGGGCTCGCCGGGTTCCCGCCCAAAGCGTCGGCCACGGTGCCTCGCCTCCTCTTTCCTTCTCTCGCAAGGGATCAACTACCAGCCGGTGGTCACCTTGTGAGCGTTGCGGCCGGTTCTAACCGGTCGGAACGCTCACAAGGCGACCAGTGCGCATACCCCGGCTACGCGCCGGGTTCGATGGTGACCTTGATGGCTTCGCCGCTGGCGACGATCTGGATCGCGTCGAGCACACCGTCGAGCGGGAGGCGGTGGGTGATGAGGTCGTCCACCGGCACCGCGCCGGTCGCGATGAGGTCGAGCGCCCTCTTGTTGTGCGCCGGGCTGGACCCGTTGGCGCCCACGATGGTCAGCTCCCGGTAGTGCACCAGGTTCGAGTCGCACGCGATGATCGGGTTGTCCTTCGGCAAGCCGCCGAAGAAACTGATCCGGCCGCCGCGCGCGGCCATCTTGAGGCCGTCCTCCTGCGCCTTGCCCGCCGCCGCGGCGGTGATCACGACGTCGACACCGCGGCCGTCGGTCAGCTTCAGGACTTCTTCGACCGGGTCGGTCTCCGAGCCGCAGATCGCGGCGTCCGGCTTGACCAGCGCCGCCGCCATGTCGAGCCGGGCCCGGTTGAGCTCGACCAGGTAGACCGACTCGGCGCCGCGAGCGCGGGCGAGCCGCACGTGCAGGCAGCCGATCGGCCCGGCGCCGACGACGACCACGGTGTCCCCGGTGCCGACGCCGGCCAGTTCCTGTCCATTGAGGACACACGCGAACGGCTCGGCGACCGACGCCTCGGCGTAGCTCAGGCCTTCGGGGATCCGGTTGACCCCGTCGACCTTGAGCACGTTCGACGGCACGATCATGTACTCGGCGAAACCGCCGTCGAAGTGGTAGCCCATGGAGAGCTGGTTGGGGCAGATCGTCATGCGGCCGCGCTTGCACTCGAAGCACTCACCGCACGGGATCGCGGCGATCACCTGGACCCGGGCCCCGGTCTCCCAGCCGGACACACCTTCGCCGACCTCGACGACCTCACCGGCGATCTCGTGGCCGATGACCCGCGGCGGGTCGATGTGGTGGTGCCCGTGCCGGAAGATCTTGAGATCCGTCCCGCAGGTCGAGGTGTTGTGCACCTTCAGCTTCAGCTCGCCGGCCTTGGCCGACGGCTCGGGGGCTTCCTCGATGCGGATGTCCCCCGGTGCGTAGAAACGCGCGACCTTCACTACTCTGACTCCTCGTTTTTGGACTGCAATATCCGGATCACGGTCTCGGCGTCGGCCGCGCCGCGAAGCTCGGCCGCGAGCGCGGGTTCCATCAGGACCTGGGCCAGCGACGACAGGATGCCGACCTGCTCGCTGCCGTTGGCGGCGATGCCGACACACATCCGGACGTCGTTGCCGTCCCAGTCGACCCCGTCGGGGAACTGCAGGACGACCAGCGAGGTGCGCAGGACGTGCTTGCGGCCTTCGTCGGTGCCGTGCGGGATGGCGACGTTCTCGCCGATGAAGGTCGAGACCGACTTCTCGCGTTCGTGCATGGCGGCGACGTAAGCCTCTTCGACGGCGCCGATCTCGACGAGCGTCCGGCCCACCTGGTCGATCGCGTCTTCCATCCCGGTGGCCGTCCGCCCGAGCTTCACCCCGGTGGCGTCCAGCAGCGAATCCTTAGTCGGCAAGGGAACCGCCGTCCCGGATGGCCGCCTCGACCCGGTCGAAGACGGGGTCGCCGAGGAAGCTCTGGAAGCCGAGGATGACCGCGTCGGACGAGCTCTTGCGCGCCCGGCTGACCAGACCTTCCTGGCACAGCACCAATACCGCGTCGGCGGGGATGTCGTTGACCGGGGTGTGCTCGACCTTCACCTTGTACGGCTTGAGCCGCTTGCCCAGCTGGGAGGCGACCATGACGCTGCTGCCCATCCCGGCGTCACAGGCGATGATGACCTTTTTGATGTCTGCGCCCTGAACTGTGCTCATCGGACACTCCTTCTCATGCTTTGGTGGGAACGGCGCCGCCGTTGGCGAGCTCCTGTTTGCGTTCTTCCTCGCGGACCCCGCGGCCGAATTTCAGCAGCGCCGAGGCGACCACGAACGATACCGCCGCGGCTACCACGACACCGGCGATGACACCGAAGAAGCCACCCTTGGGGGTCACCGCGAGAACGGCGATGATGCTGCCCGGCGACGGGGTCGCGGTCAGGCCGGCACCGGTGATGCTGAAGACGAACACACCCGCCGCGCCGCCCGCGATGGTGGCGAGGATGAGCCTCGGGGTCGCCAGGATGTAAGGGAAGTAGATCTCGTGGATGCCGCCGAAGAACTGGATGATGATCGCGCCGGGCGCGGTGGCGCGCATGGCCTTGGTGCCGAAGAAGGTGATGGCCAGCAGGACACCGAAACCGGGACCGGGGTTGGGCTCGATGAGGAACTCGATGGCCTTGCCGGTCTTGAGCGCTTCGGCCACCCCCAAGGGACTCAGGATGCCGTGGTTGACGGCGTTGTTGAGGAAAAGCACTTTCGCGGGTTCGACGATGACCGAAACCAGTGGCAGCAGATGGATGTTGATCAGGCCCTGCACGCCGTTGCCGAGCGCCTTGGTGATGCCCTGGACGACGGGTCCGATGCCGAGCAGGCCCAGCACGGCCATGGTGCCGCCGATGATCCCGGCGCTGAAGTTGTCGACCAGCATCTTGAAGCCCGCGCCCGCGCGGACGCCGACGTGCTCGTCCCACAGCTTCAGCAGGTACCCGGTCAGCGGGCCGACGATCATCGCGCCGAGGAACATCGGGATATCGGCGCCGACGGCGATACCGATCGTGGCGATCGCGCCGACCACCGCGCCGCGCTGGCCGTGCACCAGCCGGCCGCCGGTGTACCCGATGAGAACCGGGAGCAGGATCTTGATCATCGGGTCGACCAGCTGCGCGATATGCGCGTTGGGCGCCCAGCCGGTGGGGATGAACAGCGCGGTGATCAGGCCCCACGCGATGAAGGCGCCGATGTTGGGCATGACCATGCTGGCCAGTTGCCCACCGAAGCGCTGCACGACGACCCGTGCTTGACTCGCCTTCGAAGGTTCGGGTTCGGTATCTGTCTTCGTCATCATTGACACTTCCCAGTTTTCCGGTCCAACAACTGAAGAAACTGCTCAGGTCCTGTCGTGGATCTTTCGTTCCCACTGCACTTCCGGATGCACCCGCACCGGATGCGATTCCACGTCCTCCGGCCCCGGCATGGTGCTCCCGGGCAGGGAAACGGCCGCCGCGCCCCAGGCGACACCGGAGCTCAGCGCGGCGACCCCGTGCCCGCCGCCCGCGAGGAACCCGGCGAGCATCGCGTCACCGGCGCCGACAGTGCTGCGCGGGACGGCCTGTGCTTCGGCGTGCCAGACGCCGTCGGCCTCGACGAGCACCGCGCCATCGCCGCCCAGGCTCGCCAGCACCGCGCCGACACCGAGCGCGCGAAGTTCCTGCGCGGCTTCGACGACTTCCCGCAGCGTCCACAGTGGACGTCCGACGGCTTCTTCGAGCTCTTCGAGGTTGGGCTTCACCAGGGCGGGCTTGGCCTTCACCGCGGCGAGGAAGGCGGGGCCGCTGGTGTCGACGACGGTCTTCGCCTCGCCCGGCGCCAGCAAGTGGATCAGGTCGGCGTAGAAGTCGTCGCTCATACCCGGGGTCAGGCTGCCGGCGAGCACCACCCAGGACGCGTCGGCGACGTTGCCGAGCACTGCGTCGGACAGGGCCTTGGTCTCTTCCTCGCTGAGCCGGGCGCCGGCCTCGTTGACCTTGGTCACCGTGGCGTCCGGCTCGATCACGCTGATGTTGCTGCGGACCGGCCCGAGGGCCGGTACGCGGACGACGTCGATGCTGTAGTCGCCGAGCAGGGCGATGAGATGGTCGCCTTCCGCGCCTCCGGCGGGCACCACGGCGCGGGCCTTGAGACCGTTGCACACCAGCGCCCTCGCGACGTTGATCCCCTTGCCGCCGGGCTGGACGTGCACGGCGGACGCTCGATGCAGCCCGCCGCGCACGAGCTCTGGGACCTCGACGGTCCGGTCGACACTGGGGTTCACCGTCACGGTCACGAACACCTTCACCACCACCTCCGCCTCATCAGGCCCTCGGCCGCGGCCACTGGTGGGCTGCGCTGCCGACCCCGTATTGGGTTTGAGTGATGTTGCCTGTGTTCGCGTTGTTTTGCAAGGCATCTGTTGATTTGCTTCAGCACACGGTATCAAGGCATCTCGCTGACCAGCGCCGATGCCGCCCAAAAAGCCGCTGACCAGCGACTGAAAAGGCCACACAACCTCACATTCGCGACCGGCCAGGAAGCCACATCGGTGGACACAATGCGGGAAACTCGACACAGGACCCACACTCGATGTCCATAATCTGCGTAGTCTCGAACAACGGTCGCCGAGTCGCAGAGAGTGCGGGCAGGGTGCGTGGTGATGAACTCCCATCGCAGCGAAGAAGGGCACGAACCCGTTGAGCCGGAACGCTTCCAGGAGTTTTCGGACTGGCTGGCCGCCCCGCTGGCCGAGCCGGAGGACGACGTCACCGACCTGACGACGATGGCCCGCCCCTACGTCCGCACCGGCGGCCGGGCCGACACCGAGTACGACCTGCGCGTCGAGACGATGCTCGCGACGACGCGGCTCGGCCTGACCAGCCAGGCTCTCGGAGACCTGACCACCGACCTCCGGATGATGTGCCGCCTGTGCCAGGACCCGCGCTCGGTCGCGGAAATCGCGGTCTACCTGCACGCCCCGCTCGGGGTCGCCCGCGTCCTGATCGGCGACGCGCTGCGCGCGAACCAGCTGACCATCCTCACCTCGGAACACACCGTCGGCGGCAGGCCGTCCATGGCCCTGATGCTCCGGGTCTACGAGGGCCTCCGGCGACTCGAATGACCAAAATCAACATCGGCTCATTGCGGCCCGGGAAAAAGCCACATAATCTCACACCGGTACGGCTCCGAACGGAAGGCGGCGAGGATGTACGCCGAAGAAAGACAACAGGTGATCCTCGAGCGCGCCCGGTCCAAAGGCCGGGTCGACGTCACCGCCCTCGCCGAGGAGTTCACCGTCACCACCGAGACGATCCGGCGGGACCTCACCGTGCTGGAGCGCCACGGGGGGCTGCGCCGGGGG
>Ga0247768_1001017_pt1 | contig 10073 bp, 7 predicted proteins | sample UWRJL016104C6_FD_179944 | JGI IMG/M metagenome (GOLD analysis project Ga0247768, IMG submission 179944) | Plant litter microbial communities from Arlington Agricultural Research Station in Wisconsin, United States - UWRJ-L016-104C-6 | ecosystem: Environmental > Terrestrial > Plant litter >... | reverse complement strand
GAGATCGCTACGATGATGAGAAAGACGGCTCTAGAGTCAATGGGTTGGGCAGGATTCGACAGCTCCCAGCTATAAGAGAAGAAAAAATGGTTCTGTATCACTCGGTAGTTAAACGTGAGGGAGAAAAGAGGGAAAATAAGAAAGAATAAAAATATATAAAACGAATTGCCTAATTAGGAAAGTTTGTCCAAGGTATTGATCATTTAAGCGTCTTAGCAGCCAGGTTCCACAAAATTCGCACAAACAAACAGGTTTCTAAAACCTACGCCTCTTGAGCCCTTCTACGAGTTCAAGTGCGCCTTGAACTATGCATCAATCCGCTATGCCGATCGTAGATACTTTACTTCGCTTAAATTTACGCAGTCTTCTTGTCCACGGATAGATGCTCATGAAACGAAGAAATGACTCTGTTTGCAATCTTTCTTCCAATTCCCGCAACCGTAATTTCCTGTCCCAGTATTCTCGAAAACTAAGGAGTATTAACTGACAAGCCCTAATCAGGTGTATTTCGACATACCTTAGGCACATGCGAAGATTAATGATTTTGTGGTTGACAAGAATGAGGAGGACTTCTGAAAATGATACTCCCAATCTCGGGTCGCTGAGAAGATTGACTTCTTCGTAGACTTTGTTTAGTATCCGCTTGCGGCTCCGGATCCGCTCAATAGGAAGATTTCCTAGCATCTCATTGAATTTTTCTAGATTGACGTGAGAATGTGTTCCGGATGTCTGCAGCGTTTGGCCAGGTTCCCTAGAAGCGTTCATAAGTGTTTTAATGGAAAATTGTTCGTCGTAAATGTTCATACTTAGTCCGCCTTGTAGCCTCTTGAGAAGTTGTGGTAGCAATGAAGGTTGTATATATCCAGTACCTAGGGGGTCGACAACAGCCCAGGCGGCCTTAAAGCTGCGAATGTCTTGACGTCTCAAGGCGCCAGCCTTATTAGTAAGTTCCAGGTAGATGTTTGAGAAGCTCTCATAAATGAGTGATACAAACAAGTTCGCAAAGATATACATGCTGCAGGCTCTCCAGGAGATAAAAAGGATGCGCGCCCACTCAAGTGAACCGCAGTCACTGTCAAAGTATATCTGGCCGAGAGTGCAATATGGCATACGAATTGCTGCAAAGTCTTCCATGATACGTGTACCGCCCTCCCCAAGTGTGAGTCGGAAAAGCAGTATCAGCGCCTTGTCTAGGCTGCGAAAATTAATGTTACCACTTTCGCTGGGACCGAAGCGGGTCAAACCGAACAAGTGTACCATGGCGATGGCAAAGAAGAGAAGCGACACGGCCCATATAACCAGCAGACTAGATACAAGAGGAAGACTCTTTATCGCTATCTTTGAAAGCTTGTCGAAGGCATCAATTTCCGGAATTAAGAGAAGGCAAACACCGTCTTGGAGAAACTGCTTAACTTTGGCGATGCGATAGTTGTCATTACGAAAGAAATGGAGAAGGGATGTTGCAAGGGCGCACGTTAGGAGTAAAAGTCCAATAACATTCCACCATCTCTTAATGAAGTAGCGTGGTGTAAGCACTACTATGCGAATGCCGGTATTCACGAAGAGCAATGTCACTGTAGACATTAAGATGATATCTTTTCATAGTCAGTTATATTGAAAGGCTGTCTTAATATGAGGTACTTACTCTTCGTCTTCTCTAGCCAAGGAATAGCTGAAGGGAACTCAATGCAGAGAATGGCCAGATGAAAAATAAGTATGATTATAATTGCCTTGTGCCATCTTCCTGACTTCTCGCCGGCCCTTTTAAGGAGCCAGGCTCGCAGCAGAGAACACTTATTTAGCGATAGTGGATTTTGAGAAGGACGTATTCGTTGTAACATTTTTCTCTGCTTAGTCCATGCTCGCTGTTCACGCGTTAAATACGCGACACCTGTGGCCTCCGTATAATTTCGAACCATAACGGACGCGAACAGCGTCATGATGAAAATTGTACCACAGAAGTTAAATACCACAAAGAACGAAGCGTCGAAATCGGAAGAGTTCGCTTTCGGTTGCGTCCCAATGCCAGAAGCATCCCGCGCCCAGGCCATGGTTTCAGTCCAACCCTCTTGGGAAAGGATTAAATAGAGTGAGTAGAAAGATTCTCCAAATGTATCAAATGTGTGTTATGATTTCAATAAGGCCCTTGGGGCATAAACACTCGCCTCGGTTGAATATTCGTGAAGGAATTCATCCACGCAGTCGTTCAATCTCTCTCCGGCACCATAGGAAGTATCGTTGCAATAATCTGACTTTCCGATGAATTTATTTAGTGCGAAGATGGAGAATGGAACCAGCAGACCAAGTGACAACACCAAGGCTGTGAGCACTGTTCTGCTTCCTCGAGTAAAAATGGATGAAACTTCTGCCATGACTTTCTTGTTAATTGTAAGTAGTCGGAGTGCTCAAAGTGCTTTGAATCCCACTACAACGCGAATCACCTGACCTTCATTATACAGGCTCGCTCCAACAGTGATCCACAACGTCAGCACTACCATGGAGTCGATGAGATTCCAACCTCGAAGACAAGCATCTGGAGAGCGTATCCAGCCATGAGCAAGGATTTTGATTAAAGCTTCCAAAGTAAATAATACTGCAAAACCAAGGTCGACGACAACGAACCAGTTCACAATGTGGAACACGTGAACCTGGAAATAGTTTCTCTGGTATAGAGGAGTAGTTATGCTGGCGAGAAGGATGGAGGTAATGATGGCTGCACGAACCATTACTTTGAAGTAATTTGAGGCACGGGACCAACGCACTTTTTTTTCGGTCACGTTTGTCTCCTCTGTAGCTGGAGGGACAAGTTGTTGGCAAACTTTACGAATTCTGGCCATCACTCGAAGATTGCCGGTGCGATCAACCGGTTGAAGCCATTTCTTATGAAACTTCTTTTCCTTGAGCGAGAACCAGCGTGCAATTGGTTTCAGTCGCTTGATGGCTTTAAACCACGTAACTGCAAATAAGCTCTCTTCTTTGCAGGTGCTCCGTATATGACGTTGGCTCCAGAGTGCATCTAGAAGTTGGGTTTCTTCTAGAAATTCGGCGACCACATCTTGTCCCCAGAGATTGCGTTGATTTGTAATGTCGCTGGAAGAATGACTGGGGCCGATATACCAGTCATTTCTTTCCATGACTAAATCACTACTAGAGTCAACTTTGACGTTCCCTCTCCCCCTTAAAAACTCTAGGACCTGGTTGAGACGTTTCTGATCCGAGGGAACGGCTAAATTCTCTTCAACCAGGGCGATGAATATATTCAGGATTATGATCGATGACAGAATAAACCAAAAGATTATGAAAACAGCCCCGATCCATGCAGATCGTGAGTTGTAGTCGTTTTGAGTAACAGCATACAATAACGAAGTCCAGTTCTCGCCGGTGAAGATTTGGTACATGCCGAGAAAAGAACTCCATAGATTCGAGAAAGGCATTTTCGCCAGGTCGTGTTGCTTCGGTGTAACGAAAAGCTGTGCTGCGAGTATGGATGCAAGAAAGACCAAAATGAAAAGAAAAGCTCCTAGTTGCATTAGATCATGGATGTTCTTAAAACACAAGACCTATCTAGAATTTAGAACAGTATGATATTGTATCTCCCATCTGACTTACTAGGAGGTCTCTGGCGGGAGTGATCGCCCAGAATATCCGATAGCATCGCATGATTTGAAAAATCGTCATCCAACAATAGAGCTGGCCATCAGCATAACGTTTTACTGCTGGTATCTGCGCAATTGACGTGATGACTGCGATGCCGAGGTCGAACAGATTTCTTTTGCTGCAGTGAAACCGCTTCATATCGACTAAAAATCGAACAAGTATTTCTCCTGCAAGCAAAATAGTAACAGCGCGTTCAGAAGAATTGATGAAATGGCTGCGCTCATTACTCATGTGATAACTTTTCAACGTCTGCACGCATGTATCATACATGATAATGGCGATCCATATCCATCTTGATTTATCAAACCACATCTGAGGGGTATTCTTTCGGTTTCCCATTCGCGCTTTATGGTATTCTGTTCGGTATTGGCCACGGCGAAGCGCCCTCATTTCGTATAAAGACCCAGTACATACACCAACAAATAGTATAACCAACCAATAGTAGAGCACAACGATGATGGCGGCAAAGAATAAAGCGGCAGCGAGCATCTCGCTATCCATGAGAGAGTACATGAGGTCGGAAAAATTATTAGCGGACATTATGACGAAAACAAGCTCCAGGGACTGAAAGATGTTATCGAAGCTCACAGAGCCGCCGTATGGATTTACGGTTTCGACGCAAACCATGGGGGAAGGGCACAAATATCCTGTTGATGTAGTAGCCCCATAGCTGCCGTCTAGCTTGAGCCACGGCCTTCGCTCCCCGGTCTGATTGTCAAGGAATCTTCCGCAGAATTGAAAAGAATCTGGTGTAGAGCCGTGCAGGCTCCAGTGACAGCGTCTTCTTAAACTTGATTTGAAGTTCTGGGCACCTACGACGGCGAAAAGAAGTGAAAAGAAGCATGTAAACGATAGAACCTTGCTGAGTGTAGATCCGGCTCCTTTTAAGCCTCTTATAATAATGATGGTTTCTATGTGAGTTCCAGGGGTAATGCGAAGCAGCCTCAGAATGCGAAGGGAGCTGAGCATGCGCAAAGATTGGAAATATCGATTCCCTTCCCAACCGAAAAAACCCATTACGAAGCTAAACCAGAACGCGCAAATTGATAGGAGGTCGAGACAATTGAACAAATTGTACGCAAATGGGCGTTGTGTCTGGATTGTTGTTGTGTTGTCGTTTGGACCGATTGGAAGTTGTTTGTTGAAGAACATATTTGCGACAAAGCGTCTTAAATAGAAGTTGCTTTGCGAAAAGAAGTGTTTCTTTGTAAAGCCAAAGATGTATAACTTCATGATGAGCTCCAGAGTGTAACCAATGAAAATAACCAGAAGGGCATATGTCGTCCAACGAAATGAAATCGTGGAGTTCGAATCGGAATTGCTGGATGCCAGGGGGATATCAAACCCAATTACGACGACTTGAGCGACCAAAAAGCAAAGAATAAGTACTTCGAACTTTTCCTGGAATAGAAAAGCGCTTCCTTTTTCGAGGATATTGTATCCCGGTGAATTCGATAGAGCTTTCTGGACGCCAAGGCCTTCCAAACTGTTAGAAGCACCAGAAGCCGTGAGTAGGTTCAGTGTGCTCCGAATTGGATCCGAGTCATGTGAAAAGTATGGCGTCGATACCGTGCTAGCCATAAAGCCCATATAATACAGGCCGTGCCCTAAAGTAGTTGCCCTCGAAAACCAACATTGAGTTTCGTTGTCCGCATTATTATTGAAGTCGACTACTCGTCGCGAAGTCTGTTTCAACAGCGAAGATATTCCACGGGAAAATAGTATCCAAGGCTTGGACCTGGCCAACTTGCCCTTTAAACCCTTCTTTTGATACGCGGAAGGAATAGAGACACTGTGCGGTGGATTTGTTGAAGCAGACGCTGGATTTGGAAAAACCTGACATTCATGACTATCTTGATAGCCTGACTGCGGGTTATATGAACTTTGTGAACCCGATAGAACGTCAAGGCCGCCAGCCTCCGATTCCGATGGCATGGATATCGCGAAGTCGAACTGAGCGGAGTTAACGCCTTCGCATGCAGTCAGGGCGGCTGGAATAGTGCACTTTTCGAAGTTAACGGGATGTGCCTAATTAAGATGATTATGTGAAGGAGTGGAAGTTAACATGTCATCATAGAAGCGGGAGAGGCGTTATTTGCTTCTTCGAGGAGACTCCGCCCCCATCTCCAAGCCTGTCTGCCCGATTTTGCCCGCGTCTCGAGTCTGACAGTGTTTGAGAGGACCGAAATCGATTGGGTATTCTGATTGGACGAGAGAGGGGGCCGAAATGAATATGGTAGCACAATGACGCAGTGATGTCCAGCCAACCGATTTTTGAACCCGATCATCGATATGTGGGGTAGATTTTGAACCTAGTTGAAGCCGGTTTGAACCTAGTCTACCGCCGCTTAGATCCAGCGTAAAACCGCGTCTCAAAAGTTATTCATAATACGTAGTAATGTCAATGCGTAGGTAGGTAGGCCAAGAACTTCGAACACCTGAGGTCCATCTGGCAGCTTGCGATAACCTGTGGAACTACTTCTAGGTGCCGCAGCTACGTACTAAGAGGTGTTAACGACAATTAACCAACCCTTCAGCGTCCAAATCCACCATTTTTACAGGAATCCATGGATCACAGATCGGTAGGGCGGACATCAGTGCCATAGTGAAACAATCTCCGATATACTTCGCCCATCAAATTGGGAATAGTCAGTCCGAGACGAACGCATTTCAATAGGACGAGAAGTTTCGAAAAGATCAAAGTAATGCCAAAAGTTTCACGTGCCACTACCTCCCGACTTCCAGCGCTTGCCTAGGTAGGTAGTGAAAGAAAGGTCACGTGACGACTATACTAAGCTTGAGTGGATCCTGGAATCAGACCTTGCGATAAGTGTAATACTTGTGGTAGATACCGGATTCTTTCAAATACACTCCAAACCTCCGAATGCTGTATGGTACGGCCCTCGGGATTAAACTAAGTCCCAATCTCTGTTTAACAGTTGGTTATGCTTCCTGAAATACCTCAGCATAAGCACCACTCCTGGTTATCCCGAATTACCTCTACCTATAGCCTCAAGAAGTACGAATGCCCATTGCCAGAGCATCATGTGGAAAATCTAGCACACTCCTTCAACCAATAAATCCATACTTCGTTTCCACCACACAGCCACAACGAGGCTGGCAATGGTCACAAAGGGAAGCGACTTGGCGTACACGATTTCCAGCCCGTTTTCAGCAGTCGCTCCAACCACAATCTGTGGTAAGCGAGAGGGCCAAGCAAAAAGCTTGCCCAAAACGCTAATCTTAGAAAGAAAGGGCTTGATGGGCTTGATGGGCTGGACTCTGCTGCTCGGACAGCAGACCTTCAGCCTCAGATGGCGGAAGGTCGGTAAAGGGATTAAGTATGTCTTTGCGTGGCCGGTAGATTTGGTGTCTTATAACACAGCCTACCTTGACCTGACCTTCGTATCTTGGATTTCTTTGACAGTTAACGAGTATCTACACTTGTTCAGTTGTTCAAAAAGGACTCTGGGCAGCTGAAAACCGCAGCTTCCCCTCCTCCTCCAAAACAAAGGTCAAGGAATATCTCTAAGTCGTTGACCTCCTTTACAAAAAACGGGGATCCTTTTAACTCCCAGGACTTTTGCAAAGTCCAAGTACCTTTTTCCTCACCATCACAATTTTCATTATAGAGAGATAGACTGGTTACACTCCTCAACAATGGCCCGCCTCAACCTTCAAAACCAACCAACCGCCTATCCCAAAGGCATATTCTACACCCTCCGCATCTGCCAGCTCCTCGCCTCAACCGTAGTCGCAGGCGAAATGTTCTATTTCATATACTGGCTCGCACACGGCGGCTACAAAATACCCTGGATGTTCTTCTTCGTAAGTCCCAGTAACTGCAATCACAAAACCGAAACCGATACTAACACAAACACAGCTCCACGGCGCCGCCCTCCTCACCCTCATAACACTCATCATAACCAGCATAGTCCACTGGCGCCATCAGTTGTCGGCCCTTGCCAACGGAGCGATCAACCTGGTGACAACCGGACTCTGGATAGCCGGGTTCGGATTACTGGCTAGTGCGATGCGCGAGACTATCCTCGACGCTTGTGTGCCGGAGCTGTGGGGCGACAGCAACGGAATTAGGATTTGTCACCTGTACAAGTTACTTTTTGCGGCGAGTCTGCTTGGGATGTGAGTCCATGCCCTCATTTCCAATTCCCACCCCTTCCATTATTTCGGTGTATGCACCTATCAAAGAGGTATATATGCCATGTATACGTTCTGTTATGTATTATCGTGTGAAAGCGGTAGATTAACAAAAAGGTGCGCAGGCTGAGTACTATCGGCGCCCTCACGGTCGATGTAATCGTCTACATGCGCGTGCGCCCCAGCAGCACCCGGTATATCAAAGCGAACCCGCTTCTTGAGAAAGAAGATATGCCGACGTCGACAAGGTACTCGAATGCACCGTACGAGGACCTCTACGATCCGTATCCGCGAGCAGGACAGCGCGGCCGCGGCGCCTCTCCCAGTGTGCCACGCGCGGAGGCTTCGACGTTGGCGGTACAGGGCGAGGATTACCCACACGGGCGGCGGAGTGCTAGTGTGGGTGCGTAGGTGGTAGGGTTGTGATACCGGGTTGGTTGTGTGTGGGCGGAGGGCGAGGGCGAGGCGATGGGATGGGCTGGATGGGATATTGGGATATCGGGAGGGGAACGGAATCACATGGGATGGTTATTTGGATTTGGGGGTGTGGGCCGATGATGGCGGAATGGCACGGATAGATATCCTTCGATATACGCTTTTCATCGAGTCTGCAAATTTTTAGGGAAATGCTTCTTGGAATTTCGATATATATCTGGAAATCTGAATATAGTTTAACGAATGACTCGAATTCATTCCATGATCCGCAGAGGATCAATATTCGAGAATGTGCTTGCTGCATGTATGTCTTGCATCAGGCCGGTGCTTCTTGGGGTCCCCGTTCAGTCCAGCATCAGACTCCTGTGCCTCATTCCCTCAATCGCCCGACTCCGCAAAACTCCCAACATTGAATTGTCATTGGAGCAGATGGGGTCCGCCCGATGCGGAGATTACACCTTCCAAGGTTGTTGCTGTGCTGTGCCATGATCTGATGCGGGTTGCGCGTCCTTGCACAGGGCTGGAGTGGGGCAAATGGGATCTCACGCCCGGCTTTTGTGATGACTGAAGGATGGATGGAAAAGATGGGTGATGGGTGATGTGTGTTGTGATGGGATGCAAGTGATGATGGGATGGATGGGAAGTTGGGGTATCGTATCGCTCCAGACCAGGGCACTCGGCCGAAGAGGGTTTGGCACACACACACAAGAAGACGGAGGACCCGGGACTTTGGGAAGCAAGGCCTGACCGGGGTGGTGTGGAAGGGAACTGGTTGGAAAGGCTACGCGACATACCAGCAGTGACAAACCCCTAACAAGTTCACGGGAGCCATCAGATCAAGCCTCGACTGTGCGCGGCGCGGGGGGTTTTGCACAGACGGTACAGATATCGCGCGAACCAGATGGTGATCACTGCGCATGAACCCTCGGCATCCCACCCAGTCCCAGACTCTCCCGACTCCCCAGCAGTCCCAGTTCCGTTTCCCGCTGGTACCAGTAAAACAGAAGATTATTGGTAGTGGTTGCTGTGGTTGGTGGTTGGTTGCTTGTGCTTGTGCTGCTGCTCCAAAAGTTGCCCAGTTGCTGGCTGCAGCTGCACCCGCGTCTGTTCTCCGCCTGTGACCACTGACCACTGACCTTCCACCACTCTGACCTCCACACACAAGCTAGGGCAAGGGCAAGGGCAGCATCAGCACTTGCACTTCCGTCTCAATCTCACTTCTCACTCAAATGCTTGCCCTCGACCCTCGCCGCAGGCTTATCCAACTACATACGAACGCCGCAAACAATTCACCACCCTTCATCATCTCGACACTTATCATCTTCTAAGATACTCCACTACTCCGCGCTATTAGCACTGGCGTCCGGAATCATCCCTTCCCCACCGTCGGTCGTCGTCCCATAGTCCCCGCCCTTCCTCCATGATGGCCGACGCTATCTCCATCCCGTCGCCCTCACTCTTCCTCGACTCCCCGTCCGAACCCACTCCGACGGCAACAAGCAAGAGCTTATCTCGTCGCCCTCAGGTCCAGTCCCCGCGCAACCCTCTCAAGCCCACAGATAACACCGGTGTCAACAAGAAGAAGCAGTCCAAAAGTCGCAATGGTATGTTTTCGCATTCCAAACTCCCCTTATCAGTAATCTCAATCTTCCCACCTTTCCCCACCACAAACCCCAGCAATCGGGCGAAGTTGAAGTCTGACTGCAATATACAGGCTGTATTACATGCAAAGGCAAGCGTCTGAAATGCGATGAGACGAAACCGACTTGTCAGCAGTGTGCTCGGAGAAGCGTGGTATGCGGTGGCTATAAAAAGGACTTCAA
>Ga0247768_1001016_pt1 | contig 10081 bp, 10 predicted proteins | sample UWRJL016104C6_FD_179944 | JGI IMG/M metagenome (GOLD analysis project Ga0247768, IMG submission 179944) | Plant litter microbial communities from Arlington Agricultural Research Station in Wisconsin, United States - UWRJ-L016-104C-6 | ecosystem: Environmental > Terrestrial > Plant litter >... | reverse complement strand
CAGCAGATGGCGCCCGGGTCCACGCCGCGGGCGAGCAGCCAGATGCACGCATCGGTCGCGGTCTTGCCCGAGCCCACGACGACGTACTGGCTCGGCGCGTCCTCGAGCCGGGCCAGGTCGTTGACCGGGATGACGCGCGCCCCGTCGGACACGGCGAACCTCGGCGCCGACTCCGCCGGGATGTCGGGAGACAGGTAGCGGGCGTCGACGACCCGGCACGTCTCCGGCACGTCGTACGCCTGCCCGGACACCCTCGACACGAACGTGCGCTCTCCGACGTAGTCGCAGCCGGGGAAGAACTCCACCCGGTCGGACGCCACCATCCGGTCGGTCAGCAGGTCGCCGTAGTAGCTGCAGATCTTCGCCTGGTCGGCCCGCTCGTGGAGACCGGCCTCGGGCCCGCGCTCCTGGATCCGGCCACCCCCGAGCACCGTCGAGGCGGCGCCGTAGAAGGTGGACGACTGGTGCAGACGGACGAACGGGTACGCCGCGAGCCAGTGCCCACCGGGCGCGTGGCGTCGATCCACCAGCGCCACCCGGACGTCGGCGTGGTCGATCAGCGAGTCCGTGAACGCCATGCCGGTGGCACCCGCCCCGACCACGAGGTAGTCGACCTCGACCCGTCGCGTCACACCGGACACCCAACCACCGCCAGCAACCGGACGTCCACCACCATCGAATCCTTTACTTCTAGTATGTCGACTGGCTCACTCGCCTTTTGTCCCTCGACTCGGAAGAAGGACCATGACCGACCACTCCCCCTCGCGCCCCGGCGGCCTCACCCGCCGCACCCTCGCGGGCGCCGCCGTCGGCGCACTCGGCGCCACGGCAGCCGTCGCCAGCGCGGACTCGGCGTACGCCGAGCAGCCCTTCCGCGCCGTCGCCCGGCACGGCAGGACCCCGCGCCCCAACATCCTGGTGATCTTCGCGGACGACCTGGGCGCCGCCGACCTCAGCGTGTACGGCGCGCCGCACATCCGCACGCCCAACCTCGACAAGCTGGCGGCTTCCGGCCTGCGCTTCACCCAGGGCTACTCGGCAGGCGCGGTGTGCTCGCCCACCCGGATCGCGCTCTACACCGGCCGCCACCCCGGGCGGATCCGGGGCGGGCTGCAGGAGCCCATCGGCGCGCCGACACCCGTCGACGGCATCCCGCCCGAGCACCCGACCCTCGCCTCGCTGCTGCGCGGCGCCGGCTACACCACCAACATGGTGGGCAAGTGGCACGGCGGCTTCCTGCCGTGGTTCTCGCCGCTGAAGTCAGGGTGGGACTACTTCTACGGCAACTACTCCGGCGGCGTCGACTACTTCAGCAAGTACACGACCTTCGGCTACGACCTCTACGAGGGCGAGGAGCTGACCGAGGACCCGCGCTACTACACCGAGATCCTGACCGAGAAGGCCGTCGAGGTCGTGCGCCGCGGCGCCCGGCAGAAGAACCCGTGGCTCTTCAACCTCAACTTCACCTCGCCGCACTGGCCGTGGGAGGGCCCCGGCGACAAGGCCGTCAGCGACGAGATCACCGACCGTATCAAGGCCGGCGACCGCAACGCGCTCTTCCACTACGACGGCGGCTCGGTCGAGAAGTACGTCGAGATGGTGGAGAACCTCGACGCCGCCATCGGCAAGGTGCTGCGCGAGCTCAAGAGGACCGGCCAGGACGAGGACACCCTGGTCCTCTTCGCCAGCGACAACGGCGGTGAGCGGTTCTCCTACAACTGGCCGTTCAGCGGCAACAAGGCCAGCGTCAACGAGGGCGGCATCCGGGTGCCGATGATCCTGTCCTGGCCGGGCCAGGTCCGCGCCCGCCAGGTCGACGACGTGCCGGTCTACACGACCGACTGGACCGCCACCTTCCTGGAGCTGGGCGGCGCGAAGCCGGACCCGGCGTACCCGCTCGACGGCACCAGCCTGGTCCCGCACCTCTTCGAGGGTCGCCGGGTCCCCGAACGCGACCTCTTCTGGCGCACCCGCGGCGGCCGCGCCCTGCGGCGCGGAGACCTGAAGTACGTGCAGCTCGCCGGCGTCGACCACCTGTACGACGTCGAGGCCGACTCGCGCGAGCAGGCCGACCTCGCCAAGAAGCGCCCGCAGGACCTGGCCGCTCTCCGGACAGCGTGGGAGCAGGTCAACCAGGGACTGCTGCCCTACCCGGCCTGAGGCTTCAGGCTCCGGGACGTCATACGAATCGTGCCCCAGGACGCTCGATTCGTATGACGTCCCGAGTCGGCGCTACTCGAGGAAGGCCGCCGTGGAGCCGCCCAGCTCCATCGCGGGCAGCCCGAGCTTGCGGTGGTCCCAGGACCGGACCCGGTCGACGTCGAGGCGGATCGCGGCGCGGTTCTTGGCCATGAACTCCACGAACGGCTTCATCTCTTCGGTGTACGGCGCGTTGTAGCGCTCGAAGATGTTGACGCAGACTTCCCAGACGACGTCCTCGTCCTCGACGACGACGCCCTGGCCCTCGATCGCGACGCCGCGGAGCTGGTCGTAGGTGTGACCGGCCTCGACGAGGAACGAGCAGCGCGGGTCGCGGCGCAGGTTGACCGTCTTCTGGGCCTTCTTCTTGGTCTCGAACCAGATCTGGCCGTCGAGGACGCCGTACCACATGCCGACGAGGTGGATCTGGCCCTGCGCGCCGTACGTGCCGAGGGTCGAGGAGCGCTGCTGTCGCAGGAACTCGGCGACCTCGTCGTCCGACATCACGATCTGACCGCGCTGGTTTGCCATCCGAGGAACCTAGCCGCCGAAGGCGTGGGTCGAGGTCACGCCCCCGTCGATCGCGATCTCGGCGCCGTTGATGTACGACGACTCGTCGCTGGCGAGGAAGACATAGAGCGGCGCGATGTCCTCCGGGTAGCCGACCCTGCGCAGCGGCACCCGGGAGGCGCCGAACTCCATGGCCGCGTCACCACCGTGCACGCGGGTCATCGGGGTGTCGATCATGCCGGGGTGGATCGAGTTCACCCGGATGCCCTTGGGGCCGAGCTCCATCGCCGCGCACTTGGTCATGCCGCGGATCGCCCACTTGGTGGCGGCGTACGCCGTGCAACTGGCCATGCCGGCGAGACCCTCGACGGAGGAGGCGTTGATGATCGAGCCGCCGCCGTTCTTGCGCATCGTGCGGGTGACGGCCTGCATGCCGAGGAAGCAGCCGAGCTGGTTGATCCGCCAGATCAGCTCCACCTCTTCGGCGGGCTGCCGCTCGATGTCACCGAAGCGGAGGATGCCGGCGTTGTTGGCGAGCACGTTGACGGGGCCGAAGCGCTCGTTCGTGTCCTCGACGACGCGCGCCCAGGAGGCCGCGTCGCTGACGTCGTGGTCGGCGAAGTGGGTGTCGCCGCCCAGCTCGTCGGCCAGGGCCTGGCCCTCCTCCTTCGCGATGTCGGCGATGACGACCTTCGCGCCCTCGGCGACGAAGTGGCGCACGATGGCCGCGCCCTGTCCCTGTGCGCCACCGGTGACGATGGCGATCTTGCCGTCCAAACGAGTCATGTCAGGCCTGCAGCTTCATGATCGAGTCGGCGGCGAAGCCGACGGAGGGGTCTCGGTCGGTGAAGTAGCCGCCGAGCTGCTTGTCGAGGTCGTCGGCGGTCCAGAGGTTGCCGGACTTGTCGAAGCGCTCCTCGACGACCGGTGCCGCGACGAGAGCCACCATCCCGCCATACACGACGAAGACCTGGCCGGTGATGCGGGCGGCGGCGTCGGAGGCGAGGTAGGCGACGACGGGGGCCACGTGCTCGGGCGAGTAGGGGTCGACGTCCATCCCGGACTGGTCCTCGCCGAACACCTGGGCGGTCATCGCGGTCCGGGCGCGGGGGCAGATCGCGTTGGCGCGTACGCCGCTGCTCCCCATCGCGCGCGCGGTCGAGACCGTGAGCGCGGCGATGCCGGCCTTGGCCGCGCCGTAGTTGGCCTGTCCGGGCGGGCCGGAGAGGAACGCCTCGGAGGCCGTGTTGACGACGCTCGCGTTGACCGGACCGGACTCCTTGGCCTGCGCGCGCCAGTAGGCCGCGGCGTTGCGGGAGAGCAGGAAGTGGCCGCGCAGGTGGATGTGGACCACCTGGTCCCACTCCTCGTCGGACATGTTGAAGAGCATCCGGTCGCGGGTGATGCCGGCGTTGTTGACCACGACATCGAGGCGCCCGAAGCCCTCGACCGCGGCCGCGATCATGGCGTCGGCGGTGGCCCGCTCCCCCACGTCGCCGGTGACGATGCTGGCCTCGCCGCCGCGCGAGCGGATCTCCTCGGCGGTGCCGTCGGCACCACCGGGCAGGTCGTTGAGCACGACACGGGCTCCGGCGTCAGCCAGCGCGAGCGCCTCGGCGCGGCCGAGACCGGCGCCGGCACCGGTCACGATCGCGACCTTGCCGTCGAGAGAGGTGGTCACTGAATCAATCCTCCAGGGAGATCGCGGCGCGCGGGCAGGCAGCCACAGCACGCTTCACGGCGTCGATGTTGTCGGGGGTGGTGTGCTCGGTCTTGAGCTGGAGGAAGTCGTCGTCGTCCAGCTCGAACACGTCGGGCGCCATCGCCTCGCACAGGGCGTTGCTCTCGCACAGGTCGAAGTCGATCTTGATCTTCATGGCGTTGCCTCAGCTTCCTTCACTGGAGTGTCCGGGGAACACGTGGGCGCTGGGGTCGATCACGACCGCGGCGTTGTTGACAGCGGTCGCGGCCTCGCCGAAACCGACGGCGATCAGCCGCACCTTGCCGGGGTACTCGGTGATGTCACCGGCGGCGAAGACGCGGGCCAGGTTCGTGCGCATCGAGGAGTCCACCACGACGTGCCGCTTCTGCACCTCGATCCCCCACTGCTGGATCGGACCGAGGTCGGCGATGAAGCCGAGCGCGGCCACGATCGCCTGCGCGGGACGGGTGGTGACCTCGCCGTCGATGGTGATGTCGACGGACTCGACGGTGCCGTTGCCGTTGATCGCGGAGACCTCGGCCTTGGTCACGATCTCGACCTTCGGCGACGCCTTCACCGCGTCCACCGTGCCGGCGTGCGCGCGGAACGCATCGCGGCGGTGGACGAGGGTGACCGAGGAGGCGACCGGCTCGAGGTGCAGCGCCCAGTCGAACGCGCTGTCACCGCCGCCGACGATGACGACGTCCTTGCCGACGTACGGCTGGAAGCTCGGGACGAAGAACTCCAGGCCGCGCCCCACCCAGCCTTCACCGGCGGGCAGCGGACGCGGGCTGAACTTGCCGATGCCGGCGGTGATCAGGACGACCTTGGCGCGCACGGTGGTGCCGTCGTCCAGGCCCACGGTGACGCCGTCCTCGTCCTCCATCAGGCTCGCGGCGGTGCGCTCGAGCAGGTAGACGGGCTCGGCCTTGGCCGCCTGCTCGACGAGGCCCTCGACGAGCTCGCGGCCCTTGACGGTCGGGAAGCCCGCGACGTCGAGGATCTGCTTCTCCGGGTACATCGCCGTGATCTGGCCACCGAGCTCCGGCAGCGAGTCCACGACCGCGATGCGCATCCCACGGAAGCCGGCGTAGTAGGCGGCGAAGAGGCCGGTCGGGCCCGCTCCGATGATGAGGAGGTCGGTGTCGACGTTGCTACCTGAGGGGTGGGTCACGCCGCGATCCTGCTCCTCTCCGGGCACGGGCTCAACTATAACGTGTTCTAGTTTGCCACATCACCGGATCGGATATCACTGGGTCTTGATGTCGGAGACCAGCCACCCGTGGTCGGTGTGCACGACGGTGACGAGCGCCCGGTACTGCGCGAACGCCGTCTTCGGCTGGCCGTCCTGCTCCTTCTCGACGTACTGGTTGAGGAAGAGAAGTGCCTGCACCTGCGCCGGCGAGGCCTGTACGACGCCCTGGGCGACCGCCTTCACCTGGAGCTTGGTCTTCTGGGCGATGAACTGGTCCTTGATGCCGGCCGACGTCTCGGCGTACTCCTTCGCGAAGGTGTCGGTCATCTTCTCGCTCGCCTTGGCGGCCTGCTTGTCGTAGTCCTGGTAGCTCGTCGACAGGATCTGCTCGGTCGAGCGCGCCGCGGCCTCGACCGCCGCGCGGTGGCTGAGCTCGCTGGTGACCACCGGGCGGGCCGCCGACACGGTCGGCGACGGGTCGCGGGTGAGGTAGACCAGCTCGCCGATGCCGACCAGGGCGAGGACCACGATGAGGGCGACCAAGAGCCTTCCGTTGGTCGAGCTTGTCGAGACCCCCGCAGCCTCTGAGGAACCTTGTGCGTCCTCAGGCAACTCGTCGGTTTCCGGGGTCTCGACGACGCTCGCTGGCGCTCGCTGCTCGACCACCGTCTCGAAACCACCGTCAGGCTCGACATACTCCTGGCCCCGGCCCGCTATCTTGCGTGGACGGACGGTGGCGGGGCGGGACTGGCCCGTGCGCAAGGTGCTCATCCGACGAACTCCACGTTGCTGGTCTTCCAGGCGTCGTCCCGGTGGACCAGGTCGACCTTGATCCGGAACTGGCGGGCGACCGGCTTGTTGCCGGTCGAGGTGTTGGCGACGGTGCCGGTGGTGGCGACGATGACGGAGGCACTGTCGGAGTCGGAGTCGACCATGCCGGCCCAGAGCACCTTGCCCTCCATCACCGACTTCGCGCGGGTCAGGATCTTCACCACGTCCTTCGTGCTGGTGTCGTACTGCTTGGCGAAGTCGCCAGTCGCACCGGCCGCGACGGCGTCGATGCTCTGCTGGGCGTTGGTGTAGTCGATGTTGACGAACGCCTCGATCTCCTTGCGCGCGGCGTTGAGCACGTCGCCGTACCGCGCCTGCTCGGCCGACGCGCGCTGGCGGTCCTGGTGCTCCTGCTGGACCAGCACCCCGCCGAAGACGACGCCGCAGCCGAGCAGCAGCGCCACGGCGTACAGCACGATCGTGAGCCTCGGCCGCCTCACTCGGTCACCGGTCCCACCAGCATCCATTTCCATGCGTCATCTCCCAGCATCGACAGGTTCCCCGGATCGACGAACCGGACAGGGTTGCCCCGTCGGTCCACGGCGCCGCCCACCATGCCGGTGGTCGGGTCGTACGACGAGCGATAGAGCCGCCGCGGGGACGGGTTGCCCGGGGTCCCGGGCGAGTAGTTGGACCCGCGCATCGCGAACGGCGGCCCGGACTTGCAGTGCGCCGGATAGATCGCGTTGTCGGACAGGTCGCTCGGCGGCCGCCAGTCCTTGCGCGGCTTGTAGCCGTCCGTGCACGGCGGCTGGCTGTAGGCGAGCTGCAGGTTGACGTGGCCGTAGCCGTCGCCCGGCGTGCCGGTGAAGCCCGACGAGATGGTGCGCGGGTAGGTCACGAGCAGCTGCTCGACGCCGTCGAGGTGCGAGACCACGACCTGGTTGACGCTGACGGCGCTGCCGAGCAGGACGGGGAGCGTGGGCTCGAGGTCCTTGAGCAGCCCGTCGAGCTCCCGAGCCGTGCCGGGTGTGCCGTCGAGGACCTTCTCGAGATCCCCGTCGCTCGCCGCGAGCGCGTCGGTCAGCGAGTGCAGGTCGCTGGCGAGGGAGCGGATGTTGTCCTTCTCGCCCTGCTGCGTGGTCAGCACCTTCTTGCCCTGATCGAGGAGCGCGATGGTCTCGTCGGTGTGGGCGGACGCCTCGCGGACGAACTTGCTGCCGTTGTCGAGCAGTCGCTGCAGCGGGGCACCGGTGTCGTCGAACATGGTGCCGAGCTCGCGTACGACGGTCTCCAGGTTCCCCTTGTCGACCGAGCTCACGAACTGGTCGAGCTCGACCAACAGGTCGGCCTCGTCGACGGGCAACGACTTCGCGTCGCCGGCGATCGTGCCGCCGGCCTCGACGTACGGCGCCTTGTCGTCGGGCGGCTCGAAGTCGAGGTACTGCTCGCCCACGGCCGACAGGTTGTGCACGTAGATCGGGGAGTCCGCCGGGATCTCGGTGCCGTCCTCGAGCGCGAGGTCGAGGGTGACCCCCTTGGTGGTCGCCTGCATGTTCGAGACCTTGCCGACCTTCACGCCGCGGTAGGTGACCTCGCTGCCCTCGAAGAGGCCGCCCGAGCTGGGCAGCGTCGCCTGGATGGTGATGCCGCGGCCGAGCACGCGGTCGACCAGGCCGAGGTAGGTGCCGGCGATGTAGACGATGCCGACGGCGCTCAGCACCAGGAAGGCGCCGATCCGGATCCGTACGCCGCGTGTCATTGCGGGCCTCCGTAGAGAGCGGTCGGACTCGGAGCGGCGGCGCGTGGGTCGGCGCCGCCGACGAGGCCGCCGAGCAGCCCGCCGAGCACCGGGAGGTCGGGCAGCCCCGGGATCGTCGGGACGGTCGGCGTGCCGTCGCCGCTGTCCGGCGCGACGTTGATGAGCACGCAGACCGGGTTGGTCTTGTACGCCGGCTTCTTGCAGTCGGCACGCAGCTGCTTGAGCAGGTTGAGCGAGTCGAGCACCTTGGCGCACTCGGGACCGGTGAGGTTGCCACTGCGCAGGCACTTCTCGACCTGCGTGAGCACCTCGCCGGGGTTGGGCAGGCCGGGGATGCCACCGCCGGGCTCGCCGTTGGGGATGAGGTTCTCGAGGCTGATGTCGGCACGGATCGAAGTGTTGGCGTAGTCGCCCCTGACGATGTCGCCGGCCTCCTTCGGGAAGGGGAAGCTCACCAGCAGGTTGATGCCGGGGGCCAGCGAGTCGCCGGCCTCGTGCAACCTGGCGAGGATCGGCTGGAGGTGGTCGAGCGAGGCCAGGATGTCGTCCTTGCTCTTGCCGATCACCCGGGTCCCGACCTCACCGAGCTTGTCGAGCGACGTGAGCATGGCGATCAGCTCGTCGTGCTGCTTCGCCAGGACGTCGACGGCCGGGCCGGCCACGTCGAGCGCGCCGGTGATCGACTTCTTCTCGGCGTTGAGGGTCTCGGTCAGGTGCGCGATCGACTCCATCGCGTTGAGGATGTCCTGCTTCTGGTCGTCGATGGTGCCGACGACGTCCTCCAGCGACCCGAGCAGGTGACGCAGCCGGCCGGTGCGGCCGTCCATCACCTGGTTGAGCTCATGGGTGATGGTGCCGAGCTGGGCGACGCCGCCGCCGCTGAGCAGGAACGACAGCGCACCGAGCACCTCCTCGACCTCGGGGTTGCGCCCGGTGTCGGCGAGGTCGATCCTGTCGCCGTCGGACAGCCTGCCGGTCGGCGCTCCCTGGGTCGGCGGCTCGAGGGCGACGTACTTCTCCCCCAGCAGGCTGACCTGGCGGATGTCGGCGATCGCGTTGTCGGGGAGCTCGACGTTGTTCTTCACGCGCATCGTCACCTTGGCGTGCCAGCCCACCCGCTCGACGCCGGTCACCTCGCCGACGGTGACGTCGTCGACCATCACGGGCGACTTCGGGACGACATTGAGGATGTCGGCGAACTCTGCCGTGATCTGGAAGGAGTTGTCGTCGGAGACCGGCGACCCCGGAAGCGGCAGGTCGTAGGCGCCGTCGAACTTGCAGCCGCCCGCCGTCACCGCGAGGACGACCAACAGCACGGACCAGCGCAGCAGGCGGGTCATGAGCCGCCCCCCATCAGGTGCGACAGCGAGGGTCCGGGAGCGGTCCGGTTGGCGGCACCGTCGGCGCCGCCATTGGCGAGGGGACTCCGCGGCGTCGCCGGCGGGATCGTGGGGATCTTGTCCTCGACCGGCTCGAGCAGCTGCTTGAAGAGCGCGCAGGCGAGGTCGGCGGTCTTGCCCGGCAGGCTGGCCTGCTGCACCACCGAGCAGAGGAAGCCGTCGGCGTCCCAGAGGTTGCCGCTGACGCCGATGCGCGAGCCGATGGTCCCCGTCTGGGTGTTGTAGGCCAGGCTCAGGTTGCCGATCGCGGTCGGCGCGACCTTCAGCGCGGTGTCGAGGCTGTCCTTCTCCGAGTTGATCGTCTGCATCACCCGGGTGAGCTTCTCGACGTCGGTCACGAGCGCCTGCCGGTTGTCGTGCACGAAGCCCTTGACGGTGCCGACGGCATCCGCGACCGCGGCCAGGGACTGGCGGATCTCGGTGCGCTCGTCGGAGAGCTGCGACGAGACACCGGCCAGGTCCTGGACGAAGGCGCGCACGAACTTGTCGTTCTCCGCCAGGGTCGTCGTCAGCGTCGCGAGCTGGGTCACGGTGTCGAAGAG
>Ga0247768_1001014_pt1 | contig 10091 bp, 11 predicted proteins | sample UWRJL016104C6_FD_179944 | JGI IMG/M metagenome (GOLD analysis project Ga0247768, IMG submission 179944) | Plant litter microbial communities from Arlington Agricultural Research Station in Wisconsin, United States - UWRJ-L016-104C-6 | ecosystem: Environmental > Terrestrial > Plant litter >... | reverse complement strand
CGCCCAGCCGTTCACCTCCCCCACCCGCAACCGCGGACGATACCCGCTGCGCCACGATTTCTCTTCAGCCACAACCTGTTCACCGGTCAGCGGGGTGAGTTTCGCCGGATCACCGCCGAACCGGGACAGCAGTTCGGCGCCGCTGACGTCCTTCGCGAACGTGAGGCAGCAGCGGCCCATGCCCAGGATCCACTCCGCCGGATCGACCGGCGGCTGCGGCGGCCCGGCCGGACGCCGGACTTCGACCCGCCTCGCCACCGCCACGGTGTACCGGCCGGTACCGTGGTGTACCGGCGGCACTGGTTCGGGTTCCGGCTCGGGTTCCGGTTCTGGTTCGGGCTCCGCGGTGTCGGCGAAGGTGAGCACCGAGCGCGGATGGGGTTCCAGTCGCTCGACCCGGCCCCACACCAGCCGCCCCGACGCGGCTCTCGGCACCGCGGAATCGTTGGTGAGCCGCCCTTCGAGCAGATCGGCTGTCTCGGCGAGCAGCGCGCCGAAAGAAGCCCAGCGACCGAAAAGCGCCGAATCCTCGTGCATGAATTCTCCGGCGCGGCCTCGCTCCGGCCCCTCACGCAGGTCGACGATCAGCGCGTCACCCGTGACGTGCCGGGCCACCGGCAGCCACTGCGGATGCCACCAGTACCCGACCATGAAATCCTCGAACCCGTCGAGGATTTCGACCAGCATCCGCCGATGCTCCAGGCAGCTCGCCAGCGACATCGGATGATGTCCGTCGGGCAGGCTGAAGTGATTGGCCTGCAAGCCTTCCTCGGTCACGCCGTCGTGCAGGCGGAACGACGCGGCCAGCTCCTCCGGCAGCGTCACCCCCAGCTCTTCCTCCGCGGCGGCGATCTCCGCCGGGTGCGCGGGCGGGCCCAGCGTGGCGAGCGTGTCCGGGGCGTGGGCGCGCAGCCACCTTTCGATACGCGACCACGACTGCTCCACCAGACCGACGCTCACGTCACTCCTCCTTCGAAAACCGGATCGAACCCATCGGCACGCATTGTGCACCGCACCACCGACAAAACACGGTTACCCTTGGGAGGTATGGGGAAGATACTCGAAGAGCAATGGACCGAAAATTTCGAAGGCCGCACCGCCGGCTCCGGCGTCTCGGTGATCTGGGAAAACTCCGACGTGCCCGGATCGGGCCCGCGGCTGCACCGGCACCCGTATGCCGAGACGTTCGTGATCCGGCGCGGGCGGGCCCTGTTCACCATCGGCGACGGACAGCGCGAGGGTGCCGCCGGGGACGTGCTGGTGGTCCCGGCGGGTGTCCCGCACAAGTTCGCCGTGCTCGGCCCGGAAACCTACGAAGCCATGCATATCCACGAAAGCGATCACTTCATCACCGAATGGCTCGAACCCGAGTGAAACCTCGTGAGCGTTGCGGCCGGTTAGAACCGGCCGCAACGCTCACAAGGGAGGTGGCTGGTAGCGCAGGCCGTCCATCAGCAGGCCGAGGAGACGGTCGGCCAGGTCGCGCTGGTCGGGCCGGCCCGCGATGAGGCTCACCCCGCCGAGTCCCATCAGCACGTCGGCGGGGGCGGCGTCCGGGCGGATCGAGCCTTCGGCGACGCCCGCCTCGATCAGCGTCGCGAGTGCGCCGGTGAGCAGTTCGCGCGTGTGCAGGCGGTCGGCTTCGGAGACGAGGATCGCGCGCAGTGTGTCCGCCATGCCGTGCTTCGCGGCCAGGAACTCGACGAAGCGGTCCATCCAGGCGCGCAGCGCGTCGGCCGCGGGCCAGGCTTGGAGCAGTTCCGGGGCGGCCGCGCACATTCTGGTGACCTCGCTGCGGTAGGTCGCCTCGACCAGCGCCTCCCTGGTCGGGAACCGCCGGTAGAGCGTGCCGATCCCGACGCCCGCGTCCCGCGCGATCGCCTTCAGCGAAGCCTCCGTGCCGTCGCGCGTGAACGCCCGCGCGGCCGCGTCGAGCAGGCGATCGTGGTTGAGCTGCGCGTCGGCGCGCAGTCGCCTTGCCTCATCGGGGGACATCCTCGCTCCTGACGCCGTGTGACCCGCCACCCGTTGCATCCGGAGCCGGGTCCGCTTACGCTGGATCTTAGCGGACCCGGCTCCGCTTATCCCAGTGTAGGCCTGTCACCAGGCAAAGGAGCAGCACCATGAGCGAGCAGCTCATCACCACCCCGTTCGGCGCGACGTCGACCGCGGCCGAAGTCATCCAGGGCGTCGACCTGACCGGCCGCCGCGCCGTCGTCACCGGCGGCGCCTCCGGGATCGGCCTCGAAACCGCCCGCGCCCTCGCGAGCGCCAACGCGGAAGTCACCTTGGCCGTCCGCAACGTCGACGCGGGCAGGCACGCCGCCGAGGACATCATCACCACCACCGGCAACAAGCAGGTCTTCGTCGCTCGCCTCGACCTCGCCGACCAGGCGTCGGTCGCCGAGTTCGTCGCGGGCTGGGCAGGCCCGCTGCACATCCTGGTCAACAACGCCGGGATCATGGCCACCCCGGAGCAGCGGACCCCGCAAGGCTGGGAGCTGCAGTTCGCCACCAACCACCTCGGGCACTTCGCGCTGGCCACCGGCCTGCACGACGCGCTCGCCGCGGCCGGTGGTGCCCGGGTCGTCTCGGTCAGCTCGGTCGGGCATGTCAACGGCGAGGTCGTTTTCGACGACATCCAGTTCGAACGGCGCCCGTACGACAAGTGGCTGGCCTACGGACAATCCAAGACGGCCAACATCCTGTTCGCGGTCGAGGCCGACAAGCGTTGGGCGGGCGAAGGAATCAGGGTGAACGCGCTGAACCCCGGCCGCATCCCCGGCACCGGCCTGAGCCGCCACATCGGTGACGTCCAAGCCGCGCCCGCTTCGTTCGAGCCCGGCAGCGCCGCGGTTTCGTGGAAGAACATCGAGCAGGGCGCCGCGACTTCGGTGCTGCTGGCCGCTTCCCCACTGCTCGACGGTGTCGGCGGGCGCTACTTCGAGGACTGCGACGAAGCCGCCCCGCACCAGCCCGGCGTCCGGCGCGGGGTCGCCGCCTACGCCGTCGATCCCGAAAACGCCGCGCGCCTGTGGCAACTCGGTGGGGTCGTGAGTGTTTCGCGGGGTTAGAACCCCGCGAAACACTCACGACCCCAGGCAGAACCCAGCCGTTGCGCGTTCATGACGCGCTCGTCGAGGTCCGCGCACGTGACTCCCGGACGCTTGGGGCATAAGAGTTTTCCCCCAGCGGAACGGAGTTCGCCATGCAGGTCCGCGCCCAGGTGGCGGTCGGCCTCGTCCTCACCGCCACCGCACTGACGGCTTGTGCGACCCCGTCCGCACCGCCGGCCGGGACGAGTCCCAGCGCCGGAATCGAAGCGGGTGAACTCCCGGAAGGCCGCGATGTCACCCCGTTCGACAGCCAGTATCCCGCGATCCGGAAACTGGACGGCAGACTTCTCCAAGCCATCCAGCAAGCCTACGACGACGCCGAAGCCCACGGTGTCACCCTGTTTGTCACCTCAGGCTGGCGAAGCCAGGCATATCAGCAAACCCTGCTCGACGAAGGTGTCAAGAAGTACGGCAGCCTCGAAAAAGCGAGGCAGTTCGTCAACACCCCGGAAAAGTCGGCCCACGTCTTCGGCAAGGCTGTCGACATCGGCCCGGCCGACGCCGACGACTGGCTCAGCCGGCATGGCTCCGATTACGGTCTGTGCCAGACGTATGCCAACGAACGCTGGCACTTCGAACTCCTGACGACCCCCGGCGGAGAGTGCCCGCGGCCGTTGACGGACGCGGCGGGAGGATAGCCCCCACTCCCGGAAGCGGGCAGGTCCGCGGACCGCGGACCTGCCCGTCGCTGATGAGGGTCACCGAAGTCCCGTTGTCCGACAGCGTACAGACGATCTGGTCGACGGCCATTGTGGACAGTCGGGTCACGTCGACGCCGGAGCTGACCGTCACCCCGCCGTATCCGGGTTGCACTCCGAAGAGCGCACCGGCGGGCACTTCACTGCCGAAACCCCGCGCACGCTCGTCGTCGGTGGGACCGGCGACGAGCAGGGCCAGCCTTTCCTCGGCGGAGAGCTGACCCCCGCCGCGCTGGACCACGCTCAGCGTGCCGTGCGCGACGAAGTAGAGCATGGTCCCGTTGGCAGTCCGCACGTCCCCGCTGGGGGCGGCCAGCCCGGAGATGACCCCGCTGGAATCGACCCCGCACCCGGCGGCGAGCAGCACGATCCCGGCCAGGGCGGCGAAAACCTTCCGCAGGCTCATTCTTCGTCTCCCGTTTCCCCGCGTGGCAGGCGGAGCACGAACAGCGCTCCCCCGTCCGGATGGTTCCCGGCGCTCAGGTCGCCGTTTTGGTGCAGGCGCGCGTTTTCCCTGGCGATGGCGAGCCCGAGCCCGCTGCCTTCCGAACGGGCCCGCGCCGCGTCCGCCTTGAAAAACCGGTCGAACACATGGGAAAGCACTTCGGGGGCCAGCCCCGGGCCGTGGTCGCGGACCTCGACGACGAGCCATTCCGGGTCGGCCCGGAGCAGGACGGAGACCGGCGGGGCGCCGTGGCGCAGCGCGTTGCCGACGAGGTTCGCGATGATGACGTCGAAGCGCCGCGGGTCCAGCTGAGCCATGGTCCCCGGCGGGAGTTCGGTGTCGACCAGGTCCGTCCAGCCGCGGGCTCGCAGGGTCGCGTGCACGGCCGTCGCGACGTCGATGTGGTCGTAGGCGAGTGTCGCGGCGCCGGAGTCGAACCGGCTGATCTCCATCAGGTCGTTCACCAGCCGGTCGAGGTTGTGCGCCTCCCGGCTGACCAGCGCGGCGGCTTGCCCGGCCTGCTCGGGCAGGTGCGGCGCTTCGGCGTCGAGCAGGTCGGTGACCATCACCATCGCGGCCAGCGGGGTGCGCAGCTCGTGCGAGACGTCGGCCACGAACCGCCGGGCGTCGGCCTCCAGCCGCCGCAGTTCGCCGACCAGCCGTTCCAGCTCCCCCGCGGTGTTGTTGAAGGTGCCCGCGACCCTGGCGAGTTCGTCGGAACCGCGGACCTCGATCCTGGCCCGCAGGTCACCCTCGCCGAGCCGGTGCGCCGCGTCGTCGAGCTCGTACACCGGCCGCAGCACCCCGCGCGCGGCCAGGAACGCCAGCAACACCGCGAGCGCCAGCGCGATGCCCCCGTTGCGCCAGGCGGAAAAGTTGATCTGGTCGATACTGTCCTTTTCGGACATCAGCCCGCGCACGGAGTAGACCTCCACCCCGGACGCCCGCGAAACCCGGTCCGGTCCCGTGATGAGCAACTGCGTCCCGATGAACACCGCGGGCACACCACCACGCACGACACGCTGCCAGACGACCCGCCCGTTCCGCACGGCGCGGCGCAACTCCTGTGGGATCGACGCCGGTTCGAGGCCACCGGCGGAAAGTCCTTTGTAGAGCACCACCCCGTTGTCTTCCCGGCTGGACAGCCCGTCGGCCAGCTCGTTGAGCTGGCTCTGGTCCGGGGTCGCGCTCGGCAGCGGGTACATCGCCTGGATCCGGCTGGTCAGCGCCAGCACGGCGGTGTCCTGCGCCTTCTGCAGGACCACGCTCCTGGCCACGACGATGGTCCCGACGGCGACGGCCACCGCGGTGACCACGCACAGCAGCGCGAACGCGACCACCAGCCGGGTGCGCAGGCCCCAGGCCATCGGGTCGAGCAGGCGGCTGCGTGTCACAACGGCCCGAACCGGTACCCGAAGCCCCGCAAGGTCTGCACGTACACCGGTGCGGCCGGGTCGTCCTCGATCTTCGAGCGCAACCGCTGCACACAGGCGTCCACGAGCCGTGAGTCGCCGAGGTAACCCTGGTCCCACACCGATTCCAGCAGATGCTGACGGCTCTTCACCCGGCCGGGTGAAGCGGACAACTCCAGCAGCAACCGCAACTCCGTCGGGGCGAGCGCGACCGGCTCGCCGCCTTTCGTGACCACCAGGCCCTTGCGGTCGATGGTCAGGGCGCCGTGCCGTTCCACCGGCGCCCGCTCCACCTCGGCGGCCCGGAGCTCGCCACCCGGCCCGGCCCGGCGCAGGACCGCGCGGACGCGTGCCTCCAGCACCCTGGCCCGCACCGGTTTGACCACGTAATCGTCGGCGCCCGCCTCCAGCCCGGCCACGACGTCGATGTCGTCGTCGCGCGCGGTGAGCATGATGATCGGCAGGTCACCGGCCGCGCGGATCCGGCGGCAGACCTCGAACCCGTCGATGCCCGGGAGCATGAGGTCCAGGATCACCACATCGGGTGATTCCGCGGCAAGCCAGTCGAGGCCCTGCTCACCGGATTCGACGGCGTGGACCGTGATCCCCTGGAAGGTCAGCGCCAGTTTCAGGCTGTCACGCACGGCCGGATCGTCTTCGATCAGCAACACGCGCGACATGCCGCGAAGTATCACAGGGCGGGCCGGTCCACGCCCACCCGCCGGTCGGTGCCCGGGGCGAACTCGACCCCGGCCAGGATCACCACCACCGGCACCACGGCGAGCGCGGTCACCACACCGGCCACGACGATCGCGGTGACCAGGCCGTCGGCCGCCGGCAGCGCCAGGGCGGCGACGAGCGTGGGCAGCGGTGTCGCCACGAGCAGCAGTACGCCCTTGAGCCACACCGAGCCGTCGTGCGGACGTGCCACGCCGCGCTGGCGCACCAGCACCGCGGCGGCCAGGCAGCACAGGGCCGAGGCCAGGAGCGTGCCGCCGATGACGTCGCTGAGCCGATGCCAGCCCAGGATCATGGTGGCCGACGCGATCGCCGAAACCCCGGTCACGCCCGGAATCGCGAGCCACCACCGGGCTCGGGCGGGCACCAGGAGCAGGCCAGCGCACAGCAGGGCCATCGCGGCGGCGGCGTGCCCGCTGGCGAAGCTGTTGTGCGTGGACGAGCTCTCGACACCGAGGTCAGGCCGCCCGATGACCTCTTTGAGCACCGTCGCGGCCGCGATCGAACCCACGAAGACACCGACCCCCGCCACGCCTGCCCACCACCGGCCGGTCAGCGCCGCCACGGCCACGACCAGGCCGAGCAGCACCACCAGGTGCCTGGTGTTGCCGAACAGCGACAGGATCTCCCTCGCCGGTTCGACGAGCGGGGTGTCCTGCTGGTAGGTGCCGCCGTATTCGGGTGGGAGCAGCCGGCCGTCGAGTTCCTGGCCGCCCCGCGTCCCGACGAACACCGCGCCCGTCACCCCGAGCGCGAACAGGTAGACCGCGGCGGCGCCGAGCAGGAGGCCGGAGCGTGGACGTCGCAGGAGCGGGACAACGGTGGCGTAGCGGGAAGTCAAGGACACCGGTCCAGGGTGAACGCGGCATATCCGCGGGCCGTCCCCGCAATGTCATCGTTCTGTCACAGTGTGCCGCGCCGGGTGTGTCGCGAATTGAGACCGCCGGATGCCGTGCGCCCTGCGAGCCTGTGGGCCAGGCGAGAGGGGCACATCGTGGTGGAGGTGGATCTGGCGGTTACCGCCGGGAACTACCGGTTCGACGACGTTTCGTTCGCGGTCGACACCAATATCTGGCTGATCGGTGACGAGAACGAGGTGCTCGTGATCGACGCGGGGTTCGATGTCGCCTCGATCCTTTCCGCCGTGGACGGCCGCGACGTCGTCGGCGTCGCCTGCACCCACGCCCACAACGACCACAGCGACGTCGCCCTGCAGGTCGCCGACCGGACCGGCGCGCCCGTCCTGCTGCATCCGGGGGACGCGAAGCTCTGGGCGCGGGTCAACCCGGGCCGGAGACCGGACGCCGAACTAGCCCACGAACAGGTGCTGACCGTGGCGGGCACGTCGGTGATCGTGCTGCACACCCCGGGGCACACCGCCGGCTCCGTCTGCTTCTACCTTCCCGACGAAGGCGTGCTCTTCAGCGGCGACACGCTGCTATCCGGCGGTCCCGGGATCACTGGCGACGTCTTGTCCAGCCACTCGGCGTTGCTCGGGTCCATCCGTGGCACCCTGCTGCCGCTGCCCGATGAGACCGTGGTGCACCCCGGCCACGGCTACGACACCTCCCTCGGCGAGGAACGCGTGGGAATCCCGGCGCGGTAAGCCGATCTTGTCGGGCAGACTGCTGGGGTGGACCGGCTTCTCACCGCGACCGAGCGAGCAGCGCTCGACACCATGCTCACCGTCGGCTTCCCCGGCGTCGACGAGCTGCGGATCCAGGCGGCCACCGCGCGGGTCGTCGGGCGGTGCCCCGTGTGGGTGCCCCACGATCGACCTCGCCGTCGACGACGCCGCACCGCTGGCCGCGGTGCCTGAACGCGTGGTCGAGGCCGACGTGGCCGGTGGCGAAGGCGGCCTCGTCCTGTTCGTGGCCGAGGGCCGCCTGTCGGGGCTCGAGTTCTGGACCGTGGACGACGTGACCCCGGCGGAGTTCCCGCCCTCGGGCCGGATCCTGCTCGGGTGAGCACCCGATAAACGCGACACACCAGCACAAACAGGGCCCCGGGCGCCGCGCCGAGTGATCGAAAACGCATGCCGTCACCACCCGGTCACGGGCTACCGTGCGAATCGGGGGCGGACGCCTTGCCCGCCCCGACGCCGAGTCGAAAGGCCCTCGATCGCATGCCGCCTCGCCGAAAAGCCGGTGTGGGCGCGTCGGCGCGTCCCGCCGCCGCGCCGGTGCTCAAGGGGCTGATCCTGCCGGTCTTCCTGCCCGTGGTCATCACCGAAATCGGCAACGGCGCCGCGACGCCGGTCATCGCGATCAGCACCCAGCAGCTCGGCGGGACGACAGCCGTCGCCGCGCTCATGGTCGCGCTGCTCGGCATCGGCCGTGTCCTCGGCGACATTCCCGCGTCGATCCTCGCCGAACGCCTCGGCGACCGCCGCTCCATGATGGTCGCGGCGGCGGTCTCGTTCTTCGCCTACGGCTCCTGCCTGCTTTCGCACTCGCTGCCGGTCTACGCCGCGGGCCTGCTGGTGGCGGGTGCCGCGAACGCGACGTTCTATCTCGCGCGGCAGTCGTACGTCATCGAGACCGTGCCGACGAACATGCGGGCGCGGGCGCTTTCGGCGCTGGGCGGCTCACACCGCATCGGCCTGTTCCTCGGCCCGCTGATCGGCGCGGGCGCGATCACGCTGTGGGGTGACAAGGCGTCCTACGCGGTGTCGATCACCGCCAACGTCGTCACCGTCATCCTGCTGATCATCGTCCGCGAGGACTCCTCCGCCGTGGCGAAGACCCGCGCGGAACGGGCACACCAGCACGGCTCCGGGCGGGTGTTGCTCGACCACTGGAAACTCTTCTCCACCTTGGGTTTCGCCATCATCGCCGTCGGCGCGGTGCGGGCCGCCCGGCAGACGGTCGTGCCGCTCTGGGCGGTGCACATCGGCCTCGGCGCGGCGCAGACGAGCCTGATCTTCGCCATCGCCAGCTGCGTGGACATGGCGTTGTTCTACCCCGCGGGCAAGGTGATGGATCTCCACGGGCGCTTGGCCGTCGCGCTGCCCGCGATGACCATCCTCGGGGTGACCATGACCCTGCTGCCGCTCACCCACGGCCTGGTCACGCTGACGCTCGTCGCGATGGCGATGAGCTTCGGCAACGGCATCGGCGCGGGCATCATGATGACGCTGGGCGCCGACACCGCCCCGGTCGACGGGCGGCTGCGTTTCCTTGGCATCTGGCGCTTCCTGAGCGATTCGGGCAACGCGGCGGGCCCGCTGGCCGTCTCGGCGATCTCGTCGCTGGCCAGCCTCGCCGCCGGGATCGTCTCGGTCGGCACCATCGGCCTCGCCGCGTCGATCGGCCTGTACGTGCTGGTGCCGAAGTACTCCCCGTACGCCTACAAACCCGGCCACCGGCGGCAAAAGGCCGTCGCCCCGGACTCGTGAGCGTTCCGGCCGGTTCTAACCGGCCGGAACGCTCACGAGCTCTACTTCAGCGCCGCCAGGTCGATGGCCTCGCCGGAGAGGCTGAACCCATCCGGTGGCAGGCCTTTCGGCGAGTTCAGCCAGGTGCCGCGGGCACGGGGCCGCGACGACGCCACGCCGCCCAGCAGCAGCGAGACGTAACACCCGTAGTCGATGGCGAACCCGTCGTAGAGCGTGCCGGGGTTGTGGCGGTCGACGAGCCCTCGCCGCAGCACGTGCAGGAGCCGCGCGTCGTAAAGCTCCTCG
>Ga0247768_1001013_pt1 | contig 10091 bp, 10 predicted proteins | sample UWRJL016104C6_FD_179944 | JGI IMG/M metagenome (GOLD analysis project Ga0247768, IMG submission 179944) | Plant litter microbial communities from Arlington Agricultural Research Station in Wisconsin, United States - UWRJ-L016-104C-6 | ecosystem: Environmental > Terrestrial > Plant litter >... | reverse complement strand
CGGGCTGGACCGGCTGGTCGAGGTCCTGCTCGCCGAGGGCTACCGGGTCGTGGGCCCGGTGGTGCGCGACGACGCGATCGTGCTGGCCGAGCTGGACTCGGCCGGGCAGCTGCCGTCGGGCTGGGGCGTGGAGACCGGGCCCGGCCGGTACCGGTTGCGCCGCCGGGCCGACGCGGCGGTCTTCGCCCATTCGGCCGGACCCCAGTCGTGGAAGGCCTTTCTGCATCCGCCCCACCGCCCGCTGTGGTCCGCCGGGCCGGACGGCGCGTTCGTGCCCGCGGTGGAAACCGAGACGCGGCAAGCCTTTCTCGGTGTCCGCGCCTGCGATCTGGCCGCGATCTCCGTGCTGGGCAAGGTGCTGGCCGCGAGCGGGTCGTTCGCCCGGCGGCGGGCGGGGCTGTTCACCGTCGCGGCGAACTGCACCGAACCCGGCGAGGTGTGCTTCTGCGCTTCCCTCGGCACCGGGCCGGGTGCCGAGGCGGGTTACGACCTCGGGCTCACCGAGCGGATCGACGGCCAGGGACACCGGTTCCTCGTCGACGTCGGTTCCGGTGAAGGCGCCCGGATCCTCGAACTGGTCGAGACCCGCGAGGCGGCGGACGAGGAAGTCGCCGCGGCGCGGGAGGACGTCGCGGGCGCGGCGGCGAAGATGGGCCGCGCGCTGCCGCCCGGGGACCTGCGGGCGCTGATGCGCGACTCGCGCGAGTCACCGGTGTGGTCCGAGATCGCGAGCCGGTGCCTGACCTGCGGCAACTGCACCATGGTGTGCCCGACCTGTTTCTGCACCACCACCGAGGACGTCACCGACGTGACCGGCGAACACGCCGGGCGGGCCGAGCGTTGGGCGTCCTGCTTCGAGCTCGACTTCTCCTATGTGCACGGCGGAAGCGTGCGGCAGTCCGGCGAGAGCCGGTACCGGCAGTGGATGAGCCACAAGCTCGGCACCTGGCACGACCAGTTCGGCACGTCCGGCTGCGTGGGCTGCGGCCGGTGCGTCGCCTGGTGCCCGGCGGGCATCGACATCACCGAGGAAGCGGCGAAGCTCGCCGCGGAAGGAGCCGGCGATGGCGGCCGTTGACCGGTTCACCGCACTGCGCCCGTTCTCCCGCCTGACGCCCGAGGAGACCGCCGTGCTGCTGCGTGCCACGCGCGAGGTCGCGTTCGCCGAGGGGGAGTGGCTGTGCGAGGAAGGCCGCCCCGCGGACCGGCTCTGGGTGATCGAGAGCGGCCGGGTGTCGATTCTCACCACGGTCCCCGGCCGTGGTGAAGTCCGTCGTGCAGACCCTCGGGCCGGGTGAGTTGCTGGGCTGGTCGTGGCTCGTTCCGCCGTTCCGCTGGGACTTCGGGGCGCGCGCGATCACCACCGTGACGGCGGCCGAACTGGACGGCGGCCTGCTCCGCGAACTCGCCGACAAGGACCCGGCCTTCGGCTACGCCCTGACCCGGGCGCTGTTCGAGGTGCTGGCCCATCGCCTGCGGGCCACCCGCGCCCGCCTGCTCGACCTGTACCGGAGCGGTCGTGACTGAGCCGATGCTGCCGGTGCCCTACCGGGTGCGGCACCGGAGACCGCAGACCCGGGACACCGCGACGCTGCGGCTGGTCCCGGTGGACCGCGCGCTGGCGCCGTTCCGCCCGGGACAGTTCACGATGCTCTACGCGCGGGGGATCGGCGAAGTGGCCATTTCGATCTCCGGCGATGCGTCCCTTGCGGACGGTGAGATCGAGCAGACGGTCCGCGACGTCGGCGCGGTCAGCCATGCCCTGTACGGCGCGGAACCGGGCACGGTGCTTGGGGTGCGGGGGCCGTTCGGGCGCGGCTGGGATGTCGAGTCGGCGCGGGGCGGGGACGTCGTGATCGTGGCGGGCGGGGTCGGGCTGGCCCCGCTCCGGCCGGTCGTGCTCGCGGTGCTAGCCGATCGGGCCGCCTACGGCCGTGTCGTGCTGGTCGCCGGGGCGCGCACCCCGGGGGACTTCCTCTACCGCGACGAGTTCTCCACCTGGGAACGGGCGATCGAGGTCCGCCGCACGGTCGACCAGCCCGCCGAAGGCTGGGAAGGCGAGGTCGGTTTCGTCACCGAGCCGCTGGCCGGGGTAAGCGTCGTGCCCGGCCGGACGACCGCCTTCCTGTGCGGCCCGGAGCCGATGATGCGCTTCAGCGCGCAAGTGCTGCTGCGTGCCGGGCTCGCCGCCACCGACATCCGCGTCTCGCTGGAACGGAACATGCAGTGCGGCACGGCACTGTGCGGGCACTGCCAGCTGGGCCCGCTGCTGCTGTGCCGCGACGGCCCGGTCGTGTCCTACGCCGAAGCCGAACCCCTCCTCCTGGTCCGGGAGCTGTGACATGAGCCTGCCCACCCTCGCCGTCTGGAAGTTCGCCTCCTGCGACGGCTGCCAACTCACCCTGCTCGACTGTGAGGACGAACTGCTCACCCTCGCCGGCCGGGTGCGGATCGCCTCCTTCACCGAGGCCTCCAGCGAAGTGCTGCCCGGGCCGTACGACGTCTCGCTCGTCGAAGGCTCGATCACCACGCCCGCGGACGAACAGCGGATCCGGCAGGTGCGGGAGCAGTCCCGGGTGGTCGTCACGATCGGCGCCTGCGCGACCAGCGGCGGTATCCAGGCGTTGCGCAACTTCGGCGACGTCGCCGAGTTCGCGGCGTCGGTCTACGCGAGCCCGGAGTACCTCAGCACCCTGGACACGTCCACGCCGATCAGCGCGCACGTGCCGGTGGACTTCGAGCTGCGCGGCTGCCCCATCGACCGGGGGCAGCTGCTGGAGACCCTCGGCGCGTTCCTCGCCGGGCGGAAGCCGGACCTGCCGGACAGCAGCGTCTGCACCGAATGCAAGCGCCGCGGCCTCACCTGCGTGATGGTCGCCGACGGCACGCCGTGCCTCGGCCCGGTCACCCACGCCGGTTGCGGCGCGCTTTGCCCCGCTTGCCGCCGAGGCTGTTTCGGCTGCTTCGGGCCGGTGACCGCGCCGAACACCGCGGCCCTGCTGCCGATCCTGCGCACCTGCGGGATGACCGAGGACGCCGTCGGCCGGGTCTTCTCGACGTTCAACGCCGCGGCCCCCGATTTCGCCGCGGTGGCCGAGGGACGGCGGCGGTGACCGCGCGGCGGCTGGTGGTCAACGCGATCGCCCGCGTCGAGGGGGAGGGCGCGCTGCGGCTGCACGTCGAGGACGGCCGCGTGGCGGCCGCCGAGCTGAACATCTACGAGCCGCCGCGGTTTTTCGAAGCGCTGCTGCGCGGCCGGGCCTGGACCGAGCCGCCGGACATCACCTCACGGATCTGCGGCATCTGCCCGGTGGCCTACCAGACGAGCGCCTGCAACGCGCTGGAGGCGGCGTGCGGTGCCGTACTCGACGGGCCGCTGGCCGACCTGCGGCGGCTGGTCTACTGCGGCGAGTGGATTTCGAGCCACGCGCTGCACATCCACCTGCTGCACGCGCCGGACTTCCTCGGCTTCCCGGACGGCATCACGATGGCGGGGCGGTATCGCGAAGCCGTCGAACGCGGCCTCGCGCTCAAAAAGACCGGCAACGCGCTGATGGAGTTGCTCGGCGGCCGGGCGATCCACCCGGTGAACGTCCGCGTCGGCGGGTTCTACTCCGTGCCGGACCGGGCCGCGCTGGCCCCGATGCGCGAACGGCTTCTCGGCGCGCTGGACCAGGCCCGAGCGGTCGTGCGGTGGGTGTCCGGGTTCGACTTCCCCGACTTCGAGTCCGGTCACGACCTGCTCTCGGCCGCCGACCCGGGCCGCTACCCGATCGACCGCGGGAGTGTCGTCACGAGCACCGGGAAAGCCTTCCCCGCCGCGGAGTTCCCGGACCACGTCATCGAGCGGCAGGTCCCGCACTCCACCGCCCTGCACGCGAGCCTCGACGGCCGCCGGTACCTCACCGGCCCGCTCGCGCGCTACTCGCTCAACTCGGCGCTGCTCGGCCCGGTCGCCCGCGAAGCGGCGGCCGAAGCCGGGTTGGGCCCGGAGTGCCGGAACCCGTTCCGTTCCATCGTGGTCCGCGCGGTCGAAGTGGTCTACGCGGTCGAGGAGGCGTTGCGGCTGATCGACGGTTACGAGCCACCCGACCGGCCCGCCGTCGAGATCACCCCTCGCGCGGGCACCGGCCACGGTGTCAGCGAGGCTCCGCGCGGGCTGCTCTACCACCGGTACACCCTCGACGAGGCCGGGCTGGTCACCGAGGCCACGATCGTGCCGCCGACCTCCCAGAACCAGGCCGCGATCGAGGACGACCTGTGCCGGCTGGCGGGCGCCCGGCTCGGACTCGGCGACGACGAGCTGGCGCTGTTCTGCGAGCGGGTGATCCGCAACCACGACCCGTGCATCTCCTGCGCGACGCACTTCCTCGATCTGACCGTGGTCCGCCGGTGACGGTGGTCGTCCTCGGGCTGGGCAACCCGCTGTGCGGCGACGACGGGGCGGGCCCCGCCGTGGTCGCCGCGCTCCCTCGCCTGCCCGGGGTGCGGACGGTTCCGCGTGTCTCCGATCCCGCGGAACTGCTCGACGCCTGGGCCGGCGCCGAACTCGCGGTGCTCGTCGACGCCGTCGGCGGCCCGATCCCGCCTGGGACCGTCCTGCGCTTCACCGGCGAGGATGGCTGGCCCCGCGGCGCCCGCCGGGGCGGGCACACGCTCGACGTCGCCGAGACCGTCCACCTTGGACAAGTACTGGACCGGCTGCCGCGACGACTCGTCCTGATCGGCATCGTGGGCACGGATTTCGAGCCGGGGCAAGGACTTTCGGCCGCCGTGGCCGCCTCGATCCCGGTTGCGGTGCGGACGATTCTGGCGGAAGGCCTTTGGTCACGCCAAGTCGGGCAGAACGACCGCTTCGCGGAGTCGCCGGAAGGTGTTGTCTATAGAGAGGAGGGGGCCGCGACGCGGAAGGAGCGGTAATGGCGGAGACAACCGCGAAGGGCCCGATCGTGACGATGCCGGGGCGATCATGACCACCACCGCCGAACGGCCCGCCGGAGTCCTGGCCGGGGCCGGGGCCGGGGAGCCGCCGCTGCTGAGTGTCCGTGGCCTCACCAAGGAGTTCGGGCCGGTGCGGGCGCTGGCCGGGGTCGACCTCGACATCCCGGCCGGGCAGGTGACCGCGCTCGTCGGCGACAACGGCGCGGGCAAGTCCGTGCTGATCAAGTGCATCGCCGGTATCCACGCCCCGGACACCGGGCAATTCCGGTGGCAGGGCAAGCCGGTGCGGATCCGCGGTCCGCGTGACGCCGCGGCGCTCGGCATCGAGACCGTGTACCAGGATCTCGCCCTCTGCGACAACCTCGACATCGTGCAGAACATGTTCCTCGGCCGGGAACCCTTGCGGCACTGGGCACTCGACGAAGACCGGATGGAGCTGGCCGCGACGGAGACCCTGCGGAGCCTCGGCGTCACCACGGTGACTTCGGTCCGCCAGCCGGTCGGGTCGCTCTCCGGCGGCCAGCGCCAGGCGGTCGCGATCGCCAAAGCGGTGCTGTGGCACTCGAAGCTCGTGATCATGGACGAGCCGACCGCGGCGCTCGGCGTCCAGCAGACCGAGGTGGTCCTCGGCCTCGTCCAGCGGCTGGCCGAGCGCGGCCTGGGCGTGGTCGTGGTGTCCCACAACATGAACGATGTCTTCGACGTGGCCGACCGGATCGCGGTGCTCTACCTCGGCCGGCTGGCGGGGGTGTACCCCACCCGCGAGCTCACCAAGGAGACGGTCGTCGAGCTGATAACGGCCGGTCACTCGGACCGGCCCCGGACGAAGGGAGTTCCGTCATGACCTTCTGGATCATCGCCGCGGCCGTCGTGGTGGTGCTGCTGGTCCTGTCCATCCGCGTGGTGAAGCAGTACGAGAAGGGTGTCCTGTTCCGGCTCGGCCGGGTCGTGGGCGTCCGCGAACCCGGGCTGCGCTTCATCATCCCGGTGATCGACGTGCTGCGCCGCGTGTCGCTGCGCATCGTCACCATGCCGATCCAGTCGCAGGGCATCATCACGCGGGACAACGTCAGCGTCGACGTCTCCGCGGTCGCGTACTTCCGGGTGGTGGACGCGACCAAGTCGGTGGTCGCCATCGAGAACGTCTACGCCGCGATCGACCAGATCGCCCAGACGACCCTGCGGAAGGTCGTCGGCCAGCACACGCTCGACGAAACCCTGGCCGAGACCGACAAGATCAACTCCGACATCCGGCAGATCCTCGACGTGACCACCACCGAGTGGGGCGTCGACGTGACATTGGTCGAGCTGAAGGACATCCAGCTGCCGGAGTCGATGAAGCGGGCGATGGCCAAGCAGGCCGAAGCCGAGCGGGAGAAGAGGGCCAAGATCATCAACGCCGAAGGCGAAGCGCAGGCCGCGGCGTCGCTGGGCGCCGCGTCGGACACGATGATGGCGCACCCGCTGGCGTTGCAGCTGCGGAACCTGCAGTCCCTGGTGGAGATCGGCGTCGACCACAACAGCACGGTGGTCTTCCCGGCGCCGCTGATGAGCACGATCGGCGAACTCGGCACGTTCCTGGCCAGGGAAGCGGCCGCCGCGGTGCCCGCGGCGAAAACCGCGGACCCCGCGTCCAACGGCGAGGCACTGGTGAAGCAGTCTTGACCGATCCGGCACGGGGAGGACGACCATGACGGTGAACGGTGTGCGGAAGCAGGCCGGCCCCCATCGGCACGTGCCCGCCCAGGACAGCCTGTGGCTGCACCTGGACCGGCCGGAGAACCTGATGGTCGTCACCTCCGTGCTGTGGACCCGGACGCCGGTCGACCCGGTGCGGCTGCGGTCGCTCGTGTCCGACCGGCTGCTCGGGCGTTACCCGGTATACCTGCAGAAGGCCGTGCGGCACGGCGGCGAGTTCGGCTGGGAGACCGACCCGGGCTTCGACCTCGCGCGGCACCTGGTGGTGCGGGACCTGCCCGCGCCGGGGGACCGGGCGGCGCTCGAGGAGTTCGTCGCCGCGCGCCGGAGCACCCCGCTCGACCCGGATCGTCCACTGTGGATGATCGAGCTGCTGCGGGGCTACGGCGGTGGCAGCGCGCTGGTCTGCCGGACCCACCACGCGATGGCGGACGGGATCCGGCTCACCCAAGTGCTGTTCAGCCTTCTCGACCCCGCCGACGGCGAGGCCGCTTCGCCGCACGCGAAGGTCGGCGGCGCCGCCCCGCACCGCGAACCCGTCGCCCGGCCTGTGGTCCGGCTCGGCGCCGCCGTGCTGCGCGCGCTCGGCGACACTTCGGCCCGGGTGCAGCGGCGGGCGGCGCGCGTCCACCCGCTGCTCGAATCCGCCGTCGCGCTGCCCGCGCTAGCGGTGACCGCGGCGGCCGGGGCTACGGGCGCGGTGGCCGGGTTCGTCTCCTCGGCGCTGAGCGGTGCCCCGCGCCGGGTCGTGGACACCGCGGCGGGTGCGGTCACCACGGTCTGGCACAGCGCCACCGGCGCGGGCGAGCTGCTCGGCCCGTCGACCGCGTCCGGGCTGTGGGACGGCGAACCCGGCGTGGAGAAGACCGCGGCCTGGGGCGACCCGTTCCCGCTCGCCGAGCTGGCGCGGATCGGCCACGAGACCGGGACGACCGTCAACGACGTCTGCACCGCGCTGATCGCCGGGGCGCTCGACCGCTACTTCACCGCACACGGTGCCGCCCGGCCGGGCCCGTCCGAAGTCGGCTGGCTGATCCCGGTCAGCCTGTCCTCCTTCGACGACGAGCTCCCCGCCACTCTCGGCAACCACTTTTCGCTCGTACTGGCCAGGTTGCCGCTCGGGCGCCGGATCTTCGCCGAGCGACTGGCCGAGGTGCACCGCCGGGTCGCCCGGCTCCGTGACTCCTTCGAGCCCGCGCTGACCTTCGGTGTGCAGTACGCCATCGCGCGGAGCCCGGCGCCGCTGGGCTTGGCGCTGAGCCGCTACTTCTCGGGAAAGGCCGTCGGGGTGCTGACCAACGTGCCCGGGCCGAGGGCGCCGATGACCCTCGCCGGCGCGCCGGTGGACGGCATCGTCGGCTGGGCGCCGTGTGGCGGGCGACAGGCGATCACGATCTGCGTGTTCAGCTACGCCGGGCAGGTGCGGTTCGGGTTCGGCACCGACCGCAAGCTGATCCCGGACCCGGAGGCCCTCGTCGCCGGGCTGGCCGCGGAGTTCGCCGCGGCGGCCCGGTGATCAGCGGGCCGCATCCCGCAGTGCCTGTACCTCCCGCTCGATGGCCTTCGCGATGATTCCGGCCTCCGGCACGGAATCCGCGTCGGTGGTGATGCCGAACGAGAGCCGCCCGGCGTAGCTGAGCATGGCCACCCCGGTCCGGACCCGCAGCGCGATCGGGACGTACGGGTACATCGCGACGATCTTCCGCCCCAGCACCGAAAGCTGCTTCCCCGGGCCGGGCACGTTTGTCGTCACGGTGACGACGTTGCGCTGCGGCAAGTGCGCGGCCGCGCGGATCGCCCAGGCCACCGGCGCGAACGGCTCGTGCGCGGCCGAGGCCGTCAGCAGCGCGCCCGCGTCGGCCTCCTTGCCCGCCTTGAGCGAGTCCAGCCGCTCGTGCACCCGGACCAGCCGTTGCACCGGGTCGGCCAGCTCGACCGGCAGCAGCGGCAGCAGCAACGAAACCTCATTGTCCACTGTGGACCCGGTGCGCACCGAAACCGGTACGAGGCTCCGCACGCTGTCGGCGGCCGGGGTCTCCCCGCGCAACTCCAGCAATTCCCGGAACCCGCCCGCGATGGCGGCGAGCAGGACGTCGTTCACGGTGACGCCGAAGGCGGCGGCCACGGCCTTGACCTCGGCCAGCCCGGCCGAGGCGATCGAGTACCGGCGGTCACGGCCGAGCGGCCCGGTGAGCGTGGTGGGCGCGGCGGGCAGCAGCGCCGACGCCATCGCGGACAGCCCGCGTGCCGCGTCGCTGACGCGGTGGGCGAGCCGGTTCGGATGCAGGAGTTGCCTCCCCAGCACGCCGAGTTGCTCCCAGGGATTGCGTGCCAGTTCGCCGACCGCGCCGAGCAGCATTTTCACGGCGCCGGGGTCGGGTGCTCCCGCTTCGCCGGTGTGCGCGGGCGGTTCGTCGCCGAAGAAGATCGTCTGCAGCCGGCTCGCCGAAAGCCCGTCGGCCAGCGCGTGGTGCACCTTCGACAGGATCGCCCACCGGCCGTCGGGCAGGCCTTCGACGACCCAGAACTCCCACAGCGGGCGGTCGCGCTCCAGCCGTTCGCGCATGAGCAGCGCGACCAGGTCGCACAACGCCGTTTCGTCGTGCGGCGGCGGCAGCGCGATCCGCCCGAAGTGGGCGGCGGGGTCGAAGGCGGGGTCGTCGACCCACACGGGCGGCCCGAGGTCGAACGGCACCGTGCGGATCTTCTGGCGGTACCGCGGGATGTCCGCCACCCGGGCGGTGACCGCGGCGACGAACTCTTCCTGGCCTGGAGCGGGCCCGTCGACGACGGACACCGAGGCGATGGCGAGGGACGCGTGCGGATCCTCGTCCTCGATCTCGAGGAACGCCGCGTCGAGTGGGCTCAGCCGGTCCATGACGTCCTCTCAGTGGGTGATGTCTCGGAAGGAACCGGCGAAGCGCACCGCGCGCAGCGAAGGCCACGTCCGGACCTGGGCGGCGGGCACGAGATAGTCGCCGGTCGCGGCGAGCACCCGCCCGGGCTGGTGTCCCGAGTCGTCGGTGCCGAGCGCGGGTGCCCGGACGACGACTTCGAGCACGGCCCCGCCGGGCACCGGCAGCGGGTCACCCTTCGGGTCGGAGTTCACGACCGGCACGTAGCGGACGGCGAACCCGGTCTCGGCGGCGCCGTTGACGTCGAAGACGACACGGTCGAAGCACGCGTGACGGCCGGGCCGGACGAGGTAGAGCGCGTCGCGGCTCATCGCGTCGGCACCACGCGGGGCGGTACCCCAGCCGGTGGTCTCCGCGCAGGCCGGAACGCGAGTCGCGGGCGCCGTCGTGCCCGGCGGTGGCGCCGGAACCGCCGTCGAGGACACCGTGGGCGGGGGCGTGCCGGCCGGGGAAATGGCCGATGGTGTGCTGATCGGGGGCGGCGGCGTGGCCTGGTCGCTCCCGCAGCCGGAGAGGGCGAGCCCACCGGCCAGCATC
>Ga0247768_1001012_pt1 | contig 10096 bp, 8 predicted proteins | sample UWRJL016104C6_FD_179944 | JGI IMG/M metagenome (GOLD analysis project Ga0247768, IMG submission 179944) | Plant litter microbial communities from Arlington Agricultural Research Station in Wisconsin, United States - UWRJ-L016-104C-6 | ecosystem: Environmental > Terrestrial > Plant litter >... | reverse complement strand
AGATCCCTTACCGTTGGTTCCCCCAACAGTGATCACCCGCGAAGGCAGCGAGTCCACGGCCAATGTCCGCGCCACCGAGCTGACGCGGGCAAGGCCCATATCGATGGTTTTCGGATGGACAGACTCCTGGAGAGCCAGCCATTCCGCGAGCGTGCGCAATCAGGCAGCAGCGGCCGGGGCGGGCGCCGCAGGCGGCAGCTTCAACAGTATGCGTAACACACCGGCGATCCGATCACGCATGTCGCGGCGATCGACAATCATGTCCAGCACGCCATGCTCGAGCAGGAACTCACTGCGCTGAAAACCTTCAGGCAGGGTTTCACGCACCGTCTGCTGAATGACGCGAGGGCCGGCAAACCCAATCAGCGCACGCGGTTCCGCAATATTCAGATCACCGAGCATCGCCAAACTGGCCGACACGCCACCGGTGGTCGGGTCGGTCATGACCGAGATGTAAGGCAAATGCGCCTGAGCGAGGGCCGACAGCGCCGCGGCGGTCTTCGCCATCTGCATCAGTGAATACAACGCCTCCTGCATGCGCGCGCCGCCGCTGGCTGTGAAACACACGAAGGGCTTGCGGTGCTCAATGCAGTGGTCGACGCCTCGTTTGAAACGTTCGCCCACGACGGAGCCCATGGACCCACCGAGGAACTGAAACTCAAACGCGCTGGCCACGATGGGCAGGCCCTGCAATTTGCCCGCAAGCACAATCAAGGCATCGCGTTCGCCCGTGGCCTTCTGCGCTTGAACCAATCGGTCCCGGTAGCGTTTGCTGTCCCGGAATTTCAGCGGGTCTTCGGGCGAGATACCGGCGCCGATTTCCTGCACATCGCCCGGATCGAGGAAGCTTTCCAGCCGGTCCCGGCCGCCAATCCGCATGTGATGGCTGCACTTGGGACAGACGTAAAGATTGCGCTCGAGCTCAGCCCGATACAGCACCGCATCGCACGCAGGACACTTGATCCAAAGGCCTTCGGGCACCGAACGCGTGCGTCGCTCGGTCTTGATGCGTGAAGGCATGATCTTTTCGAACCACGACATGCTTGCCGTCCGTACTCAATTTAATCCGGGAATGATAATAGATCGCGACGGCAGCCGCCCGGAGGGCTGGGGCGCCCCCGGCAGCCGGAAGGCGGCCGGATAGCGGACATCCCAAAAGTACAGTCCCTCGGCGGGCGCCGTCGGAGCCCCCTGGGTCCGATCGAGTCCTTCGCGCACTTCGAGCGCCCAGGAGGGTGGCGCGTCGCCCTTCCCTACTTCGATCAGCAGGCCGGCCAGGTTGCGCATCATGTGGTGCAAAAAGGCGTTCGCCGTAGCCTCAATGACGACCCATTCGCCCGACCGCTCCACCGTCAATTTCTCCACACGCCGGATGGGCGATTTCGACTGGCACTCCGAAGACCGGAAGGCGCTGAAATCGTAGTGGCCACACAGGTGCACTGCCGCCTCGGCCATGCGCTCGTGATCGAGTGGCTTGAAAACCATGGCGGCCCGCTTGTCTGCAAGGCCGGATCGGGCGGGCCTGTTCAGGATCAGATATCTGTAGGTACGCGCCTCAGCCGAATAGCGGGCGTGGAAATGAGGAGGCACCGGACGTGCCCAAACGAGGCTGATGTCGCGAGGGAGCTCCGTATTGGCTCCCATGACCCAACCACGCATGGGGCGGGTTACGTTTGTGTCGAAGTGGACAATCTGGCTTCGGGCGTGCACGCCAGAATCCGTTCTGCCGGCACAAACCACATCGATGCGTTCAGCCGCCACGCCACTCAGTGCACTCTCTACGAGTGCTTGAATGGTACGTAGCGACTGCTGCGTCTGCCAACCAGAATAGGCGGAGCCATCATATTCGATGGCTACCGCGCAGCGGTTCAACCCGGGAGGCTTTCTAGCAACCGTTGAGCTTCCTGCTTCTGCGCGACCGAGCCTTCGGTCATGACTTCGTCCAGGATATTACGAGCACCCTCGGGGTCACCCATGTCCATGTAGGCGCGGGCCAGATCCAACTTCGTGCCGACTTCGCTCATGGTCACCGGCTCGAGGTCCGGCAGAGCGAGGTCGTCGGAAGCGAGCTTCTGTGTCGCGGTGAATGCCGTGTCAGGAACGGTCGCGGCTCCGACATCGAGGTCCAGACCGTTGCCACGATGCGCATGGTGATGAATGCCGTCCGCATCCGCCTCACCTACGCCGTCGGCATCAACATCGCCCAGGTCGAAGTCAACGTCACTGTCTTTCGACAGCGCTGCGAGGCGTGCAGTGGACGACGGATCGAACTCGCCGGGCTCGTTCTCATCCTCGCTACCCAACACTGCGTGCAGGTCGCTGTCATCCATACGCCAGGCAGCAGTCGCTGCCGGGTCGTGATCTTCCTTCTGAGCGCGACGCTGGGCTTCTTCCATCACCCGGCGTGAACGCTCGTCCATGCCCGCAACCAGTGTTGGTGCATCAGACGAAGCACCGAGGCCGGGCTGATCAACTGTATCGAGCGCACCGAGATCGAGACCGAGGTCATCGATAGCGAGCTCTGCCGTCTGTTCGGCGCTATGTCCCTGCTTGAGGGCCATAGCGACTTTCTGACGGATCGTCGGATCTTTCTGGCTGGCGAGCTGTGGCTGCTCAACCGTCGGACCTTCAGATTCCGCACCGAACTCCGGCATGAGATCGTCCGGTTCTTCGCGCGAAATCTTCTGCGTCATCTGACGTGTCGTGCCAGTGGACGCATTTTTCGTGAAGGTGTTGTCGAGGTTGAACGCGTGATCGGTCGCAGTGCCGGTCGAATCGTGATCGCCGAGGGCCGAACCGATGTCGAGGTCAACGCCTTCTCCATCGTTGTGACCGGGAACCGAATCACCCAACAAGTCGAAATCCACGCGGCTCTCGCCACCCTCGAGATCGAGGTCGACGCCACCGTCGGTCGCGCCGCTGATAGCACCACCACCGGAGAACAACGGATCTTCAGGGGCAAGCTGCTTGCCCATGATGACAATCTTTTCCCACTCACCCGGAGCGGCTTCAGCGCGCGTGTCAGCCAGCTCGCGTGCGCTGTGCAGGAACTGCTCCTTGTTGCCCCACACGAAGAACACTTCGAGGAGCTTCAGCTTCAGATCACGGCGGTTGGGCTCGCGGCTGATGGCGATACGGATCAGATCGGCAGCCTGGTCGTACAGGCCGTAGGCCATGTGGAAATCAGCTTCGGCCAGAGGATCGCCCTGATCGAGGTTGATAGCCGTTTCGCTGCTGATCGTTTCGTCAGACGAGACGTGTCGTGCAGCCTGCGCCGTCGGAGCGGCACCACCCGGGAAGCGAGGACGCTCGTGCGTACCAGACTCTTCCACGAGGAACGCACCGTCATCGGTCGCCGCAGTCAGCGGCCGAACCGGCGATGTTTCGCCGCCAGCGGCGAAACCACGGTCCATGGACGCGGCTCCGGCAACAGCCAGGCGGCCCAGCGAGTCATCAAACTCAGATTGCCGGCGCGAGCGGAAGGCACGCATGCCCAAGAAACCGCCAATCGCTACAACCAACAGAGCGAGTGCCCACCAGTATTCCTTGAGCAGGTCGCCGATGCCGCCGCTGTCTGCCCCGGTCGGGTTTGGCATCGGGTGAGGCCGATGCGCGCGAGCGGCAGCTTCTGTCTCTGCAGGCGTCGGAGTGGGAACAGGCTCCGCGGACGGAGCCGGCTCTTCGGCCACAGGAGGCGCAGCCGCTGTTGGAGCTTCCGCCTGGGCAAGTGGTTGCTGTTCGGCAGGTGCAGGTGCAGGAGCCGGAACTGCGGCTACCGGAGGAGCGGGAGTCGGTGCGGGAGCCGCGGAGGCCGGCTTGCCCTGACCCTCAATCTGAGACTGCAACCGAGCGAGCTCGGCATTGCGCAGTTCCAACAGACGCTTGGATTCGCTGAGTTGGCCTTCGAGGTCTTTGACACGACCCTGCAGCGCCTTGGTGTCGGAGTTGGCACTGCCAGTACCGGCGCCGTCGTTCTCTGTCGGCGTCACCAGGCGCAAACGACCCGGCTCATTGACCGGCGCCGATCCAGCAGTCCCAGTGGAGCGCCACGCTGCATATTGACGACGAATCTCACCGTTGGCTTCCGCCGGCGAGATAGCCGACGCATCCGAATTTTCCGGAATGCGCAGCACTGCGCCGGAGCGCAGCAAATTCATGTTCTTGTCGAAGGCGACCGGGTTGGCTTGATAGATGGCCAACATCCAGCTTCGGGTCTTCGGCGCGGCACCTGAAGCCGAGGTCGCGATCTGTGACAACGTCTCACCACGCTTGACGGTGTGGCTCGTGCCACCCGCCGCACTCGCACTGCTTCCCGCACCGGCCGACATCGGGCGCGGGGCGCTGGATTCATCGGGCGCACTTGGCGAAATGGACGACGTGTCCTGCGACGGCGGAACTTGCGATCCGCGCGCAATAGCACCTTCGTGCGCGCCGGCACCGGCTGCCGGAGCGGCAACGGGAGCGTTGGAAGCTGGAGTCTGGCCCGGGGTATAAACCGGCGGGTCCAGCAGCATCGTGTACTCGCGGACGAGACGACCACGAGCCCAATTCACTTCTACGAGGAGCGTTATGAACGGCTCCGTAATCGTGTCGCTGGACTTCAGTTTGATGACCTGACGGCCATCAGCACCGCGCTGCGTCTTGACCTGCACGCTGCCGAGAAACACGGGCCATTCCAGGCCGTAGCGGGTAAACGTATCGCGCGAGGCGATCTGCGCCTTGAGGGATTGCAATTCCTCAGGCGTGACGTCTACCAGCTCGATTTCCGCATCGAGAGGTGCATTTAAAGGCGAAAGGAGACGGATGTCTCCGAGGCCGAGTGCGAATGAGGCCGACGGCAAAGCCACCAGCGATGCGAGCACCAGGCTGCTACGTTTCACGAACATTCCGACACCCCGAAAGGTATCAATGGGTAAAATGTCTTTTAAAAACAAATGAGTGGACCGCTTTCAGCGAATCCACCCAACGGTCGGCAATATACATTACATATGCTGCCGAACCAAAATCTCTGCGATCTGTACCGCATTTGTCGCCGCACCCTTGCGTACGTTGTCGGCGACGACCCATAAGTTAAGTCCCTTATCGATGGTGAGATCTTCACGTATTCGCCCGACATAAACTGTGTCGCGGTTCGCTGCCTCGGTAGCCGCCGTGGGATACCCGCCGGGCTGCCGATCATCCATCACCTGCACGCCAGGGGCCTTTGAAAGCAGCTCCCGGGCCTCCGCGGCCGTAATCTTCGAACGTGTCTCGAGATGTATGGCCTCCGAGTGGCCATAGAAGACCGGCACACGCACAGCAGTGGCGTTAACACGGATGTTGGGGTCGCCCAGGATCTTCTGGGTCTCCCACACCATCTTCATCTCTTCCTTGGTGTAGCCGTTGTCCAGGAACTTGTCGATCTGAGGAACACAGTTGAACGCAATCTGCTTGCCAATGACCCGTGCCTCGACCGGACCCTTGCCGCTCAACAACTGAATGGATTGCTCCGCCAACTCCTCGACGGCCTCCCGTCCCGCACCTGACACCGATTGATAAGTGGCTACGTTGATGCGGTCGATTCCCACGGCATCATAAATAGGCTTCAGCGCAACCACGAGCTGAATGGTGGAGCAATTCGGGTTGGCGATGATCCCACGGTTCTTGTAGAGCGCAATGGCGTCAGGGTTGACCTCGGGCACGACCAGCGGGATGTCATCCTGGTAGCGGAACTCCGAGGTGTTGTCGACAACAACGCAACCCGCGGCAACTGCCTGGGGCGCGTATACACGGGACACTTCGGCGCCCGGCGAAAACAGCCCGATATCCGCCTTGCTGAAGTCGAAAGTCTCGAGATCCTGAACGCGCCGGTGCTGGCCTTTGAACTCCACCATCTTGCCCGCCGAGCGGCTGCTGGCCAGTGGGTAGATCTGGCCAACCGGAAAATTACGCTCCTCCAGCACCTTCAAAAAAGCCTCGCCGACCAGCCCGGTCGCGCCCACGATAGCTACGGAATATGCAGATTTTTTCATTTGCTGATGTCTGGGGTGGCCGATCTCACGTCCGCATTCTGGCCGCGATGACGCAAGTAATGATCCATTAAAACAATCGCCAACATTGCCTCGGCAATCGGCGTCGCCCGCAAACCCACGCACGGGTCGTGACGTCCTGTAGTGACAACCTCCACTGGATTGCCCTGGAGGTCAATCGTACTCCCTGGCACCTGAATACTCGAAGTCGGTTTCAACGTCGCATGCGCGACAATGTCCTGACCGCTCGAGATTCCTCCGAGCACACCACCCGCGTGGTTGGAACTGAAGCCCCCAGGTGTCAGCTCGTCCCTGTGCTCACTCCCCTTTTGCTGCGCAGCGGCAGCGCCCGCGCCGATTTCCACAGCCTTCACCGCATTGATACTCATCAACGCATGCGCGATATCGGCATCCAACCGGTCGAATACCGGTTCGCCCAAGCCGGGCGGCACTCCCGAGGCAATCACTGTTACGCGAGCTCCAACCGAGTCGCCATCGCTGCGCACTTTCCACATCAACTGCTCCAGCTCCTCGATGCGAGCCGGATCAGGACAGAAAAACGGGTTCTGATAGGCAAAGGCCGGATCCACGGGATCCAGTTGCAGCGAGCCGATCTGACTCAGATAGCCGCTGATACGCACTCCCAACCGTTCTGCGAGGTACTTGCGCGCGATGCCGCCCGCGGCCACGCGCATGACGGTCTCACGGGCTGACGAACGCCCGCCCCCCCGATAGTCACGCAGTCCGTACTTGTGTTGATAGGTGTAATCGGCGTGACCGGGTCGGAACCGGTCTTTGATCTTGTCGTAATCGCGCGAGCGGGCGTCCGTGTTTTCAATGAGGATGCCGATGGGAGTCCCCGTCGTGACTCCCTCAAACACGCCTGACAGGATCCGTACCTGGTCGCCCTCACGACGCTGACTCACAAAGTGAGACGTCCCCGTACGCCGTCGATCGACATCCGCCTGCAGGTCAGATTCGGACAACGCCATTCCAGGCGGGCAGCCGTCGACGATGCATCCCATAGCGGGACCATGGCTCTCGCCAAATGTCGTAACGGTGAAAAGCTTACCTATGCTGTTACCGGACATGATTCATCGCAGTTGCTCGGCAGTCAGCAGGAAAACCCCACCGCCGCCACGCTCAAAGTCTAACCACACAAACGGAAGGTCCCGGAACGCCCGCCGCACGGCCGTCTCCGTGTTACCCACCTCGACCACGAGAATGCCGTTGGGACGCAAAAAGCGTCCGGCTTCCCGTAACAGGACCCGCACTGAATTGAGGCCGGTATCTCCGGCCTCGAGCGCGAGCCGCGGCTCGTGCCTGTACTCAGGAGGCAAAGTCCGCATCTCGCGTGCCCCCACGTAAGGCGGGTTGGACACGATGATATCGTAGGTCTGCGAGGCTGGCAGGCCGCTGAAGTGGTTGGACTCAACGAGCTGAACGCGACGGCCGAGGCGGTGCTTTCGAACATTGACTCGGGCCACGTCTAAGGCGTCCTTCGAGATATCGACAGCATCCACCTTTGCGCGCGGGAACGCCTTCGCGCACGCGATTGCAATACAACCCGAGCCTGTACCTACATCGAGCACTCGCTGAACTCGCCTCGGATCGATCCAGGGTGTGAACTGACGCTCAATGAGCTCAGCGAGCGCCGAGCGCGGAATGAGCACTCGCGGATCAACGTAGAACGGAAGTCCGGCGAACCAGGTTTTGTTCGTGAGGTAAACGGCCGGTAAGCGGTCTTTGATCCGCCGCGTGATCAATGCTTCCGCCCGACCCCGCGCGGAAGCGCTCACGCGCTTGCGGTACGCGGCATCGCCAAGGTCGTGCGATAGATTGAGAGCATGGAAGACGAGAGCGGCAGCATCGTCCACCGCATTGTCGGTTCCATGGCCGTAAAACACCTTCGCGCGCTTCAAGCGGCGGGCACCGCGCTTGATCAGGTCACCTACGGTGATGTGGGATACTTCTCGAATGACCAAACGACTTTCCTGGCTCCTGGTGGCCGTTGCCGCGCTATGCGCCGCAGTGGCCGGTTTCTGGCTGGCGCGCGAACTTGACAGCTCCGGCCCTCAGCTTGCAAGCGGAACCTGGCTCGGCATTCCCCGCACCGTGGCCGACTTTCAGCTCACCGACAGCCAAGGGCACCCCTTCACGTTGCAGGATCTGCGCGGCCGGCCGAGCCTGGTCTTCTTTGGCTTCACGCATTGCCCGGACGTGTGCCCGACGACTCTCGTCAAGCTGGCGCAGGTAAAAAAGACCGCCCCTCTGGCCGGCATGCGCGTGCTGTTCATAACGGTCGATCCGCAGAGGGACACCCCGGCAGCCGTCGGCAAATATGCGCAGGGGTTTGATCCGAGCTTCGTGGGTCTCACGGGGGATCAGGCGGCGATTGATCGGGTGACCAAGGCGTTTGCAGTCGCGGCCGTGCGGGTCGACCTTCCGGGCGGCGATTACACGATGGACCATTCTGCCGCGGTCTTCATGGTCAACTCGCGAGCGCAGATTGTGGGTTTTTTCACCCCGCCGTTCGACACCCGGCGCCTCACGCAGGACCTGGTCACTGCCGCCCCTCACCTGAGGGCCCAGTCGTGACAGTCAAAGACCGCTTGTTTGTTACCAGTCAGTATGTCATTCCGCAGCACTTCCTATCCCGCATCGTCTATCACCTGACGCGCAGTCGCTCGCGCGGGTTGAAGAACGCGCTCATCAGTAACTTCATGCGCGGATTCAGTCCCGACATGACGGACGCAGTGCAGCCGGACCCGCTGGCATACGGTTCCTTCAACGAATTCTTCACGCGCGCCCTGCGCCCGGGGGCCCGTCCTGCAGATCCCAGTGACAGTGTTTTGATTTCGCCCGTGGACGGGGCCATCAGTCAGATCGGCCGCCTGGATGGATCGCAGATCCTGCAGGCCAAGGGCCACCAATATTCGCTCGAAGCACTATTGGACTGCCCCGGGTCCGCACAAAATTGGGCGCCGCGTTTCTCAGGTGGTTGCTTTGCTACTTTGTATCTCGCCCCTTTCAATTATCATCGCATCCACATGCCACTGAGCGGGAGCTTGCGCGCGGCCTGGTACGTGCCGGGCAAGTTGTTCAGTGTCAACGCAACAACCGCCGGGGCGGTCCCTGGTTTGTTTGCGCGTAACGAAAGAGTTGTCTGCATATTCGAGGAAGGACCCCGGCTATTCGCCATGGTGTTGGTGGGCGCACTCTTTGTTGGAAGTATGGATACGGTGTGGCATGGAGAGATCACGCCGCGCAGCCCGAGGACGCGCCTGGAATTACCGCTGGATGAATCCCGTGCGCCGTTACGCCTCGAAAAAGGGGCTGAAATGGGCCGCTTCAACATGGGCTCGACCGTCATCCTGGTCCTGCCACCGGACACCATCGACTGGTTGCCCGAATTGCACGCGAAGGATGGCATTCGCATGGGACAAACACTGGCCCGGGTCCGGGACGGGATGAGGGAGCATCATGGTTGAATGGAGACCGACCGCCACACGCGACCGATTGGCGCATCGCTCCGCGGTGCTGATGCACGCTCGGCACTTTTTTGTTGATCGGGGCCTCATTGAAGTCGACACGCCCATGATTGTGAATGCGCCGGTTACGGATGTGCACATTCACTCGGCGAAAGTGGAATTTCCAGAAAGCAGCCGGCGCTTTTTTCTGCACACCTCACCCGAATATGCAATGAAGCGGCTGTTGGCGGCCGGCAGCGGCGACATCTTTCAGATCTGCCACGTGGCTCGCGGGCTCGAGCAGGGACGGCAGCACAACGCCGAATTCACGCTGATCGAGTGGTATCGCAATGGCTACGACCTGGATCGCCTCATGCACGAGGTTGAAACCCTCGTGCGCACATTGTTGGCCGAAGTAGCGTTTACCCTCGCCAGTGAATCAATCTCCTACGAAGACGCCTTCCTGCAGGAGTTGAATCTGGATCCGCTGGAGGCCTCCATGGAGAAGCTTGCCGATGCCGCCGCCGCGGCGGGATTCAGCAAGGAGGCGCAAGGGGGGGCGCAACGCGATGAGTTGCTCGAGTTCCTGATGGGAACGGTCGTCGGACCGAAGCTCGG
>Ga0247768_1001011_pt1 | contig 10096 bp, 9 predicted proteins | sample UWRJL016104C6_FD_179944 | JGI IMG/M metagenome (GOLD analysis project Ga0247768, IMG submission 179944) | Plant litter microbial communities from Arlington Agricultural Research Station in Wisconsin, United States - UWRJ-L016-104C-6 | ecosystem: Environmental > Terrestrial > Plant litter >... | reverse complement strand
GGAGAGAGCTGAGTGGTTGGATCTGGGGTATGGTGGTGAAGGATGGAGATGGGAGAGCGCGGGGCAGTTTCCATCCACCACCACCTCCAGGGCTGGGCAAGCACTTGAGTGCTTCTTCCATCGCTGATCTCATCGGGCTTGGCGGCCAGGCACCGTGTCACCCAGTCCACCATCTGCAAGTAGTTCCACCGGTGTATCCAACGTCGTTGCTGTTTATGCAAGCCAAAAGGACGAAACTTTTGCCTTCTAAAAATTGCACATTCCTGTTTCGATTTTGGCGGCTCTTGAACAAGACAGTCCGTAGGTTGGGTCAAATAAATAGAATAAATAGAATGGACGGGCAATGGGAACACCCGCCAAAAGCATAGGTAGTTTGCCAAAGGATAGCTGGCTACCACTGCCCCGCCAAAGTGAGGTGCATGCCAAAACGACCGCTTCAATCGACTAAACACCAGGTCTGCCATGTTTCTTTCAATAAACCATCCTCGTCCCAATAGAGAATGGCTTTGGGCAGGGCTGGTTGCCAGTGGTTGGTGATGGGAGTGGAAACAAGCCATGTGATTGGCCCGCGCCGCATTCTCGAAGCGCTTTTAATAGTTCAGCCCGGCGCTTCCAGCCGTTGGTCAGCCAATCCCTCACCACCAAACCTTGAGAAACTTCTCGCTTCCCTCCCCATCGTGACTCCAGCTCTGTGTCCTCGATGCGCCCGGTTACCCAAAGCGAACAGCGCATCGCCCAGACCCTGCCATTTCAATGCAAAATGTCCACATTTACAACCAACCACATGCTGCCCATACTCGGCCAGCTCTTCGTGGCCGCTCTTGAGCCGCCATAACGCTGTCCATCGTGGCCTCGCAGAGGGCTAGTCCAGTAGCCACCATGCGCCCGTCCGCCGACCACATTGGTAGTTGGACTTCATGTCCAATATAAGTCTTTGTCACGCCGCACTCGCGCACGTCTTTCCTCTCCAGCTTCTGTATTCGATTCTGCTTCCCTCCCGAGTTCCCTCTCTCCTCCCCGCCTTTTCATCTTTTCCTCTTCCTTTTCCCCCCCCCTCCTCTTCGTTGATCGAAGTCTCTCCAGTCTTTCCATTCTACCAAGCTGTTGATCGGCTCTCCAGAAGGGTTATTGCCCGACTTTAATTTTCCATTCTCTGTTAATAGATTCGGCCTTACGCCGCTCATCATCCAACCGACCCCTCCCCTACCAACTCGGATTCACTAGTACCGAATTTAATAATATCTGCACACTCACACACACACCCACACACACCTTCGAGGCGAAGCTCACCTCAGCCCAATATGCCAGAGATACTTCCATCTGCAGCTTTCAATCCTTCCGAGCTTGGCCATCCCACTTCCATGTCTCCGCTGGTTCAGAGACATACCCTTAATACCATCGTCGAGGATGACACTTCCAATGTTCCCCGGTACTACTTTACCCCAAGGTACTCACCTTCGTCCACCATTTCTGGTCTCAGCTTCGTGGCAGACGTCCCTTCTCCTGCCTACAGTGAGGACTTCCCCACCCCCAAAGCACACATGTTGCGGGCACAAGCCGCCACCAACCACTACGACGACTCCGCAACCCAGCATAGGCTGAGCAGGGCTGACAGCGACTTCGATTCCCTCTATGATATGACCGACGACGAAGCAGAGGTGCCCCTCAAATGCTCTGCCTCTGTAAAGAGAGTCGCTCGGACCAGTCGAAACCGTTATCCTTCAATCATCATTCCGTCCCCATCTGCTTGGCCCACGATTGACAAACTAAAGAGCGCCCTGTCAGAGAGAGTACCACCCACGCCGTCACAGCTTCTGACTCCATCAACCAAAGCATTGTCATCCATCGCATCCCGTAATCTTCAGGTCCCCGAAACCAGTGCCACACCATCACTCGATGGAAGCATGTCGTCCGAAGAAATGGAACAGCTCAGCTGTCCGGCTACTCCAGAAACAGATAATCGCGAGTCCATCAATCTCGATGAATGGAGCGGCCCGGTCCAACTGGACAATCAAGCATTCGAAACACTGCGTCACCTAGGAACATTATCAACCGAATATCCAGAATCCCGGCAAGCCACTCCTCCCCCGCCCGCATCCTCGAATGGTGAAATGCAAGAGATATCAAGACCCCGTCTTGGACTTTCTATTCCGTCATCTGTTCTGCAAAGCAGCTCCTCTGGGACTACTCCCGTCTCCGCACTCTCGATCCCATCTCCTGGCGGCTTTTTCTCTTCCTTAGGCACCTCCGCGAGGCACACCTGGAGTTTGCCAAAACGAGCCGAGGACTCAGTGCCAAATACGTCCACCGCGGAGAACTTCTACCACCTGCCATGGAAGGTGGAGAGGGTCGATAGCCGCCGTAACACCATAGCCGAACAAACCGTTACCCTTGCCGGTTCGACGTTGGATGGTTCCTATGATGGACTGCCTACTTCCAGGCCGGTTATGATCACTGGTGATGCCGACGACGGTCTCGAGGTCAAAGAAATCAACCCCAGCAAGACCATCTTTCAGTACAATGAGAAATACCATGCTGAACTCGAGAAGCTGAGTTCGGCAAATCTAGAACGCACAGACAACTGGCTCACGGAGCAAGACGAGCTCCAAGCTGCTTTAAGAGACATGTATGACATGTCACCGAGGTTGTCCAACCACAGCCGGGAAAATTCTCTTGACAAGGCAGTCAAGAAGTCCGTCCGATTCCAGGATCCGCCAGCAAAGTCGCCAACGGAGGAAGAAGCACCAAAGAAGATTGTTACCTATATCCAGGGCTGGCTATATATCCGACACAAGAGCCGAAAGAACGATCCTTATATTCATCGGCAAACACGTGCTGAGGCAATGCACATTCAGCGTCGCTGCATGCCCCATCTACACCGAAACCAGCTGCTTGGAAAGTTTGAGCTTACCGAGATCGTCCGACCTGCGCCTCCCCGTCCAGTTTCCGAGTTCTACACAAATGACCCAACCGCACTGAAGGAGCGCATCGCCCGCGCGCAAATGGAACGTCAAGCGCTAGATCAGATGCTACCCATCGCTTGGGTTCTTCAAGCTCTGAAGCAGCTCAACGGTGGTCACTTACTCAGCCGGGTGTCTTCCCGAAATATCTCAAGGACAAGGTCACCCCGCATCCTCGACATCGGAGGTGTCCCTGTATGTGACTGGGCCTGGCAGGCGTCCTATGACTACCCCTATGCCACCATCACCACTGTCTTCACCTCTGGCCGGAATCTCACCACCAATGTGGATGGCCCAACAAACCACAAGCCTGTTGTGGTGCCCAATCTCTGGACTCTTCCATTCCCGAACGCTACGTTCGATGTCATTTCCGCACGCTCGCTCTACGAACTGCTCAAGACAGACAAGCCGCTGGGTCGGTCCATGGACGAGTACGATCTCTGTCTCAAAGAATGCTGGCGATGTCTGAAGCCCGGCGGTGTTCTTGAGTTCAGTCTCATCGACGCCGATATCATCCATCCAGGGACGCAGGCACAGAAAATGGGTGTTGAGTTTGGATTCAATCTCAAGACGCGCGGCTACGACGCTGCGCCCACCAAGTCCTTCCTTCCGCGTCTAAAGAAGGCCGGGTTCAAGGACGTCCAGCGCATGTGGATGGTACTCCCAATGGGAAAACCCGCGGCGAATTGGAAGGATATGTTACCGGTGGGTGCATCGACCGAGGCGCAGATGCAGGAAGAAAAGGGGATTAATGTGGATGGTGAGGTGGAGGTTGGTACGCCGCCGGTTGTAGGAACAACAGGGGATGCGGCGGGGCTGACGGGGTTGGTTGGGAGTTGGTGGTGGGAGAGGTGGATGTTGGGGTTGCAGGTGGAGATGGGGCGAGAAGAGGAGAGATTACTAGAGGGCGTTACAGCAGTGTTGGAAGAGGGAAGTCGGGAAGGATCAGGATGGAGGTGGTTGAAAGGCTTCGCGAGAAAGTAGGTAGAGAAGAGGAGGTGTTATGACGAGTTGTGCATATTTTGGAGAGGCGTCCAGACGTGTATATGAGATTTGTCATGACCGTGCGGCCCATGAGGAAGAGAAGTGGGTGGGAAGTTCTATCATCGTCTTTTGCAATGGATACGGTAATGCGGATCTTGATCTAAGGGAGGGGCATCAGCATGGTGTTTCTGGGGCATCATTGACTTTCTCCATGGTTGGGCTGAGTGATACCATAACTGATATCTCCTATGTATGTAGCGAAATTGAAATTGAATGAACATGCTGCGATTCTTGCTTTATATCCCGTCGTGACAGGATTTATTGTTGTAGCTATGGTAGTTGAGAAGATTTAGAAATATCGTCTGAACCTGTTTTCCACTCCGACACAAAATGGAGCCATCAATAATAGATAGGTTCCAAGGAAGGTTTCAACCCTCCAAGGTTGGAAGTTGGCCACTCCAGGGCTGGCGGTGTTGGAACACGTGATCTCGGCTGAATCTCGGGCGGCTCCAAGGTTCTCCAGTCCACGCGCATCCCACCTCCCCGCGTCTTAAGCTCTCAAGCTCTATCACCAAGTCAAAGCTCCGATAACCATCCATTCCTCACCGACTGAACTCCGATCCACATCTCTATAGAAAACCAAACTCCCCCCCAATATCTACGGCCCAATATGCTCTTCTTCAGGTAAGCTACTCTCCAGACCCATTCCGCCAACTGCTCTGCCTAACCAACGATGAATTGCGTAAATTAGTTTCTTCAAGACCCTTATCGATCACACGATCGACGTGGAGCTCAAGAACGAGATGCGGATTCGCGGCACGCTGAAAAGTGTTGACCAATTCCTTAATATGAAGCTCGATGATGCCCAGGTGGTGGAAGAGGGCCGATGGCCGCATCTGGTGAGTGACATCTGTTCGAATTTGTGCGCTTTGGTAGCTTGAATGCTGACAAGACGATCCACAGTCCTCGACAAAAGACATGTTCATTCGCGGTTCCGTAGTCCGTTACGTCCACTTACCGGTCAGCGCCGTCGATACACAACTCCTGGAAGACGCTACCAGGCGCGAAGCCGAGGCCGTGCGGAGTAAAGGGAAATAATGTGTTGGGTATGATAGTTCGGTAACTAGTATAGAAAAAATTACTTAGCTCGCATGATGCTAGCAGCCCACGGCTCAAGCGGCCCAGATAGCAGCAATTGGATCAGGTGGTCGGATCTCTGAACCTTGAAACATTGAGTAGGGTTCTTGGTTTCCGCGTAGGAGCAGGGGGCGGGAGCGTGATTTGGACCAGATGGTAGTGTGCGGGCGAATCTACACCGATGAGGCTTGTACGGAACGAAAATTATATACCCCAATACAGGATGTTCGACTATCCCCTAGCTTTGTCGTTCCATTATAGACATAGTGTAGAACGGCGAAAGGTGAAATTCAAATATCAAAGTATGGAACCCGGGTAGATTGCTGAGCGGGTTTATTCTACCCAATGCCATGAAAAATGCATGATAGATCCCATATCCCATCAACCAATAAAGGTTACCACATTGTTCCTCTGAAGCTACATTTCGAAAAAGCAACAAGTCGATAATTTTGGTACCGGTATTCAATCAGAAATCGGTATCAGACTAGCAACAAGAATCGTCATTTAGAACGATTTGGATTGAAGTTGATGCACATGTGGTGTGACGTCGTCGCTTTGGACATTGGATCGTCCACGGATGCTCAACAAGCTGCCCAGGTGGAACCTTGGAAGGGCTTAATGCGCGCTCACGTGCACCCGCGTATCGTTACATGGTCTTGGCGCACGCGACTCGCTCCTTCCCATCTCGCTCTTCCAAAGATCAATCGAGACAATCACATCTCGACCCTCTCTCACCCCTCTAATCCCCTGCGGCAACCCACGCCATGTGATTTTGCTTCATCCAATGTTCCGGAACCCCCGAGAGAATGCTAAATTGCATACGTCCGCCAAATTGAAACCCTCTGCAGGTCGACCGCCTTCGCCACACTCATCGTTTCCGTCATTCCTCACTACCACCATGCCTAGCCGCCCACCCCCGAAATCGAAGGCCGTAACACCGGCTTCTAAATCTTCAAAACTCGCACAGACAACCCTCGTGCCACAGGATTGGGGGAAAAGACCTCGGAATGCCAACAATACATCTAAGGGCAAGCCGAAACCGAAACCTAACGGAAATATCATCAGCTTCTTCCAGAAGGCGGAAGAGCAGAACAATAAGATCTTCTATGAGGATAGAAAGGCAACCTACCCATCAGAGCTACCATCACTAGAATGGGAGAATGAACCACCCAATGATGTCATCGCTGATGACGACGGAGAGAGGTTCAATGAAAGAGAGGGCAGCATCAAAAGAAGAAGGGTGAGCGGCGGGTCTCCCCTCAAAGAGTGTTCTCCACCACCGCCTGATAATGATGGGACTCTGAACCAGGAAGCGCCCGATTCCAACACTGTCCGACCGAAGGTTCCTAAAAGGGTAGGACCCTTCATTGATGAGTCTGACTCTGAGTTGGAGGAAGTGGAGACCACAGCCGAGGCGGAAACCCGTTTAAATGCCGAAGAACTTTCCTCGACGATGGTATCGCGGAAGGAGCCCATAATCGAAAGAATCTCGGCCCTGGAGACTGCAACGGAATCGCCGGGACCAGATCGTTCCCCAACGAGACAAGAATCTGTCCAATCTAGGCAAGAGAGTCTCCCTGACTCAGAAGGCATTGATTTTGACGAATTTGAAGGTCTCGATGATGATGATCTGCTCGAAGGCGAAGAGCGCGCCGAGAGGCAATACATTGCCGAACAGCGGATGCTGGAGATGGCAGAAGCAGGCCTTGAAGACCCTTTGGACGATTTCGAAGCACCATTCCTCTTCCAGGCCGACAAATCCGGAGATGAGTCCAGACGAGAAGACGCAGCTTCTGCATGCCCCATATGCAACATGGCCCTGAACGGGATGTCGGAACAAGAGATGTCCGTCCACGTGAACTCCTGTCTGGATGAATGTTCTGGAGCTGCCACTCCGTCTTCTGGAGCTGTCACTAAGGCTACTATAGCCGCAAAGGCACCAGATCGTTCTTCAACGAACGGTAACAAACTGTTCAAACCACCACCTCGTCCGGCTAAACCAGGCCAACAGAACCCCTTCCAGCTCGGAGGTCCTAGCAAATCATCGAACTCAGCCTTTTCAAAACTGATGGCTAATCACGCTGAAGATTCCGCTTGGGCTTCAGCAGCAGCGTCTGAGTCAGCCTCACGCGGAAAACCCTCATATCAACGGACATGCCCGTTCTACAAGATTCTTCCTGGCTTCTACATCTGTGTAGATGCATTCCGTTATGGCGCCGTCAAAGGCCAGCAGGCTTACTTTTTGAGTCATTTTCATAGTGACCATTATGTGGGTTTGTCATCTTCTTGGGCTCATGGCCCGATTTATTGCAGCCGAGTGACTGCGAATCTGGTTCGGCAACAGCTTCGAGTGGATCCGAAATGGGTGGTCGATTTAGAGTTTGAGAAAAAGATCGAAGTTCCTGGCACCGAGGGTGTCCATGTTACCATGATCCCAGCGAACCACTGTCCTGGTAGTTCCTTGTTTTTGTTTGAGAAAGAAATGGGGAAAGCCAAAGCCTCGCGCCTCCAGCGTGTTCTACATTGTGGCGATTTCAGGGCGTGTCAAGCGCATGTGGAACATCCACTTTTACGTCCAGAGGTGCTCGATACTGTAAGCGGGAAGAACCGACAGCAAAAGCTTGATGTGTGTTATCTCGACACCACATATCTAAATCCGAAATACGCATTTCCGCCCCAGGAACAAGTCATCCAGGCTTGCGCGGATATGTGTGTCAGTCTGAACAAAGCTCGTGTAGACGGTGATGATGCGTGGGAGCAAACGAAGAGGCAACGCGCAGGTGAAGGGATGATCAATTTTATACGCAAGGATTCAGACGATATCGATCTCAAAGATAGCACCGGTGATGGTAATCCCATGTCGGTCTCAAAGTCTACAGCCGATCGAGGTCGGCTGTTAGTGGTTGTAGGAACCTACAGTATCGGAAAAGAGCGCATCTGCATGGGTATTGCGAAGGCTTTGAAGAGCAAGATCTACGCACCTCCAAACAAACAACCAATTTGCAAAGCGCTTGAAGACTCAGAACTCAACGAGCTTCTAACCACTGACCCTCACGAGGCTCAAGTGCACATGACACCTCTTTTCGAAATTCGATCAGATACCCTTGAGGATTATCTTCGCAACTACCGTGACACTTTTTCACGCGCAGTTGCCTTCCGTCCTTCGGGGTGGAACTATCGCCCTCCTGGTAGTCGTTCACTGGACAGTCCCACTATAAACTCAGTGCTCTACTCATCGAATTGGAGAACCTCGTTCTCGATGAAAGACCTCGTTCCACAGCGGGGAAGTACGGGCCGGGCTAGTTGTTTCGGTGTTCCTTATAGCGAACATAGCAGTTTCCGAGAACTCACCATGTTTTGTTGTGCTCTCAGAATTGATCGCATCATTCCTACGGTCAATATTGGGAGCGCGAAGACGAGGGAGAAGATGAAAGTTTGGTGTGAGAAGTGGGCGGCGGAGAAAAAGAAAAACGGGTTGTTTCGACTACAGGAGGATGGCGGTGGTTGGTAGTTGTTAGGCTTGGATTGCTTTTTTGGGAGGAAGAGTTAACCAGCCTTTTGTCGTTTTCGAAATATCTTGCGATCCCTGGTTTTAACGGCGCACCTGACGACTCTCATAAACATGAAATGATAGACGATTGTCCGCCTCATAAAATACAGGCTTACAATAACAACTGAATGGAATGAACGCTACTTCTGATCTCTTCACCGCATCTGTGTGATGAACCATCCGAGTCTGAAGACTCTACCCTGAACGATTCATTTCCCACCAATTTGCATGAAAACCATGAGCACTGCTGCATACGCAGCTGAAGAGGCAACTACTTCGAAAGGTCTGTTCACTGTCGCGCATGTCATCAACAGCATGAAGACCGCGATAAAGCCAGTGATTATTCCGAGTCGCTTCCTGCTGTCCGACACAAAATTAAGCCACCACAGAGGGCCCAGCATCATCATGAACCCCAGCAAGATGATTGAAACACATGATATTTGCTCAAAAAGTTCGTTACTCGAATAATGCGTATGGTCTGAGATCACGTGGACATCTGGAGACAGTTTTTCTCGCAGAAGGCCGCTCAGCCTTAATAGTCGGGAGGCTTCAAGTAGTTGCAACAGCGGCGGACGGCTTCTAGTATTCACAGCGATCAAGTCTCCCTCGTGATCTAGCCAAGGTTTACGTTCTTCGGGATTGATGGCACCGCCTTTTAGCCACTTATGAACGTTCTGAATCTGTCGTAATTCCGCTTTTGGCCTGGTCCGGACTTTTGAGTATGCTTCGATGTATTGATCTGGCAATCTCATCAGTAAGTCGGATTAGAAAGGTCAGCGCTCACTCACTGTAATGATGAAGAAGGCCTGTCAGTTGGGCCATGAGCTCATCCCGCTCTGGTTGATTCTGTATGTCCCAACGAAAGCTACTGTTCCTTTGGTATCCATCCTGCGAGTCCGCAATCTCTTCATGTATTTGTTCCAGCCTTGTCTCAATATGAGAAATACGATCCTGCATCCACAAAATAGCCCCTGCATTGAGCTTTCCGAACCTGCGAAACACAAAAAAGTCGTCTTCAGAGGCCATCCATTTTGAAAACCCTTTGTAGCCGACGTATTTCCATGCCAATTTTTCTTTCTCCTTTGCAGAAACGGTCGGTTGCGCAGGATTTTGGTTTTGACCGATTTTTTCGGAAGTTCCATGGTTTTGGAGCGGATTATAATATGCGAAGGGAGTCACTGGCTTTTGAAACTGTGAATAGAGCCCGGCCTGAGGGGCGGTTACGGGGAGGGGGAGAAGAGGAGCGGAATGAGTATACGTCTGAGCCATTGAGAGTTGCAGATACCAATTTTGGGAGGGAGAGGGCATTTCTCCCTAATAATATACGACAGATAATGGTACTCGCTCGTCGGAGCAGCGTACGCCATCTCAGCTGATTCCGGTCACCTTCAAGCCAGTGAGGTTGCGCCACTAGGTAGCACAGCAGGCTGTGTCATGGCGACAGGCGAACCAAATGTTGCAGAAT
>Ga0247768_1001008_pt1 | contig 10105 bp, 7 predicted proteins | sample UWRJL016104C6_FD_179944 | JGI IMG/M metagenome (GOLD analysis project Ga0247768, IMG submission 179944) | Plant litter microbial communities from Arlington Agricultural Research Station in Wisconsin, United States - UWRJ-L016-104C-6 | ecosystem: Environmental > Terrestrial > Plant litter >... | reverse complement strand
TCTATGTGCGGAATAGCACCCTATATATCACTATAGGCAGATAGGTGCTCCGTATGTATCTATACTGCGAGCATATGCACCGTACATACCTTCAAGACCCCTAACTTGTGCCTTCGTCTGGTACACGCTGATGTCCTCAACGACATGCCTTCAACCCCCCTTTTGTTGAGGCCCGTGGGCGTCCCAGCTTACGCACCTTTTCGAATCGACCGCGGTCCAAACGCAGCTTGCCGTGTCCTGCCGACGCCGATGCGGGTTCCGAAGCTAGACTAAGCCGCCCTCCGACCAGACATCACCTGGGCAGGACGTGAGTCGTGAGTCGTGACCGTTGACAAAAATGTCAGTACTTTCGGCCGACTGGACCAGGGCGACTGGTGGTGGAAGGCCTTCAAACCTGGAGTTTCTTTCGTTTCGCTATGAAACAGCGTCGAGATGTGCCTTGCCATCGAATCATCGGAAGACTGGCCAGGAAGGGCATTGGTATCCGGGGGCATATCAACCACGTCGGCGAGGAACAGATGAAATTCCATGATCCATGTCAGGGGGGAAGAACGCTGTGTGCACCTTCATCCGAAATGCTGCGCGTGACACGGATGTGTCGAATCTTCGCTTCTCGCCTCATCAATTGGCGATGGTGGGCGCGCATTAACTTTCTTGTCAAAAAGAAGAACATTCGTCGTCTGAACAAGCTCACTCCGACTTCCAGCCACCGTCCCGCGGGTCTCCATGTTTGCTTTTGCGGCTGACCCACAATTGTCTGGGTACAGTGCCTATTATTAAAACGATCTTGTGTACACAGTACAGAGTACCAGATCGCGCCTATGCAATCTAGGAGATGCAACCTTGCCTTGTCTGCCTCATCTTAGAGTATTGGGACATTGACAACAGTGGGATATATCTACATCACAGATTTCAACCTGCAAAGCTCATATCCCTCGAGTCCCCCCTCGCTTGTTTAGATCAGTCTGGCTTTACAGCGATTCATACGACCATTCATGTCTCTGTGCACTCCGGATATTCGTGACTTTTCGACAAACGCAATACATGCGATAAAGACATGGAAACGGAACCGCTGTTGCTACACATGGTATTGTATAGAAGGTAATTTATCTCGCTCGCATGGTTTGATTTCATTGTACTGCGGAGATCATTGGCTTACCCAGGCAGTAACACCCTCCTGAACGTTTGAGCTTGTTTTCGAATCAGAGTATTGTTATCTCTGGACACAAAACCGACGGGAGTCGGATCAACAATTACCGTATTCGCACTAGGCGTCTTTATAATGTTGAAGCAACAGCGGATGTAAAGCTTAATGCACTCACTGATGACACTCCTACCATCTAGCATACTCTATCGACGGGCCCAAGGACATCCAGCTTCCGCGATTTCCGATTGAATTTTTACAATGTAACAGAAAATATACAGGTCGTGACCATATCATTTTACGGCTTTTGTGTCTCTCCAGTGTGCCCTCCACGTTCAAAATATGTCCATTGGCCCTCTGGCGCCTTCTCTGCGAGATCCTCCCAGCTAAATAACCCATTAGTTATCGTAGGTTATATGAAAATAATGCTTTCTTTCACTTACACTTTGGACTCAGTCATCGTATCCACGAGCTTAAGCTCTCCTTCGGCGACCTGGATGACCTCCTCAAGCAGGCCTGCACCAATCTGGCTCTCAATATACGACACCCTGTTCGGTCAGTTCAGCCTGTGGCATGGTGAGCTCGGTAAACATACTGCTCGGCGGTATACATGGGCTCTGGATCCAGCTCTTGTTTCCTGATCTCATGTTCTGCATTCCAGCCTTTGTCTGCGCCCGACAACTTTGCGGCTTGATTGCGTCGCTCCCATTGCGTCCGCGGCCCTTCATCCTGGGGTTGCTCACGCTTTGGTTTCTCTGGCTTCACCGTCGTCATAGGTTGATTGTAGGATTTGGGAAGAATGATTTCGCGCTTATAATGAAAGGCTGGGACCTTGTAGCCCTTGGGGTCGTCGGCCAGGACCAACTGAATTCGGTCTTGCCAGGCATCCCAGCCTTTCGGTTTTGTGGCTTCGATGATCTTCAGGCGGTGTTTGGTAAGGGCCTCGGTCGACTGGCGATACACAGAAGATTCAGGAAGCTGACCCAGCTTCTCCAATGTCGAATTGTAGAGGTACAGAAGTGTGGATCTCGGGGCCGGGTGAGTGCGCAACCCACAGAGGCCGGTGGGGGTTCCAGCCTGCATGAGGTCTGATGGCTTGAGGCTAGCCAGAAGCCTGGATGCAGCCCTCATTGTAGCGGTAGATGGGGGAGGGCAATGGCACGCGGCGGGGATGGTAGACTGGTAGTTGAGCAGCTGCAAAGGCCGTCGTTGATGCAACTTGAGGTGTCGTTGTGAAAGTGGCCCGTGCGTGAGCTGTGGCCACCAACACCCAGCCGGGGGTTCAAGGATTCGAGGATACCTACCCTTTAGCCACCACCACCGTCCGATTCGTCTCATCTGTCTCGTTTTCCCCCCTTTCGGTCGACGGCCCCTCAGCACCTCTCAACCCAACCTTCACCACCACTCCGGTTGCAATATCACAAATACAACATACTTCCCTCATCGTACGCCGAACTGCTGGGCTTGACATCTCTCATACCTCCTTGTCAGGAGGCACAACTGCTTACGGACTATATACGAAGGCCCGGTCGATCCAACCGCCGCAATGCGTCCGATCCTCTACGCTCTCCTGTCGCTGGCGACGGCTGCGACGACGTTCGCGGCCGAATCGACTGACTTCGAGGAGAAACTGCCAGATACGATATTCAACGGCCAGACCGTCCCCCCAATGAAGGACTTAACCGGAGATACACTCGATCAAGACCTAAGTAAAGGGAATTGGTATGCCGAACCATACGATGTTAATATATTGTTCGCGACCATGCTAACAAATGCGCTAGGCTAGTCGAGTACTTCTCGCCCTATTGCGGCCATTGCAAGGCATTCAAACCTACCTGGCAGACGTTATACGAATTCTACTACACCTCAAACCCACTACCATCGACGAACTCCGAGCAATCCGACGGCGAAACCCTAAACTCCTTCACAAGATACTATGATTTCAAGTTTGCCAGGGTGGATTGCGTTGCGTTCAAAGACAAATGCGTCGATAAAGGCATAGAGAGCTTCCCCTCAATCATATTATACCAAGATGGAAAAGAAATAAAAAAGACCATCGGCAAACAGTCTTTAAAGGAGATGAGCGCATGGGTAGAACAGATCTTGGAAACCATCCGTCCGGGCTCCCGTCCCCAAGGCGGACCAAAACTCCCTGAGGTGGGGGCCAAATCTGCTCCAGCCAGCGGCCCAACTCCAGCACCAGGAAAGGTAGCATCGGAAGCAACCCAGAATGCTGTTTCCAAGGACTCTAAGCCGACTCCCGTTCAACAGAAACTTTCCCAGCCGAAATCCACTGCAAATCCTGACGGGAAATCAGTAGCGCTTTCTGCCGAGAAATTCCAGACTCATGTCACCAATACCCAGGATCCGTGGTTTGTCAAATTCTATGCTCCATGGTGCCATCACTGCCAGGCTATGGCCCCTAATTGGCAGCAAATGGCTCGGGAAATGCAAGGAAAGCTGAATGTGGGAGAGGTTAATTGCGATGTGGAGAAACACCTTTGCAAAGACGCCCGAGTCCATGGTTATCCTTCACTTCTCTTCTTCCGCGGTGGCGAGCGCGTCGAATATCAAGGCCTCCGCGGCATTGGTGATCTCATTGACTTTGCCGAGAAAGCTGTCGATGTCGGAAAAGGTGTTTCGGATGTTGATTTGGAAACTTTCAAGACCATGGAAGAGACGGAAGAAGTGATCTTTGTGTATTTCTACGACCATGCAACCACCAGCGAAGATTTCTTGGCTTTGGAGCGTCTCACTCTGAGCCTTGTTGGACATGGAAAGCTAGTCAAGACCAAGGACCCTAAGATGTACGACCGGTTCAAGATTTCCACATGGCCGCGTTTGATGGTGTCAAGGGACGGCATTCCCACTTATTACCCACCGTTGGCGCCCAAGGACATGCGCGATTCACGAAAGGTCCTAACCTGGATGAAGTCTGTCTGGCTTCCCATCGTTCCCGAGTTAACCTCCACCAATGCCCGTGAGATTATGGATGGCAAGATTGTGGTCTTGGGCATACTGAACCGCGACCGGGCTGATGAGTTCATCATTGCGCAGCGTGAGATGAAGGAGACAGCTAAACAATGGATCGAGAAGGAGATTCAGATGTTCAAGCTCGAGCGCCAGGAACTGCGTGACGCGAAGCAACTCCGACTTGAGGAGGCAGAGGATCGAAATGATCAAAGAGGAGTGAGGGCCGCTAAAGGAATTCGTATCAATATGGATGAGATCCCGCGCAAGAAGGTTGGATTTGCATGGGTTGATGGCACCTTTTGGGAGAGGTGGATTCGAACAACTTATGGAATCGACGCTAAGGAAGGAGAAAAGGTGATCATCAATGACGAGGACGTAAGTGAAAAACAATTCCCTATTTAACCACGGCTTCTAATAGCAACGCAGAATCGGAGATACTGGGATGTGACTCCCAATGGCGAACCCATTCGACCATCCAGGACATCAATCCTAGAGACCTTGTCAAAGGTAGTCGCCAACCCTCCCAAGATCGCGGCCAAATCGACTGCCGGAACGTTCAGTCTTATTTTCTTCAAGATTCAGAGTGCATGGCGCAGCCACCCCTACATTGGCTTCGTCCTCCTCATCGCATCACTGATCGTCACGGTAATGATTGGTCGCTCTCGAATGCGACGAGGAAAGAGCTTCGGCAACACAGGCGGTTTTTTCCAGCTGGATGGAAAGGAGGGTCTCTTGGGTGGCACAAGTTCTAACGGTAAGGTTGACTGAAAAATTACATCCCCTGTGTTTTTGGGTCTTGTGAATTGTACTATATGTTTTTCCTTTCCCAGACAGAAAGTAAAGAACATGCCCTGCGGGGATTACCTAGGTTGATAGGAAGGTATCTGGGGCAAGGCGCAATGGGGCTGGGTGTGTGGTTTACGTCTTTTTTCTAGGGGACAGAGCAGTGAGGTCCTGAGGTCCATTTTTGGTTCATTGATTGGTTGATTGAATAGTTATATCCATGGCTGTTGGACTGGCTTACTCGAATTATCCTCCTACATCTTTGCTTTGTTGACGTTGTATTAAGACCCTTGTCTAAGGGTTAGGAGAGGAGTGTAAGCGATGCGCCTAAGGCTTGGACGAGCTAGCTAATTCCCCCTCGGTAGTAAAGTTTTGGTATATACTCCCTTAAAGCTAGAGAACGGGCATATCTCACACCGTTGAGATGTTACATGAAGTTATGTCAGCTATAAACGCGAGCGGAAGTGGGGAGGTGCACATGTCGGACTCCACTATAATTCAATTAACTGCCTAGGGTTCGAGTATTACCTTCGCACGGTGAATTCAAATATGGGGACCATAACAGGTAAGACCCATGGTGTTGGACTCTAGCTGTAGCTGATTTCCAAGAGCATGAATCGCTGCTGGATGCCTCCAAAATCAAGTCTCTACTTATCTGCCTGACTACGTTACACTTGGAGACTGTATGACCAACCATATTGAGCTGAGCTCGGCCAGGAACTCTATCAACATCTTGCAATTGCGGAAAATAAGAGGATTAAAGTAGTGCCACATCAAGACTTGGGTATATGGAAATGTGTGAATAGGCCTATCTATCTGCATTAAGTCCCCAATGTCTTTGATCCAGCTGAGGCATACTCGTGTTCATCTATTCTTATACCCCGAACTTCAGCTTGAAAGGGCAACACTTACAACAACTCCCTCAATGCTTTTTTCGCACTTATTTTGGCGTTTCAGCAATTTCCAGCTCCCTACGCTTTCGCGCAAGCCGTTCCTGCTCGCGCTTTCCACATCATCCACTCTCGTTGCTTGTTACGCTTCTCGAACTAGTTGGGGGAACATCAATCCTGCCCGACGCGACTATCACGACCACACCACAGCTGGTTCCTTGAAATCACGTCTATAAGGGCGATCCGGCGTTGTTTGGTTGCGTATACGGGAGCGATTACACGTGTAAGTGTAGTGAAATCTAGCAACGACGAACGAAGTTGACGAAATGATGAAGTCATACCATCATTTGTGTGGGACCTTGGGTGATACATTGACGACGATCGATAATAAGCTCAGATATCGTTAAGTCAAAGCCCGGGGAAGGGAATTGCCACTTCAATTTCATCTATGGCGATTATGCAAATACAAACCAGTCAGCACAGTCAGCACTCTACACACATATACGCTGCAATCATGCCGACGACCTGAGGTAAAAAGTTCAACTGCATATAGAACTATCCCAGTTGATGCTGCAGGCGAGTATCGCAATATCTTGTTACTAGGTAATTGATGTGTCAATTGGTGCTAGTGATGGCTCATGATACACCCGCATTACCAACCTAAACATCTCCTCGCCCAACCAAATCAAATCGATCGATCTACCAGAGCATGAAGCTCGCTTCAAATACCTGGTACACAGTTTGGTGATAATCTCATATATTTAATGTCCTTCTCAACCTCCGCGTCACATTCAAAGATTGCATCTGGAGCAGCTTCCACGTCTGCGGAGCACAGCATCTCAGGACCTAGATCTAGACTTTCACGGTCTGGTGGCATCGCATTGGAAGTTGGTATTGGGATTGGATTGCCAACAATAAGTATATCTACATTGACTTGGTGGTATCCTCGTCATAGGAATGTTAGTGAACCTGGATTAGAGTAGATGCTTGTCGGGTAGATTAGAGTAGCCGTCGTTAGTCCCACGCAGATAATGAGCGATGTCAGTATAGAGAGAGAAGAGCCACCAAGCGCACGAACGAAGGCGATGCGACGTGCTCCAGTTCCTGCAGACTGACCGCGAAACTTGCACGATGCAATCAGCTTGCCTAGGAGATCCAACGCAGCCTTCATATTCATCTTCATATTCATGAAGGATGGTTTTGGTTAGTTGTGGTGGATTTCTATTTGGATTTTCACAGCAAGAATTATGCGAGAATCTGTGACAAATCTTCCGTGGAATATACGTATAACATAACGGGCCGACCCGCACCTTTGCGACCCATATTCAACTATGTTTTCTGCTAACAAACTCAACCATCAGAAAACTCCCACTGACGTCGCCAACCACAAAACTATAGCGGGACCGGAGTGGCGATCCTTCTCATTTGTACCACCAAGGTGTTTCAGCCCCTTCACAAAGGCATGAGCGTAGTTATTTTATTCGCACGCTTGCCGTGTGCTGATGGGGGCCGTAAAGCGCCACCTTTTGGACTGTGCGGTCAGCTGTCCGAAGTTCCTACACCCCCAAGTTGCTTTCTTGACTCTTTCTTTCCAAAGTCGACGCCATAGCAAATCGAAGTAAATTTTACTTATAAAAATTCAGCCTTATCTCTTGCTTAGATGCAATAGTTCGTATAACTCAGCGCCCCATCTTTCAGTACTCCCGCTGACCACGAGATCCAGGGCTAATTTTCTACGGACTGGCGAGTTCCCTCAACACCTCTGCCATTGCTGCCTAACTGGCCATTTCTCCTAAAGAGCTGTGTCATGTGTTTTCCTATACATCTCTTTAATCAGTACATCTTTCTTCTTTAATTACTTGACTATCACCGAAGCATTCTATCTTATATTCAGATCTTCAGCTTTTTGACTCTGAGATTGGTCGGTTGCTATAAGATACCGCGCAGAGGTTTCCCCTTAAAAGAGATCGGGCTATGATGGGGCCTCCAAAGGGTTTCAAGCATGTACCCGTCGACGAACCTCAGTCAGATCAAGATATTCTACTACCGGAATATCCACCGCAAACCAAGACGGAAACCAAACAGCAGCTCAATGGAGACTATTTTAATGCCAGAACTGAACCGTATCAGCCCCATACCGATACGGAATACTCCGCAGGAACTTATAATCTTGTAACAAACCCTGTACCCTATCGAAAGAGGTTAGCGGAGAGGGTAGAAGAATATGAACATCGACTATTCGGTACGCGACTCTTCAGCATCTTCTACAATAATTTCGTCAGCGGCTGGCATGCCGGTCTTAATCGTGCCTTCATACTCAGCTCATGCGCATTCTTACTCAATGTCAGTATCTATGCTTGGCTCTATAGGACACACGAAACTAGATCTGGCACTGGGACGATCATAGACGACTCTTGTTTTAACGTACGAAATGCCAACATAGGAGTTCATGCGGGACTGAATATCATATCAACACTGGTATTGGGCGCCTCAACCTATGCGATGCAGGGTATGACCGCGCCCACAAGGCAAGAGGTCGACAAAGCCCACGCGAAAGGAAAATGGCTGGAAATTGGGACACACAGCGTGAGAAACTTATTTCATCTCAGGAAGAGAAATGTTACAATATGGATCGTATTGGTTTTTACCAGTATACCGTTCCATCTATTGTGAGTCTTAGCGAAAATGTACCCTCCCACGCTAACCAATGCTCAGTTTTAACGCCGTCTTCTTTACATCCAGCCAGACAAACCAGTACGCGGTAGCAGTAGCCTCGAGCAGCATATTTACCAATACTACCTTTCAGCCCACCGAGGCAAACTCCTCTCCCGATCTTTTCGAGCAGTACTCCGCGAAATGTGAGGGTAAGGCCTGCTCCTTCGACATCCGCAACGTTTCCACCGTGATTGAGCTCATCCAGAACGCGACAAACACCTCAAGCTCTACACAGTACGTGCGCATGGAGCCCGTGGAATGTTTACAGAACTACTCATCCGGTTTCATGCGCAACTACGGCGATGTGCTTGTCGTCTCCTCTCGGTCCGATGCCAAATCTCCAGTATTGTGGACTCGTTACCCCCAAACTTATCTCGATATCGGCACCGAGAATACGAATGAAGATCCTTTCCGCTGGGTTTGTCACGACGCCATAATTTCTAATCGAACGGAAAATGATTTTTGCAGCCAGAAATTGGCTCGGAGCGATTGGAAGAACCGCGGAAATTGGACAGTCTACGGTTTCCCAGTTGACCATTGCCTAGCCCGCGTCGCCCCTACGACTTGCCAGTTGCAGTATAATGTGTGGCTTATGTGCGCAATTGTGATCTTCGGCTTCATCAAGACCATTGTTATTGCTGCTCTAGTCTTTCTGCCCATATCAGGCCATGCGTTGCGCACGATTGGCGATGCCATCGCGTCGTACCTAGAGGAGGAGGATCCAACGACGAAGGACATGTGTCTCGTAACCTCCAAGCAGATCCGAAAGCACGGCTTTACTACGCGGTACGAGCCACAAGTTTACACAGGTGCCCGCCCGCGCTGGTACTCTGGTGCCAATACCACAGAGTTTTTTTCGACAATCGGTGTATCATCTCTCTACATCCTCGCAATCGGAATTTCATTATACCAGGCCGTGGATGGTACAAATGGCAACGCGTTCTCCAATGGTCTTGGAGTCACGGACGTACAGTCACTCGCCTATCTTAAAGCCGATGATACCAGCTCTACGGGAATCGTGCCCACCTTGCTCGTCGCCAATATACCACAACTGGGCTTCTCCTTTCTGTATGTCGCATACCTTAACGTTTACGGCAAGCTACTCGCTGTACGGCAGTTTGATATATTCACACAAACGAAGAGGGGTTTGAGAGTTAGTGAGAGACCAAGGGGCATGCAAAGAGCGAATCATATATTTACGCTACCTACACGGTATGCATTGCCGTTGTTAGCGTGCAATGCCGCGCTTCATTATCTATGCACAGCGTCGCTCTTCATGGTGCGCATCGACGGCGTCAACGCACGCCAGGAAGTGGATCCCAAAGATCAGCTGGTCAGACTCGGATACAGCGTCACCGGCATGGTATCCTTAATTGGTGCCAGTTTGGTAATGATGCTGGGCATCGTGTTCGTGAGTTCTTTCAAGAGGCTCAATACGAATCTTGGTGAGACGAGTATGAGCGTTATCATCAGCGCAGCATGTCACTTGAAGAGACATGAGACGGAGCCATGGTTACAGGAACTTCAGTGGGGAGATGTAAGTGGGCATGCAGAGGGTCGACAAAATGGTGAAGATCAGGGGGTCAGGCACATTGCGTTT
>Ga0247768_1001007_pt1 | contig 10113 bp, 16 predicted proteins | sample UWRJL016104C6_FD_179944 | JGI IMG/M metagenome (GOLD analysis project Ga0247768, IMG submission 179944) | Plant litter microbial communities from Arlington Agricultural Research Station in Wisconsin, United States - UWRJ-L016-104C-6 | ecosystem: Environmental > Terrestrial > Plant litter >... | reverse complement strand
GACGTCACGGTCGAAGAGGGCGACACCGACACCGCGCCGTTCGGGATGGGGACCTACGCGTCGCGCAGCACGCCTGTCGCGGGCGCGGCCGTCGCGATGGTGTCGCGCAAGATCCGTGCCAAGGCGCGGAAACTCGCCGCGCATCTGCTCGAAGTGTCCGAAGAGGACGTCGAGTGGGAGCTCGGCCGGTTCTACGTCCGCGGCGCGCCCGGCCGTGGGGTGACCATCCAGGAATGCGCGATGGCGGCGTACTCCAACATGCCCGACGGCATGGAACCCGGCCTGGAGAACAACGCCTACTACGACCCGCCCAACCTGACCTGGCCGTTCGCGGTGTACATCGTGACCGTCGAGGTGGACCCCGAGACCGGGGTCTGGGACGTGCTGAACCTGGTCGCGGTCGACGACTGCGGGGTCCGGATCAACCCGATGATCGTCGAAGGGCAGATCATGGGCGGGCTGACCGAGGCGTACGCGATGTCGAACATGCAGTTCATCACCTTCGACGCCGAGGGCAACTGCGTCGGCTCGAACTACATGGACTACCTGCTGCCGACCGCTTGGGAGACACCGGGTTTCGAGCTGCACAGCGAGGTCGTCACGCCTTCGCCGCATCATCCGATCGGTGCGAAAGGCGTCGGCGAATGCGCCGCGGTCGGCGGTCCGGCGGCGTTTGTCAACGCGGTCATGGACGCGATCGGTGACACCGGGGTGCGCAACATCGACATGCCGTTGCTGCCGGACCGCGTGTGGGAGGCGATCAAGTACCGGCGCGACGTCTCCGGTATGCCGCCGGTCCGCACGGACGACTAGGGCGTGAAGGAGTGCCTTGGCGACGCGACCCGCGTCGCGGGTTCTCTGAGATATCAGGAGGTCACCGTGCTGGACGGGTGGAGCGTGCTGGAAGAGGCCGGAGAACTGGCTCGACGCGGTGAGTCGTTCGCGCTGGCGACGGTCGTTTGGCGGCAGGGCCCGTCTTCGGGCAGGCAAGGCTGCCGCGCGATCATCACCGGGTCCGGCCAGGTGCGCGGGTGGATCGGTGGCGCGTGTGCCGAGCCGGTCGTGCTCCGCGAGGCGCGGCAGGTGCTGGCCGACGGTGAACCCCGGTTGCTGCTGCTCGGTACCCCGGACCAGTTCGGCGCGGCCAGGGACGGGATGACGTTCGTGCCCATCTCGTGTCAGAGCGAAGGCGCGCTGGAGGTCTACATCGAGCCCGTGCAGCCGGTGCCGCGGCTGGTGGTCGTCGGCCGTTCGCCGATGGCACAGACGTTGGTGGACCTGGCGAACACACTCGGCTGGCGCGCCGCGCTCATCGACGGTGAGGAATTTTCGGCGTCCGATGTGGATGATCGTTCGTTGGTTGTCGTGGCTACCCAAGGACATTTTGATGAACATGCCGTCGAGCAGGCGCTGGCCGCCCGGCCCGCGTACCTCAGCCTGGTCGGCTCGCGACGCCGGGGCGCCGCGGTGCTCGGCTATCTCGGGGAGCGGGGTGTGCCCGCCGAGCAGCTCGAAAAGGTCCGCGTGCCCGCCGGGCTCGATCTCGGCGGGGTGCCGCATCGCGAGATCGCCGTCGCGATCCTGGCGGAATTGGTGCAACTTCGCGCGGCGGGCGCCTTCGCCGCCGGGGAACCGGAAGCGGCACCTGCCGAGGACGCGGTGGACCTGGTGTGCGGGATGACCGTCACGGCCAGGAACCCCGTGGAGTACGAGGAAGTCGCGTATTACTTCTGTAGCGCGGGCTGTCGCCGGAGCTTCGAGGAAGATCCGGCGGCTTACGTGAAGAAGGAGAGCCGATGCTGATCAAGAGCGACTTCGAGGTCGCGCAGCCGGTCGACAAGGTGTGGCGGTTCTTCGACGACGTCCCGCGCGTAGCCGCCTGCCTGCCCGGCGCGGAGCTGACCGACGACCTCGGCGACGAGCAGTACAAGGGCCGGGTCAGCGTCCGGATGGGACCGGTGTCGCTGCGGTTCGCGGGCACCGCGGCCATCACCGAACGCGACAACTCCGCGAAGCGCATCGTGGTGAACGCGACCGGCGCGGAGGAGAAAGGCAAGGGACAGGCCAGCATGGTCGTCAGCGCCACCCTGCTGAAGGCCGGAGCGGGCACGAAAGTCGCTGTGCGGCAGGACTTGCAGGTCTCCGGCGCCGCCGCGCAGTACGGGCGCGGCATGATCGCGGACGTCACTTCGGTGCTGATGCGGGACTTCGCGGTCAACCTGCGGGACGGCATCACCCGCGTCGAACGCGGGGAGAGCCTGGCCCAGCACGCGGCCCCGGCCAAGGGTTTCCGCATCGGGCTGCAGGCCACGCTGATGGCGTTGAAGCGGGTGTTCCGGCGGTTTTTCGCGCCCTACCAAAGCACTGTGAGCTAGGGAGAGATCATGACGCTGTGGTGGATCGGCAACGCGGTCCTGCTGTTCGTCGTGCTGCCCGTGGTCATCGGGCTGCTCAACCGCGTGCTGGCCGCCGTCGAACGCATCCGGGGGGCCAGTGACGAGATCCTGGCCGGTGGGGGAGCGCTGGTGGACCAGCTCGACGGTGTCCCGGAAGCGCTGGCGACAACCGACAAGACCATCAAGGAAGTCTCCGCCGGTGCCGTCCGTTACGCGGGCAGCGTCGCGAAACTTCTCGGCTGATCCGGAAAGGACGATCGAATGCCCCTCGCCGCCTGGGTGACGCTGGCCATCACCGCGCTGATCATCGCGATCACCGCCGTGGGGCTGCTGCGGGTCATCATCCATCTCGCCGTCGTCCGCCGGACCCTCGCCGGGGTCGTGGCCGGGACCGAAACCGTCGCGGACCGGACAGGGACCGTGCCCTCGGCGCTGACGTCGGTCAACACGAACCTCAAGCCGGTGCGGGACTTCTGCGAATCGGTGTGAAAGGAGCCAACCCATGACCGGCTGGATTGTGGGCTTCACCGTCGGCGTCGTGATCGTCCTGGTGGTCGTCGCGCTGGTCGTGCCGATCCTGCTGCTGGCGCGCGCCATCGGCAGGCAGGCGCCGCTGATCGACGACGCGCTGGGCAAGGCCGTCCGCGACACCGCGTCGCTGGCGGAGCTGCGGACGACGATCGAGCACGCCGAGGTCATCGTCGCCGGGCTGCACCGCGGCCGCACCAAGCTGGGAGGTCAGTGATGCTCTCGTCGCAGGACAAAACCCTTTGGTGGGTGGCGATCATCGCGGGATTCGTGGTGGTGCTGGCCGTCGCCGCGCTGCTGAGCGTGTTGATCTACCTGGTGAAGATCATCGACCGGCGGGTCGTGGACGTCCGCGAAACGTTGTCCAAGGCCGAAGCCAACACCCGGAACACCGCGCTCATCCCGCAGACCGCGGACCGGGTCGACGCGGTGCTCGCCGAAGGCTTGCAACATCACCTGTTCCTCGGGCGGGTGCTGGGAAAGGTACGGTCATGACCACACTGGTCGTCTTGACGGTCGCCGACATCGTGCTGCTGATCGCGGGGCTGGCGTTCTACCTTTTCTGGGCGGGCAGCCTGCTCGGCCGGATCGCCGGGAACCTCGAACAGTGCGCGGAGACCGTGCGGGAGATCGTCGGGCACGCCGAGCTGATCGGCCCCGGGGTCACGCACATCAACCGCACGGGCGGGGTGGTGGCCGGTGCGCTGCCGCTGCTGTACGGCATGGCCGAGGGCATCGTCACCGGTGTCACCCCGGTCCCGGAAGCACCCGCCGTGCCTCCCGTCGCCCTCCCCGCCTCCGGCACCCGCCGGTCGCGGCAGCTGGACGGGGTCGGTTTCGTCCCGCGCTGAACAGCTTGTGAGCGTTGCGGCCGGTTCTAGCCGGCCGCAACGCTCACGAGTTTTTGCCGATCCACTCCGGTTTCCACGAGTGCTCGTAGCGCCGGGAATTGCAGCGGGGGTGGTAGACGGTGGCGAGTTCGTTCGCGATCATCTCGCGGTGCGAACGCCGTCCCCCGGCGACCTCGTAGGTGCAGATGTAGACCTTCCAGCGTGAACCCGCGCGCTCGACCCAGCAGTGCGCCTTCGGGTGCTGGAAGGGGAAACGCTCCTTCGCCAGATCGTCGGAGTGGTCGGTGTAGATCACCGCGTACCGCTCCGGCCGGGTCTCCGGGTCCGGCTTGTAAAGGATCGCGTAGACCGCGGGCACGCTCGGCGGGGTCCAGCCGCCGAGCAGGCGCGGGCCTTCGAAGGGGTACCCGGCCAGCGAGCCGAGCCGGATCACGCGTCTTCGTCCTCGTCTTCGCTGACGGCTTCGACCCGCACGATCGGGTAGACCGGGAGCCCGGCCCTCACCACCGCGCGCTGGAACTGGGCCGTCGCGGCCGTGACGGCCGTGTCCCGGTGGTCGGCCTCGACGACGAGCTGCGCGCCGTAGCGGTGCGTGCCGATCCCGGTGGCGATGCCGCCGTTCGGGGCGACCGCGTCGGCGAGTTCGACGACCTCCTCGCGCGTCAACACCCGGTCGCCTTCGGTTTCGATCCCGACACTCCACTTCATGGTGCTCCTATCCCAGCGTGGGCAAGAGTTTCGCGAGTTCTTCCAGGCTGCTCAGATCGTGCCCGGAGTGCAAGACGTCGACGTGCGGCGCGGCCACCATCATGCCCAGCGTGGCCGGCCGGAAGTCCGGGTCGTTTCCCTTGTGCGGGTTCAGCCACACGACCCGGTGACACAGCCGGGAAAGCCGTTCCATCGCCTTCGCCAGCACATCCGGATCGCCGCGGTCGAGCCCGTCGGAGCAGATCACCACGACGCCGCCGCGGCACAGGCCACGACGTCCCCAATCGCGGACGAAGGTGCCGAGCGAATCGCCGATCCGCGTGCCGCCTTCCCAGTCGAAGACGGCCCGCGCGGCCTGCTCCAGCGCGTCGTCCACGCTCCGCGTCCGCAACGCCTTGCTGATGCGGGTCAGCCGGGTGCCGAAGCAGAACACCTCGACCTTCGACGCCGCGCGTTTGGCGGAGTGCGCGAACTGCAGGAGGTTGCGCGAGTAGTCGGTCATCGAGCCGGAGACGTCGAGGATCAGGATCAGCGGTCGCGGCCGTGACCCGCGGCGTTGCCAACGCAGTTCGGCGGGGTCGCCGAAGGTCCGCAGGGCTTCGCGGACCGTGCGGCGCAGGTCGGGGGAGCGGCCGGAGCGGGCCGGACGAGTGCGTCGCGTACGCCGTTTCGGTGGGGTCAGACGGATTCCGGCCATGATCCGGCGCAGGGCCGCCAGTTCTTCCGGGGTACAGGCGGCGAACGACCGGTGCTTGAGGGCTTCGACGTCGGACGCCCTCAGGCCCAGCGGCGCGTGCTCTTCGTGTTCCTTGCCGGACGGTTCGGTGGACGGCAGGTTCAGGATCGCCCGCGTTTCCGCGTCGGGGTGGGCTTTGAGCGTCACGAGTTCCCGGAGCGGGTTGTCCTCGCCGAGAAAGAAGGCACGGAACACTTCGTCGTAGGTCGTGATGTCCTCATGCCGGGTGACCAGCGTCGTCCGGCCCGCCCAGTACAGGTCGAGGAGGTCGGTGGGGTCCAACGGGACCATCGCGGCGCAGTAGGTGAGGACGTCGCCGGAGCCCACAGCGAGCCCCGCCGTGCGCAACGCGCGAGCGAAGTTGACCAGCACGGCGACGAATCTGGTGTTTTCAGGCACCAAAAGTGATCTCTGTGAGGTTTTCTCGCACCAACTCCAGATCGTCGTGGTCCTTCACCACCGCGCCGAGGGTGTCTTCGGCGGTCTCCGGGTCGAGCCCGGTCCGGCCGAGGAAGTCGAGCATGCGTGCCCAGTCGATCGTCTCCGCGACCCCGGGCGGCTTCGCGAGATCCAACTGGCGTAACCGCTGGACGGCGTCGACCACCTTGCGTGCCAACGTCTCCGGCACCCCGGGCTCGCGGGTGAGCACGATGTCGACCTCGCGCTCGGCGGGCGGGTAACCGATCCAGTGGTAAAGGCAACGCCGTTTCAGCGCGTCGTGCAGTTCGCGGGTGCGGTTGGAGGTGAGCACGACCAGCGGCGGGCTCGGCGCGGTGATCGTGCCGACTTCGGGGATGCTGAGCTGGAAGTCCGACAGCAGTTCGAGCAGGAAGGCCTCGAATTCGTCGTCCGCGCGGTCGATCTCGTCGATGAGCAGCACGGCCCGGTCGCCGGCGCGCACCGCCGCCAGCAGCGGGCGCTCCACCAGGAACTTGGGGCCGAACAGCTTGTCGACGGCGTCTTCGTCGGCCACCTGACGCTCCGACAGCGCGCGGATGTGCAGCAGCTGGCGGGCGTAATCCCATTCGTACAGCGCCTGATTCGTGTCGATGCCCTCATAACACTGGAGGCGGATCAGCTTGCGCCCGAAGACCGAGGCGAGCACCTTGGCGGCTTCGGTCTTGCCGACACCGACCTCGCCCTCCAGCAGGATCGGGCGATGCAGGGACAGCGCCACGAGCAACGCCGTCGACAGTCCCCGGTCGGCCAGATAACCGCCCTGCCGCAGGGTTTCGGTCAGCTCGGCGACGGTCTCCGGGTACTCCATCCAGCGCTCTCCTCGGGGGTTCAGGCCTCTGTGCTGCCCATGACCAGGTCGCGGACGCTGCCCGCCCCGGGGTTCAGTTTTCCTTCGCGGGCGAGCTTGGCGCGCCACGCGGCCTGGAGGTCGCCGTCCTCGCCCGCCAGGCCGTCGAAGCCGACGTTCGCCCTGCTCTTGCAGGATTTCGTGGTGCCGCAGGCTTCGTCGAAGCCGTCTGTCCCGTTCCGGGCGGTCCAGATGCCTCGCAGCACTTCGAGGGCTTGGTCCGGTTCCTGGTTCATGTCCTGACACCTTTCGGCTGCCTTGGGCAGCCACGGTAACGCGATTCCGCGGTCGGGTCCGGCCGGGAATAAGCGATGCCTTATGCGGTCCTGTCCCGCGCGCGTGCGCACCGGGAACCTCACAGGATGACACTGGGACAGCTGAACGCGTTTGTCCTCGTCGCGCGGCTCGGCTCGGTGACCGACGCGGCGAAAGCGCTCGGTGTCAGCGAGCCCGCGGTGTCGCAAGCGCTTGCGGCGTTACGTCAGCACCATCACGACCGGCTGCTGATCAAGAAAGCGGGCGGGATGACCCTGACGCCCGGCGGCAGCAGGCTGCTGCCGATCGCGTCACAGCTGGTCGCGCTCGGCGCGGAGGCCGACGCGGCCGTGCGGCAGGCCAACGGTGTCGCCGCGCGCCTGCAGGTGGCCGTCACGAGCGAGATCGCCGAATTCGTCGCCAACCCGCTCCTGGAGGCGTTCCGCAAGCGCTCCGGCAACGTCGTCGACGCCTCGGCCGGGCTCGCCATGACCGCGGAGATGCCGGTGCTCGTCGCCAACCGGCTCGCCGATGCCGCCCTGGGACCCGAATTGCCCGGTACCACCGAAGCGGCCCTGGACAGCGTGCCGGTTTTCCGCTGCTCCCTGGTCGTCGTCGGCGCGCCGAGACGGCTTCACCAGGGCAGCCCGGCGCACTGGCCGTGGCTGGTCGACCCGGCCGGGGCCGAGCCGGGCAGCGACACCGGCAAACTGCTGCGGGAACTCGGCGTGCCCGACACCGCGATCCGGATCTTCCCGAACCAGACCGCCGCGTGGTCCGCGGCGGCGGGCGGGAACGGGGTCTCCGTCGCGCTGGCACACCTCGTCGCACCCCAGTTGCGGCGAGACGAACTGGTCGTCGTGCCGACCCCGGCGACCCCGCGCACGGCCCGCTGGTACCTGACCACGATGGCCGCGGACCGCCGCTCGGAAGCCGTCGACACGCTGCGTCACTTCCTCGGCACCCCCGGCGCGATGCACGTGATGCGGGCGCCGGGCAGCGGGGTGCCGCCGTCCCGGTTCCGGCCGCCCGTCTACGTCACCATCTGGAGCTGACGGCTCACTCCTTCACCCGGCACCGTGCCGCTTGGACACCACAGCCCGCCGCCGCGGCCCCCAGCGCGATCGCCAGCACGAAAGGCCACCAGAGTCCCATCGCGACCGCCAGGTAGACCTGGATCACGGCGGCACCGGCGAACGCCACGGCCAGGACGATCCAGGTCGCCGGGTGCTGCCCGGCCTGCCTGGAGCGTCCGTCGAGCGCTTCGCGTTTGAGCATTCTTTTCCACCGCCTCACCGGGATATGGACGTGTATCGTCGGCAAACGGCCGGCGGTTACAGGATCTGGCGTCCTTTCGCCGCGAGCGGACCCGATCGGGAATCGCGGCGTTCCGTCCCAAGATCACGCGGGCGTGTGGCAAGGTGCGGGCGAGCAGGGGTAAACAGGGTCGAGCGGTGGAGTGTGTGATGATCATTTGGGGCTTCCGGCAGCGGGTCCTTCAGCTGGCGATGGTGACCTTCCTGTGTGGTCAGTGCTCGAACCCGAGCGCGCACGCGCTGCGCAAGGCTGTGAACAAGTTCACCCTCTTCTTCATCCCGCTGTTCCCGATCAGCACGAAGTACTTCACGCAATGCACGTTCTGCGGCTGTACCAACCGGATCACCAAGGAACAAGCGGACCAGGTGCTGGCGCAAAGCGCCGCACAGCAGCCCGCCCCCCAGCAGTACCCACCGCAGCAGCAGTACGCGCCGCCGCAGCAGCAATACCCACCGCAGCCCCAGACGTCACACCCACACCAGCCTCCCCAGTCTCCCCAGTCCTGAGGCGAGCTGGCCCAGAGTTCGATGCCCTGAAGGCCACCATGAGGGCGTTAGACGCCCTCATGGTGGCCTTCAGAGCATTGCGGTGGGGCGGAGCGGGCGGAGTGAGGTGGGGGTTGTGAGCGTTGCGGCCGGTTCTAACCGGCGGGAACGCTCACGAGTCCGTACACGGAAGGCTGGCGGAGGGGGTGAAGGCCTCCTTTACGGCGTCAGACGCCGTAAAGGAGGCCTTCACGGACCCCGGGCCTGCGTAGCGGCGTAGCCGCGTAGGGGGCGTAGGCGGATTAGATGTTGAAGGTGCCTTGGGCGACGACGACGGCGGAGCCGGCGACTTCGACGGACTCCAGGTGACCCGGGGTGCCGTAGACGACGGCGCGCATGGTGGACGGACGGCCGATTTCGACGCCTTGCAGGATTTCGATGCCCTGGCCGAATTCGACGAGGTCGTGCCGGACGAGGTGGGCCGCGAGCGGGCCGGCGGCGGAGCCGGTGGCCGCGTCCTCGGCGACACCGTAGGCGGGGGAGAACATCCGCATCCGCCATTTCGTGCCCGAGCCCGCGAAGCAGTTCGTGGCGACGTCGAGGTGCTTCGCCAGCGCCCGCTGGTCCGGTTCGACCTCGGAGAGCGCTTCGAGGCTTTCCAGGCCGACATACACGTGCCGCGGGCCGTTGTGGTAAATCTCCACCGGCAGCGTCGACGATTCGAGGCCGAGCGCTTCGAGCAGCGCGTCGGTGTCCGCATAGGGCTCCCAGGTCGGGATCGGCTGCCGCATCCGCGCCGAGACGGCCTCGCCCGAGCGATCGAAGTCGAACGGGATGGTGCCCATGCCGGTTTCGAGCAGCATCCGGTCGCTCGGGTTGGACGCGCTGAGCACGACGGCGGTGCCGAGCATCGGGTGGCCCGCGAACGGCAGCTCGTTCACCGGGGTGAAGATGCGGATCCTCGCGTCGCCGCCGTTTTCCGGCGGTAGCACGAAAGTGGTCTCCGACAGGTTCATCTCGCGGGCGATGCGCTGCATGCGCGACGCGGGGATGCCGTCGGCGTTCAGGAACACGGCCACCGGATTGCCTTCCAGCGGTGACTCGGTGAAGACGTCGGCGATCACGTAGTCGGTGGTCATGGCTGCAACCTTTCCGCGGTCCAGCCGGAGCCGGTCCGGTCGTAGCGCAAACGCCGGTGCAACCGGTCCGGGCTCTCCTGCCAGAATTCCACAATGGACGGTACGAGGTGGTAACCGCACCAGAGGTCCGGGCGGGCCAGCTCGTCCCCGGATTCGGCCAGGCGTTCGGCTTCCGCGCGCAGCGCGCCTTCGTCGTCCAGCCGCGCGCTCTGCTCGGAGGCGACCGACATCGGGTACGTCACCGGCGGGCGCGAGGCCCACAGCGTGTCGGATTCCGCGTCGGAAAGCTGTTCGATGTGACCGGAGAGCGAGACCTGCTGCCGGGTTTCGCGCCAGTAAAGCAAAGCCGACGCCCACGAGGTTTCGGCGATCTCACGGCCCTTGTGGCTGCC
>Ga0247768_1001006_pt1 | contig 10114 bp, 8 predicted proteins | sample UWRJL016104C6_FD_179944 | JGI IMG/M metagenome (GOLD analysis project Ga0247768, IMG submission 179944) | Plant litter microbial communities from Arlington Agricultural Research Station in Wisconsin, United States - UWRJ-L016-104C-6 | ecosystem: Environmental > Terrestrial > Plant litter >... | reverse complement strand
CGGGCAGCTCGTCCGGTTCCGGCGGGACCTCATGTGGAAGTCCGTCGAGGACGTCTGGAACCTGCTGACCGAAGGCAACGAAGTCACCGTCGGCACACCACCGCCGATCCGCGCCACGAACGAGCGGTTCACCCCCGGCGAAGTCACCGTCGCCGACGCACCACGAGTCCTCGAATACGAGTGGCTGCAAGGAGAAACACCGGGCGGGCGGGTGCGCTGGGAGTTCACGCACGACCCGCTCGAAGGCACCCGGGCCGAACTCACCCAGACCGTTCCCGAGGACCTCCGCGCGACAGCGCTCGCGGCGTGGCAGGTCCACCTCGAACTGTTCTTCGCGCTCACGCACGACGTCGTCCGGCCGTGGCCCGCCGAGCGCGTCGAAGAACTCGAAGAGCGCTACCGGTAACCGTTCCTCAACCCTGGGGATGACGGCCGTCAGGCCGACGCGAAAAGGGCGGTCCGGCCGATACCGTCGAACCATGCACGAACCGCGACCACTGCTCGCCCGGCAGCTGAAACGCCACTGGCTGATCGCCTTCGACGTCGTGGCCGCCGGGATACTGCTGGTCACGACGACGGGCAACCTTTCGGCGCGGACTTGGGACCTGCCGATAACGGTCCCCATCAGCTTGGTGTGGGTGCTGGCCGCCGCGGTGCCGCTCCCGGTCGCCGCCCGGCGGCTGTGGCCGGACTTCGCGTTCTGGCTGGCCGTGGCGCTGGCCATCCTGGCCGTCCCGGTGGGTGGCCCGGTGCGGGACATCCTGCCGCTGGTGATCGCGTTCCCGCTGTACACCGTCGCGTCGCACGCGAGCCGGCGCCGGGCGCTGACGGTGCTGGTGGCCGGGCTGCTGAGCACGACGATTTCGGGCGTCTCCTTCCCCGACAGCACCACCCTGCCGACGCTCGTGTTCACCGTCAGCGCGCTTGTGGCGGCCTGGGCGCTCGGCCGCGGGCGATACGAGCGGCGGGTGTACGCGGAGCGCGAGGTCCGGAACTACGCGGACCAAGCCGTCGCCGAGGAACGGCTGCGGATCGCCCGCGAGATGCACGACGTCGTGGCGCACAGCATGAGCCTCATCGCGGTCAAAGCCGCGGTGGGCAACCACGTCGCCGTCGAGCAGCCGGAGGAGGCGCGCGACGCGTTGCGGGTCATCGAGGCCACCAGCCGGGACGCGCTGACCGAGATGCGGCGCATGCTCGGGGTGCTCCGCTCGGAGCTCGACGACTCCACGATCGCCGAACTGGGCCCGGCGCCGACCGCCACGAACCTCCACGAGCTGGTGAACCGCGCGTCGACCGCCGGAATCCACGTGGACCTCGACGTGCGAGGCGTGGAAGACCTCCCGGAAGGCCTCGGCCTGTCGGTGTACCGGATCGTGCAGGAGGCGCTGACCAACGTCGTCAAGCACGCGGCGTCCGGGCGGTGCCGGGTGACGGTGGTGGCGGACGGCCACGAGACGCGCATCGAAGTCGTCGACGACGGGCACGGCGAGCCCGTGCTGCTCGGCCCGGCGGGCCACGGGCTGATCGGCATGCGCGAGCGCGTGAGTGTCTACGGTGGTGACTTCACGGCCGCGCCCCGGGCGGAAAGTGGCTTCCGGGTCTTCGCCCGGCTGCCGTACGAACCGAGCGGGGTGACCGCGTGATCCGGGTCCTCATCGCGGACGACCAGGCGTTGCTGCGCGGCAGTTTCCGGGTGCTCGTCGACAGCGTGCCGGGGTTCACCGTGATCGGTGAAGCAGCGAACGGCGCCGAGGCGGTGGAGCTGGCGCGGCGGGAGAAGCCGGACGTCGTGCTGATGGATGTCCGGATGCCGGAGATGGACGGCATCGAGGCGACCCGCCTGATCTGCGGATCGCCCGAGACGGCCGGGGTCCGCGTGCTGATCCTGACCACCTTCGACCTCGACGCGTACGTCTATTCGGCGTTGCGCGCGGGCGCCAGTGGCTTCCTGCTCAAGGACACCCCGCCCGCGGAGCTGCTCAGCGCCATCCGGGTGATCGCCGACGGCGACGGCCTGCTCGCGCCGTCGGTCACGCGGCGGCTGATCGCCGAATTCTCGCGGCACCCCGATCCCGTGCGTCACCCCGGCGAGCTCGCCGGGATCACCGAGCGGGAGCGGGAGGTGCTCGGGCATGTCGGACGCGGGCTGTCCAACTCGGAGATCGCGACGGTCCTGCAGCTGAGCCTCGCGACGGTGAAGACCCACGTCGGCCACCTGCTGGCGAAACTCGACGCCCGCGACCGCGCCCAGTTGGTGATCGTCGCCTACGAAACCGCCCTGATCACCCCCACCCGCCCCCGCCCCTGACCTGCGAACCGTTCGCGTTTAGCGGGCTAACCGCGAACGGTCCGCAGGTCAGGTGAGGTGGCCGGTGACTTTCACTGGAGTCACGCGGACGACGACGCGCACGGCCCCGGGAGCGTCTTCGCCGGCGTCGCGGCCGTCGTACTTCCACGACAGGTTGTTGTCGAGTTCCCGCCCGCCCTCCTCCGTGATCGTGGCCGTGCCGCGGATCTCCGTGTAGTCCTCCGGGTTCTCGCGTCGCATGATGGTCACGCTGACCCGCGGGTCACGCCGCATGTTGCGGTCTTTGAGGCGGCCCGCGACCGTCGAGAACAGCAGGTCGTCACCATCCCGCCCGACCCACATCGCGGAGGTCTGCGGACCGCCGTCGGCGTTGATCGTGGCGAGGGTGGCGTAGTTCTTGCCGTCGACCAGCTCGCGGACGGCGTCACTCAGCGGAATGCCCATGCGTGCAGCGTATTCACCCGAGCGCGCGCAGGATCGGCGCGAAGCGCCGCGACACGTCTCCGGGCAGCGGACGATCGCCGTGAACCAGGCGCGGCGCGTCCTCACCGGATGCGAGCCCGACGCTCCCGGCCCATTCCACCAACTCCGGGTGAGTCGTGTCGATTTCGAGGCGAACCGGGCCACCGGCGGCCGTCGCGATGTCGGCGATCAACGCGCGCGCCCCGGCTTCGTCCGCCGCGATCACCGGGCCGATCGCGGTTTCGTCCTCGTGCCGCGTCCCGGTCGCGTACCCGGTGGTTTCCCCGCCGGTTTCGACGACCCGCACCTGCTCGGCCTCCGCGAGCAGGACGTCGAGGACCACCCCGCGATCCACGCCGGTGACCTCGGCGTCAAGGCGTCGCAGCGCGGGCAGGTCGGCCGCGCTCGCCTCGCGTGTTGTCGGCGCCCCGGCCGAAAGCGAGCCCGTGAACCGGGTCGCGGAGGTGACCTGGCGGAAGCCGAGCTTGTGGTACAGCGGCCGCCCGAGCTTGCTCGAATGCAGCAGCACCACCCTGTCCCCGGCCTGCTCGATGACGTGCCGCATCACCCGTTGCCCGAGCCCGCGCCGCTCGAACCGCGCCGCGACCAGGACCATCGACACCGAGGCCAGCAGGTCCCCCTGCTTGGTCAGCACCGCGCACGCCGCGATCCGGCCGTCGCCGTCGTGCAGCGCGTACGCCTCACTCATCCGGAACAGCATGTCCCACTGCCGGGCGCCGCGCGCCCAGCCTCTCGTGACCCCGAGTTCCACACATTCCGGCAGGTCAGTGGCGTCCAGGCGGCGGATCGGGGCATTGATGATCGTCACCCGTCCGAGGATATGTGCCGCCCGCGACCCGGTTACCCCGAAGTAGAAAGAGGCCGTGACGTTGACTACGCCACACCCGCGAAACAGGTGAACAGTCGTTAAGCTCCCGTGCCATGAGCAGTGCGACGGAGTCGATGGGGACTCCCCCCGAGGAAGAGCCGGACATCCACACGACCGCCGGAAAGCTCGCGGACCTGTACCGCCGCTACGACGAGGCAGTGCACGCCGGCTCGGACCGCGCGATCGAGAAGCAGCACGCGAAGGGCAAGAAAACCGCTCGCGAGCGCATCGACCTGCTGCTGGACCCCGGCTCGTTCATCGAACTCGACGAACTCGCGAAGCACCGCTCGACGAACTTCGGCCAGGAGAAGAACCGGCCGTACGGCGACGGCGTGGTCACCGGCTACGGGACCGTCGACGGCCGCCCGGTCTGCGTGTTCAGCCAGGACGTCACGGTCTTCGGCGGCTCACTCGGCGAGGTCTACGGCGAGAAGATCGTCAAGGTGATGGACCTCGCGATCAAGACCGGCCGCCCGATCATCGGCATCAACGAAGGCGGCGGCGCGCGCATCCAGGAAGGTGTCGTCTCACTCGGCCTGTACGGCGAGATCTTCCTGCGCAACGTGAAGGCGTCAGGCGTCGTCCCGCAGATCTCGCTGATCATGGGCGCGAACGCCGGTGGGCACGTCTACTCCCCCGCGCTGACCGACTTCGTCGTCATGGTCGACAAGACCTCGCAGATGTTCATCACCGGCCCGGACGTCGTCAAGACCGTCACCGGCGAGGACGTCTCGTTCGAGGACCTCGGCGGCGGGCGCACGCACAACACGAAGTCCGGGGTGGCGCACTACCTCGGCTCCGACGACGAAGACGCGATCGCGTACGTCAAGGAACTGCTGTCCTACCTGCCGAGCAACAACCTTTCGGACGCGCCCGCGCTCGAGGCCGCCGAGCCCGCGGGCGGCTTCTTCGAAGACGTCACCGACGAGGACCGCGAGCTGGACACGCTGATCCCGGATTCGCCGAACACGCCGTACGACATGCACGAAGTGATCACCAGGATCGTCGACGACGGTGATTTCCTCGAAGTACACGAGCTTTTCGCGCCGAACATCCTCGTCGGCTTCGGCCGGGTGAACGGCGTCAGCGTCGGCATCGTGGCCAACCAGCCCACGCAGTTCGCCGGCTGCCTCGACATCGACGCGTCGGAGAAGGCGGCGCGGTTCGTGCGCACCTGCGACGCGTTCAACGTGCCGGTGCTGACCTTCGTCGACGTGCCGGGCTTCCTGCCGGGCACCGAGCAGGAGTGGAACGGCATCATCCGGCGCGGCGCGAAGCTGATCTACGCCTACGCCGAGGCCACCGTGCCGCTGATCACCGTGATCACCCGTAAGGCGTACGGCGGCGCGTACGACGTCATGGGGTCGAAGCACCTCGGCGCCGACCTGAACCTGGCCTGGCCCACGGCCCAGGTCGCGGTGATGGGCGCGCAGGGCGCGGCGAACATCGTGCACCGCAAGACCCTCGCGAAGGCGGCCGACGAGGGCAAGGACGTCGACGCGTTGCGCGCGGAGCTGATCCAGGAGTACGAGGACACGCTGCTCAACCCGTACGCGGCCGCCGAACGCGGGTACGTCGATTCGGTGATCGTGCCCGCGCACACCCGCGGCCACATCGCGCGCGCGTTGACGCTGCTGCGGGACAAGCGGGAGACTCTGCCGCCCAAGAAGCACGGGAACATTCCGCTCTGAGAAGTCCGCTCTGGGATAGCAGGTGAGGTGCTGATGACGGAGAACGCGAAGCCGCTGCTGCGGGTGGTCCGCGGCAACCCCGACGACGCCGAACTCGCCGCGCTGACAGCGGTCGTCGCCGCCGCGGCGACGCACGCGCCGCCGTCGAAGCCGCCCCGCCGCTCTTGGTGGGGCGACAAGGCGACGTTGGCACGCCAGCCTTTGCAGCACGGCGAAGGCGCGTGGCGGGCTTCGGCGCTGCCACGCTGACCGGTGCCGCCAGAGGTTGGAACTTTCGGCCGTGACGGGAGTTCTCGTTACCGCCTAACGTGATCCGCATCGCGCTAGACGGGAGAACTCCTTTGTCACGTCGTGGATTGCCGGTCCTGTTCGCCGTCGTGCTCACGTTGCTGGGGACGGCGCCCGCCTTCGCGGCGGCACCCGTGCCACCGCCGTTCGAGATCGCCGACGGTGTCTCGCAGCCGGTGTTCTCGTTCGCCGACGCGATCCGCGAGACGGTCTGGGTCGACACGGGGATCGACAGGGATCGCGACGGTGTCACCGACCGTGTCGCCGCCGACATCATCCGGCCGTCCGAGCCCGCGGCACGCGGCCAGCGGGTACCGGTGATCATGGACGCGAGCCCGTACTACCAGACTTTGGGGCGTGGCAACGAAGCCGAGCTGAAGACCTACGACTCCGCGGGCAAGCCGGTCCAGTTCCCGCTCTTCTACGACAACTACTTCGTCCCGCGCGGCTACGCGGTCGTGCTGGTCGACGTCGCCGGGACTTCGCGCTCGCGCGGCTGCCTCGACGCGGGAGGCCCGGGCGACATCACCTCCGGCAAGGCCGTGATCGACTGGCTCAACGGCCGCACGCCCGGCTATTCGGCGCTGTCCGGCGGCTCTGCGGTCACCGCGAGCTGGGCCACCGGCGCGACCGGGATGATCGGCAAGTCCTGGGACGGCACGATCGCCAACGGCGTCGCCGCCACCGGGGTGGACGGCCTGCGCACGATCGTCCCGATTTCGGCGATCAGCTCGTGGTACGACTACTACCGCTCGGACGGCGTTTCGTTCACCAGCGGCACTTTGGCGGGCCTGGCGTCGAGCCAGGAGAATTCGACGGCTCGAAGTTCCTGCGGCGCGGTGCAAAGCGAACTCACCGCGGGCACACCGTCCAACGGCGATGTCACTCCGCTGTGGACGGAACACGACTTCACCCGCAACGCGGCCAAGGTCAAGGCGAGCGTGTTCGTCGTGCACGGGCAGGCCGACCTCAATGTCAAGACCATCAACTACGGCCAGTGGTGGAACGCGCTGACCCCGGCGGGTGTACCGCGCAAGATTTGGCTCTCGCAGACCGGGCATGTCGACCCGTTCGACTTCCGCCGCGCACAGTGGGTCGACACCCTGCACCGCTGGTTCGACCGCTGGCTGCTGGACGTGCCGAACGGCATCGAGAACGAGCCGCAGGCGTCCATCGAACGGGCGCCGGACCAGTGGAGCGACGACCAGTCCTGGCCCGGGAACAACCCCGGCGCCACCAGGCTTTACCCGAACCCCGGCAGCACCGCGGGCGTCGGCACCCTGCTCCCGACGCCCGGTACGCAGACCGCGGCCTTCACCGACCCCGGCAACGGTTCCCCGCAGAACTGGATCACCAACCCCATGGCGACATCGTCGTCGCGTGTCCTGTTCAGCACCGGCACCCTGACCGCACCACTGCGGCTCGCCGGCATCGGCAGCGTCACCGCCAAGGTCACGCCGTCGACGACCACCGCCGACCTCTCCGCGATGCTCGTCGACTACGGCCCGGCGACCATCCGCAGCGGTGACGGCACCCGCAACCTGACGACTTCCTCGTGCTGGGGCGAAAACCGCACCGGCGACGACGGCTGTTACACCGACACCGCCGCGACGAGCCAGAACGTCGACGCGCAGATCATCAGCCGCGGCTGGGCGGACCTCGCGAACTACGCGTCGCTCAGCCAGCCGAAACCCCTGCAAGCCGGCACGGCGTACACGATGACGTTCCGCCTCTCGACCACCGACCACATCGTGCCCGCCGGGCACCGGCTCGCCCTCGTGCTCGGCGGCACCGACGCCACCACCATCACCGCCCCCGCACGCCTGCCGAAACTCACCGTGAGCCTCGCCGGCACGTCCGTCCTCCTCCCGACCGCGGCGATCCCCGCCCAAACCGCCACCCCAGCCCCGCCCGTCACCGCCCTCCCCGCCGCCCCCACCCCCGGCACCTTCCGCTAGTCCCCACCGCTTGTGAGCGTTCCGGCCGGTTAGAACCGGCCGGAACGCTCACAAGCCTGTGAAGGCGACCCGGTTCACTGCTCGCCCGCATGTGTCACCTTTCTGTGCACGTGTGTCAGCCCTTCGCACGTGTGTCGGCGTTCTGTGCACGTGTGGTTCCCCTCCGCGCACGCCCGCGATCACCGCTAAGTAGCTGGTCAGACACCTTTTGTGACCCTGGACTCCCCGCTGGACACTCCGATACCCCGAGTCGTATAGTCCACGTGGAATAAACGACACGGACTCATTCCCGGGGAGCATGACCATGGCCGCCGCGAGGCTCACGACGCTCGGCATCGCCGTGCTGGAGCTGCTGCACGAGAAGCCGATGCACCCGTACGAGATGGCGCAGTTGATGCGGGAACGCCACATCGACAACCGCGTCAAGGTCAAGGCGGGCTCGCTCTACCACACGGTGGAACGCTTGCTGGACAGCGGTTTCGTCGAGGTGGTCGACACGCAGCGCGACGGGCGGCGGCCGGAACGCACGGTCTACGGGATGACCGAGGCGGGCCGCGACGCGTTTGTCGAGCGGGCGCGGAACATGATCGGCATCCCCGCCGAGGAGTACCCCGAGTACCTGAGCGGCCTGGCCGTGGTCGACGAACTCGGCCCCGAGGTCTCGCTCAACCAGCTCAGGCACCGCATCCTGCGGCTGGAAGCGGCGGCCGCGTCGGACGAGGTCGTCGTCGACCGGCTGCTGAAGATGGCGTTGCCGGAGATCTACTGGCTGGACTGGCGTTACGCGACGGCGCGGCGCGCTTTCGAGCTCGAATGGACGAAGAAGGTCCTCGCCGACCTTGAGACAGGCCGGATTCATTTCATCAAAGGGGGCCCGGCGAACGCCGCCCTCAATCACTTACCCGCGCTTTTTGCCGCCAAGGACGACGAAAATGAACAAAACGGTTAACCCCTGGGCAGCGCTTTCCGCGCTATGCCTGGGTTTCTTCATGATCCTGCTGGACACCACCATCGTCTCCATCGCCATCCCGGCGATGCTGCGCGAGCTGAACGCCGGGCTGAACTCGGTGGTCTGGGTGATCAGCGTCTACTTGCTGACCTACGCCGTGCCGATGCTGTTCACCTCGCGGCTCGGGGACCGGTTCGGCCCGAAGCAGGTGTTCCTCGCCGGGCTCGTCGTGTTCACCGGCGCGTCGCTGTGGTGCGGCCTGTCCAGCACGGTCACGATGCTGATCGTGGCCCGGGCGGTGCAGGGCCTCGGCGCGGCGCTGATGACGCCGCAGACGCTCGCCTTCATCACGCACCTCTTCCCGCCCGCCAAGCGCGGCCCCGCGATGGGCATGTGGGGCGGCATCGCCGGGCTCGCCACGATCACCGGGCCGCTGCTGGGCGGGGTGCTGGTGCAGCACTTCGGCTGGGAGTGGATCTTCATCGTCAACGTGCCGATCGGGGTCGTCGCGATCGTGCTGACCCTGCTGCTCGTGCCGAACTGGCAGCCGAAGCACTCGCACTCCTTCGACGTCGTCGGCATCCTGCTCTCCTCGGCGGGCCTCTTCTGCCTGGTCTTCGGGGTCCAGAATGGACAGACCTACGACTGGGGCACGGTCACCGGGCCGATCTCGGTCTTCGAGATCATCGGTGCCGGGGTCGTCCTGCTCGTCGCGTTCGTCTTCTGGCAGCGCTACAACCGCAGTGAACCGTTGGTGCCGCTGAAGATCTTCAAGAACCGCAACTTCTCGACGGGCACGCTCACGAGCATGACGGTCGGCTTCGCGATGACCGGCATGTTCATTCCGCTGGTGATCTACATCCAGTCCGTGATCGGCCTTTCGCCGACGATGGCCGGGGTCCTCACCGCGCCGATGTCGCTGCTCGCGGGCATCGCGGCGCCGTTCGTCGGGAACCTCTCCGACAAGGTCAACGGCAAGTACCTGGTGATGTTCGGCCTCGCCTCGCTGGCGGCCGGGCTCGGCGTGATCGCGCTGCAGGCGACGCCGGACACCAACCCGTGGTCGCTCATCCCCGCGCTGCTGCTGTGCGGACTCGGCATCGGCTGCATCTTCTCGCCGATGAGCAACGTGACCATGGGCTCGGTCGAGCCGCAGCTCGCCGGCACCGCGTCCGGCATCTTCAACACCTCGCGCCAGGTCGGCGGGGTGCTCGGCGCCGCGGCCATCGGGGTGCTGCTGCAGGCCAGGATCACGGCGTCGATCACCGACGAAGCGGGCAAGGCCGCCGCGTCGCTCCCGGAGCAGTACCGCCAGCCGTTCCTCGAAGGCGTCGGCCACGCGGCCGCGTCGACGAACGAATTCGGTGGCAGCGCCGGGAACACCGCGTTCGCCCAGGGCCTGCCCGCCGACGTCGCGGCACGGGCGCACCAGCTCGCCGAGCAGGTCGTGAACAGCGGGCTGACCGACGCCGCCAAGGCGACGTTCATCCTGCCCATCGGGGTGCTGATCCTCGGCATCTTCGCCGCCGCGGCGATGAAGCCGACCGCCCCGCGCTGGGCCGCCTC
>Ga0247768_1001005_pt1 | contig 10125 bp, 4 predicted proteins | sample UWRJL016104C6_FD_179944 | JGI IMG/M metagenome (GOLD analysis project Ga0247768, IMG submission 179944) | Plant litter microbial communities from Arlington Agricultural Research Station in Wisconsin, United States - UWRJ-L016-104C-6 | ecosystem: Environmental > Terrestrial > Plant litter >... | reverse complement strand
CAGGTCGTGTTCACCCTCGGCATCGGCCTGACCTGGGTCGTCCCGCAGGTCGTCGCGGCGGTGGCCAAGACGGCGTCGCAGATCGCCAGCATCACCACCAAGCTCGTCAAGGCCCTCAAAGCGCTGGTCCCGCTCCTGAAGAAGGCCGGAGACCTCTTCGCCGACGCCGCCAAGGCACTCAAGAACATCAAGCCCGGCAAAGGCGCGCCCGCGGCGAAGCCCGGTGACCTGCCTCCCGGCCCCAAGGGCGGAGGAACACCCAAGGGCGGCGACGGCTCGACCACTCCCTCCGGCAAGACCCCGGACCCCACACCGCCACCCAAAACCGACCCGCCGCCACCCCCGAAAACCGATCCGGCCCCGCCGCCCAAGTCCGACCCGGACGGTGGCCCGACGACGCCGTCCAGCGCGAAGCCGGACCCGACACCCCCGCCCAAGACCGACCCGGCACCGCCGCCCAAGACGCCCGACAACGGCTCGACCAACCCGTCCGGCTCCCCCGACACCACCCCCGGTGGCGGCACTCCGAAGGGCGGCGCGGGCGGCAAGGGGCCTGACGGTGACACGACCCCGGCCGGCGCGAACAAGCCGAACCCGCCCCGCGACGGCGCCGTCGGCGCGGACGACCTGGTGTGCAAGTCCGACCCGGTCGACATCGCGCGCGGCAACGTGTCATGGCGCAGGTGGACCTCGAACTGCCGAGCCCGCTGACCCTCGACCGCCTGCACATCTCGTCCTACCGGGCCGGTAACTGGTTTGGTCCACAATGGACGTCCACTATGGACCAGCGGCTCGAGTTCGACCCCGAGCACGTCTGCTACTTCTCGCCGGACGGCATGATCCTGGTCTACCCGCACCCCGGGCGTGGAAACTCGGTGCTGCCACTGGAAGGCCCGCGCCGCCCGCTGACCTGGACCGAGGACGGCACCTACACCCTGGCCGACCCCGCGCGCGGGACGGAACTGCGCTTCGGACGGCTGCCGGGCCGGGGTGGCGCCGTTCTCCCGTTGCTGGCGGCGGTCGACCGTTTCGGCGAGTGGTTCGAGGTCGACTACGACACCCTCGGCGCGCCCCAACTGCTGCGGCACTCCGCGGGCTACCGCGTCGAGCTGGAGACCGACGCCGGCCGGGTCACGACCATCACGGTGCTCGATCCCACGAACGACAACAGCGTGCTCGTCCGGCGCTTCGGCTACGACGACCGAGGCAGGCTGGCCCAGGTGGTCAACTCCTCCGGCGTCCCGGAGCAGTTCGACTACGACACCGACGGCCGCATGACCGGCTGGCAGGACCGCAACGGCACCTGGTACCGCTACATCTACGACGCCGACGGCCGCTGCGTGCGCACGGTCGGCGACCGGGGCTTCTACGACGGCGAGTTCACTTACGACACCGAGCGGCGGGTCACCACCTTCGCCGATTCCCTCGGCCACACCACGGAGTTCCACCTCAACGAAGCCGCCCAGGTCGTCCGCGAGATCGGCCCGCTCGGCGAAACGACCGTCTCCGGCTGGGATCGCTACGACAGGCTGCTGTCGCGGACGGACCCGCTCGGGCGCACCACCGGCTACGAGTATTCGGACAACGGCCTGCTCACCGCGGTCATCCGGCCGGACGGGAGCCGGGCGGGCGTCGAGCTCGGGCCGGACGGCTCGCTGACGGTCACCGTCGTGAGCGGCGACCGCACCTGGCAGCGCGTCTACCCGGCAGGCACCGCGCCGGACCTCTTCACCGGGCAGGGCGGGATCGAGGCGAAGTTCGACCTGGACCGCCAGTGGACCGCGGGAGCGTCGCCGGTTCCGGCCGAGGACCCGGTGGAGCGCGACCTGTTCGGGCGGCCACGGGTGGTCACCGACACCTCCGGCGGCCGCACCCGGCTCGGCTGGACCGTCGAAGGCCTGCGTGCCAGCCGCACCGGCCCCTCGGGACGACACGAGGAGTGGCGCTACGACGCCGAAGGCAACATCATCGAGGAGAACGGCACACCGGGCCGGCGGACCCGGTACGAGTACGGCCCGTTCAACCTGCCGGTCGCGAGCATCGACCCCACCGGCGCCAGGACGACCTACGAGTACGACACCGAACTGCGCCTGACCCGGGTCACCAACCCGGCCGGGCTGACCTGGAGCTACACCTACGACGCCGCCGGGCGCACGGTTTCGGAGACCGACTTCGACGGGCGGGTGCTGCAGTTCGGTTACGACGCGGCGGGCCGGCTCGTGCGCTCGGTCGACGGGCTCGGCGCGATCACGACGTACACCTACGACCCGCTCGGCAACGTGCTCGAACGCCGCACCGCGACCGGGACCACCACCTACGCCTACGATCCGGTCGGCATGCTGGTCCGGGCCATCAGCGCGGACTCCGTCCTGGAGATCGAGCGCGACGGGCTGGGCCGGGTCGTGCGGGAGTCGGTCGACGGGCGCGCGGTCTCGTACTCCTACGACGAACACTCCGTCATACGGCGCACACCGTCCGGAGTGGACAGTGCGTGGACCTTCGACGGCGACGGGAATCCGGCGAGCCTGTCGGTCTCCGGGCAGGTCGTGTCGTTCCGGTACGACCAGGAGGGGCGTGAGGTCGAGCGGAAGATCGGCGAGGGAACGGTTCTGGCGCAAGCGTTCGACGCCGAGCACCAGCTGATCGGCCAGACCGTGACCGCCCTCGCGGGCAACCGTGTCGTCCAGCAGCGGCAGTACCGGTACCAAGTGGACGGTCAGCTCACCGGCGTCGACGACGTGCTCTCCGGGCCGTCGCGCTACCGCGTCGACGCGGCGGGCCGGGTCACCGGGGTCGCGACACACGACGGCGAGGAGAACTACCACTACGACGCGTCCGGCAACATCGCGCACGCCCAGACCCCGCCCGCCGAACCCGACGCCGGTCCTCGCGGCTACGCCGGGAACCTGTTGTCCGCCGCCGGTTCGGTGCGTTACACCCACGACCGGCAGGGCAGGCTGATCGCCCGGCAAGAAGGCAACCGGACGTGGACCTACGGCTGGGACGCGCAGGACAGGCTCATCGGTGTCCGCACGCCCGAAGGGACGGAGTGGCGCTACCGCTACGACCCGCTCGGCCGTCGCATCGCGAAGCAGCAGTGGGTGCCGAACGGGCCGTCGGGCCCGGTGCTCGCCGACGAGGTCCTGTTCGTGTGGAGCGGCCAGCTCTTGGTCGAACAGGTGCGGCGCGGGCGGGACGGACAGCAGCTCGTGACCACCTGGGACCACGTGCCCGGCAGCGTGCGCCCGGTCACCCAGACCGAGCAGCTCGGTGCCGGGGTCCGGTTCTTCTCCTTCCTCACCGACCAGATCGGCACGCCGGTGGACATGGTCGACGCCAACGGGGTGGTGGCGTGGCACGCCTCGTCTTCGTTGTGGGGCAAGGTGAAGCCGGGCCACACGGGTGTGTCGACGCCGCTGCGCTTCCCCGGCCAGTACGCCGACGACGAAACCGGCTTGCACTACAACGTCTTCCGCTACTACGACCCCGGTACGGGCCGCTACCTCAGCCAGGACCCGCTGGGCCTGGTCCCGGCGCCGAACCCGGTCACCTACGTGCCGAACCCGTTGCGCGACAGCGACCCGCTGGGCCTGGGCTGCGGGCAGAGCAAGCACACCGGCGAAACCCCCACACCGAACCGGCCCGTCGGCGGTGACGACGCGGCGAACGTCCAAAGCTCCAACCCGACCAGCAAGCCACCGGCGACCTCCAAGCCACCGGAGACGTCCAAGCCCGACAACGGGGAAGGGCCGTCGACAAAGCCGGACGAAACCCCGCCGCCGAAGCCGAAGCCGGAGGACGCGTTCAACAACAAGGTCGACGACTACAAGCAGCAGCTCGGCATCGACGGCCCGGTGAAGACCCTGAACGTGCCGGACGATCCCAAGATCAAGCTGAACACACCGGTGAGCGAACTCCCGCCCGGGGTGGCGAACAACCTCGGGCCGGGAGACCAGAACAAGCTGGTCGGCGAATTGATGGGTTACAAAAAGGACGACATCCTCGGCGACCCGGAATTCGGCAACTTCAAGGCGCACGACGCGCTGGACATGCAGGGTGGTGGTGGCTACAACCACGACTCGGGCGTGATCAACATCCAGTCGGGCGCGAACGACAAGACGCTCTTCCACGAGATGGGCCACGTCAAGCAGAACGAGAACGGGTTCAACCACGCGAACACCAACCAGTCCGTGCTCGAATACCACAACGTGCTGCTCAACGAAAACAAGATGGACGGCCCGCTGCGGGACAACTACATGCACGGCGACATTCCCGGCAGCCAAAAGGGCAAGAACAGCTGGGACGATCTGCAGAACAACATCAACAACCTGCCCGACTCCGACCCCAAGAAGGCGGGCACGCAGAACGCCTTGAACCAGATCGACGACGTCCTGCGCCAGGACCCGCGCTACGCGGGCAAGGCGGACGTCATCAAGCAGAACCTGGTCGACGAGTTCTTCCGGAAGTAGCGGGCTCGATCACCGCGTCACGGCCTCCGACGGCCGTGGCGCGGTGATCCGCTTCGGCAGCAGGAACGGCGTGCCGAGGAGCGCGATCCCGGCCAGCGCGATGGCCGTGCGCGGGCTGGTGACCTGCGCCAGGAGACCCCACACCACGGTGACCACGGCGATGCTGACGCTGGTGCCGATCGACCAAGCGGTGAGCACCCGGGCTTGGCGGTCGTCGTCGGTGCCGCGCAGCCGGTAGGCGACAAAAACCGGGTTGAACAGGCTGATGCAGAGGATCAGCCCGAGTTCGGTGGCCATCACGACCACCAGCCCGGCCACCCCCGGCCGGATGAACACGAGCCCGATGGGCCAGCAGGCCCGGAGCACCCCGAAGACCCGCAACACCGTCTGTTCGCCCCAGCCGGCCGCGGCGGGTCGGGCGAGCCGTGACCCGATCAGGCCACCGACACACGGGACGGCGAACGCCAGCCCGTACTGCCAGACCGGGAACCCGAGGTGGGAGAGCATCAGCACCGACAGGAGCGGTTCGGTGGCCATGATGAGCGCGTTCACCAGCATGATGTTGAAGAAGAACGGGCGCAGCGTGTCGTGGGCGAGGATGTAGCGCCAGCCCTCGACGAGGTCGCTCCAACGGCGCGCCTGGGCCTTTCCCACGCTCCGCCGCTCGGGTTCCCTGATCGCGCTGACCCCGAGCGCCGAGAGGAGGTAGCTCACGGCGTCGGCGACAATCGTGACCACCGGCCCCAGCAGCCCGATGGCGGCGCCGCCCAGTGGCGGTCCGATGATGGTAGCCGACCAGGTCGTGGACTCGAACCGGCCGGCGGCCACCACCAGTCCGTCGGCGGGGACCAGGGTCTTGAGGTAGGCGCCGCTGGCGGCGTTGAACGCGATCTTCGCCGCCGCGGTGACCATCGAAACCACCAAAAGCTGTACGAAGCTCAGCGCCCCCAGCCAGTAGGCGAGCGGTATGGACGCCAGCGCCGCGAAGCGGACGACGTCCATGGTGATCATGACCGGGCGCTTGGCGCGGAACTCCATCCACGGCCCCAGCGGGACCGCCAGCAACGCCCCGAGCACGAGCCCGGACGCCGACAGGGCCGCCACCTCCGCCGAACCGGCGTTCAGGACCGTGATGGCCACGACCGAAAACGCCCCGAACCCGAGCCCGGTCCCGTAGGCGCTGACCGCGTAGGCCGCCCACAGCCACCCGAACCCCTTGCCGAGGTTCACCCTCCGCCACACGCCGCGCTCCCCCTCTGCCATGCACCGTCCGTCCGTCACCGTCAGGGAAATAATTGCCGGGACGCGCAGCCGATGTCCTGAATGACGCGTTCGAAACGTTCAACGTCCTCAACGCGCCGTTCAGGACATCCCAGCAGCCAGACACTTTTGCCCTGCCCTTCAGATGGAAGCCGGTCGGGCGCGATGTCACCAACAACGGGCCGCGCGGCGTGTCACAACCGATCGTTGTGGGAGTAGGTTCCGGGGCGTGGATCTCGACGCGGTGGGTACCTTCGTGGCCGTCGCCGGGACAGGCCAGTTCCAAGCCGCCGCCGACGAGCTGGGGATCTCCCAGCAAGCCGCCTCGAAACGCGTAGCCACCCTGGAACGGCAACTCGGCGTGAAGCTCTTCGCGCGGGCCGCGAGGGGCGCACGGCTCACCGTCGACGGGGAGGCACTGCTACCGCACGCCCGCGAACTCCTCCTCGCCGCGGAACGTGTCAGGGCGGCCGTGACCCCGGGGCGCCGGGCGCTGCGGATCGACGTCATCAACCGCAGGATCGCCCCCGCCGGGATCCTCCACGCCTTCTACCAGCGGCACCCCGGCATCGAACTCGACGTCGTCGCCCTGCCCCACGCCGACGCGACGTCGGCCCTCGCCGAGGTCAGTGCCGGTACCCTCGACGCCACCTTCCGGTCCCTGCGGGACACCACCCTCCCGCGTGACCTGCGCGCGGCGCGGGTCATCGACGACCGGCACGAACTCCTCGTCGGCCCGCGGCACCCGCTGGCCGGCGCCGAAACCGTGACCCCGGCCGAACTCGCCGAGCACCCCATCTGGATGCCCGGCATGTCCGACCCCGAGCCGATCGGCTACTACGAGGACCTGGCGAAGGCGTTCGGTCTCACCATCGACACGATCGGGCCGATGTTCGGCATCGAAACGCTCCTCGCCGAACTCGCCGACTCGACCCGGCTCGCCAACCTCGTCGGCGAAGGCTCGCGCTACCTCTGGCCGGAAAGCTACGACCTCCGCCGCATCCCCGTCGTCGGCCCGGCCCCGGTCTACCCGCTCTCCGTGATCTGGCGAGCCGACAACCCCCACCCCGTCCTCGCGGACTTCCTCGAATACCTGAAAACCCGCTACCGGAGGACGTCGGGGGACGAAATCTGGACCCCGGACTGGGCGCGCCGCGGCTTGCGGTCGTGAGTGTTTCGCGGGGTTAGAACCCCGCGAAACACTCACGACCAAGCCGATCCCGTACTAATACGGGGTCTTTCCGCGCGATGTGTCACACCATTGTCCCCACATGATCGGCAGGCACGGCCGGATGTGTATCCGGGAAAAAGATCACCGGGGCAACAATGGCCTCCGGGCGGTGTAACGATCGGATTCTCGGCACCGACACTGGAATTTGCGGCGGACGGTCCCGATCGGTGATCAATTCCGCGGCCGCGCCGAAGATCACGCCGGAAACAGGGCGGCTTAGGGGAAAGGGCTCCGACAAATGTGGACGCCGAGGGACCTGATCGGCTGGATCCGGCGCTTGTTCGCGCCGGCCGCCGAGACGGTGACAGCGCTCGAAGAGTACGACTGGAACCGGACGGGTGAGGTGTTCGCCAGAGCGGTGCCCGAGACCGTGCGAATCGTCGAAACCTACTCGTACGACCAGGAAATCTCGCGGAATCGTAATCTGCAGCCGGATCAGGGCCGCCCGCCCGCCGGTCGTGTCGAAATAAGCCTGCCGTACGACGGTGATCACTTCTTCACCCGGCAGGCGGCAGCCGATGTGGAGGGTCAGCTCCCCCCGGGCAACACCGACCCGGCCGAAGCGGTGGTCGGGCATCTGGTCTTCGCCGACCAGGGCAGGACCCAGTTCGACCGGGCCGTCAAGGTGAACAGCCGCTTCACCGCGCTGCCGATCCGGGTGCCCGTCTCCGGGGGCGTGCTGCCGATGGGCTACGAGCACCTCATCGCGGACCGCACGTCCTGCGTGATCACCAACCAGTACCGGCCCGATCCCGAGCGGCCCGAGATCCTGCCGGTGACCGTCAAGATCGAGCTGCTCGACCCGGACAGCGCGGATTTCGGGCAGCCCACCGGCTCGATGAACCCGGCCCGGGCGCAGGCTCTCGCGAACAAGGTCAAGGGACTGGGAACTTTCAAGCCCTGCTTGGAACTCAGGGTTACGGTCCAGGTGCACGTGGCGGGCGGCGGCCCCGACCTGCACCCCGAGGTGTCCCTCGTCTCGATCGGCTGGCCGAGCGTGACGTCACTGAGTTCCTTCGACCTCACCGTTTCAGGGGAACAAAATCCCCTGATCCGGTACAACCCGGTCACCCGCAGCGTCGAATGGCAAGACGTCCGAATGACCCTTCGCAGGAAGAAGTCCGAGGAGAAGCAGGCCCGCGAAGGGCAGGACAAAGAAGACGAAACCGAGAACGACGAAGCACAAGCCGATGTCGAGGCGGACGAAGACGTCGAGGACGACGAGCAGGACCGGGAAGTCCAGGACGGCAACGAACCTGACGCCGCGGGGTCCGACAGCACCGGGTCCGACAGCACTGGGTCCGACGGCACCGAATCCGACAGCACCGAGCGCGAAGCCGCGATCAGGACCTACGAAAGCCCGGCCATGAGCCTGGTGTTGCAGCATCCGGGTGAGCTGTACCAGGAGTCCGAGGTCAAGGCCAGGGTCGACGTGCGGATCCCGCGGCTGCTGTCCGGGATGGACGCGCGCCTGTACGGCGCGACCGGCGCGCTGGTGGCGGACTGCGAACCCGAACTGGTCAGCGAAGTGTCCACCTCGATCAAGGTGATCCTCGACGACGCCTTCGCCGAACGCACCGTCTCGACCTCTCAGAGCCTGCATTTCTCGGAGGTCATACCGGACCCGGCGCGCGTCGAGGACATCAAGAACGCCCTCGCCGGCCACGGTTTCGAGCGGCTGTACGACGAGCAGCTCCAGGCCGAACCGTATCGGCATCTGCTGATCCACCAGCGCCGGACCGGCCCGGACATGATGCAGCTGTGGCACCTCGTCGAAGGCAGGCGGTTCAAGACCGAACGCAAGAAGGCGGTGGCGGGCGAAACGTTCACCACGCCCGTCGAAAGCGGTGATCTGGACATCTTCGCCGTCGGCAGGCTGCGGACGAGCAGTCACGAGGTGACCCGGGCGATGAACGCGCTGCAGCAGGTCCTCCGCTCGCCCATGGCGCACGTCCGGGTGCGACGTTGACCGGGATCGGCGCGAAAGGGAGCACCACCATGACACGGACGCTGGAAGTACGCGCGCCCAGCGCGCACTGTTATCGCTGCGGGTCGATGAACGTCGTCGCCGTGTGCCATCACTGCGACCGGCCGATGTGCGCCGCCGACAGCGTCGCCATCGCGGTCGGGCCGCGCAACACCGAGTTCGCCGAGCTCAGCCTGGACAACGTGAAGGCCCGGCACTGCCTCGACCACGACCACGAGGCGGACGGCGGGCTCCGCTGGCTGATCGCGACCGGCTGCGTCGTCGCGCTCGTGGGCGCCCTCTGGCTCGCGAGTTCCTTCTGGGTCGGCGTTCCGCTGGCCGTCGCCGGGGTGGCGGCGGCGGTGTTCGGCTACTGGCTCAGGCGCCGCCGCCACAGCCTGGCGGTGCACGACCGGCCCGCGTTCCCGCTGGTGCCCGCGATCGAGTCGGCGAGTATCACGGAGACCGTCCACGCCGAAATCCGTCTCGGGGACGACGGTGACTACCGGGCGGTCGCGCAGCCCGCCACGGGCAAGCTCAAAGTGGACATGATGCTCCGCAAAGCGGATCTGGACCGGCTGGACCGCTACCGGGAGAAGTACCGGCTGGCCGAGGACGAGCCGCTGCCCTACTCGGCGGGCTATCTGGTGCTGCGCGGGGCCGTCGGGCTCGAGTTCGACAACAGCCGGGTCCCGGTGCCGGTGATAGCGCTGCGGGGCATGGTGGCCGATCACCCGTACCTGGCCGCCGGTGGTACCCGCAACCGCAGATACCAGGTCGATCTCAGTCATCACCTCCGTGATGCGCGGGTGTGGGAGATCCCGCTCTGGCTGACCCCCTCGCTGGTCGCCGAATCCGATCAGCGGACGCTGGAACTGGACGTGCAGTGGGACGCCTTCGGCAGCGAAGACGAGCCGCTGGAGATCGACCAGGTCACCGCGCTCCGGCTGCTCGTCCCGGTCGGCTGGGGCGGTATCCGGCAGATCGACCTCGGCGAGAACGCGCAGACGAGTCAACGTTCGTTCCGCAAGGAGCCCGACCCCGAAGACCCGGACGAGGTCGTGCACCTGATCAAGCTGACCGGTATCCGGCTGCCCAAGAGAGCCGCGGAAACCCGCAGGCTGCGGTTGTTCGTCCACTTCGAAAACCAGATCGAGACGGTGGACACGATCCGTGGCGACATCGACATGTCGTTCCAC
>Ga0247768_1001003_pt1 | contig 10134 bp, 11 predicted proteins | sample UWRJL016104C6_FD_179944 | JGI IMG/M metagenome (GOLD analysis project Ga0247768, IMG submission 179944) | Plant litter microbial communities from Arlington Agricultural Research Station in Wisconsin, United States - UWRJ-L016-104C-6 | ecosystem: Environmental > Terrestrial > Plant litter >... | reverse complement strand
GGTTTGGAGTAGTGATCAATTCGGGAGTGGGTTTTGTGCTGATGATATTTAACGAAAACACATCGGGACATACATACCTCTCCTACTTGAGAAGCGTACATTCATAGTCACAAAACCCGACTCTGAATTAGGACATGGTATTGAGTAGGGTTTCTTTCAATTTACTGTAGACTGCTATGTTATGTACTCCGTGGGCAACCCATGGGACAAACTATGACGGTCATTCAAAGTGATTTCAGACTGGTTTAGCTCAGTGTTTTTCGCTTGTTTTCGCGCTGCGATCATGGGAACGGGGGTGATTTCAGGAGAAGTAAAGGTCTGTCTCGATTGAGAGATAGGGCGTGTTATTGCCGGGCGCGAGGGTATGTTGAAAGATATTACCCTAATGAAGTGGTCCAGTGTCTGAAATGACGTAGCTATGTAAGCTGGTGCTAGATGATATACACTTGGGTTTATTGTACACTGATTTCCCTAGGAAGCGGTGCCCTTCGGTTGCTACTTGGATCTCTTACTCGCGGTCGTCATCGTAACAACCATAGTAGAAGCCTGGGAGAATCGCAACAGTCGCAGAGAACCCCCGGCAATTGGCTATGAGGAGCATGGCAGTCGTTGAGGAATTGGCTAGATGGTCCTGAAACAAGGCTGTCCAAGATATCGAGCCTAGACCACTTGTTAGAAATCATGTAACTAGACTTTAATGAGGTATGCGATTAGTCTGGCCCCTTAGAAAGCTAGTACGTCGGGGAGTCTCGACTCGGAGTCACGGAAAATGTAGGGCGTATGATGTGAAGAATCTATGGTACCGATCTCACTGCCCCCGGTTCGCAGATTTGGCTTGCTACGCCTGGGGTGGGGGCCGGTGATGCGCAACTGAGACTGGGTTAATTTCGGTGGGCGAATATATTCTACTCGAAAGGCTTGTAGGTCGCTACGGCCCCACATTTCATCAGCCTTGGTGGGCGAGTATGTTCTTCTCGGAACGCGTTATATACAGCTACGACCTCACATCCCACTTAATACTTTTCGAGTTAGAATCATTTCCGCCTACATCTTTTCGTTGGGTCGTTGAGAGTGCTGCATGAAATGGAGTTTTGATACTTCTTTGAAGTCGGATTCTCCGGGGGTACAACATCTGGAGATGGGGCCGAATCGCAACATTCGAGATTAGGTATTCCATAACTCGAGTTGCAGGAGTTCGAATTTAGGATGCATATTAGGCGACTGTTTTGACTTTTGGTCAGCAGGGATTTTGGTCGGTGTGGTTGTTAAGAGATGGGTCATTCCAAGTTTGATGACGGGCGGCCTTTATGGGTCACGTGATCGCGCTATTCACTTCGGTGCTTTCTGGAACGGTTTGGTATCAGGTATGATGCAAGGGGGTTTTCCGATATCACGCTCGGTAAATAGCCAACTAGGATATCTCATTTGAACGGTGGTAGTCCTCTGACTTTTTCAAATACATGAGGAATCCGCTGTTAGGGAGCGAATGAGCAAACTCTCACGGCGTAACCTGGTACGGCCTGGAACCTGCTGTACAGTAAGATTGTGGGATTGGAAAGGCGACCCAAGGCTACTATTAGGTGGATAATGGCCACTGGAAATAACCTCAAATCTCCGCAGTATTAATTCCAGAGACCGTGTAGCCCTGGACCACGGTACAAGAAAAACCAGACAACAGGGCCAGCAAAGAATATAACATCACTACTACTGCAATTAACGACTCAAGTACATAATAATCAAGATTTCTGTGATTAGAATTGATAATATTACATTGAAGATACTACAAAATTTTGAACCAACAACTAATAAAGTACATAAAAGATTGATACACCAGCTCCTCGGATCGAAGAAGGAAAATGTTGGTAACTTAAAGTCAAAACCGCAGCGCTAAAATTCCATCGTTCGCGTTTTTCGGACTACGAAAAGAAAATCTTACTTTGGAGGCCAGATCCCTTTAAAACCCAACTTCGATTATGCATGCCCGTGTACATTGGCCCTGGCTAGTGCACCAGCGCACAACGTCGGCAGCATCAGTATCGCTACTGTCCACATCACGCCACAAGACCGAACCGAATCACTGAGCCTGTTGCTACCGCCGGTGAATGTAACGCCAGTGTGGTTCGAATTCCCAGAAGAAGAGGTTGTTGCTGTATGATTTGCTGTCAAGGTTCCTCTGACCGATGTGGTATTCCCAGCAGCAGCAGCCAGCTGTACTAATTGAACATCATCCAAACGCGTTATGGGAAACGCTAGCGCGCTACTTCCTCCCGGAAGCGGGATTTTTGATGGGCTCGTGAGATCAAAGAATACACCAGAAGCCGCCAATTCGACTGGTGGAGTTTCGGTGCCTTGTGTGACTAAGATGCTTTCCCTGTTTCCGAGTGGGATTATGCCACCGATAACGGGGATGTCGTTTGAGGGTTCCATATTCTGTAGGGGAGTCATGTCGATTTGCTTGTCATCGACAATGATGATGGAGGCTGAGGGGGTAAGGGTAATTGTGTGGTTGTGGTAGATTTCAGGTTTCCCGGGCGACAGCGTTTGGCCGGATGGAAGAGTGACTTTCAGTGGCTTTGGAGGTGTCGTAGAGGAAGATGGTTTAGGAGCAGAAAGCAAAAAGCCGGACAGAGTGGTCACAGAGCCGGCTGGAAGAACTATCGGTGTTGAAATGGTTAAAGGTGGAATGGTGGTCAAAGGTTCCTGCCCGGCGCCCTGGTTTTCTTTTGGGAGTCTCGGAGGGAGAGTTATGGCCGGAATGGTGAAAGAGGACCCCGTAGGCGATGTGCGAGGTTGAGAAGTCGGGCTGCTTGAAATAGTTGTTGAAGTTATTGGCGGTATGAGGTTGAGGTGATTAAAGGCTTGGCTTGCAATGGACGATTTCACTGATGTCGCAATCGGAGACACTTTCGATCCAGAACGGGGTGACGCGCTGGGACTTGAGGTATCTGTCCTAACCGGAGAATTCTTCGATACAGAATGGGTCGAGACGCTGGGACTAAAGATACTTGTTGTCGAAAACCCCGGTGAAGGTGGGAGGTAATCTCTGCCGGAAGCAGGTAATGAAGTCACCCAGATTGTCCTTGTTCCTGGAACGGTGACTTGAGATGTGACCGTCGTACGCATCTCATGCTTCGCGCCATATCCATATTGGGCACTTCTACACCGGCCGCGTCTAAAGTAGCCGTTGTGAATTACCGAAGTGACAGGGTTGCGGAGAGTTGAACCGCCATTTGTCGGGTGGAGTGTCGGCTTAGGTTGCAAGGGAGGATAGGAGGCTAGGTTCTTTGAGCCATGACTATTTTCATCCTTTCTATAGCTTGGGTGGTTAACAGTTACTTGCGAAAATTACCATCGATGATATTGGAAAAGGATGAAGACTCACGATAGAGGTATGTTTGCTCTAGGGTACATGGAAGGCATTTCATTTTCCGGAAGAACAAAGGACTCGGAGGCGTAGGAAAACGTAGCCAATGACGTGACGGTAAACTCCGCCATTGTTGTAGAGAATATTATCGTTGATACTGACGTTTCTAGAAAAGACGTGAAGGTTTGTATAAGGCAGTCATTGTCTTCGTCGATATCATTATTTCCATCATATCTTGTTGGAGACGTTGATGAAGCCGAATTCAATCTTGGCTTTGAGGAGGTTCCTTCCTCCCAAGACTGAGGTTGATCGTTCCGAGGAAATCGAATAGAGTGAAAGTTTGCGTTTAAGACATGGGTACACAAACAAGCGACAGGCGCAAAAGCGAAGTACAGAAAGAGTTTCATGGTGGACTGCAAAAGGGCACCTGATCCATCATCGCCCTGGAGAAAGGGATGATTTATATGAATGTGGAGGAGTTCTATGAGTGATAAGAGTTTAGGTAACCTAGGGTCAAATGAGGTTCAATGAGCCGAGTGCTTAAATTATACTTTCATGCGCACTGAATGTTCTCGTGCGTGGCATGAAGGGGGGGTGGTTGCATGATGGTGCTACTTCGCCTTTTTGTAGTCTGCTTCAGTCCGGACAACCCCAGCCTAATTTCGAATCGGGGCTATGATTGTAGGGCGAAATTACCGTTTGCCTTTATTCATTCTCGTGCCACATACTTTGGGGGCTGGAAAGATGCAGCTTAAGCACCAGCATCCCATTAAAACAGCTGAAGGCGATGCCTTAAATTATCGACAGTGGCCGTCCCATCGCAGATTTCTCTTGCTCTCACTTTCGCCTCACATGGCCCCTCCACCGTTAACCAACAACGTCTCCACTATCCCGCCCATTTTAGTTCCTGCATCACAAAGCTGGGACGGAAATGACGGAAAATGGAGTTCTTTTGTTCTTCGGGTGGGAACACCTGCGCAGTACTTCCGTGTTTTTCCTTCTCCTGCTACAAGGGAAATCATTATCCCATCCGCAAATGGGTGTACAGCAGATGAATCTGCTGACTGCGGCGCCCTGAGAGGTGTCTTCCCATTTCGCGCAAAAGCCAGCAGTGGTTTCTTTGCCAACGCGTCGACTAGTTGGAAGGAGTTGGGAGACTACGGAATGGATGTTCGACCAGAGCTCAACTTTACGGCTGACGGGTCATACGGGACTGAAAATATCGGACTGGGGATGCAGTCCAATGGCGGAGTAACTTTAACCAACCAAGTTGTCGCAGGGGTTGCAGAGAAAAAGATATATGTCGGACTGTTGGGTTTAAGTTCTAAGCCAGTGTATATTGACAGCCAGGAAACCCCTTACAAGACATTTCTTCAAAGTCTGAGAGATCAGAGGCAGATACCCGGCTTAGGATACGGATATACGGCTGGAACTAGCTACAGTAAGTGAGCCAGAGTGCTTGGCAGTTTAGCAAGGTATGGTGAACTTATACTTCCCATTTAGATACCCCAAACGTTCTAGGTAGCCTTGTCTTGGGCGGATATGATGAATCTCGGATTAAGCGAAACGACTTCACTTTTCCCTTCGATCCGGATGATAGTCAACCTGTATCCCTCGAGATTCAATCGATATCTGGAAGGGAAACATTAATCGGAGCGGCCAGCCTGCTCGAAAAGCCTACATACGCTCAGATCGACTTTGCTGTACCTCACCTATGGCTTCCACTTTCAGCATGTGACAACTTCGCTTCCGCGTTCGGACTTATTTACGACGATCAGACGGATCTTTATCGCGTGAATGATAGCACTCACAATAAATTACTAGAACGGAATCCAAAAGTAACGATAGGGCTGGGACCAACGTCAGAGCCTCTGAAGAGAGTAAATATCAACTTACCTTATCGTGCGTTCGATTTGGAGGCCTCATATCCAATTTACCCTAACGCCACAAAATACTTTCCCATTCGAAGGGCGTACAACGAGTCTCAATACACGCTGGGTAGGGTCTTGCTACAGGAAGCATATCTGATAGTCGACTATGAGCGCGGAGATTTCTCCATCCATCAGGCTGCCTTCCCAGAAACAAACCAACAACCACAGATTTTACCAATTTTACCTCACGAGTCCGCCCCTGGAGGCATTCATAATGGTCGGGATTTGAATGCGTTGAGCAAAGGCGCAATCGTGGGAATCTCGCTCAGCCTTGCTTTGGTTGTTGTTTGTCTCGCATGGATTTTCCACATCCGGAAATCAGCGGGAAAGGTTTCAGTAATCGGGGAGCCCGAGGTAGAAATAGTCCCAAGAGAGGATGGCGGCATACATGAGTTGAATTGTCCTCCAAAGAATGTAGGGGAGATTGGTGGAACACCTCAGTCGGAATTACACGGCAGCACGGGGTTGTATCTCTTATCCGATGATGCGCAGAGTGGGGTGCAAGAGATGCCTTCGGGTTCGTGAATACTGATCCCAATCTCAGATTTCTTTGATATGCGAGGGGTTAGAAGCGGAGAAAAACGATTTTCCTTGGTTATGAAAGGCCATTGATGACCCTTTCATATGTTCAGCAGCACTTTTCTGTTGAGAATGAGGCAGCCTTGGTGTTGGGTACTAGTTTCCGTTGACGAAGCTTGCGGCATTACGCGACTGTATCGTCCGTGATAGTCCCGAAACTTGATATTTAATATAGTTTTCAAATGCTAACCCTTGAAACACCCTTTCAAATCTTGGGCCGTACTCAAACCTCATTTGCTTTCGGTCAAATCCAACATGCGTGTTGGCAGTTCATCCAGGCCTGGAGTCCGAAAAGTCGGAAAATGTTCAGATTATGATAGAAGATGTCTAGCAGGCAACCATAGACCGGAACACCATTGAGAAGCTCACCACCTATCCTACGCCGCGCCACGTGATCGTATTCACAAAGCTGCAGAGCTGAACGGCGATCGCCGATACGTACGTGTTCAAAAGGTAGCCTCGTCGCAAGGCTCTTCGCAACCTTCAGTTATCATGATCCTTTGACTTCACAATATTCACTCCGAGACAGCGTGGTGAAATTACAGCGAGCGTCTTTCTCGGGAGCCACTTCAAATCTTATCTTCGTTTAAGGCCCCTCGTCATCATACTTACATCGACCCCACATTTCGATCCAGCCTCATCATGGCGCAGCCGGTTTCCACTCCACAACAAACCACGAACACCGCTTCGACCTCCTCAGGGCATAATTACAAGTGCTACGCGGACTATGTCGAGGATCTGATGAGAAACGGCTCACCGTATGACGACTACAAACCTCTTCTGGCGCAGCTTCGAGATCAGACTTATCGGATACATCAGCCACCGTCTTTCGTTGAACTCATTCGCTTTTTCCGTAGCCGGCCACCATCGATGGTTACATACGCCATTGAAGGAGAAAGAATTAAACAGGAACAACTACCTGTGGCTAGAGTCTCACTTTCGGTCCTCAAAGACGTTCTAGCAACCCTTGAGGATGACCTTGAGTACCAGGTGGTCCTTATCGGAGGAGGTCTTCCCCCTGCAGAGGTAGTTGACGTTGTCGGTTTCGGATTGGACCTGGACCCCACTGTGTGGGCGCTCTTAGAAACCCAAAGTAATCGGTTTGGGCAACATGGCAAAGATGTACATTTCCATCCACCAGAGGCCTTCTGGACGGTTAGAAATGACCTCTTGAAGGTTGGTCGGAACGCACTGATGGTTTTAGAGGCAGTACCACAACGTCGACCAAGAACAGGTATGTAAACGGGACTGGTCAACCGGAATCCTTGCACTGACATCCTGTAAAGCCGTTATTCATTTCTACGGCCTGTTCGGTCGACTTCTGGGGAGTCCTGCTCCATCAACATATGCTGCGATGTTTAGGGCGCCCAGCCCTCTCTCCACCGCTACCCAGCCACCGGGAGAGACAATTATCTACCAGCTGAGCCCAGGATTATCTGCAATCCATCGATGGCTGTTCAGCGCCACCAGTAATATCAACAGATATGGTTCGAACAACTTCTTGTTCGCTTGCGTAGAAGCGCTCGTGTATTGGCATATCTCCCATGCACCGAGCACCCCAGAGTTTGGGGACCTTGACGATAAGATCACACCAAAGTTCTATGCTACATGGAAATTGTCTTATTATTTTAGCAGTCCAGATGATCTGCCCCAATATATCTGGAATCGGCTGCGAAATGAAGCGGATGAGCGCCAAGCGATATTGGACACTCTCCCTCTTTTTGTTCATGAGAATTTCAATAGTGATGACGCGTCATTCAAACGGGCTTATAAAACCCTGGAGATGAAGGTTGAAAGATGCACGAAAGAGGTGACCCTGGCGGAGGGAAAATTGAGAGATCAAATCAGCATCGTTAGCACTATCAAGAGTACCGAGATGGCAGAAATTAGTATCGAAGAGAGCAAGCGAGTTATGCTATGTAAGCAGTTCTCAACGTTTCCATGGTTTCCCTGAGAATTGAAGAGCTAAGAACTGTCAAAGTATCATTGTTTGCGTTTATTTTCATACCTATATCGCTCGCTTCTTCCATATTTGGCATGGTAAGCCGTAATACCGTTTCGAAAGCGCTTTATTTTACTTACTTCAATAGAACGTGCAGCAAATTAACGCCACTGGACACAGTATTCGGGCTTTCGTATTCACTGCCCTGGCGGTCCTGGGTGCATCTGTATTTTTCTGGATAGGCATGTCAGGATTAAGGACATACCGCGCATTTCGAAGGAAGGAATTGGAATCGCAAACATCCAGACGAGACCTCACACTAAAGTATGATTCGAATTGGAATTGGTTTGATCACATTTTATTTATGAACGAGAAATTGGGGCGAAATATTCAGCACTGGAGAGCCGCGAGACGTCGCCGGAAAGATCTGGCCACCAGAGCGTATATGGGGCAAGATTCTAGCGACGGAGAGCCTTGAGACGTAGCCGGAAAGATCGAGTCAACCGAGCGTGAAAAAATGGGAAAGATCTAGCCAAAGGAGCGTAAAAAGAAAGAAAGATCCAGTTTAGAAAGAGTTGAAAGGAATATCTAAGAATACAGCAACTTGATTCAGACGAACCGATTATGCTCTATCTGGCCAATAAACTTGGCTGCATGTGCGGGAAACCATAGTCGTGCCCGTGAATGTCCTGGTAGTCTGGGAAGGCTATGAGCACTCACAACATCAGTTCGCCCTCAGAACCACGAGGCAATCTTCGCCTGAACATAGATAGTATTACGAGAAGTCTAAAACTTCACTTTCAGGAAAAGAGGTTTCAGTCCACCCATAATTTATCCAAGCCGACCGTAGCCACTGACTCAACCTTGAACACTTCATACATAGGAGCAACGAGAGGATAGCCTTTCCGCACTCCCTTCTATGGGGGCTCCCAAAACGAAGATAGATAGCACTAATAAAAGGCGGAAAACAATTTTTCCAAGAAATAAGGCTCCAGGACATCCATAATCTTAGATATTCAAGCCGACCATGACTCCAGTTCCAAGTCTGAACACTCCGTAGACATAGGAGCGACGACAGAACTGCCTTTGCGCCACTTTCTTTCTCGTACCCTTCTCTCCAGCAACGCAGCTAAAGCAGCATCCCTCAACTTCCACCACCACACCATCTCCCAACTTCCACCACCGCACTCACACGGCGAACTTCACCTTTTCACAAGCAGAAGAACAAAAAGGACACCGCCAGTTAACAGGTAAATAGGTCTGTATTTCCAATTACCCCACAATTACAGAAGCGAACGTCATTAATCTTGATTTCCTATTCCTTCCGTCCTTCCGTCCTTCCATCCTTCCATCCTTCCATCCTCCCACCCTCCCACCACCATTCCCACCACCATCCCCATCACACCTATAATTCAATGGAAAATTTCCCCCACTCTCTCCAAAAACCCCAAGCAAAAACCCATAAAATGCGGCTGGGAGAGAAAATGCTACCTTACTTATGGGGCGAGAGAGAAAAGAAGAGCCACAGAAAACAAAGACGCCAAGAATGCGGTGGAGGGTGTGTGTGTGTGTGTGTGTGTGTGTGGGTAGAACCAGCCAGTCCAGTTCAGTCCAGATATGTGTTTTAGCTGGCAACAGTTTAGAAGAATCCTGAGAACCAACAAGAAAGAGGAATGCGGAAGAGGGGAGGGAGCTAAGCATGTATAGCTTCGTGTATCGAGTGCCGTGGTGCCTGAGCCAGCGGCTCAGGACTCGCTTCCACGCCTTCCATCGGCCCTGGACTTCCTGTCCTCCCGGCATCCTCACCGTTCGTCGGCGTGCCTAGTCGGTCCCGGGGATAGGGCTCTAGATCCTTGGTGCTGGTCGAGAACGTCGAGATGACGGGTGTATATCGTTCGTTTCCACTACTCGTGCTAATTCGATGATCGGCTTGTGTAGGCGTGCGGGCCTCGGCGCCCGCAGACACAGGTGATAGAAGGCCATCAAGGCCATTGTTTGTATCGGATTCTCCTGCTGCTGCTGCTCCTCCTCCTCCATTCATCAGTCCGTTCCAGCCTCCTTCGATGTCGCGGAGGAGACGGACATAGGATTCAGGTACTAGCCCGCTTTCTCCCGTTCGCGTGTCCTGCGCTACGAGCCAGCCTTGGCCATGCCGGTACGATACTAGTATCACTTGTCCCTCCGTCAGCGGCAACTCATTGTCGTTTTCGCTCGTGAAGTCGAATAAAGCGACAGCGCGCCCATGCATTTCCTCCTCCGGCGATGCAATGGTGAATTGGTAATCTCTCGAAAACCGATGTTCATCGTCCAGGTAACCT
>Ga0247768_1001002_pt1 | contig 10135 bp, 9 predicted proteins | sample UWRJL016104C6_FD_179944 | JGI IMG/M metagenome (GOLD analysis project Ga0247768, IMG submission 179944) | Plant litter microbial communities from Arlington Agricultural Research Station in Wisconsin, United States - UWRJ-L016-104C-6 | ecosystem: Environmental > Terrestrial > Plant litter >... | reverse complement strand
CCTGCAACGACAGTCTCGAACTCACCGACCAATGCGTCGATCTCTTTCTCGCGGCCGTACAACTTTTCGGGCACTCGCAGCTCGTGCGACAGGTCCCGGGAGCCCAGCGGGAAAGAAGCGACCCGTTCATGAGCGTCCAGCTCTTCCAGGCACCGTGCCAAGTCGGCTCGGACGCCCTCCGCGGTCTGATAGCGTTGTTCCGGAGTCTTCTCGAGCAGCTTCAGCACGATGCGGCCGACAGTCTCGGGAACCTCATCCGCACCGCTAAACGGCGCGGGCTGACGCGCGAGATGGCAATGAATCCATTCGAGCGGCTCGGATGCGCGGAACGGCAGCACATCGGTCAGAAGCTCGTAAAGGGTGACACCCAATGAATAAAGATCACTGCGGGTGTCGACAGACCGGTTCATCCGCGTCGTCTGCTCGGGCGCCATGTAGGCGAGAGTTCCGGTCAAGGCCTGAGGCTGCATCAACGGCTCACGTTCACGCGGCATCCGTGATGCGAACCCGAAACCCGTCAGGTGGGCGACGCCCTGTAGATCGACCATCACGTTCGCCGGATTGATGTCCCTGTGGATGAAACCACGCGCGTGCATCCGGCTGAGGGCGGTCGTCAATGAGAATCCTGTCTGTAGCGCCCAACGCAGCCGAGAAGGCCGGGCGTTCGCCCGGTCCAGGAACTCACCACCCGGATCCGCGAAAATCAGTACGGAGCGACCGTTGTGACGATCGAGGGCCAGCGGACGCACGCCCCAATCGGCTTCAATATGAGAGGCGAGCGCGAGCTCCCGCTCCATTCGGTGCAGTGTTGCGGACGACGGTACTTCGGCTACGGGTGCGAGCACCAGGATGGACGGTGCCTCTGCGTGCTTCAGGCCACGATACCAGGCGAGATCACGGCTTTCGCGAAGCTTCTGTAGTTGGTAGCCAGCCAGCGCGGTCATCTGCACGTCGCCCCGGAAGTCACGGAAAGCTTGGCGAAAGCCAATTGTCAGCGACTGAGCGCAGACGTTCAAGAGGCCGATAACACCGCGAGCGCCGGATGAAAGGGGAAGGTAGCGGGGGAGACTCGGTTCAGATGGTGCGCACCTCCTGGGGCGCATAACGGGCACGCCGCCACGCTCCAGGCGTCGCCCCGACCACTCGCCTGAACCAACGTGTGAGGTGAGACTGATCGTTGAGCCCGCAACACACAGCGATTTCGCTCAACGGTTCGGATGTCCCGAGCATCATTGCCTGCGCGACCTGCACCCGTCGCTGCATGAGATAGAGATGCACCGTGACGCCGAAAGTAACTTTGAAACAGCGGCTGAATTGACTGACGCTCAGGCACGCCTGTCGCGCAAGGGCATCAAGGGTTATTCGCTCATTGAGGTGCGTTCCACATATGCGAGCACCCGCCGTGCTCGCCAGTGCAGCAGTTTACGGCCGGATCGAGCCGATCCTGCAACCCTGGTGAGCACGGCGCACCTCACTCTCAGAATTTCATTACTGCCCGGCCGACGATCTCGCCCGCTCTGAGCAACACGATGTACTCATTGATCTGCTCGAACGTGAACGTCCTGATGGTGTGCCGGATCTTGTCCTGCGCAGCCAGCGCCATGACCTCGGTCAGATCGGTGTTGTTGCCCCAGTACGAGCCGTGAAAAGTCTGCTCGCGTGATACCCGCGGAAAGAGCGGAATATCCACGCGATCCCCCACCAACCCCACATCGACATAGTGTCCGCTGATCCCGAGCAGCGTGAATGCCAGTTGCATCATTTCCGGCGCGCCCGCGCAATCGATGATGGCATCGAGATCACCCTGGCCGGTGGCGTTGCTCAGCTCCTTACTGACATCGCTCGCCGACTTGCCCTTGATGTTGATGGCATGATCGACGCCGTATTCCTTCGCGATGGCGAGCTTGTCGGAATTGCGGGCGAAAGCGACGACTCTCGCCCCTCCACCGAGGAGCTTCGCGTACTGGACTGCGTACCCACCGAGTCCGCCCACACCAAATATTCCGATGACGCGGTTAGCGCCGAGCGCCCCCGCGTCGCGCAGCTTTTTCATACCGCGATATGGGGTCATGCCGGCGTCGGTGAGCGGCGCGATCTGCTCGAACTTCAGGCGAGGGTCTGCCTTGACCAAGTAGCGAGCCGGAACCGGCACGAACTCCGCGAACCCTCCGTAGGGGCCGAACCCCGGCCAGCGCACGTTGGGGCAGATATGTGTATTGCCGATCAGGCAGTGACGGCAAACGCCATCGCCCCATCCTGGCGCGACCACCACATGGTCTCCTTCCTGCAATCCGGCCACCTTGGGCACGTCGCCACCGATCTTGTACACGACGCCGGTGATCTCGTGACCCACCGTGATAGGTGGCGGGATGTCCGCATATTTGCGGAAGTATCCATCCACGAGCTGCGCGTCGGAGCGGCACATTCCGCACGCCTTGACCTGGACTAGGATTTCATCGGGTTTGATCTCGGGAACCGGCACGTCCTCGAGCACGAGAGGCTTGCCGTATTCATGTATGCGCGCTGCTTTCATGTACATCTCCTACTGGTTGGCGACGACAACCATCTTCTGGTTGACCCATTCTTTGATGCCGAACTTCGAAAGCTCTCGGCCGTAGCCGGAGCGCTTCACACCACCGAACGGCAGCTCTGGCGCGGTCGAGGAGCGGGTGTTGATCCAGACGGAGCCCGTTTCGATGCGGGACGCGAGTGCTTTGGCGCGTTCAACGTTAGCGGTGAAAATTGCACCCGAGAGCCCGAAGTGCGAGTCGTTGGCCAGCGCTATCAATTCCTCGTCGTCTCGAATGACGTAGACCTGAGCGACGGGACCGAAGAATTCCTCGAAGTACGCCGGATTGTCTCGAGTGATGTTGGTGAGGACTGTGGGCTGCAGAAACGCGCCCGGGCCTTTGATCGCGCTCCCGCCGAAATGCAGCGTTGCGCCCGCCTTTACGGCTCGGGCGACTTGCGCGGCCAATTCGTCTCGCGCCTGCACCGAGCAGAGCGGCCCAAGACCGACGCTCTCGTCCATCGGATCGCCGATCTTCGTGTTGGCAAGCAGGGCCGTGAACTTATCGAGGAACCGCGCCGCGATGCTGGCGTGCACGATAAAACGCTTCGCGCCATTGCAGACCTGCCCTGCGCCATTCAGACGTGCTTCCGCACCGGCCGCGGCGGCCTTGTCAATATCGGCATCGTCGAGCACCGCGAATACATCGGCACCTCCGAGCTCCATCACCGATTTCTTCAGGTACTTCGCGGCCTGCGCGGCGACTATGCTGCCCGCCTTTTCGGATCCCGTGAGCGCGACACCTTGTACGCGATCGTCCGCGATCAGATCCGCAATCTGTTCGCCGGAGGCGAACAGATTGGTCCATGCGCCTCGCGGCGCACCCGCATCTGACACGGCCTTCTCGAACGCCGTTGCGCACCCGGGCACGATGCTCGCGTGCTTAGTCAGTACCGGGTTGCCAATAGCGATGTTGGGACCGGCCACGCGAGCAAGTTGATAGAAGGGATAGTTCCAGGGCTCGACCGCGACGACGAGACCGATCGGGTGATACTCGACCCAGACATCGCCCAGGGGCGAACGGATCTGCTCGGGCGCGAGGAACGCGTCCCCGTTCGTTGCGTAGAAGCGCAGGATTTGCGCGCTCAAACGCACCTCGGCTCGCGCCTCCGAAATGCGCTTGCCCATCTCTTCTGTTATGGTCCGCGCGAGATCCTCAGAACGCTCTTCGAGCAGATCCGCGGCACGAGACAGAGTTTCGAGTCGCCGCCGTCGGGGGCCTCGCGACCAGTCCGATTCGTACAGCGCATGCGCCACCGTCACAGCGGACTTCAGTTCCGTATCGGTGTCACTCGTGAACGTCGCAATCACTTCTCCCGTTGCGGGATTAACGCTTCTGTAGGGCACGTGCACTCTCCTCAAACGCCGTGAGAGCAGCCTCGGCGACTTCAATGTCCTGCTCGACGCTTCCTGCGCTGGCTCCGACGGCGCCAATGATGTTTCCGTTAAAGATGATGGGAACGCCGCCACCAAAGATGACGACCCTGCCGGCGTTGCTTGCCTCGATGCCGAAGAGCGGATTGCCGGGCTGTGCGAGACTCGAGAGATATGCGGTGGTCTTGTCGAAGATCCTGGCGGTGAATGCCTTGCTGATCGCGAGATCGACACTGCCGATGAGCGCGCCGTCTTGGCGCACGAAGGCGACGAGGTGGCCCGAGGCATCGACTACCGCAACGTTGTAGGCGATGCCGAGGCTCGCCGCCTTCGCTTCAGCGGCCGCCAGCATCCGCTTAGTCTCTTCGAGCGTGACGCTTTCCCACGAACGCGGCATGTCAGTAGTCCTCTAGTTGGCGGCGGCTTGCAGAAGGTCGAGCAATCTGAGCGCCGTCTGTTTCGACGACGCGGGGTTCTGCCCTGTTAGAAGGAGCCCGTCCTGAACTACGTACGCCGCACCGTTCGCTTTCGCCGAAAAGATCGCGCCCTGCTTCTTCAATTCGTCTTCGAGCAGATAAGGCAGGACATCGAGCAGATGCAGATCGGCTTCTTCCGAGTTGGTGAATCCCGTGACCGTCCTGCCCTTCGTGATCGGATCGCCGTTTGGAGCCTGCACATGGGTCAGAATTCCCGGCGCATGACAACCGAGTGCGACCGGCCTCTTCGCTGCCAGCATGTTCTCGATGATCCGATGCGCATACCGATCATTCGTCAGATCCCAGAGCACACCATGACCACCGGCGAAGAAGGCCCCATCGAAATACTCGGCGCCGACCTCGGCGAGTCTCACTGTGTTCGCGAGCACCCGTGCGGCCGCTGCGTCATGATCAAAACGATCCGTGTCGGCGGTCCGGAATCCAGTTTGATTACTCCGGGGATCCAGTGGAGGCTGGCCTCCCTTCGCAGAGGCGAGCGTGATATCAACACGAGCCTGCATGAAAACGTAGTACGGAGCCGCAAGCGTCTCCAGCCAGAAGCCGGTCTTTTTCCCGGAGCCTGCCAGTTGATCGTGTGAAGTGAGAACGACGAGTACTTTCATATGCAGCATCAGACTAGTCGCATGCAATTCGAGTTTGTGCCGGAGCTAACGTCGGTTACCCATACTTAACGGCGGTTTACGCAGTTCGGAGCACTGCGGACCATCCGGATCCGCAGTGCTCACGCGCGCCGCTAGGCGGCTGCTTTCATGGAGAGTTGGTCGAACGCTTTCAGAACTCGTTCGGCCGTGCTGCGCGCACTCGCGGGATTGGCGCCCGTGACCAGGCGTCCAACAGTAATTGAGTAGTCGTCGAACGGATGCATCGGAGAGCTGTAGTAGGCGCCCGCTCTTTCGACCACGTCCACCACAACCTTGACACCATCCGACTTCAACTTCTCGAGAACCTCCATAACCACTTCACCCTCGACGGTGAATCCGGTGACGGATTTTCCATCGATGATCGACCGGCCAGTCTTCGAATCATTGACTCCGGCGAGGATTACCGGGCCATGGCACACCGCGGATACGATGCCTCCGCGATTCCATACATCTTCCGCGATAGCCTGAAGGCCGCGCGCCTTGGGGTAGTCATAAAGAGCAGCGTGTCCAGCCGACGCGAAGAAGACGTTGTAATCGTGCTTGCGAACGTCCGACGCCTTCTTCAGCTGAGTATTCAGCTTTACGTTGAACGGGTGCTTCCGGTCGTCGAAGACCGCCTTGTCCGCTCCCGAGAGGAATCGCCCGGTAATCGACAACTCGTCGACACCATAGCTTCCTGTCTCCGTCGCAAGATCAACTTCGAATCCCGCCTGGGTCAGCACTTCGTACGGATGCAGCGCCTCGGTATAGAAGAGACCGGTCTTCGTACCGTCAGGGTAGATGACGCCGTTATAGCTGGTGATCGCAATGAGCGCCTTGCGTGCAATTGAGTTCGGCATGGAAATGTCTCCTGAGCGTGTTCACGACAGAGGAAAACTACCAGCGGCCGAAGGACCCCAGGGTAAAGAGGCGTTAACAGACGCTGTCAGGAGATAACGAGCTTGCGAGCCAGAAAATCACGAATCAGGGCTGCAATCGCCGGCCCGTCCGTCTCAAGCGCGAAATGCCCGGCGTCAATGAGGTGAATCTCAGCGTCCGGAACATCCTTGCGGAAGGCCCGCGCTCCGGCGGGACTAAAGAAAGGATCGCCGTTACCCCACACTGCCAGCAGCGGCAGCTTCCGCATGCGCAAATACGCTTGCCACGTGGGATAAAGCGCGACATTCGACTGATAGTCACCCAATAGATCGAGCTGCAACTCCGGGTCGCGATCGAGAATGGCTTGATCGTGTGCAATGGCGTCCGGGCTCACCAGATCGAGCTTTTCAGCAGGTACGCCGTGCATGTACTGGAAGCGGGTGATCTCGTTCGTCAGGAGCGAGCGAAGCGCGTTGCGGTTTTCGGTGTTGGGTTCTCGCCAATACGCGCGAATCGGCTCCCAAGTGTCCTCCTGCAGACCTTCTGCATACGCGTTGCCGTTCTGCGTGATGATGGCCGAAATCCGGCCGGGGTTTGCCGCGGCCAGTCGAAATCCGACAGGTGCGCCGTAGTCGAACATCATGATCGCGAACCGCTCGATCCGCAGCACATCGACGAACGATTGAACCGCCTCGTAGAGATTGTCGAACGTGTACGCGTAATTGTCGCGCGCTGGCGCCTTCGTCCATCCGAAGCCGGGCAAGTCTGGCGCAAGCACTCTGTAGTCGTTCGCGATCTGCGGTATGAAATCGCGGTACATGTGGCTCGACGTCGGGAAGCCGTGCAGCAGGAGCACAACCGGCGCGCTCGTGTTCCCCGCCTCCCGGTAGAACATCCGTATCTCGCCAAGGTCGATCGTCTTGTAGCGGACAGCGTAGGGTCGGGATTCCATGATGATCAGCTCGGCATGCCGGGGAACTGAGGGAGCTCGAGCGGTCGCATCCAATGCAACCGACGCTTGGTGAACATCTCCAGTTTCGGCGCGATGAGTTCCGGTCTGTCCAGGCTGCCCAACATGACGAACACCAGGCCGGGAAATGTCTCCAGATTGCTCGTGAACAGTCGCGCCCCGCAGCTCGGGCAGAAGTTCCGATCCAGCCCCTTGCCGGACTCCGCGATGTAGTGGAACGGTTTCGGCTGGCCGCTCACGAGTACGAAATCGGTCGCGGGGACGCCGAAGAAGGTAGCCATCTCGCCGCCGGAAGCCCGCTTGCAATCGTTGCAGTGGCAATTGGCCACAAACGAGGGCTCCGTATCGAACTCGAACTTACATGCACCGCACGCACACTGACCCGTGTATTTTCTCGTCATGTCATGAGCTTCCACCGTGGGCGATGGAGCGAAGGGTACTCGCGTATCGGCGCGGTCGGGCCGTGGCACAACACCTCCTAACGCCAATTAACCGCTACAGTCTATGGCTGTCCGAACGCTTACACGCTGGCGCGTCTCGACCAGCGAACGCGCATATCGTCGACAGTGCGGATGCCGCCGCTGCCACGAATGAGAGGCGGCGCGCCCACGAGCCGCAGATCGGGAAGGCGCGAGGTCAACGCCGCCAGGCCCCTCTTCGAGCTCAACCACTGCACTCCCCTCTCGCCCCGCCAGTCGGTTACCTGATGGATTGATGATCACCACGCCTCCAACGTCTCCGCCGTGATCCATGAGCTAGGACGCAGCATGGGAATCTCCTGACAACACCGCCGAGATCCACAGAGCCGGCGGTAGTCCATCGCACGCAAGTACACAGCCACTCGGGGGAACCAATCGGCAACAGACCACGGTGCTCTTGTGTGTCGAGGTCGCCGGCACGACTCGCGCGGCACGAATGCGCTCACCTGGTCGGACTTGCGCACGTTGCGCCGTGGGAGCGGGCCGAACGCTCCTTTGCGCAGAACGGGATTACCGGAGCGGACACTCACTGCCTACTAGCGCGACACTTCATGCTCGAATCCGCTATCCTCTACCACGCGATTCAGCCTCTCCACTGGCTGTGACAAAGTTGGTACACGCCTTTCGGCGATGCCGTAAGTCTTTGTTGCTTCAAGCCCTTCCGCCCCAGTGGTTGCCATCCATCATGGGGGCCACCGAGATTTTTCGATCTAAGTCTTTCATCTAAAAGGCATTATTCGTTAGCAGTCGGTCCAGTCGCAGACTGGACCCACAATCTTACGCCTCGCGGTAGTGGCCTGATTAGCATGGGAATTTATCGGGCGCCGAGCTGGCACAATTGAGACTCTTGAGGTTTTTTCCCGCGAATAGAGGAGACATACAGGAGTTGCGGATCAATGCGGGGGAGACGAGGATCACCCGAGCTACATCCACTCGAGTGTTGCTGGACTCCATGTTTTAATCTCAACATTGGAAATCACGGGGTCGGAAAACATTTCTATGGCATTCAGAACCGCTGAAAATCGTTCGGAACCACCGCGTCGAGTCTCTGCTTCCTCAACCATGCAAGCCAACGCGACTGCGCGATTTCCTCATAACCTTCGAGGACAGCTTTCAGAGTCAATAAGGTTACCTCGCGGTGCCTCGCAACCCTACTCATTGACTCCTTCAACGTTGGGCCGTCGATGTGATGCCGTTGCACCAACGTGTAAATGTCAACGAAGTCTCGCCACCGCGTATTCGCAGTTCCTCGCGCTATTGATGTAACAATCCTTTCGGCTAACACCATTTCCAGCGGATAGCCGCGCACACTCAAAGTGCCGCTCAGCAGCCTTGGAAAAGTGATTTTTTGTGGCTCTGGCCATATTGGATCGCCAATATTGATGTGCACATGTAGACTCATAACGGCGCGAGATAGCTTTCCTGTCAGCGTCACTCGAACTCCACTGTAAGCGTCCTCGTTACGAATACTTTCGGCTGTGGCGTCGGCAGCATCGAACTCAACGCCGTCGTCGAGTGACATTGCGGCAATCTGCCGCACTGATCGCAATACTTCGTCCGTATCATTGTCGATAGCTCGCGCAGCGAAGTCGATGTCTCGCGTTGGCCGGCGGGCATCGAGAGCCGCTAAAAGCACGCCGCCCTTCAATACAAACTTCTCTGCGAATTCCGATCGCATCAGGCGGTCGAGGAAGCACTCCAGCGCGTATAGTTGGATTAACTCATCCGTAGGTCTGCCAGCGCCTCGTGCTTCGCGCTGCAGTTCCAGGTATCTGCGTCCTGCGGGCGTCTCTTTGGTTGCGCGCATCAGAGAACAACTTCTAGTGCCTTCCTGACAGCCGCCTCGGCCCCGTGGAAGTGCTTGGCCATTGTCACGAGCGCCACGGGCTTTGATCCTCTGCGACGTAACCATCTGCGCAATGCATCCCACGCAACATCGGACCCTTCGCGATGCCGTAGGCGAATAACATCGACGATCGAACGCTCGGGTGAATAAAGCCCTATCGATATTCCGTCGCCGACATCGATCTCATCGCGACCAATGTCAAAGGTTTTGCTGGCGAATACGTGAACGGCTATGACTCGGCGCAACGCCGGAACCCGACGGCCGCGCGATATGGCAATGTCGATTCGGTCCGGGATGGCATCGGTCAATCCGTGCCGGGCGAGCGCCGTACTTAGACACAAAGTGGCTCGTGGAACCCGGTATGCGACCTCCAGGAGGTCCTGATCGAGTTCAGGAGCGTCGGCCCAGCGATAGAGCCCGCGTCCAATCTGATCGACGAGCCCTTCATTTCGGTACGCGTAGAGGCGCTCGGCCGAGATGCCGGCCGCCCTCGCCTTGCTGTACGTAAAGACGGAGGGAAGGTCTTTACGACCAGGAATGGTAGGTTTGCGATTCACCGATGGAATCGTATGCAGATATACCATTCCTGCCTACGTTTTCATCGGGCGATCCACTCTCACGAGCCCATTTGATGATTTGCGTTCTTTCTGGATTCGGGCACCCCGACATACCAGTACTTAATATGCACTTCAACGTTGTGGCGTCGAGCTCGGCTGAAGCCCGCTATCTCGGCACCAGGCGGTACAGACCGCCCGGAGATGCGTCCTCGAGTAACCAAAGCGCGCCGTCCGGCGCTTCTTCCACATCCCGCACGCGGAAGTTCACCAGCCAGCGCTCGGCTGGCCTCGCATCGGCCCCTTCGATGGCGATGCGGTTCAAGGTGTTGCTCACAAGTCCACCG
>Ga0247768_1001001_pt1 | contig 10136 bp, 12 predicted proteins | sample UWRJL016104C6_FD_179944 | JGI IMG/M metagenome (GOLD analysis project Ga0247768, IMG submission 179944) | Plant litter microbial communities from Arlington Agricultural Research Station in Wisconsin, United States - UWRJ-L016-104C-6 | ecosystem: Environmental > Terrestrial > Plant litter >... | reverse complement strand
GTATGAATAAAATAAGTAGAAAGTTGAAGTCAATTTCACTGGATGATGGGGAACTGATGGAGAAATTGAAAGAAAAAAAGTACCAACGGCCTCGACACTCCCTCTTATAAGGGCGTGTCAGGACGTGGATCTACCCACATCTATGTAGGTCACAGATTATACCAATCGAAATTTCGCCAATTCAGGATAGATTGCAAACCGTGGATCTGTTTCCCATGCAGGTGACTACACGCCACAACTTCCAAGAGCGCTCAGCTCGCCACCGAACCATAACTACAAATCACTATTTGCTGGCTTAGACGACCTTCGGTAAACTAACAATCATATGTAATACTTCTGGCCACTCAATCTTCCAGCATAACCCGCTCCGACGCAGCCTGGTGCAGATTTCATTGGTGGGATCCTTCCGCTAAGTCGGCGACGCCCAACCCCATACATAGTACTCGGCAAACCCGCGAAGAAAGTCTAGAACATTATTGAGCCTCTCTGCTCATATCTCGCGAAAAAGGGTATGAATTAGGCCAGTATGAGCCAATCATGATCGACACTGATCATCGTGATGGTGTAGTGATTGTGGACGTTACATTGCATTCAGCAAGCCGCGCGCCCAAATTCTGAGCTGGAGCTCAAGCCTAGAGCTCTTGTCCGTGAATGTCAATGAAAAACCGAGTCATGGATCGTTTTTGGCACCATTTTCGGATTGTCGATGACGGAATGACTGCGCTGTTGGTATCTATGGACATTCATCAGTCAGAATATCTTTGGACGGTATGTTTCGTATTTCCAAGTACAATACAAGCACGCCAATCCCATTGATGTTCTATCCTTATATTGTCAGAGGTTTTAATATCGACTATGGACGAGAGCGGCACAGAGCAGTTCACGCAATTGCGGGCGGCAAGGCCGGCAGGCTAGACCAATTGATGCTAGGCACATAGCGTTGAAAGAGAACCCCCTTTAGGTGGTGGTACTCGGCCATGGCCTTTTCATTGCTTTAAAGGGAAACGCCAAATATTGGATTCGGCTCATATCTACAAGTTTTGATTCGCTATCCACATGTAGGGGTCCAGATCGACGTGTCTAGACTCTACACCCTATAGATCGCTAGAGTAAGTTCGTCCTGTTAGCGCTTTGCAGGGATGTGTAGTGTAAATTCGCTTGCACAAGGACGGAGCTGAGAGTATGATGTGTCTTAAGAGGAGAAAGAGGGACGGCTATAAAAGTTGGTAAATATTTCACACTCAAGTCTCGAGCACTGCTTCGGGAAGCAATTTCATAGCTCTTGATCTGAGTGCCTAGCCGAATAATACTCGAAATATTCTTAACCAGATTGTTGATTAATCATAGCTGATCGTCAGTTAATATCAGCCTCAACTAAAGGTAACGCTCCTCTCTTCTCTATCACGATAAGCTACTGGCTTGAAGTAATTGACGATTAATCCTAGCACCTAAGCACCACAACACCATGAGCAAATTCGCCCCCGATAATCCAGAGTCCTTAAAGAAGGCCATGCTACGATGGGCTAAAGAAAACAGCTATAAAGTCGCCCACATAGCCGCTCTAAACTACGGCTGGGAGGCCTGGGTACAAGCCGACTTAGGCTGGTACCTATCTGTGGAAGCCAGCACAACCGAAGCAGTCCTCCAACGGGAAGATTACCCATATGACGACGGCAGGCGTGTAGACCTGGGTATCCGCGGACCCAACAACACTCCCTGGCACTGGATCGAGATCAAGACCCAAACGCCCAACCAGAGCAAGGATAATTTCTTGAAAAATCTAATGGCCGATTGGAACAAACTTGATGATGTTGTAGTGGGCCAACATCACGCGCGGCTGTGGGCTGTGGGGTTCTGGCACAATGATGGAGAAGGGAAACCGAAAGACTTCAAGGATTGGGGTTTTGAGGTGGCGAATGATATGAATGTCTTATACAGGACTCAGTACAACCCCAAGTTTTCGAAGCTCTAATCCAAGGGGGTCAACTAAGCCAAGTCTTTGGTATCACTTAATCAGACCAATATGACACATCATACATGGCCATCAGATCAGCGTTTGAGATCCACTATGGTGTGCCTTTGCCCTTTGTACTTCCTGCACCATTGAGCTGTTGTCCTCTCCGTCTTTCCCAGACCATTGCATACGCTTCCTTGGTGAACAATGTCTGTCCTATTCCTTTACTTTCACTGAGCCTAACTACACTCGAACAATGTGAATCGGCGGATTCTATAGGATCTAGATCCTGGAGAGTCGCGGGATATGGACCTATTACTCCCCCAAGGTTTATTCTTCGACATCCGGTTTACGAGCAGGAATTAGAAATATGGGTATCGCTCTGTGACCTAGGTACATACTCTTCAACGAGAAGAACGGCATTTATTTGATACCGTTTGAAGATAGCGTAAGAAGTACCCAACGAAACTGTGTACCTCAATCTACTTAAGTAGATAGCTTTTTCTATATCTTTTAAGCTTTATTATTTGAAACTGTAACATACCCGAGTACCATAAACCGCGTGTAAGACCTATTCAGCAGCAAACTCATTCTCGGCTTCTAGAAACAATTATAAGAATGGAGAGATACAAAAAATTTATAGAGTGCTATAATAAGAAACATTCATTATTTGTGAGGAACAATGTCACACGCATTTACCGCGTCTGGCTTTAGGGAGGACGAGAGCACCATTCCGGGCCTCCAAAATGTCTAACTTTCGACGTCCCTAATATTCTTTAAACTGCCAGGCCGAGATCCTCAAATCTCGCACACGTAGAATTCCCGCATTAGGTGCAACACTAAATGATAGGCTTAGCTTCCGCCTACCTCCAAACCACACTCTTAAACGTCTAAAATTCATCCCCTTTTCACTACACAACCCATTCTTCGCACCCCCACCTATAAATCCTGCTCAAACACATAATTCTCAAACGGCACATTACTCCAATTAGTTTTACGATCACACGGTGTCTTGGATACCCTTTCATCCTGGATCTTCTTGGGGCCCCACACCACCCTTTCGATTCCGAATCCGATCAAATCGGGTGCTGGCGCGTGAGGTCTTGCGCGTAAGGCAGACTCGCATATTTATGGATGACGGTTAGAACCCTGAGCCTTTCCAGACGATGAATGTGCAGATGGTAGAGGGGTTTAAAGGGCAGAGGGAAGGGCATTTTCCGATGCCAACCCACGGATCGTCGGGCGCATCCTAAGGGTCCGTATTGTGGAGGTCGTGGACGAGGCTGTGGCCTTCTGGTTTAATGATGCTGGAGGCTTTGTCGGTGACATTGGGGGCGCCATAAATGGCTTGGAGGATGGTGCGTGTGGCTGGTGTGAATGAGGTGGTTAAGAGACGGGTGGAATCGAGACTTGGTGAAGTTATGATAGGTGTCACACTTGCTGATTCTGGTAAAGTCATTTATCGATCGAGAGGCCAAAGAAAATTATCTTTATATGTAGATACTCACTGTTATTACTTGTTTGCTTTTTTGTCCCAAGTACCAATGCATGCCTCCCAAGTGATTCTTGTACATAGGAGAGAAGCTCAGTGTCTTCATCTGTCGAAGGAGTGCGTTCGCTGAATGTCAACTGAAGACCCCACAGTTCGGTTAATAGTTTGGGAAAAGATGCGAGAGTCTGGGCCCATCTAGATAGTAAATCTGATTGAGGGCTAATATTGGGGTCTGATAATGCCCACTGTCGGCATCGATAGCTTCAACGTGCAGCCGAAAGTCACGGCTAGATTGGTACAGTGTATTCCGCTCTTCGAAACTTCTTATGGTACTTCAAGTTCAGAAAGACCAATACCGAATTCTTAGTCCTAAACATGGTAATCTTTCAACGATTTCCGGCTGTGCATGTACTTCAAGTCCTTTTTAGCGCTTGGTTCTCTTCGGAAAACATTCATCACCATTGCCTAACCGTTTACGAGCTTCTCCAGTAAATCTAATTTTGCCCTGGTTGGTGCAAGTACCAGTCCCATAAAAGACGGGTATGGTCTCGCGTTTCCGCTCAACAAGAACCGGCAACTGTGACGGATGAGTTGAAGAAGCTGAAGAAATATGGTATTCATGGAAGTTTTCCGCCGATTGGTCAAGCATTAGGCGCAAAGAATCTTGTTGGTAGTCAGGGTGGTCTTCTTGAGGGACCAACAATGTGGCGGGGGCGTCAGCAGCCCATGTAGGAATGCGGGTAAGCGTAGTGGAAGTCATCAGGCCGTCTTCACGAAGAGCTTGAAGTATCACGGCGCCGTTTTCTGTTTGTTCAATGTTTGATATCGCATGCATGCCACTCGTGTCGACGGCTCCAATCATTGTTCCTGATTTTCGAATGGTTGGTCCTCTACCACTTACAAACGAAGCGTGCCATAAGCTTGATGGAAAAGCTCTGTCTTTCATGGGCTCGAGTTCTGTACTGAAGGCCGCTTGATTGCCATGCTGGTTCAACAGGTCCATTTTTGGCTCTGAAAATCTTTTAAACAGTGGGTAGTCGCTCAATAATCGGCCGTTGAAAGCTCGACCGCAGAGCGAGAAGCCTAAGTTTCGATGTACATTGATGAGAGCAATAGAGCCGTATTCTTTCGCATATTGTAACAACAGTCAGTTCTAGGTAATAGGCCGGAATGCGAGGGAGATTACCTTGGTTACCAAAGTCCCACAATACGGTATTTGATTCTCTGTCTTCTAGAACCTTGTGGTGCTCCCCTTGAGACGATCGATGTATGACAACACCCTCATGCTCGAAGCTAGCTATAGGGAGATACGGGTGTACCATTATACGATGCTTATTCGGCTTGAAAGCAATCGATCCCATATAACTGTGATCGATTGTTCTAGCGTTTTCTGAAGACTTGTCTTGATACACAGTAACTAGGCATATGACACTTGACAAGCTCCTGTTGATGTCGACCAATTTCGAAGACCTATGTATAACGAAGACAAACTCTCCACTGTCAGATATCTGCAAGGCGTACGACTTGCTGAAGCTCTCCACTGCAGGATCAGGTATGAGGCCATCCGTTGCAGGTCCTGGAATAGCGAATGAAAGGCGTTGTGTACACAGAAATGCATTGTTCGCGCCTTCCAGACTGTCGACGCATGGCAACCTTATTTTTGCTATGAGTCCCGGTATTGCTATTTTTAGCAGATCCGCCGACATAGCCACAGGAAAATGAAATAAGCCGGCTTGAGTCACAGTAAGAGACTCAGGGATTCTAATCTCAGCCTCAAATCGTAATTCTTTCTGATCGAGGTGCCAAAGTTCGTACGCAAAAGTGGAATCGGCTAAATCTCGTGGATGTAGATAGAGTCTAGCAACGCCCAGAAGTTGGCCATCAGCTGAGACCTGAGATTTCAGACAAATAGAATCCCGACCATCTCGGCTATCTGAACGAAAGTGTAAAACTTTTGAACCATAAGCAGATATCCAGAAGGTCGACCTTATAAAGCCAGAAATACTAGATTCCCAGATTTCATTCGGGGACTCAAACAGCACTTTGGCCCATGATTCATTCAGTTCGGTAAGGTCTTGTGATAGCCTCTGAAGCCAGCGGACTGCACTATTCTGTAATGCGCCTTGATCAGCTATTCCTTGAAGCTGTGGAGTTTCAAGCTTATGACGGGGGAGGCTCGCGATTTCAGGTAAGAATCCAAACATGTACGAAGCCTCTATCCATACCGTAATGGCTTTCCGGCTTTTTAAGAATCCGCCGGCCAATCGAACCAGAGAGTCGTCAAGCTCTCCCTTCTCTTGCTTTGGGATTTGAGATTGCATTTCAGTTATCTGATCAATAAGATGCGAGCTCCAGTACTTCGCCGCATATTCTAGGAAGGGGTATCGATCTGCTTGAACGGTTTTGTCTGGAGCCGTCTGAGGGCTACCTCCAAGTGGTTCGTGTTCCACACTATAGTAGAGATACGAAAGGCAGAAACACGCGTATAAGCCATGTCCAGAGAGTTTTTCCGGTTCACTCCCTTTAAAAACCGATTTAAACTCGGTTTCGCTATTGGTAGGATCGAGGAGGTACTCTAAGACCGCAAGGTGAATGAATCTCACGGTATTATCCGAAGCTGTTTCAATAAGTGCTCCAGTGATACGACTTAGGTTCGATGCGAAGTTGGGTATGATGTCGTCTGGATTCAACTTGCCGTCGAGCGGGACTGCTAAAGCGTGTTGTAATTCCTTTACAGTCAAGGGCCGATAAGCAAAAGCGACAAATTGAAATACCCTAGATACGTTGTCTTTATGGCAGAACTGATGACTTAGAGACGCTAGGATTGCTCGGCAAAGAGAGTCAAGACCCTCTAACCGATTCATGTGTTCTATCGCTTCGGACCTTGCGCGGGGAGATAGCATCGGCGATTCGAGATAAGAGATGAAAAGTCTCGCCCAGAGAAACATGCCATTTGCTCGCTCACAAATTCTTCGCGAAATTCTATTAACATCTGCTGTTGAACAAAGATTTCTTTCTTCGCGAAGACTTTCGATTTTTGGGCGGAGAAAGGCCTGTATATCTGAAGAATTCTGTTCGTATCCTGGGTAAAGCAATACGCAATCTGGTTTTAGGCTGTTCGGAATTTTGATCGTCGGCCGGCTAAAAAGTGCGATTGATATGGCCTCTACAGACTTAGAGAGTTGAATGAGGAAGTCGAAGAAGCCATCATGATCTGAACATTCATCTACACCATCAAAAACAAGGAAGAGCCCAGCGCATCGTCGTATGACGAGCTTGAGAGCGCATACTATTTCATTATTGCTTGCGACCAGCTGACCTTCTTGATTTTGATTCCATATAATCGTTAGGATGTCGATCATGTCCTTGTCATTCCGGAGAATATGCATCAGCTGGGCTAGAATTGCCCGCAATGAATGGGTAACTTCAATGCTCTGAGGGCATTGCTTGTCAAAATAAAAGAAGCAGAGGTTTACTTGGCGACTGACGTTTGGAATATGAGCTTCAAAGTCTCCTTGGGGTGTCTTGCGCAAATTCTCAATCAGAGCTGTGCAAAGTGTTGTTTTCCCAAAACCTGGTTTCGCTGCGACATCATTTAATTCACTGATTCAAATTCGGAAGCCTAGAGCTAACGTACCTTGCGTACACAGTATGCTCAAGGAACTTCCGCTTACTGGGGATCCATGCCGGGAAAGCCATTGTTTCACCCTCGGTTGTTCACAGAACCAGGTCGTTGTATGGGGCGACCGGCGGTATTGCGAATCCTCAAAGAGATTGTTCCAATTCGGGGGGTTGATCCACTCTCTTAACCGATCTAACTGACGTTCTTGAACAATATCAGCTTTCGAACGAAGTAATCGAGCTGAAGATGCTTACCGATGATCCTGGCCTCTACGCGTTCCGGATCCCACTGCTCCTCGTTTTTAAGGAGGAATTCCTCTAGTTTTGCTGCCGATTCCAACTGTTCAACACGAGAGGAGACCGTCATTTCGAGACCGATGAGTTCTTGGTGCTCTCTCCACCTCTTTAATAAGTTGTCATATCGAACATCAAATGTCTTCCAATTCATGGAGTTGGCGAAGGGACTTCTTAGACGAAGAAATTCTACCAAAAATGAGCAAAACGAATTCTGCAACGCTCTGAAGACACTTACTTGAGCTCTTCTTTGACAGCATTTTAAAAGCATCAAAGCAAAACTGCAAAAGATCCGTATAGATATATGCCAATGCTTCGAGAAGGCGGTCGCAGTTACCTCTGTTTTGCTGTTGCAGTCGAGCTTGTAACTTGGTAACGTATTCCTCGTATGCGGGCAAGAGCATACCCATATTTTCAAGCATATCACACAGCTTTTCCAGGAAGATTACATGACTTGAGCCAAGCTTTTTTGAGTTAGTGTCGATCAAAAGGATCTTAAAGAGTAATGGATCTTATTACCAGAAATATTAGTCGTATGGAACCCCACGCGAGCGCAGCAAACCCTGGGTTAGATTGTACAAAGATGGTAACGATTTCGAAATATGGTGAGAGCTTTTCTGACAAAGCGTGTATCTTCTTGCAACATCGTGTCAAACACCTCTGATGAATAGGGTGGGTCTTTGCATGGTTCCCGATCTCTTCCAGCATAGATTCAGCACTCTCAAACTCCTTGAACAATTTCCGTTGATCCTCGGACAGTGCAGCACGAAATTTCGCACAAGCCTCCTGAAAGATTTCCTGTGGTCCTGGAGCTCTGATGATATCCGTAAGTGAACTAAGCTCGTACGAGCTAGTAAAGAGAAACTTACCTGGTAGAATGAGACATATTTGCGATCTTTACTATATGTGAGAGAGTATGCAGGCAAAAAGATGAAGAATGATGGCACTTCAATCAACTTAATTGGCGCTTCTTCACTCGGCCTTGCTGAGGCATCAAGCGTCCACTGAGCGATCGCTTATTACTATTACTAACTGCGAGCCAGATTGAGGTGAAGATAAAGGATAAGTTTTAGGGATGGCGATAACCTGGAATGAGGTCAAGTGATGATGTGATGATAGTATTGTTGAGGACGAAGGTGAAAGGCAGATGGGCGAGACGATGGCAGCGTAGTGCTGCGAGGCTGACTTTTGGGCGGGAAATCCCGGCTCCCATAGAATATTCTCAGACCTATCAAAACGCACCGCATGGGGCTGTGTAGAGGCTCAGCCATTCCAACCCAACTCGAGAAAAGCTTAGGTCACACCAACCACCTCGATGAACGTGTGCGTGCGCCAGCTGAGCCCTTCGCGATAGATGCGTCGCTCGTTATCTGCATAGCCTCAAGCCCAAATTCAAGACTTCAGGCTGCGGTCTTCCTAAACGCCATCCTCTTAATTCTCAACGTGGAAAGAATGAGATTTGACACCGATTTTCATCGTAGTTGGTCGCGCCAATGAACTTTGCGATTGTGCAGAGCTCCAAATACCACTGATATCAACTTCCCTGCCCCGCTATGGAGGCGCTTGGAACGATCGGCCTTGTCGCGAACATCGCCCAGTTCATCGAGTTTGGTGGAAAGCTCATATCGAAATCGACCGAGTTATACCAGTCCACTGATGATGTGCTTGCGGAGAATCTTGCTCTCGAATTAGCAACGAATCATCTGGTATTACTTAACGATAAGCTGAAGGACGGCGCTATAACTAACAGCGATGACGCACTGAAGAGACTTTGTGAGGCTTGTCATGGAGCTGCAGAGGACTTATTGGCAGCATTGAAGAAGATCAAAGTCCAAGGCTCCAAAACTCGATGGAAGAGTTTTCGAAAGGCTTTGAGGAGTGTGTGGAGCAAAGAGCAGATCTGCGACCTGGAAGGGCGGGTAGCGGGATTTCGGGAGGAGTTAAATCTACACCTCACTGTCGAACTTCGGTATGTAATACTTCTGACGGTTCTGACAGAGAGCTAACCAAAATCAGGGAAAGGCTATCGCGACTTGACCTGCAGAATTCGAACAACTTCAAAGACCTAGATACGGTCACAAAAGCGGTTCTCGATGCCGTCGTCAAGCAAGAAGATATCTTCGTTGGATTGCATAATACTGGTGTTTCTTTGATGAAGAAAATGCATAGCGAAACGTTATCAAGAGTGGAGAGGGAACATGAGTCCACCCGACGGGAGATCATTGAAGCCACGGCACTGAATATCCATGCTGAGAGCGAGGCGACTCGCAAATTGATCCAAGATCTTAAGGTGAGAGAATTTTCTGAGGCCTTATAACGTCTGCTTATTCTTTCAGCTTTACGAGAAGTCTCCTTCATCGATTTCTTCCAAATATTGCTGGTCTGTCCCACTGCATCGGAACCCAAACTTCGTCGGCCGTAGTTCCCATATACATGAACTCGAGACTAAGCTGTTTGAGAAACACTATTCTAGAGTTGCGGTAATTGGTTTGGGAGGGATTGGCAAGACGCAGATCGTTCTGGAACTGGCCTACCGAACCAGACTCAAACACCCAGACTGCTCGGTCTTTTAGGTGTTTGCAAGCACAGTGAAGAACATCCAGCAAGCATATCTCGACATCGCCAAGAAACTGCGTATACCAGGAGCAGAAAACGAGAAAGAGGATATCATCGAGCTTGTCAGAGGGCATCTCAGCCAAGAAAGTGCTGGCCAGTGGCTACTCATTATGGACAATGCTAATAATGTGGACATGTGGTTCGAGCAGAGAAACAGTA
>Ga0247768_1000999_pt1 | contig 10141 bp, 4 predicted proteins | sample UWRJL016104C6_FD_179944 | JGI IMG/M metagenome (GOLD analysis project Ga0247768, IMG submission 179944) | Plant litter microbial communities from Arlington Agricultural Research Station in Wisconsin, United States - UWRJ-L016-104C-6 | ecosystem: Environmental > Terrestrial > Plant litter >... | reverse complement strand
ATACCTGAGGAAGCGTGCCTCCGTTCTGGGCCATAACTTCGGCTGTTCCGGTCTGCACGTTGTTGGTACCTCCCCCAAGTGTCTCCCCGCACTCCTCAGCGCCCTCATTCCTGAAGCGAGTGGAGTCTTGTTGGAAGGGGTTTCGGCGTGTCCCGTCTCTTGGAGTAGAGGGATCAACTTTTGCTGTCAGTGGGCAAGTCTCAAACTGTGATAGGGACATTCATACTGCCGATTGCTGATCCCTGGCCACCTTGATCACCGGTTGCACTCACGATAGCAGAGTGAGCTGCTGCAAGATGGCTAGTAGCCAAAAGAGCGAAAGAAATGGCGGAGGAGAATGAGAAATGCATGCTGAACCAGTCAGGAAATCAAATTAAGGTAATAAGAAGAGGATGAAAATGATGAAGTAAATGCTAGTCGAGGAACGGACTGTTGAAAGGCTGATGAGTGGGATTTGAAGGATACACAGAGACCTCTTTATACAACTCATTATCTTCCATGCCTAGGCAAATCCATCCGGAATTCGCCATTCCGAATAGTTCTGATGCCACTGCTACCCAATTTCGGGTTCACGATATATCCAATTTGTCATGAAGGGGCTGAACTCCGCTCGGAGGGGGAAGTCACCTTGTCGTCTACTTTGAACGAAGGGGAATAAACTTTTGGGGAGGTTTATTTTCGCTTCGAAGTATTTGCATTGAGATTCGAAACGGGAGAGGCACGACCAAAAGATACTAAGCCATGTAGAGATGTCTAAGGGCCAATAGAAACCAGAAACGTCATGTGTGAAACCATACAAGACTGTGACTGTGCGTTCTGTGACGGTCGGGGAAGCATGGGATAGTTCAAAACACGAGGCTGTGCACCTCTCTCCATTGGTCAGAGGAGCAGTCTAGTACTACTGGAGTGTTTGAAATAGTCAAAACATGCCCAAAACCACAGCCATACACCTACATGTGCAGTAAGGTAGCAGTGAAGATCCAAAGCTTGGTATTCCTTCGGTGAGCGAGCTTAGCCACATGAGCTGATACCATTTACCCTCGTAGGTAGTGATATTGGGCAACCTGATCTGAGCTTATTCTGTAGCAGCTCTCTCAAAGTGCTCTAATCAGTAAAATCTGTTCGCAATGAACATACTTACATATGAGTTTAATGAACGTTGGTTGACTCCGTGGCCCATTGCATCGGACGAGACTCGTTATCGGAAAGGCCCCTCATCCAAGAACTGCCTTTGTGAAACTATCGGACTGGTTTGCGGAAATGCCACAAACGGACTCTGGACCCTTCGACTTGACAAATTTCACAGCTCAAAATCAAAGAGCTCTCAAAATGGGACAACCAGGACAGTCCCTCATGACGCATGAAGTCGAGGCCGGCTGTGTGTTCCCAAGACCAGTTGAACAAACGACATCACAGCCCAAGAACGTAGCGATATGCGTTTCGCTAAACGTGATGTAGGTGGCATGTGTTGCAAACTCCGTTTCATCCATGAGGCGGATCGAAAGTTGACCGAGCAAGTGTTTGCCGACATCCGGGAGATCAAGGTTCCGGTTCGAAGTATGTTTTCAGTCCGGATCAAGACAGTTTGTTTGGTTTGGATGTGGTTTGAGCATGCAGTGTTACTGATGGAGGAGCGAAGCGTCTGAGATGGATACCCATGATGAAGTTGATCCATGCAGTGGGAAAATCTGGGGGACATGCGACACATGAGCACGGACCCTATCACGTGCACTCGCTTGATTTGCCTACCTAGGTAACCTTGGAACCTCACCTGGGCACTCTCACCTCCCGAGGTCCATGGTAGTTCTTATAGTAGCGATCTTTCTATCAAATTATTGGAAAATCGAGATCACGGCTAAGAACATCTCGCTTTGAGGACCAGAATTCAGTAACTCTCATGGAACATCAATAATTGGCGAACGCACTTATTCAACGCTCAAGCGAGAGAGCACTTTTATTCAGGCAAGATCAGTCCAAGCCGACCGTATGGATAGATTTGTCAAGATTATGCGTCAATAGTGAGCCATCAATGATACAGCTTGGCGTGACTACATGTGTTCCCTGAATGGGATGGGAAGAATCAAGGTGTTTCCTTTCTATATCCAGCACCATAGACGTCGTCAGGAACATCGCACTACTCAACTCTAAAACAGCAAGAATGTTCCTGTTGCCGAGTATCGAGCCAAGACCTGACGCAAAAACTATTTCATTATTCCCATTGACTCTCTCTTTCAAATTCCAAACGCGAACGTATGGCGATTCTTAATCTTTGAGAACATCACCAACATGGTAAGGAAGCTCCCTAAACTTAACATCGGGGAGCTTCCTTCCCTTTTTGAGGGGATGCTCATCAAACCAACGTGTGACCTGCTCGTCTACCTCCTCCAAACGCACCCGATCATCAGGCTCATATTGCAACATACCCCTAGCCAATCTACGCAACGTCGAAGAGTAATTCCGCGGCCCCGTGTGCACATCTCCCTGCAAGATGCGTTCGACGCGGCCTTTGGGACCATCATTGATAAGACTCTGGAGGTCGTCCCAGTCGTATTTTGGGCCATATGCCCAGCTGCCGGGATTCTCCACCATCAAGTACCACAACGTAGCACCGATCCCCCAAACAGTTGCCTCATTGCCAATCTTGCGGTCTTCATTAATCGGAGTGTTGTGATGGATGTAAAACCGGGTTTTCGTTTCTGGAGGACAGATGGCCCTCGAACCCTGATTGATGAATTCCCCAGGGTTTTCACCTTCCGGCCCAGCATCCGGATTGTCGAAATCTCGCTCTTGGACCGCAAGGCCAAAGTCAGCCAGGATGGCACGCGGCCATTTCTGCCCCTCGATAGTCTTGAGCAATATGTTTCCGGGCTTGATATCGAAGTGGTAAATGGGTTTCCAGCCCGGTACTCGGGGTCCCGAAAGAGTACCACGGTCCAAGATTTTGGCTGCGGCCACGAGGTCGCGAAGCACGTGCCAAATGAAGCGTTCAGGGATTGGCTTCTTCGCTTCGTGACGGAAGTGATCAATCACGTCTTGAAGATCGCCCCTGTCGGCGACATCCATGAACATGTTTATGCGGCGTTGTCGCATGATGACTCTCCAGTCATGGAGGTAAAGAAAATGGTCCGAGAAGGCGCGAAGACGGAGCATGAGTGCGGGTTCTCGGGGAATTCGGTTAATCCAGTATAATGGGTCCCTCCATCTCTGGTGGAAATGGTAATCTAAAATCGGTCCCTCGGCGTAATCGTGAGAGCTCAGGGTTTCCTTTACGGCTATAAGCTATCGGAACCAGTTAGTATGTATTGATTTACAGCACAGTCGATGCGCTCACCTCTAGGATCTTGCCTTTCGAGTTGATTCTACCAGCCAGGCCAACGACGCCATACCCGCCTTCGCCAATTTCACAGATATGTCTCCAAGATTGACCACGCCCTAGCCTGTCCTTTAGGTTTTGAGGAAATAAGTTGGAATCCCGAAGAACGCTCCACCAATGTCCATCTGGCTCATTACCTTCACGCGGCTTCACCTTTAAAAAATATTCCACGGCGGTCTCGTCACCAGCGTCTTCATCCTTCAGGGTAGGTGGCCAGATAGGGTAGTAATTCGAGTGGCCGTTAGAACCAGAAGGCTGCTCCGGCTCTGCAGCGGATGATACTGTAGGAGTCGCCGTATACGCATCGTCCTTCGTCTTCGGCTCCGATGGAACTTGCATGTTCCAAGAAATCCCTTCATCGACGTCGTTCTTATTGAGTCGAGCTCCCACAGCTGTTTGATAAGGAGTCTTGTCAATGGTTGGATGATTCCAGAGCCAAAAGATTGTTCCGTTCGTCTCTTCTCGAGTCCAGTCCGGATGGAATGCTTCGATCTCTAGTCTCGCCTTTTTCTGAAAATACATCCAGGCATGTTGGTAATAAGGCTTCTCGCACTTCCGCTTCGATGCCATGTGATCAAAAGTAAAGCAAAAATGCTAGGGAACTGGATGACACAACGACTTCCACAATGGCTGTTGTCAGAATGGGAGGATGTATGGAAATTTGATGGAACAACAATGGACTGCCCACCGATGAAGGATTAAAACGATGAAATAAGGAGGTTGCGTGAAAAACTCGATGGCAGAACAGTATGAGACTGTTGAGCAATCGAGATCGAGAGGATAGGGAAAGGTACAACTACGAACATCGCAGAGGAAACGGTTGCACCGGGAACAGAAAACGGGAGAGAGATAACAGAGATCGAAGCCATACCTACCTTCAGAATTGCCGGTGAAGATAAAGACCTGAACAAGAGCGTGTGAGGTGTCGCACGAGTCAAGTCGAGAGTTTCAATCAAAGTGGGAGGAGGAATCCGAGAATTCTAAGTGATACCGACGGTGAAAGCAACAGGTGAGTAAGTGCTAGAACGGTCGACGAGACGGTGTAAATTTCGAGTGGGTGTGTGCGTGTGTATGTGGTAGAGCTCAGCATAGTAGCGGTGTGGGTGAACACATCCTCCCGAGGTAGATTGGAGAAACTCGCGATAATCTCCATGAATGTTACGTGTGAATGTTATCGAAATCCTCTTAGCGCAAGGTGACGCACGATAGCTCCTGCTCAAGTCGATTTGGACCAGCAAGTCTTGAAAGCGTTGTTGTGGACGCCAAATCCCAGCGGCCTCGCTCTTGGCAGCATTGATGGTATCCATGGGTACGTGTCGGTGAGTCTTCTTTCTATATACCTTGCCTCTTAGGCAGCATGCTTCAATTCAAAACACCCCAATGTTGAACAGCTCCTGATTCATCAAATCCTTAAAATCCATCAAAACTCCAAACGCTCCAGTTTACCATTGCGATGACCCCTCTCTAAGAGGTAGATGCAACTCCAATAACTTCTTGTTTCTTTATGTATGCGCCGATCCACGACACCCAGCCATGCGCTTCCGTTCTACATCACCCATCAATCTCCCTCACTCTTTAAAGCCTAATCTTCGGTCCCACAAAAACAATCAAAAAAGCCACCACCCACATGCCAAAAATAACCGCATAAAGCTTGATCCTCCCCCACCACCCCCTCCCCTCGGTCATCCTCCTCAAAACCCCCATCCTCTGACTTGCCGCCTCCATACCTGCCGCATTACTATCCAGCCCCTCCACCGCCCTCTCCACCACCCCTCTATCCCCCTCCAACGTCTGTCCAAACTGCAAACTCTGCGATTTCAACTGCTGGGCCATTTGTAAGAGGGAAGACGTCAAAGTCTCTTGCTCAGTTCGATTATGCGAGAGTAAAGCTTCGGCGGAGGATGGATTTTGGGGCTTGCGGTTTTCGAATAAGGATGAGCCGGTGGCTGTTGTTGCGGTGTCGTTTTCTGGTGGAAATCCGTGTTTACGGTTTCTGAGCTCTGTGCCTAGGCCTTGGGCTGCTTGTTTGAGGGCCTCGGTCGCAACTTCGTCCGCACCTTTGGGGCCTCCGGCCGATCCTCTCGATTCTATTCCTGAGTCCGCATTGACGCGTGGCGCATATGTGTTATCTTCTTCATACTGCTCGTCCTCCGATTCTTCGTCGCTGTCATCGTCTAGTTTGTCGAGTTCGTAGAGGCGCTGGTTCAGGGCTTTTATGAGAGAGCGCTTGGCTTGAAAATCGGCTTGTAAGGAGGCTTTTTGGGCGGCGGTAAAGTGTTGAGAGCGAGATGGGTTGTGGACGGCTGAGACGGGTGTGGAAGGGGGTTTTAATGGCTGGGAGAGGGTGTGTTCGAGGGAGAGGAGAAGGGTTCGGGCGTGCTCGATGTTCTGAGAAGTGTGATTAGCGATTGCGATAAGGCACGATTGAGAACGCTGCTAACTAATAGTTTGGCGACATTTGGGGAAGATCAGATACTCACTGCCGCAGTTTTCTTCCTCTCGAAGCTAGAGTGCCGCAGCCGTGGGTTGGCGTCTGCGGAGAGGACTTCTTGTTCCAAACGGGTGAGGAGGCGGTTCAAGCTTGTGGGATTGGCGTCGGGGTATATCTGAGGGGGTGAATTCGGACGGGAAGACATTGTGGCTCCGTTGGCAGGGGTGGGTTCGGTGGTGTTGTGAAGGTGTTGGGTTGGAGCAAAATATCTCGTGGTTGAGGACTTGAGGTTGCACTTGCAGTTGGTTCCTTCAATGTTGCTAGCGGTGACGTTGCTTCGCGCGGGAGGTGGCCAGAGCTTTTTTGCACACTACCGCTATGTCTCAAAGGGGATGGGCAAGCCTGCGGGCGGAACATCATGCATCTGAGGCAATAGGTAACGTCCCTTCCAAGGTTCTCACTGAATGAATCACACTTCCCGAGATGATTCACTTCTTCTGGCTTTCTCGGCGCTTTGATTGACCAAATCCCCTGAACTATATAATAAAACAAATTCAATACCCAGAAGAAAATCGTTTCACCATCTCCCCTACCAGTTACGTAGGCTGGTTTTGAGGTTATACATCAGTCTGAATGTGCCAGCCTTTGAGAAACCAGCCGCAAGCCATCTGACTCCAAGGAAATAGATCATTTCAAATTCTGTCAACATACCAGTCCTTCTGCGGTCATTCTCCTCTCAAATAATCGTCTCTTTGAATGATCAGTCTGATGAACGCAACATCCAGTCTGCCTTGTCGACCTTACTGTCTCAATGTAGATGTGTCTCGAGCCTTGTCCTGCTTTCTCGGCTCAGCCATCATGGGTCCGCGGGTAAAGCTAGATAAAACTCAGTCAAGAGACTGCAGGATAGTTCTAGAATGAACGCACGTCGTCCACCATCTGCCAAAAGGCCCCGGCTCTCCAACGCGAGCGTCCTGCCAACTTGCACGCCGTCGCGTGCTCTCTGGATCCGTGGGCCGTTTCAACGCCTCAAGGTTAGCAAAGAGGGTGGCGGAAGACTGTACGGAATGTCAGCTCAGTCGACGGCACTATTATATCAGATGCGACATAAGGGATAACGAGTGTGAGCCTAAAGGTGATATAGCATGCACATACCCTCCGACGCTGGGAGCCTGAACTTTCGGTGGAAGAATCGGATCCTCTGCGCTCTTGATTGGGAGACTCGTCTGGGACAGACTCTCCGAAGTACTTGTGCGATTGGGAAGAGTACTTTTGGTGAAATGGCGAAGGCATTGTAAATGATATGAGCTCAAGCTGGATTTAGCAGAGATATAACAAGAACAGAGGTCGAGATCTCTGCAACGGCTTCAGGCAAGACGGATTTATCAATGAAGTGGCGAGGAGTTGAGCTACCCCTCAGCCCAGAGATCTAGAGCTCTCGTATGACATCTGGTGAATTGGGGTTGTAATCGTACAATGACCCCGCATTTCATTGTGACATCTTGATTTCGTCGCGAGGGGCCCGTATGGGTGACGGTTTTGGAAGCCCTTTATTGGCTGAACAAGGACAGCTTCCGGTGCTTCCTGGCCAATAGCACTCCAGACTCGAGCCCAGGAGATCGGTGGGGATGTTGTAAACACGACTGTGCGGGCCATTGAGAACGGATGTAGAGGTGGAGTGAAGAAAGTAACCTGAAAGCAGAGCTGTATTCAGCTGGCCTCGATGTTTAACCACCAGCGAAATAGTTGGAAATCGTATATTTATTTTTGGGTCTGCCTACCGGGGTATTTCACGTGTAAGTCGGTGCGAGATCTCTTAACGTCACTTCGAAACGTGATGCAAACGTGATAGGGAACTAGAAGTTCAGATCCGCCCTACCAGTCGCATTTCAATGCGCGATATCCAGCGCCCTTGGCCCAGGTACTGAGATCCAATCAGGTTCTTTCTTATCTTTTCTTACACAGTAAAGGTGCATCTGAAATATGACATGACCTTTCACCTTCGAAAGAAACGTGAAGCTTGATGAGGATTCCAATGCAGGTGTGGTTTCATCCGTCGTGATCCGTGGAATTCGAGACGGTACCAAAACAGTGATGCGCGTCCCGGATGGCCGCGGAGCACACTAAAAACATGCACAGTAAATACTGTGATCAACAGGATAGGACAGTAGCGTGGATGACGGAAAACATTGGTGGACATGAGGGTCCCTTTTCTCCTGTTGTACTGTGCTTGAGAAAAGCCCTGGAGTCGCCGAGAGTCACGGGAGGCGGGTATGTCGATCCAACAAGCACGGGAATGATTGGTGGTTGTACACTTGAACAGCTGTGTGTGCCTGGCTGCTCATCTCCCGTCCCAGGCTTGACGACCCGCCCACGGAATTCTTTTTTCGGATCATCCCGATCTTCCACTTCAGACCACGGGTGGATCTGCGAGGGGAGAAAGCGGGAACCCGGGCGAGCGTTGCGCCGCTCATATGAATCAACGACGTCATTTCATTAGAGGTTTTCCGGATCTACGCACACCCTAGAAACGGGCGCAAGCCAATACCATACCTGTTTTGTATAATGTCAAGGGGGATCGTACTAGCCTAGCCACAACCGTGATCATCAGTCACGTGATAATTTTCTATCCAATAAAACAAAGGGTTAACACAGTTTTGGATGTGCGCGCTGTCGATCTAAAAGTTCACTAATTAGTGAACTATCCATACAATTTCAGAGGGCCACCAACACCTAGACAGGGGAGGAACGCCAGCGACAGGGCAGGCAACAAGGGCCCCTTACAAGCGTAGAATTATGAAAAAGTTATGAAATTATGCAAGGTGGCTGCTTACTGTGGCTTGCCCAGAGGTAAATCGCTAGCTAAGTAAGGAAGTCCTGAAAAATCACGGAAAACCTCTATTATTGTTTTTGCTGACAGCTGGATGGAAGTGACATCAATTGATTGCTCTGGAGAGTGAGAAGCGACCTCGGGACCTCGGCATGTTCTACTGCAGTCACGGACACTGAGAGGTACGTATGCAATGTTTGCATCGTTTGAACACCTTCCATAAAAGTAATGTTTCCCAGGTGCACATGTGGACACGGTTGCTTAGTCATTCAGCTAAGCGAGAATCAATCTTCAAATGTTGAGAACCAAACAAAATCTCTCTCCTGGTGCACTGCAATCTTCATTTCACAAACAACCTCTCATCCTCATCTTGTCTCGCTCTGAAACTGACTTCCTCCGTGGACAATAAGGCTTTTCCCACCTGTGCCAAAGACCAAAAGACTGGGCGTCAAATCACCGCCCGCGTGGATGGCGTCGCGCTCTCGCCGGGTCGTTGAGGCTCTGCGAGATTGGGCATCATCGGGCACCGAAGCCAAGCCCATGTCTTTCCGACCACCTTGAGCGCGACTTCTTCCACCGGATTTTCCCTTCTCCGAAATCCCTCACACATGTTATTGACCTTGCCGATTAATTGATCCATCGATGGATCATTTCAACTAACTGACAACAGCATTTTGGTAGCGAAACCACCTCCCGCTGATCGATGATGCAAACCATCACTCAGCGACGAGGTTCTAGAAGGTTTCGACTCGTCCGCGGACGGCTTGACCTGCTTTGTCCTTGGTGGTTCGCTGGACAAGTTGCTAAGAACGGATTGACTCCGCAGTTGTGAAAAACAACGCACTCCGGGGTTGTAATTTCCATGATGGTAAGTACCTTCCTTTCTTTTACCTTGCTGTCCTTCATTGCATGATGATACACCAAAATAAAGCATAGTTCAACCGATGGCTCTACTAGGCCACTGAGGAACAAGATACCATCATCTTTCGCCCCTATCTGATTCCAGCAACAAGTCCTCCTCGCTCGTCACCTTGCTCCATTTTCAGCAAGCATGTCGCTAATCGAGAGAAATAGATTTTGCAGCTACATACCGTGGGTTGCCAGCCACCAATATGGAGGACCCTCCTCAGAAGTGAGTCCTACCCGGTTGCAAGTGCAACTCGTGGCTCGCGTTAGTCAACCCAAGACAACGCCATTGTCGGGCGACGATGAGCAAAGATAGGTTCCTTTTTCCTTGAATCCAAGTTGTGCGTCTACGTTTTTTTGGAGCATTGCCGCCGATGTCATTTGGTGCTACGTCTTGATCCGATTGTGATTGCTGCATTGGCTTGTGTTACTGTGAATATGCATTGCTGTCGGTCAGTCCTCCTGCGATTATGTCCAAGCGCAGCCAGTGAGCGCTCTGCTTCCCGGATGACGCACAAGTCACAACAGCATAGCAGAGCGCGCAGTACCAACAGCAATTTCTACACGGCCATGTGGAAGCGGAGTGCGGGCGAGGGATGAT
>Ga0247768_1000997_pt1 | contig 10143 bp, 7 predicted proteins | sample UWRJL016104C6_FD_179944 | JGI IMG/M metagenome (GOLD analysis project Ga0247768, IMG submission 179944) | Plant litter microbial communities from Arlington Agricultural Research Station in Wisconsin, United States - UWRJ-L016-104C-6 | ecosystem: Environmental > Terrestrial > Plant litter >... | reverse complement strand
GCCCAGCAGCGTGACCGGCCCGTGCGCGACGTCGAACTCCACCGACACCCCGTAGCCGCGTTTGCCGTGGTAGATGCCCAGCCCGCGCAGCAACGGCTTCCCGGAACTGATCGCGAGGTGCGCGGGGCCGTCGTGCCCCATTTCCACGTGCCCGCGCGAGAAATCGAGCGCCTGGAACTCCGTGAACGACCCGCCGGCGCCGAGCACGTCCATGATCAGCATCGCCAGGCTCGTCCGCAGTTCGTACTCGCCGACGGCCGGGACCCCGCGCGCGGTGAGCAGGCTCGCGCCCAGGATCATCCCCGCGCCGAGGCGTTCGTGTGTTTCGCCGTCGAGACCGCGGTGGTAGTAGGCGATGCTGTCGAGGTCGAAGTCGGCCATCAGCCGGTCCAGCCCGACGGCGACCCGCGCGCCCCATTCGAGATCCTCGCGCACCACCGATTCGGTGACCTCGAAGATCGACTCGGCCTCGGTGACCTTGGCCGAGACCTCAGCGTCGGTCACCTTCTCCACGCGGACGCGGAGATCGTCGAATTCGAGCACCTCGACATGGCCGCCGAACTGCGAGTTCACCATGGTCAGGTCGGTGGAGACGTCGTACATCCCGGGGTAGAGGTGGCCCATCAGGCCGTGCCGCCCGTTGCGCAGCACCCGGCGGACCCCCGCCGCGGTGATCCAGCGCCCGATCTTCTCCCAGGCCCGCTCTTCCCGCAGGTACCCCGAAACGCTGCGGAACTCCACGCCCGCCCGCCGGAAGGTGTTCGCCATCTCCGGCAGCGGGCAGGCGCCGCAGTAGGCGAGCCACTGCCCGGTGTCCACAGTGGAGTGTTCCATCGACTCCGACGGCTGCAGGTTGATCAGCAGCACCGGCGCGCCCGTGCGCTGCGCGATCGGCATCAGCATGGTCGCGGTCATGTACGTCGTGAGGAATCCGACGATCAGGTCGCATCCCGCCGCCCGCAGCGTTTCCGCGGCCACCGCGCCCTGCTGGGCGTCGGAGATGAACCCGACGTCCACCACGTCGGCGTCGTAGCCCTGGATCCGTTCGCTGACGTAGGCGGCGGAGGCCTCCAACGTCGGCAGCAGGTCGGGGAACTGTGGCCAGTACGCGCCGAGCCCGCCCGCCACCAGGCCGATCTTCGGCCTCCGCTTGCCCGTGCTCATCGGAGGAACGCCGCCGCGACACCCGCGTCCACCGGGACGTGCATCCCGGTGGTGTGGGACAACTCGCCCGAGGTCAGCACGTACACCGCCGCCGCGACGTGCTCGGGCAGCACCTCGCGCTTGAGCAGCGTCCGCTGGGCATAGAACTCGCCGAGCTTGGCCTCCTCGACGCCGTACACCGCGGCCCGCTGCGCGCCCCAGCCGGAGGCGAAGATGCCGGACCCCTGCACGACCCCGTCCGGGTTGACCCCGTTGACACGGATGCCGTGCGCGCCGAGTTCGGCCGCGAGCAGCCGCACCTGGTGGGCCTGATCCGCTTTGGTGGCACCGTAAGCGACGTTGTTCGGCCCGGCGAACACGGCGTTCTTGCTGGCGATGTAGACGATGTCGCCGCCCATGTCCTGCGCGACCATCGCCCGCGCCGCCTCGCGCGCCACGAGGAACGAGCCCTTCGCCATGACGTCGTGCTGCTTGTCCCAGTCCGCGACCGTGGTTTCCAGCAGTGGCTTGGAGATCGACAGGCCCGCGTTGTTCACCACCAGGTCCACCCCGCCGAAGGCGAGGCAGCAGTCGGCGATGGCACCGGCGACGCCGGCTTCGTCGGTGACGTCGGCGGTCAGCGCGATCGCGTCGGCTCCCGCCAGTTTCGCGACCTCCGCCGCGGCGTCGCCGTCACGGTCGGCGACGGCGACACAGGCGCCTTCCGCGGCGAGCCGCAGCGCGATCGCCTTGCCGATGCCCGATCCGCCGCCGGTCACCAGCGCGATGCGCGTGGCGAGCGCCTTGGGCTTCGGCATCCGTTGCAGCTTCGCCTCTTCCAGCGCCCAGTACTCGATCCGGAACTTCTCCGACTCGGGGATGGGGGAGTAGGTCGACACCGATTCCGCGCCGCGCATGACGTTGATGGCGTTGACGTAGAACTCGCCTGCCACCCGCGCGGTCTGCTTGTTGCGGCCGAAGCTGAACATGCCGACCCCGGGCACCAGCACGATGGCCGGGTCCGCGCCGCGCATCGCCGGGCTGTCTTCGGTGGCGTAGCGCGCGTAGTAGGCCGCGTAATCCTCGCGGTAAGCCGTGTGCAGCTCACGAACCCGCTCGATGACCTGCTCGAGCGGCGCGTCGGCGGGCAGGTCGACGACCAGCGGCGCGACCTTGGTCCGCAGGAAGTGGTCCGGGCACGACGTCCCGAGCGCGGCGAGCCGCCGGTGTTCGGCCCGCGAAAGGAAGTCGAGCACCGGGGCGCTGTCGGTGAAATGGCCCAGCTGCGGGGAATCGGTCGACGCGAGCCCGCGCAGCACGGGGAACAGCGCCGCCGCGCGAGCCCTTCTGTCCACTTCGGACAGCGGGCCGTAGCCGTCGAGCACCGGGCCGAACGGCTCCGGGGAGCCGTGCTCGGCGAGGTAGTTCTCCGCCGTGCGGATGATGTCCAGCGAGTTGGCCTGGCACTCTTCACTGGTCGCGCCCCAAGCGGTGATCCCGTGGCCGCCGAGCACGCACCCGATCGCCTGCGGGTTGGCCGCCTTGATCGCCGAGATGTCCAGCCCCAGCTGGAAACCCGGCCGGCGCCACGGCACCCACACCACCCGGTCGCCGTAGACCTTGCGAGTCAGCTCCTCGCCGTCGGCGGCGGTCGCCAGCGCGATCCCGGAGTCGGGGTGCAGGTGGTCGACGTGGTCGGCGTCGACGAGCCCGTGCATCGCGGTGTCGATGCTCGGCGCCGCGCCACCCCGGCCGTGGAGGCAGTAGTCGAACGCCGCCACCATCTCGTCTTCGCGGTCCGCGCCGGGATAGACGTCGACGAGCGCGTGGAGCCTGTCCAGCCGCAGCACGGCGAGCCCGGCTTCGGTGAGCGTGCCGAGGTCGCCGCCGGACCCCTTGACCCACATCAGCTCGACGTCCTTGCCGGTCGCCGGATCGAGCCCCGGCGCCTTCGCCGAAGTGTTGCCACCGGCGTAGTTCGTGTTCCGCGGGTCCGCGCCGAGCGCGTTGGACCGGGCCAGAAGTTCTTCCACAGCGGACATGTCAGGCACCCCAACCGGCGGTCGCGCCGTAGCCGCGCTCGGCCGCGATCTTCTCCGCGTACCCACTGCGGTGATACGCCGCGACGGGGTCCGGGTCCAGCCCCATCTCCTCGCGCAGTTCGGCGAGCATCGGGCGGACGTCGGTCGAGAACGCGTCGGCGACCACGGCGTTCGCGGCGAGGACGTCCCCGGACTGCTGTGCCGCGGTGAGCGCGTCGGTGTCGAGGATCAGCGCCTTCGCGGTGGCTTCCTGGACGTTCATCACCGAGCGGATCAGCGCCGGGATCTTCGCCTCGATGTTGTGGCACTGGTCGAGCATGAACGCGACACCGGACGCCGGGTCGAGCCCGCCGCCGGTGACGATCTCGGTCATGATCCGGTAGAGCTGGTACGGGTCGGCCGCGCCGACCATCAGGTCGTCGTCGGCGTAGAAGCGCGAGTTGAAGTGGAACCCGCCGAGCTTCTTCTTGCGCAGCAACAAGGCGACCAGGAACTCGATGTTCGTGCCGGGCGCGTGGTGCCCGGTGTCGACGAGCACCTGCGCCTTCGGGCCGAGCTCCACACAGTGCAGGTAGCTGGTGCCCCAGTCGGGCACGTCGGTGGCGTAGAAGGCGGGCTCGAAGAACTTGTACTCCAGCAGCATCCGCTGGTCGTCGCCGAGCCGGTCGTAGACGGTCTGCAGCGCTTCGTCGAGCCTGTCCTGACGGGCGGCGATGGAGTCCTGACCGGGGTAGTTCAGCCCGTCGGCGAGCCAGATCGAGAGGTCCCGTGAGCCGGTGACGTCCATGATGTCGACGCACTCCAGCAGGTGGTCGATCGCCTTCCGCCGGATCGCGGCGTCGGGGTTGCAGACGCTGCCGAGCCGGTACTCCTCTTCCTGGAAGGTGTTCGGGTTCACCGCGCCGATGCCGACACCGAGGTCACGGGCGTGCTTGGCGAGATCGGCGTAGTCGGCGACCTTGTCCCACGGGATGTGCACCGCGACGGTCGGGGCGACGCCGGTGAACCGGTGCACCTCCGCGGCGTCGGCGATCTTCTCGTAGGCGTCGCGGGGGATACCCTCCTGGGCGAACACCTTGAACCGGGTGCCGGAGTTGCCGAAAGACCATGAAGGCGTCTCGACATGCTGGTTGCGCAGCGCGGCCTTCACCGCTGCCTTGTCGAGCATGGGGATCCTCCCGATAGCTGGTGGTAGGGCTGGCGGTGGTGGGGCACTAGTCCAGGTGGAAGATCTCGGCCAGCGGGACGATGCCCTCGTCGGGCGCGCCCGGCAGGCCCTCGAAGAACGGCGCCATCTGGGCCTGCCACCGCGTGTTGACGTCGGTGGCGGCCATCCCGGCGAGCGCGGCGTCGAGGTCGTCGGTCTCGAAGTAACCGACGAGCAGGCCGTCCTCGGTGAGGTACAGCGAATAGTTCCGCCATCCCGTCTCACTGAGCGCGGCCCGCATCTCCGGCCAGACCGCGGCGTGCCGCTCCCGGTATTCGGTCAAGTGTTCGGGCTTGACCTTCAACAGGAAGCAGACACGCCGGGCCTGGGTGGACATCAGAAGTTGTACTGGTCGATGTTGGCGGCGGTGAAGGTGGTCGGCGGGCCGAGGATGATCTCGCCGTCCTTGCCGATCTTGCGCTCACCGAGCTTGCCCGCCTTGACGGTCTCGCCCTCGGCGCCGCTGATCTGGCCCGAAGCGAGCGCCGCGGCCGCGTAGCCCGCGAGGTAACCGAGCTGGCTCGGGTCCCACAGCGCGAACGCCTTCACGGTGCCGTCCTTGATGAACTGGCGCATCTGGTTCGGCGTGCCGAGCCCGGTCAGCGCCACCTTGCCCTTGGACGGCGAGGAGGACAGGTACCGCGCGGCGGCGGAGATGCCGACCGTGGTGGGCGAGATGATGCCCTTGAGGTCCGGGATGGACTGCAGCAGCGCCTGGGTCTCCTGGAACGACTTCTGGTCGTCGTCGTCACCGTAGGCGACCTTGACCAGCTCCAGGCCCTTGTACTCGGGCTTGGTGAGCTCGTCCCTCATGAAGCCGATCCAGGTGTTCTGGTTCGTCGCGTTCGGCGTGGCCGAGAGGATCGCGATCTTGCCCTGGCCGCCGATCTGGTCGGAGAGCAACTTGACCTGCGAACGCCCGATGTCCTCGGAGTTGGCTTGGTTGACGAAGATCTGGCGCGCGTCGGGCGCCGCGTCGGAGTCGTAGGTGACCACGGCGATGCCCTTGGCGCGGGCGTCCTTCAGCGCGGGCGCGACGGCGTTCGGGTCGTTGGCCGCCACCACGATCGCGTCCTGCTTCTGCTGGACGAGCGTGTTGATGTAGGACACCTGCGAGGAGGCGGAGGCGTCGGACGGGCCGACCTCCTTGCCCTCGCCCTTGAGTTCGCTGATCGCCGAGATACCGCCCTTGTCGACGATGTTCTCGTACGGGTTGTCGATCTCCTTGGGCAGGAAGGAGATCTTCAGACCCTCCTTGATCGCCGCGTTCGGGTCCGCGGCCTTGGTCGAGGCCGGGGCGTTCGCGGGGGCGCTGGGCGCGGAGTCCTTGGTGGTCCCGCCGCAGCCCGCGATCAGGGCGACCGCCAGCCCGGTACTGGTCGCGGCCAAGGCCACGCGATGGATGGAGCGAGAGCGGATCATCTTTGGTCCTCCTCATAAGGTCCGGAGGCAGCGGCTGCTCCCACCGGGTCGGGCGGTGACGGGGTCTGCGTACTGGGCGGCGGGGGCGCCGCGGCAGCGTGCCTTCGCTTGCGCAGCAGGTTGGTGACCACCGGGACGAGCACCGAGATGATCAGCAGCAGCCCGCTGATCACGTTCTGGATCTCGTTGGTGACGTCGTTGAGGAACAGCACGTTGCGGAGCCCGGCCATCAGCAGCAGGGCGGTCAGCACGCCGACAACGGTGCCGCGGCCGCCGAAGATCGACACCCCGCCGAGCAGCACCGCGGCGACGGCCGTGAGTTCGAGCCCGTTGGCGTTGTCGGCCCGGGCGCTGTTGTACCGCAACGTGTAGACGAGCGAGGCCAGCGCCGCGATGACCCCGGAGACGACGTAGAGCGACATCTTGACGCGGTCGACCCGGATGCCGGAGAAGCGCGACGTCTCGGAGCCGAGCCCGATCGCGTACAGCGCGCGGCCGACCGGGGTGAAGTGCACGACGAGCGCGATGAGCGCGCCCACCACGATCACCACGACGGTGGCGTACGGGACGAAGGTGCCGGGCACGGTGTCGGTGGCGAGCGGCCGGAAGTTCTCCGGGAACCCGGTCACCGCGCCGTCGCCGAGCACGACGTAGGCGAGCCCGCGGTAGAGGCCGAGCGTCCCGATGGTGACCGCGAGCGAGGGCAGCCCGAACTTGACGATCAGCGCGGCGTTCACCGTGCCGAGGACGGCCCCGGCGACCAGCACGATCGGCACGATCGTCTCGAAGGACATGCCCGCGTTCCACAGTTGCCCGGTCAGCGCCGAGCAGAAGCCCAGCACCGAGGCGACCGAGAGGTCGATCTCGCCGGTCAGGACGATCGGAAGCAACCCGAGCGCCAGCAGGGCGACTTCGGTGTTGTCGAGCAACAGGAACGCGATGTTGTCACTGCTGGAGAAGCCTGTCGTGCTGGACGCGCCGTAGACCAGCACGGCGACGACGAGCAGGAGCAGGACCGACTCCCAGCGGAATATCCGGTCACGCACGGCTGGCACTCCTTTGTTCGCGCAGCTTCGTCGCCACCCGCAGCATCACGGCCCGGTCCAACGAAATGGCCAGCAGCAGCGCCGCGCCGCTGACGGCCCGTTGCCAGAACGCGGGCACCCCGAGGATCGGCAGCGCGCTGGTGATCGTGGTCAGCAGGAGCGCGCCCAGCACCGCGCCGAGCACCGAACCGCTGCCGCCGAAGATGGCGACCCCGCCGACGACCACGGCCGCGACGACGTCGAGTTCACGGCCGCCGCCGACCGAGGCGTTGATGGTGCCGAAGTACGACGCGTGCAGCACGCCCGCGAGCCCGGCGAGTGCTCCCGAAAGGACAAACGCGGTGAAAACCCTTCGCCCCGCCGGAATTCCGGCGAGCCTGGCGGCCTGCGGGTTCGAGCCGATGGCGTAGAGCTCGCGGCCGGACCGCCAGTTGTGCAGCGCGTAGGCCGCCCCGGCGAGCACGATCACGGTGAGGATGGTCAGGTTCGGGATGCCGAGCAGCGACCCGCTCCCGAAGGAGAGGAACGACGGCGACATCTGGTCGGCGTTGACCTGCTGGACCCCGGTCGCGGTGGCCCAGCCGTAGTCGAGCCCGCGGAACACGTAGAGCGTGCCGAGGGTGACCACCAGCGCGGGCACCTTCGCGACCGCGACGAGCGCGCCGTTGAAGGCCCCGCACACCGCGCCGAGCGCGATCCCGGCCAGCAGCACCAGGAACACCGGTGTGCCGTGGTCGTTGATGAAGAGCTGGCCGGAGAGGAACGCGGTCAGCCCCATCACCGACCCGACCGACAGGTCGATGTTGCGGGTGATCACCAAGAGCGTCTGCCCGATCGCGAGCAGCGCGATGATCGAGGCGTTGAGGAACAGGTCGTGGATGCCTTGCCCGGACAGGAAACTCGTGTTGACCACGGTGGTCACCGCGACCACCACGATCAGGGCGGCCACGATGCTCATCTCACGCCCGGAGAACAGCGTGCGGAGCCGGCTCAGGTTCATGCGACGCTCCCCTTCAGGTTTCCGGTGGCGGCGTACATGACGGCTTCTTCGGTGGCTTCGTCCTTGCCGAGTTCGGCGGTGATGCGGCCTTCGTGCATGACCAGCACCCGGTCGGCCATGCCCAGCACCTCGGGCAGCTCCGAGGAGATCAGCAGGATCGCCATGCCGCGGGCGGCGAGGTCCGAGAGCAGCAGGTGGACCTCGACCTTGGCGCCGATGTCGATACCGCGGGTCGGTTCGTCGACGATGAGCACCGACGGGTCGGTCGCGAGCCACTTGCCGAGGACGACCTTCTGCTGGTTGCCCCCGGAGAGCGTCGCGACCGGGTCGGACAGCGCGCCGGACTTCAGGCCCAGCCTGTCCGCCCACTTGCGGGCGAGCGCGCGCTCGGCGGAGCGCCGCACGATTCCCTTGTCGGACACGGCTCGAAGCCTTGCCAGCGATGCGTTCCGCTCGATGGACAGGTCCAGGATCAGGCCCTGTTCCCGGCGGTCTTCCGGAACGAGCGCGAGGCCGCTGTCGATGGCGGCGCGCGGTTTCCCGGACGGCAGCTCGGCGCCCTGGACTCGCACGCTCCCGGCGTCGAGCGGGTCGATGCCGAAGATCGCCCGCGCGACCTCGGAGCGGCCCGAGCCGACCAGCCCGGCGAGCCCGACGATTTCGCCGCGCCGCACGGAGAAGGAAATGTCGTTGAAGACCCCCGAACGGGTGAGCCCTTCGACCACGAGCAGTTCGTCCCCGGCGTCGGTGTCGCGCTGGGGGAAGAGCTGGTCCACCGGCCTGCCGACCATGCGGCGCACCAAAGTGTCCTGGTCGATCTCGCTCATCGGCACGCCTTCGGCGACCACCGCGCCGTCGCGCAGCACGGTGACCCGGTCGCACAGGGCGTACATCTCGTCGAGGCGGTGGGAGATGAACAGCAGCGCCGCGCCGCCTTCGGCGAGCCTGCGCGCGACCCCGAACAGCCTGTCGGCCTCCAAAGAGGACAGTGCGGCGGTCGGCTCGTCCATCACGATGATGCGCGCTTCGGCGGAGAGCGCCTTGGCGATTTCGATGATCTGCTGGTCCGCGATGGACAGTCCGCGGGTCGGGCGCTGCGGGTCGATCGGCACGCCGAGCTGGTCGAACAGCTCGGCCGCGCGGCGGCGCATCTCCCGCCGGTCCACGCGGCGTCCCGAGCGCAGCGGCTGGCGGCCCATGAACACGTTCTCCGCGACGCTGAGGTCGGGGAACTGGGTCGGCTCCTGGTGGATGACCGCGACGCCGTTGTGCTGCGCGTCGCGGGGGGACGAGAAGTCCACGACCACGCCGTTCAGCAGGACCTCGCCGACATCGGGCCGGTGCTCACCGCCGATGACGCGGACCAGCGTCGACTTGCCGGCGCCGTTCTCGCCCGCGAGCCCGTGCACCTCGCCCGCCCGCAGGGTCAAGGACACCCCCCGAAGCGCCTTGACCGCCTCGAAAGACTTGCTCACGGTGCGGAGTTCGAGGAGCGGGGGCGGTGTCTGCTCCGGTGCGGCCACGTTGTCCTCCTCCGTTGGAGGGCCAAGGAAGTGAAACGTTTCACATCCATCGCGGACAAGTTAGCCCGCCCGCGGCGGGCTCGTCAATACCCTTCTGACGTGAGGATTCATCTCGATCGGGTCAAGGTACCGAACCCATACTCTGTGTTAGTTTCGGCAGACGATCGACGCGGATCAGTTGACACGTTTTAGGGCGGGCTGGATGTCACCGAGCATCAAGGATGTCGCCGCGCGGGCCGGGGTCTCGGTCGGCACGGTGTCCAATGTGCTCAATCACCCCGAGCGCGTGGCCGCCGCGACCAGGGAAACCGTGCTGGCCGTCATCGACGCGATGGGCTTCGTGCGGAACTCCTCGGCGGCGCAGCTGCGGGCGGGCACGAACCGCTCGCTCGGCCTCATCGTGCTCGACCTGGCGAACCCGTTTTTCCACGACGTCGCCCGCGGGGTCGGCGAGGTGGCCGACGAACTCGGCTACGTCGTCATCCTGTGCAGTTCCGACGAACACGGCGCGCGCGAGGACCGCTACCTGCAGGTACTGGAGGAGCAGCGGGTCCGGGGCGTGCTGATCACCCCGGTCGTGACGGGCTCGGAACGCCTGGACGCGCTACGCCGCCGTGGCACGCCCGCGGTGCTTGTCGACAGGCACGCCCGTGGGACACGCAGCTGCTCCGTCGCGGTTGACGACGTCGCAGGCGGCAAGCTGGCCGGAGCGCACCTGCTCGGCCTCGGGCACCGTCGGATCACCTACGTCAGCGGCCCG
>Ga0247768_1000996_pt1 | contig 10146 bp, 1 predicted proteins | sample UWRJL016104C6_FD_179944 | JGI IMG/M metagenome (GOLD analysis project Ga0247768, IMG submission 179944) | Plant litter microbial communities from Arlington Agricultural Research Station in Wisconsin, United States - UWRJ-L016-104C-6 | ecosystem: Environmental > Terrestrial > Plant litter >... | reverse complement strand
TTCGGTCCCGTCGCGGTACCGAGTGGTCGGCATCGTGGCGGCGCCGGGTGACGGCCTGCGCCGCCAGTCCGCGGTGTTCCTCGCCGACGACCAGGCGAGGGCCGCCTCCGGCCGTCCGGACCGGGTGGACGCGGTGGGCGTACTGGCCGAACCGGGCACCGATCCGGGTGAACTCGCCCAGCGGATCACGGCCGCGGTCACCGGTGTGGTGACCTACACCGGCGACGCCAGGGCCGAGGCCGAATTCATGGACGTGGGCGGCACCCGCTCGTTCCTGACCGAACTGGCCGGGTCGTTCGGCGGGAGCATGGCCATCGTCGTCGTCTTCGTCGTCGCGAGCACGCTCGGCCTGTCGCTCCAGCAGCGGCGGCGGGAACTCGCGTTGCTGCGCGCGGTCGGGGCCACGCCCAAGCAGGTCCGCCGCATGATCGGCGCCGAGACGCTGGTGGTCTCCGTCGTCGCCGCGGCGCTCGGGATCCTGCCCGCGATCGCGGTGAGTTCCGTGCTGCTCGACGCCTTCACCGCGCTCGGCATGATCCCCGCCGATCTCAAGCCGTCGGCGGGCCCGCTGCCGATGCTGCTCGGCCCGGCGCTGTGCGTGGTGGCCGCGCGCTTCGCGGCGTCGATCGCGGCGAGGCGCAGTGGCAAGGTCAGCCCCGTCGCCGCGCTCGGCGAAGCGGCGGTGGAACCGCGCAAGCTCGGCTGGCTGAGGCTGGGAATCGGTGCGCTGCTCGTGCCGGTCTCCCTGGGGGTCGCGATCCTGGTGCCGTTGCGCATCCCCGGCGAGGCGGCCGTCGCCGCCGCGGCCGGTTCGGCGCTGCTGCTCGTCATCGCCGTCGCGCTGCTCGGCCCGCGGTTGCTCAGCGGTGCCGTGGCGCTGTTCGGGCGGCTGCTCGGCGGCCCCGGCACGGCCAGCGGGTTCCTCGCGAAGGCGAACGCGCGCGCCAACTCGCGGCGGCTCAGCTCGGCGACCACCCCGCTGATCATGGGCGTCACGATGGCGGCGGTGCAGATCTTCACCGCGACCACGCTGCTCGCGGCCGCCCAGGAGCAGGCCCACACCTCGGTGGCGGCCGACTACGTGCTGGCCGGGACGTCGTCCGGGGTGTCGACGGAGGTCGCGGACGCCGCCGGTGCCGTGCCCGGCGTGGCGGTGGTGACCCCGGTCGCCCGCACGCGGACGCTGGTGAGTTACCTGGAGGCCGGTGACCAGAAGATCGACCCCTTCTCCGCCCAGGGCGTCCGGCCGGAGCGGCTCGCCGACACGATGGATCTCGACGTCCGCGAGGGCGATATGGGGGCGTTGAAAGGGGACACAGTCGCGCTGAGCCGGATCGCCGCGGGCACCATCGGCGCCGGTGTCGGGGCGACCGTCGACCTGCACCTCGGTGACGGCACGCCCATCAAGCCGCGGGTGGTGGCGATCTACGGCAACGGCCTCGGCTTCGGCGACATCACCCTGCCGTACGACGTCGTCGTCGCGCACCTCACCGACCCGGTCGCCCAGGCGGTGCTGGTCAGGGCTGCGCCGGGGGCCGACGTCGCGGCGGTCGGCACGGCCTTGCGCACGGCGCTGGCGCGGTACCCGACCGTCCAAGTCGCCGACCGGGCGTCCTTCGCGGCCGCGGAAGACCAGGACCAGGAGAACGACTCGACGGTCAACCTGCTGCTCAACGCGCTCCTGCTCGGCTACATCGCGATCGCGGTGGTGAACACCCTGGTGATGGCGACCGCTGCCCGCTCGCGTGAGTTCGCGCTGCTGCGGCTGGTCGGTGCCACCCAGGCGCAGGTGCGGTCGATGATGCGAGGCGAGGCGAGGATCGTGGTCGTGCTGAGCGTGCTGATCGGCTCCCTGGCGGCGATCCCGCCGCTGGTCGGGGTCAGCCTGGGCGCGACGGAGTCGCCCGTGCCTTCTGTTTCGCTGCTGGCCTACGCCGGGATCGTCGCCGTGGCCGCGCTGCTCGGCTGGGGCTCGATCGTGCTTCCCGCGAGGGCCGTCATGCGCGCCCGCCCGATCGACGCGATCGGCATTCGCGAGTAGCCGTGTACACAGACCGCACACGCATGTACACAGAGTGCACACGAGTGCGCGTGGATCGCACACGCGCTGGTCTGTCCCTGTTTGCGCGCTGGGTCAAGGACGTAGAACCTCCAATGACTTTGCTGGAGGCTCAAGACCGGACCAGAGGCGCGGGCTGGAATCGCGGCAGGCGAACTGGGGAAAAAACGTCCACGGCGACGACTCTGAGTCCACATAGGACCGCTTGGCGGTCCACGGTGAGAGGGAGTTGTCCATGCTGAGGGTGCACTTGGCGGCCGCCGAAGCCGCGGCGATCGAGGCCGTCTGCGACGAGTTGGCGCAGCGGTACGACACGGTCGAGTCGGCCGAGTTCCAGCAGGAGAGCCGGGTCTACGCGGAGGAATTGCCGCGCCGCATCCGGAGCGCGCTCCACGACTTCCGCTCGTCGGAACGCTCGGCCGCGTTCGTGTTGTCGGGTTTTCCTGTCCCGGACGACAAAATCGGGCCGACACCACGGCATTGGGCCGACAAGCCGGTGCCTTCGCCGACCCTGCGCCAGGACATCGCGTTCTTCTTGATCGCGAGCGTGCTCGGTGAGCCGATCGGCTGGGCCACCCAGCAGGACGGCTACATCATGCACGACGTCTTCCCGATCAAGGGCCACGAGCACGAACAGATCGGCTTCGGCAGCGCCGAACTGCTCACCTGGCACACCGAGGACGCGTTCCACCCGTTGCGGACCGACTATCTCGGGTTGATGTGCCTGCGTAATCCCGACAAGGTGGAGACGACCCTCGCCGACGTGGCCGACGTCAAGATCGATGACGCCACGCGGCGAATCCTTACGCAGGAACGGTTTTACATCCTCCCCGACAACTCCCATCGGCAACGGGAAGGCGAAGAGGTCGACAACACGGAAGCCGTGCCCGCTGACGACCGGGTGGCGGCGTTGCGGCGCCGCAGCCGCCGTCAAGTCGAACGCGCGCTGAGCGCGCCGGAACCGGTCGCGGTTCTTTTCGGCGACGCCGAATCCCCTTATCTGCGCATCGATCCGTACTACATGGCGGACGCGCAGGGCGACGAGGAACAGGCGGCCCTCGATACCGTCGGCGAGGCGATCGACGCCGCGATGACCGGGGTGACGCTGGAACCCGGCGACATCTGCCTGATCGACAACTACCGCGCGGTGCACGGCCGCAAGCCGTTCCGCGCGCGGTTCGACGGAACCGACCGCTGGCTGCGACGGCTGAACGTCACCCGCGATCTTCGCAAGTCACGCGGTTCCCGCCTGGACGCGCGGTCGCGCGTCATCTACTGATTCCCGGAATGCGCTGTTTTGTAGGGGAATTGTCTTATAAGGAAACGGTTTTGTAGGGAAAGTGGGATCCAGCGTGGCTCGCAACGACGGCGCCGTGGTGGCGTATCCGGCCGAGGTCTGCCTGCACCGGTTGTTCGAGGAACAGGTCCGTCGCACACCGGACGCCACCGCGCTGGTGTTCGAGGGAACGACCCTGACCTACCGCGAACTCGACGGCCAGGCCAACCGGCTCGCGCACCATCTGCTCACCCGGGGAGCCGGGCCGGACGTCCTGATCGGCGTCTGCCTCCACCGGAGCCTGGACCTCGTTGTCGCGTTGCTGGCCGTGCTCAAGGCCGGTAGTGCTTACCTGCCACTGGACCCGGACTATCCCGCGGACCGGCTGACGCTCATGGCCGCCGACGCCGGTGTCGCGGTGGTGGTGACCAGGAGCGAGCTGGCCTGGCTGCTCCCGGCCGGGTCCGCGCCCGCGGTGTGCCTGGATACCGAGCGCTCGACGATCGCCCAGTATCCTTTGGTGACACCGGAAACCGGGGTCCGCTCGGCGAATCTCGCGTACGCCATCTACACCTCCGGCTCGACCGGACGCCCGAAGGGCGTGATGATCCCCCACCACGGGATCACGAACCGGCTGGCGTGGATGCAGGCCGAATACGGCTTGCGCGCCGACGACCGGGTCCTGCAGAAGACCCCGTCCAGCTTCGACGTCTCGGTCTGGGAGTTCTTCTGGCCGCTGCTCACCGGCGCCACGCTGGTGGTGGCCAGGCCCGGCGGCCACCGGGACCCGGAGTACCTCGCCCGGCTGATCCGCGACGAGCGGATCACGACTGTCCACTTCGTACCGTCGATGCTGCGGGCCTTCCTCGCCGAGCCCGCCGCGGCGCGGTGCCGGGGGCTCCGCCGGGTGATCTGCAGCGGCGAGGCGTTGCCCGCCGATCTGAGCGCCCGGTTCTTCGAAGTCTTCAGTACCGGATTCCTCAGTACCGGATTCCACAGCACCGGACTCCACAACCTTTACGGGCCGACCGAAGCCTCGGTCGACGTGACCTACGCGGAGTGCCGGCCCGGCATCGACCCCGTGCCGATCGGCCGTCCGGTCTGGAACACGCGGGTGTACGTATTGGACTCCCGGCTGCGTCCTGTCGTGGCGGGCGCGGCCGGAGAGCTCTACCTCGCGGGGGTGCAGCTGGCCCGCGGGTATCACGATCGGCCGGGCCTGACCGCCGAGCGGTTCGTGGCCTCGCCGTTCGACCCGGGGGAGCGGATGTACCGCACCGGGGACCTGGTGCGGTGGTCGCTGGAGGACTCCCTCGAGTACCTCGGCCGCACCGACGACCAGGTGAAGATCCGGGGCTTCCGGATCGAGCCGGGCGAAGTGGAAGCCGCCTTGCGACGGCATCCGTCGGTCGGGCACGCGGTGGCGTCGGTTCGGGAGGATCGCCTGGGGGACAAGAAGTTGGTCGCGTACGTGGTGCCCCTCATCGCGCCGGGACCGTCGGTGGACGAGCTGCGGGCGTTCCTGGCGGCCTCGGTCCCGGCGCATCTGGTGCCGTCGGCCTTCGTCACCCTCGAACGGATTCCGCTGACCCCCAGTGGCAAGGCGGACCGCGGCGCGCTCCCGGCACCGGCCCGGGACGACTTCGTCGCCGTGGAGTACGTCGGCCCGCGCGACCCGGCCGAAACCGCGCTCGCCGGAATCTGGGCCACGGTGCTCGGAGTCGACCGGGTCGGGGTCGAGGACGACTTCTTCGCCATCGGCGGCGATTCGCTGCTCGCGCTCCGGGTGCTTTCCCGTGTCCGTGCGAAATTCGCGGTCACGCTGCCCACCAGAGCCCTGTTCGACGCGCCGACGATCACCGCGCTGGCCGCCGAGATCACGCGGCACTCCGCCGGTGCTTCGGCCGAACGTCCTCTCGTGCCGTCAGAACGGCCGTCGAAGGTCCCGTTGTCCTTTTCACAGCAACGGTTCTGGTTCCTCCACCAGTTCGATCCGGGCGCGGTGGAGTATAACGTCCACGCCGCGTTCCGGCTGCGAGGCGAGCTGGACCTGGACGCGCTGGCCGTCGCCTGCGCGGCGCTGATCGCGCGGCACGAGGTCCTGCGGACGGTCGTCGCGACCGCCGACGGGCTGGCGCACCAGGTGGTCCGCCCGCCCGCGGACGTCCCGCCGTCGCTTTCGGTCGTCGACGTCTCCGCGCTCGCCGCCGTGGACCGTGACACCCAGCTGGATCGTTTGCTGCGCCAGGAAATCAGCACGCCCTTCGACCTTCGCGAGGGCCCGGTGCTGCGGCTGCTGCTGGCCCGCGGTGACGAGCGTGACCACCTGCTGGTGTTCGGCCTGCACCACGCCTTCACCGACGGCTGGACCATGGGGGTGCTGGCCGGAGAGCTGAGCGCGCTGTACAACGCCGAGCGGACCGGCCGTCCGGCGGAACTCGAAGCGTTGCCGGTGCAGTACCCCGATTACGCCGCCTGGCAACGCGAACAGTTGTCCGGCCCGGCTTTGCGGGACCAGTTGGCGTACTGGCGGGAACGCCTCGACGGGCTGGTCCCGCTGGACCTGCCGCTGGACAAGCCACGCCCGGCCGTGAAGACGTCGGCGGGCGCGGTGCACCGGCTCACGCTGCCCGCCGAACTCACCGCGGGCCTCAAAGAACTCGCGCGGCGCACCAACACCACGTTGTTCATGACCCTGGTCGCCGCCTGCCAGGTGCTGTTCGCCCGGTACAGCGGGCAGCGCGACATCGCGCTGGGAACGCCGGTCTCCGGTCGTGAACGGCCGGAGCTCGAACCACTCGCGGGCTGTTTCATCAACACGGTGGTGCTGCGGACGGCGGTCGACGAACTGGAGTCCTATGGGGACTTCCTCGGCCGGGTACGCGAGACCGTGCTCGGCGCGTTCGAGCACCAGGACGTGCCGTTCGACCAGCTGGTGGACGAGCTGTGTGAAGAGCGCGACGCGAGCCGGACACCGCTGGTGCAGGCGATGGTGGTGTTGCAGAACACGCCGGGCGCCGACGCCGGGTTCACCGGGCTGGACGCCGAGCCGGTCGAAATCCCCCGGGCGTCGGCGGTGCTCGACCTCACCGTCGAGTTCCGGGAGCGCGCGGCCGCGCTGGACGTCGGGATCGAGTACAACACCGACCTGTTCACCGCCGCGACCGTCGACCGGCTCGCCGGTCACCTCCGGGTACTGCTGGACGAGGTCGTGGCCGACCCGCGACGGCGGATCGCCGACCTGCCGCTGACCGGCGAGGAGGACCGGCGGCGGACAGCGGTGGAGTGGAACGACACCGCCCAGGACTACCCCGCCGATCAGGGTGTGCCTGAGCTGTTCGAGGAGCAGGTGCGCCGGACACCGGACGCGACCGCGCTGGTCTGCGGCGCCGAGCACCTGACCTTCGCCGAGGTCAACGCCCGGGCGAACCGGCTGGCCCGCTGCGTGCTCGCGCTGGGCGTCCCGCCCGAGTCACGGGTCGCGGTGCTGATCGAGCGTTCCCTGGACGCGGTGGTGGCCATGCTCGCCGTGCTCAAGGCGGGCTGCGTCTACGTTCCCCTGCACAGCGGCTATCCCGCGGAGCGGATCCGGTGGGCCGTGGCCGACACCGGCGCGGCGGTGATCCTTACGGACCGGGTGCTCGGGGCGAAGGCGCGCGCGGCCGGGATCACGGCGATCGCCGTCGACTCCGATCCGCGCCTGGCGGAGCAGTCCGGCGACGACTTGGGCACCGCCATGGACTCTCGGCAGCTCGCCTACATCATGTACACCTCTGGCTCCACGGGCCGCCCGAAAGGGGTCGCGGTCACCCACCGCAACATCGTCAGCCTGGTGTGGGACCGCCGGTGGCGCTCCGGGAACCACGGCCGGGTGCTGTTCCACTCGCCGCACGCCTTCGACGCGGCGACCTACGAGATGTGGGTGCCGCTGCTGAGCGGCGGCCGGGTGGTCGTGGCCGCGGGCGAACTGGACGCGCCCATGCTGGCTCGTGAGGTCGCCGAGCACGGGGCGAGCGCCACGTTCTTCACCTCAGCGCTGTTCAACGTCTTCGCCGAAGAAGCGCCGGACTGCTTCGCCGGGATGTCGGAGGTGTGGGTCGGCGGCGAAGCTGTCTCGCTGCCGTCGATCGAGCGCGTGCTGAGCCACAACCCGGACCTGGCCGTCTTCAACGGTTACGGGCCGACCGAGTGCACCACCTTCGCCGCGACCTCGCGGATCGACCTGGCCGCCGTCCGGGCGGGTGTGGCGCCGATCGGCGGCCCGTTGGACAACACCCGCTTCTACGTCCTCGACCGCTACCTGCGGCCGCTGCCGCCGGGCATTCCCGGTGAGCTGTACATCGCGGGCGCCGGGCTGGCGCGGGGTTACTGGGGCAGGCCCGGTTTCACCGCGAGCCGGTTTGTCGCGGACCCGTTCGAGCCGGGGGAGCGGCTGTACCGCACCGGCGACCTGGTCCGGTGGAGCGAGGACGGGGAGATCGAGTTCGTCGGCCGCGCCGACGACCAGGTCAAGATCCGCGGCTTCCGGATCGAGCCCGGCGAGATCGAGGCCGCCCTGCTCGCCCACCCCGGGGTGGGCGAGGCGGTGGTGCTCGCCCGCCGGACCGGCTCGGGCCGCAAGTACCTGGTCGGCTATGTGGTGCCGACCGGCGAGATCGCGCCGGACGCGGCCGGACTGCGCTCGTTCCTCGCGGCCGGGCTGCCGGAGTACATGGTGCCGTCGGCGATCGTGATGCTGCCGGAGTTCCCGCTGACGACGGCGCAGAAGGTGGACCGCCGGGCGTTGCCCGACCCGGACATGGGCCCGGCCTCCGGCTCGGCGCACGTCGTACCCGAAGGATTCGTGCAACGGACCCTCGCCGAGATCTGGGCCCGGACGATCGGGGTCGAGCGGGTCGGCGTCGAGGACAACTTCTTCGCGCTGGGCGGCGACTCGATCCTCGCCCTGCAGGTGGTTTCCCGGGCGCACCGGGCCGGCCTGCGGCTGACGTCGAAGGATCTGTTCCAGTGGCAGACGATCGCTTCGCTTTCGCCGCACGTGGTGGCGGCGGTGAGCGCCGACCGTCCCGTCGGCCAAGCCGCCGGCCGCGCGCCGCTCTCGCCCATCCAGCGTTTCCTTTTCGATCGCTACACGATTCCGGCCGTGTGCAATCAGTTCGTCGTCGCAGAACTCGCCGGTGACGTCGACGAAGCCGCCTTGCGCGCGTCGGTCGCGGCGATGCTCGTGCATCACGACGCGCTGCGAACCCGGTTCGCGAGCGAAGACGGCGAGCGGTCGCAGCACGTGGTCGACACGACAGACGATTCCGTTTTCGCCAAAGTGGACCTTTCGGGGGTGCCCGAGAGTGACCTCGACGCCGTCCTCGCGCGGGAAGTCGAAGCGGCGCAGGGAAAAGTGGACTTCGAGCACGGGCCGTTGCTGAAGGTCGTGCTGTTCACCACCGCGGGCGGCCCGCGGCTGCTCCTGACCGCGCACCACCTCGTGGTGGACGGGGTCTCGTGGCGGATCCTGCTCGAAGACCTCGAAACCGGTTACGAACAGGCGTGCCGTGGTGAGGCGGTGGATCTGGGAGCGGCGACGAATTCGTTGCGCGACTGGGCGCGTCGCCTGGCGGAGCACGCCGAGACGGGCCGTCTGGACCACGAGATCGACTACTGGACCACCGTCGGCACCAGCGGTGAAGCGGAGCTTCCGGTGGACCGCGACGGGATCAATTCCGTGCGGAGCCAGAAACAGGTACGGGTCGAACTCGACGCGGACACGACAACGGCGCTCCTCCGCGAGGTCCCCGACGTCTACCGCACCGAGATCAACGACGTGCTGATCGCCGCGCTGGCCGCCGTCCTGTCCGGCTGGACCGGTAACGAGCGGGTTTTGATCGGCGTCGAGGGACACGGTCGCGAGGAGCTCTTCGACGACATCGACCTCACCCGGACGGTGGGCTGGTTCACCACCTACTTCCCGGCGGCGGTCGACGCCGGGGTCGGCGATTGGGGCGCCCGGCTCAAGTCGGTCAAGGAGCAGTTGCGGGCGATCCCGCGCCGCGGCCTCGGCTACGGCGTGCTGTCCTACTGCCGGAGCACCCGGCCGCTGGCCGACCTCCCGCGCCCGCGCGTCAGCCTGAACTACCTGGGCCAGTTCGACACCGTGGGGCAGGAAGGCCCGCTGCTGGCGGCGGTCTCTGAAATCGGCCTGCACCTCGATCCGGCGGAGCTCCGGCCGCACCTGCTCGACGTCGTCGGCGCGGTCCGGTCGGGACGGCTGGAATTCTCCTGGTACTACTCGGAAAACGTGCACGACGAACGGACCGTCGAGCGGCTGGCCTCGGCGTTCGCGGGCGCGGTGACCGCGATCGTGCGGCACTGCGCCGACCCGGCCTCGGGCGGCCGCACGCCGTCGGACTTTCCCTTGGCGCGCCTGGATCAGGCAGGCATCGACAAGCTCGTCGGTGACGGCCGCGCGGTCGAGGACGTGTACCCGCTCACCCCGACCCAGAGCGGCTTGCTGTTCGACTCCGTGATGAGCCCCGGCTCCGGGGTCTATCTCGTCCAGTTCAACCTGCTGCTGTCGGGGATCACCGATCCGGTGGCGCTGGCCGAAGCCTGGCAAGCGGTGGTGGACCGGGCACCGATCCTGCGTACCTCGGTGGTGTGGGAGCGGATCGAGCATCCGTTGCAGGTGGTGCGCCGCGGGGTGAGGCTGCCGGTGGCCCACCACGATTGGCGCGGACTGTCCGGGACCGAGCGGGAGCGCAAGCTGTCGGAGCTGCTCGCCGAGGATTGGGACGCCGGTCTCGACCTCACGGTGGTC
>Ga0247768_1000995_pt1 | contig 10150 bp, 8 predicted proteins | sample UWRJL016104C6_FD_179944 | JGI IMG/M metagenome (GOLD analysis project Ga0247768, IMG submission 179944) | Plant litter microbial communities from Arlington Agricultural Research Station in Wisconsin, United States - UWRJ-L016-104C-6 | ecosystem: Environmental > Terrestrial > Plant litter >... | reverse complement strand
CCTCAATAACCCCCTTATACTGCTCCAACGTCGCCTTCATCATCTTGCTCTCAAACGGCCCACAAGCCAACACATTACTAGTAACATGCTTCGGCCCCAAATGGTGCGCCAGCACGCGCGACATATGATGGAGTCCGGCTTTTGAAGCCGAGTATGCGAAGGTTTCGAGGGCTGGGATCCGGAGACCGTCGATGGATCCGATGTTTATTATGCGGGAGGGGGAGGAGCGCGTGGAGGTGGAGGTTAGGAGGGGGGTTAGGAGTTGGGTGAGGAGGAAGACGCGGGAGAGGTTGAGGGTGAGGACGCGGTCGAATGCTGACTGTGGATACTCGGAATATGGAGCTCCCCAATTGCTTCCGCTGTTGTTCACCAGGACATCCAGATCTGCAAAATGTCAACCCAGCATTCCCCTTCAAATTATCCATTCCAGCTTATTGTGGAAAATGGTATACGCACGCTTCTCCCTCCTCCCTAGCTCCTCCGCCAACTTCCGCACATCATCCTCCTTATAGAAATCCGCAGTTATGTAATCCGCTTTCCCTTTTCCGAGCGCGTTGAGCTCTTTACAGGCTTGTTGGCAGGCTTTTGCGTCGCGGGAGGAGATGTAGACTTTTGCGCCATTTGTAACGAAACCTTCGGAGATCATGCGGCCGATGCCTTTGGCGCCGCCGGTGACGAGGACAACTTTGTCCTATATGTATGGGGTGTTGTTAGTTGGGAATTGGGGGTGTATTGTGGGAACTGGAGCTCTGCGGCGAGGATTGCGGAGAACTCGGAGGTGCGCGAGAGCGGGGCGGGCATACCTTGACGCTGAATAGCTCTGAGATATCCATGTTGCTGCTGGTTCGAAAATTATCGAAAATTGAAATAATAGGAATGGGTATACAGGTTGGAGAGAGTTGGAGAAGAAGTGGTTACCCCAAAGATGAGGGGACGTGATGGAGCAGGTTGGACCCTCCCCGGTTCCCGAATTTCTGGGGAAGAGCCGAGGCTCGGCCAGGTTTCCGGGATCCCTGGTAGCTTATCGATAAGCACCCAAATGAGCTTTCAGACTTCCTAGTGGGAATCATAGGACAGCTAGCGGAATTTCAGAAGGATGAACGCAATTATCACGGCATATATGTCTCTAATCAGTCTCTCGATACAGGGAGTTGCGAATTCATTGCATGTTACTCTGTCGCTTGACCCCGCTTAGGAATATGTGGTCACGCTTAGCCGTTTAGAGATATCGTAATCAGTGTCTCACCTATTTAAGGTATTAGATAGGTGATAATATTTCTGAGTTGTGTCCACAGATTGGTTAAGGCTCTAGATTTTATTCAGAATTGAGAGTAACTTCTCACGAAAAAAGTACAACTTCTTGTTAGGCATACAGAGTCTTTAATGTTCTACTTGATGCTTCATTCGATTGTGCTTTCGCTTTCCCGGGCATCTTCAGTGGTGAAAAGGAATACCAATTGTGGACATGGAATTCGTGTTTGATTTCTTCAATTGGTCGTAATGTTCGCTGTCTCCCTTCCACTAGCATACCGACTAAGAAACCAAAACTTACAAAGCTACCACGATATGGATATTCAGACCATTCATAAATTCTCTTAAAGACGTGATCTTAGCATAACCAAATATACGTCTGGATGAACTTATAGGTAACAATGATTCATGGTCCTCGGCTACTGCACTACCGGGTTGAATCGAGGTGTTACTTACAAGGCAGTGGAGGCCTAAGAGAAATCACTAAGTCCGATTCGTGATTTCGTACAATGTTCAGCCTTCGAATGCTTTCGGCTTTTTGACTTAAACTCCGCCGGCAAACCACGCCACTCAACTAACATACTTCTGGGAAAAACCCGTATTTGAGACTTCCGTGGGTCATCGATCCAACCTTCAAAAGCCTCACCCCCCACCCGCCCCACAACCGCCTCGTCAAATTACAAAGATGCTATACATAAAAATAGAGTAAACTGCGAGGATTCCAACGGTGTGAAAATTATTTTGCTATCTACCCTGTAGCGCCCGCTATGTGGCTTTAAATCCAATTCCACGATTTCGACGAGAAACCGGCGTTACAGTGTTCTACACCTTACTAGAGTTACCGCATTAGGAAGGTTCGGAAAAGAGGTATTTGCGGTTCCGTAAGATGAGATGGGATGAAATAAATGTGCACAGGTGGTATGTGATGGGTGATGTGTTGTTGAGACCGGATGGTGACACAATGAAGGTGGAGTGAGTTGAGATGAACGAGCTTCGGACTAAATAGATAATCGAGAAAATAGGAGCCTAATAACATCCGGACGTAATCTGCCAACGATCAAGGGACGTTGCTTCCGGTAACATGCACTTCCACGGTTGTTTCCAATGAAAAGAAGTAGAAGAGGAGAGAACTCAGAATTGAGATTGCAGATAACGGAACATATCCCCCCAGCGCCAGTGCTATTGCTCGCTGAAATAAAAACTCCCACCATCAGCTGCCGTCAAACGTAAAAAAACCAAATCAGATCCTAAGTGAGGTATATCAAAACGCCTGAACGCCAAATTTGAAAATGTAAATCACCCTCCGTACTTTCTCCGTATGTCCGCCATTCGCACCTCAAATACTAGGCTCCCATCCCTCGAAGCCCAGCCATAGCTCGAACGATCCATCATCATGCCCTCCTTGGTCTTTGTAAGACTGGCACTGGTTGATTGACAAAGACTTCGGATTCGGCGCCGCGGCGGGATTGCGCTTGTTCGTATTCGAGGGAGGAGGTTTTGAGGTCTTCAATTTGGGCCTAAGGGCGAGGTTAGCGGGCTGTAAAAGGTAGGGAGGGCCAAATATAACGAGGGATCGGATTAATGGAGTGGGTGAATATGGCGGGAGGAGATGAAACGTACTTTGGTGAGTGGTGGACCGGTTGTGGTTACTAAGAAGCCGTCGCGACCCTGGGAGGAAACCTGTTAGCAACGAGATCTTTCAATAAGTGGATATTCTTAGGGGTGCCGAGGAGGCTGAAAGGTGACTGCTCGGTTTTGATTCTTTTCAAAACGTGGGAGTGCTGCTAGACATTTCGATCTGCCCGCTTTCCATCCTTCAGTGGCTCCTTCCGTCTTCCACGAATCCTGAAGATTAAGGGAAAAAGCATACTTGGTGCGTATAAGGCCGAACAATTGCATCCGGACCACAATGATACCGTATCTCATTCTGAATAACTGGCCTGGAGATTCCAAAGCCGGGAACAAAATACGAGTTTGGCTGAGCGTTCGACATGCTTGATCGATGGAAATATAGATAAAGCAACAATGAGAAATACGTATGATACGAAGCAGACGACTAAGAAAAATGAAAACGTATGGGGTGATATTCGAGCTTTGACGACGTATGCGCTTGATTAGATACGGATAACAGACCCAGCTATTATCGACGTTACTGAGTCTAAAACATCATGCGTATGCGGACGATGTATGGTCGATATGATTTTGCAAAACAGATAAGATAAAAATGGAACAAGAAATGATCGATCGCTGATGGACTAATAAGGAAGTATCTGAGTGAAAACGGAAAGATAGGAAATATCACGGCCGTCCATCCACCTTTAATATTCGCTGGCCTCATGCACTTCGGACCCGACCATCCAGGTCTCCCTACCCCCCTCATCCGCAACAATATGTCCAACATATTCCAGCGATTCTCCGGACAAGCCAATGTAGCCGAACGAACGAGAAGTTTTGGATGGTCCCAATCATGGTTGGGTACCCGAGCCGCAGGGCAGCCCACCTCCCCCATGCACGACTGCCCAGGCATCCCCACCGCCTCACTTTCGCCCTACTTCTCCTCGTCTCACCTCAGGCGGCGCCCGACGGCAACTACATCCAGTAAGTACCGTAAAATGTGAGAATTACGGACGCCCCCGGAAACACAGAAAGCCTCAAATTCTCAGGTACTGTGACTCGGACGGAATCAGGTGGCTTGATTACTATTAGGAGCGTCGTGGAAGGCTGAGTGAGTGGCGGTATTGTATGTATGGATGTACTCGGTATGTTTGAGGATTATTTTTCGAAGCTAGGCGGTGTGGATTTAGTTCGGTGGTGTCGTCACCGGAAATGCGTTTATGTTACCTTATTACGATGCAGGACCACGTAGGCCATCGTGGTATGCGGGTTGCGCGCATTTTGGGCGAAGAGGAAAGTTGTGAAGGACTTGCCAAAGTTGAACTCCGGTCAATAGACAATTGATTGAAATACCTCACGCCCTCCCCATACTTGAGTTTGAAAAAAAAAAATTTCTCGCTCGCACATTTTCTTTTGTCTTTATTGCGGCTTGAATATGAGTGAACATTTTATGTTTTTTGGAGGTTGTGTGGGTTTGCGCGGGATCTCTGGGCGAACCAAAGCAACACCGAATCTCTCCGAACCGCACAGTTCCCGTCATGCTTCGAATTCCAGATCCACGACAGCAAGTAACCGGGAACATGGACAAGTCGACGATCTATGCCGATAATCACGAAGGAAGACCAGATGTCGAATGGGTATGATCGTCGAACTGCTCATGGGTTTGATTGTGCTGTACTGCATTCTTAGCTTCCAGTTGGGCCGTCGTACAGCCCTGCTTCCCATCCCCATCTATCCACCGACCAGAATTCTTTCTTCACTTTTCTCCAGATTGATCCGCGATCTGCAGGGTCCAATCTCTATGACACAGGCCATTCTGCATGACGGTCCGACGAGCATGCGCACGCACATTGTGCAGGAGGTGTCCTATCAGCAGACACTGTGAACAGAAAAACCGGGCATACATGCAGCAATCAAGAAAAGTCGCTAGACAGCCTAGCTTTCTGACTGGCGGACCAAAGGGGAATTTCGGTTTTACGGCGTCTCAAATTGGATGACCGCGCAATGAAATTGAGGTGATTACCCTATCGCGTGAGTTGGGTGTTGGGGAGTTTTCGGTGCTTAGGTGGGATGGGGAGGTTTGGGTGAAAGAGGGACAGTTGCTCCTCAACAAGCGCACCTTTCTATGCAAAGCATAACTCAACAGCGTCTCTGTACGACCACTCTGCATCACCAAGCTGGAATCATTCTCATTCTCAAAAAACTGCACTGCTTTTGCCAACTCTCCGGATTCCAAAGGCTATGCTCGGCATAACTTCAACCGGCCAAAAATGAGGCTGCCCTACCACGCCCTCCACGCCCTCAACAAGCCAGGATAAAAACGAGCTCCATGTCCACCACACCACTTATTCATGACATTTTTCCTCTTGGAAAAGATCATCACTTGACAACCATCCAACAAACCCATCCCATCATCCTGACTTCAGTTCAAATGCCGAATCTCAAAACAGGAGTGCGGTGAGCAGAAAGAGAAACTCGGTATTCGCAACTTCTGGATGATGAGTGTGTGCGCGTGGAGTTTCGGGGACCAATGAGAGGAGGCCAGCGCAGAAGCAGCGCTCATCATTCGTGCAGTTTCGCCACCGACACCTGGGCACGCTTAGGAGTTCCTTGCTTCTTCAACAACGCGGAGTTGACAGCTAAGGATCGACTGGTTTGTTGTTTCAGAAAAGAGGGCGAGCCTAAGGCACGGATGGTGATGGGGATGGATGAACTGGCGGGCGAATTTGAGGTCAGGCGTAGTGAGGGATACCCCGCATCACGGATAAGGCGGAAAAGGACATCTGGACTGTTTGGGTGTGTAGATGTTGAGGTTAGGGGATGCAGAGATGTGCTTTGTTGTCAAAAATGAAAAATGTCGGGATGAATGATCTGCCCGGCGGGCGTGAACCATATGTCACGTGATATTTCTGCTACCTCACCTGGGCATGTGGACATCGCTCGAAGTGGTCACCGCCAACCCAACATTAAGGTTCTACGAAAAAGCTGAAGTGGAAAAGATCTTGGAACAGTGCTCTGCAAAATGTCCCCAAAATCAACGTTTTCCTTGATTGATTATCCTGATATTCCAAGACGAGTTGACAGTCGGTAATACCTCGTGGGCAGACCCCATCTGGATGGAGAATTGAGAAGTTGCTACCTGTGGTATCATTTTTTTTCGTTTTACTTTTTACCGACGGTTCTCTCTATGCTATTCTTATTACAGCTATTTTCGGAGCTTTATCCTCTATTATCTTGATTTCAACTTCAGCGTGCTAATAGATAACAGCAACCCTCCCTTCCAATGTCCTCGCTTCATCCCAATCCTTTCCACCCTCCTCCTCGCCGAAAATAACAGATGTTATGAACCCCTCTAGTGGTGCTTTCTTCTTCTCCCCCCTCAACGATCAAAACCTCAACCGAATCCCGTTCCCACAAATCGCCCCACAGCTCCCCACCCAGTGCCCACCGCAGGATCAACACAAAAAGATTCTAATCTTCGAAAATAATCTCATCAATCAGCAGCTACAAGTCTAGTAGCTTCCGGGCGTGGTGGCGGAGTGGTTATCGCGCAAGACTAGAAATCTTGTTCCTTCGGGAGCGTCAGTTCGAATCTGGCCCACGTCGATTTTTTTGGTTCTTAGGGTGCCTGGGATCTATTCAAAAGGAAAGAAAGATACAAGACTAGGGGAGACTTCGTTCTTTATCTGAATTGTTGGAAGAGATATCCTCTTGCATGTTTTCTATGATTCGAATGTCGAAGCTTGTGCAATGCTATGAGCTATGGGAGTGGGATGAGGATATTTTTGGTGGTGCTTTGGCCCTTTGGGACTGGTCTAGTCATCAATGAACTTGACGCCCCAGCTGATCCTCAATGTTGTGATAACTCCTTGGGTTGGTAGTACCATTAATCTATTTCCTAATCCGGAAAGTTTTCCCTTCGTGTTGAACGCAGTAGAAATTCTTCTCTAAGCGGCCAAATCTTTCCGCAACTTTCCACCGTCTTCAACACCGTCTTAGACACTTCCCGATTAAGTAACTTAGAAGCTTGAAACTGCCTAAAGAGGAAGGTTTTAGAGGTTTCGTGTGGAAAACTGCAAGGTTTCTACCGGCAGCTAGAAGAGCCCTCGCTAGACTTTCAACAGTCATTCAACAGCGTAGGAAAGTTTCCTGATTAGGAAGTTTGAAAGTTTAAATTGACGTCGATGGGGAAGGTTGGTTTTGCAGTCAGTTAGATCAGCCTGTTCAATAATTCCAAGAAACAGGTGGTCGTTTCTTCTTCTCCACAACTAGGTTGATCTGGTCGACGATATAAGAGTTGAGTTTCATAATGTCCTCTCTTCTTTCAAGTGTGATATCTTCCTCACATTAATAAAGTCCTTGATAAATGATGTGAGAGTCTTTGTCCTGCTCGCTTAGATTTTTTATGATGCATTGAAGCTAGTCAAGGGTAGCCCAGCAAACCTCTTGCTCTCATTTGGTAATTTCATTCACCAGTCCCACGTATATCTTCCATCATGAAAATGTGATATACGATATGTACTCATTTCTATCGCAGTGGTAACATATCAAGCTAAGGCATTGATGATGGATTTTATTGCAAGGCCAACAGCCTTCGAGAAATGAATACTCCTGGTGGAGTACAATGTTACTGAAATTCCTATTCCACGCCCACAATCGTTTGCATCGTCTTTGATGATTTCTTAGGGGAGGAATGAACCCGATTCTTCTGTTGTGGAGAGCTTCTTGCATCGAAACGTGATCTAGTTCTCTTGAAAGCAAATATGCGTACGCGGTCCATTCCTAGCCTCCGTCAAACCCAACCTTAACAAGCAAAATATCCTGTGATAATTGAAAAATTAATTTTGCGAGACTCAAATAGAAGTAATCAAAGATCCTCGCATGGCAAGTGGCTGTTCCTCTTTGCAGTGACAGGATTTCAAGACAAGACGGCGCAACATAAGCCATATCGGTAACCCAGGCCTGCGCAGGGAAACTCCGTCTGAAACAATCTCATGAGCTAAAAAATCACTGTATATTGTTGTTCATGTTTCAAAATGAATCAGTACCCGCATTTAAAGCCGAAACCCATCTCAGCCTTGTAGTCCGCAGAACAGGATGGAATCCAAGACAGACACTGATGACTTTCAACTCCTGCGACGCCCCAAATAAAACCTACTTAGTATTATCATCATGAATCTAATCTTACTGTTTATAACGGTGGGGATACAACTACGTCTTCGGTTTTCGTATCTCGTATCTTGCACCCTGCCGGCTGAAACAACCTAATATCTGCCTCGGAAGTGAAGCAACCAAAAGTGTAGAAAGGTATATAGCACGTTCTAAGGTCCCACGGCTTCCTCAATTTGCTCTCGGTCGCCCTGAATGGCAATCCTTCGACCTGTATGGTGTAGGCAGCAACTTCCTCAGCTGCAACTCTTGCATGCCTGGATGATTCCGCCCCCACTTTCACTTTTACAGGCCAGTGATCGCTTGTCCAGGTGGGCAGTGCATTAATCGTCGAAAGTTAAGGCGAGATAGAAATTCCCCACTATTGATTTCATGCGCTACATAGTTAGTGTTCCCGTAGTGATTGCGTGCAGAACCCTTTCGTCATTGTTACGAGCGATCTCATTGGCTCGCTCCTCTGCCCACCAATCCAAAATTCACCTGAAAATGAGGCTGTTGACTGTAGACTACCGATATCAACTCTAATATGCATTGAGACTAGACGCACAATGCACCTGCGGCTCCTAGTCCGCATACGCAAATGCATTCCTTTGCGCTCCGTCACACTGGAGTCCATTCACCGGTTGAGAACAATCAGCTTGTCCTCCCCTTCGCGCGAGAAGCTGAAAACATACCATTTGCTATCAATCGATGGATGCCCGACGAATACAAGGCAACGAATGAAGTGCCGACCTTCGGCATTGCGAACTTGCCTAGAACCCTCTAAGTCCTGTCAAGAGCGGCATCAGCAAAAGCATTACGCCAAGACCGATGAGTAGCTGCGAACCATCGCACCACAGTCAGCGATGAGTGGAACCAGTGGCTTCCGTCCCGTCGAAAATGATCTTTTTGAGGCTTTGCCTTCGGGCTTGGCTAATGCCGGTAGATTTCGGCAATGAGCGTTCTGGTTGCCCCAAGAAGTAATTCCGGGTTCGTGGTATGACGAAGATGTGAGAGGGCGTGAAAGAAAGCTTGGCTGAGCTTGGTTCGGGACTTTGAGGGATAGGAGAGGAGATATGTTGAACGGTGGGAGTTGCCAGTATGTTGAGTGGGAGAGTTGATGTTGTTGGGATGGAGGGTGCTGGGTGCAGATGTCTGATGGTGGGGGGACCGAAGTTGATCGAATGGCGCGTTCGTCTATTAGGTGACGTTAGTGCATCTTTATCCAAGATCACTCGGTCAGTCGTCTCTTAAGACCTTGAACTACTAGTCTAGAAGCTTAGTGCTAACTTACGGGCGAAACGATCCAGCGTTCAATTTGCCCAATTCTGCGTTCAGTTCCCATAGTTGCATTCAATCCGCTCCATCGCACACATTCGGATCTACCAACAGTTCAAAGCTTTATTGTCTATCACAATATGAATTGTTGCGCAATAATACGGCAAAGCCTTACTGACAGGTGGCGCTATGTTGTGAATTCACGTTAGAGAGTTGCTTTGGGACACCACGCAACAGTGACGTCTCAAAGACCCAACAGAATTGTATGAAAATCTCTTTAAAGCAGACATAGCCCCCAGCACTTCTTGAAGTACAACCCAGCTTCCATCCTTTCCTCTCCTGCGCTCAATCCCCCACGAAAAGTCAAAGGACTGTAAGTACCAACTCTCCACCCATGCTTGAAATCCCAAAAATTTTAACAAATTATTAGGTGTACTTTGATCCTAGTATGAGGTCAGTAAATCACTTTCTCACCTTCCCCATGAAGACGTTCCCTAAGTTGTTCTTAGGGTGTGACCGAGCCGGTGTACAGGACGAAAATATTTTGAGTGGTAGAAGTGGTTGATCTGGGTCATGCTAAACGGGATTGAATCGATCGGTGGATTTCAATGATTCCGAGCGTGGATGTTCGGAGGAGAAGGCGCCAACAGATATGGGTCTCTCCTGAGAGGCCTGACAGACCTTTATGGCCCATGGCGCCCCTTCAACGAGATCCCTCACTTCCGTTGCACTGCTTCGGGGATTCTGGGATTTCTCGACCGATCTGAGCTCTTGTGCGAAACTGATCAACAAAGACCGACGACAAGCCCCTACTTACGGTCGGTAGAAATTGCGATAAATCGAGGGACGAGGGGACCTA
>Ga0247768_1000994_pt1 | contig 10156 bp, 2 predicted proteins | sample UWRJL016104C6_FD_179944 | JGI IMG/M metagenome (GOLD analysis project Ga0247768, IMG submission 179944) | Plant litter microbial communities from Arlington Agricultural Research Station in Wisconsin, United States - UWRJ-L016-104C-6 | ecosystem: Environmental > Terrestrial > Plant litter >... | reverse complement strand
TTGCTCTTAGGCTTGAGGGAGGGGGTATCTTACCAGACTCGAAAGACCAGGATGAACGGACGCCGCTATCGTGGGCAGCATTGAGTGGGCATGAAGCTCAGCTGATAAGGTGCAGTAATACTTGTCACCAGTGCCAATTTGAAGTCCGCAGGATCAGAATCCTTGAAAAATCATTGTCAATATACTCCACACTATCTAGAATTACAAATAACACTTCCTTATCCATCGGACATGTCCTCCAGACAATGACGCTCTCTAAACAATATTAATCACACTCTTTTCGGAGATGTCGTTGAATATGTTATCGCTATGTCTCAGTATCCCAGCCCGCCGATACACATTGGCTTCTGCGTCGAGCTTCTGAAGAACCAAGCTCTTGTACTGGTACCGACTTTCCACCAAATGACATTTTACCAATGCCAAACAAAATAAGACCTCGTCACATGGAATACAACTTGGCCCCGAAACACCTAAGGAGACATCATTCCCGAATTGTATTGGCTTGTCATAACCGGGCACTTTGAGGTTACAAAATTCGCCTTTGCCCTCATAGACCAGGGTTGCTGGAACCATATAGCCATTCACGACAAGCTTGTGGCTCTTTAAATCTGGTATAACTCCAGGATGCCCAATCTCGAAAAAGTCGCAGAGTCGCTCGTTCTTATCGACCGGAAGAGGATCGTACATTATCGGTGCAGACACACTCGCCCAAGACCAAGTGGGGACTCCTTCAGTACGTGCATAAGTATGTTCCTTCAAAATAGTATATCTCCATGGTCCAGGCTGCCAGACCTGCCAGGCTAAGTCTTCCTCAACAGAATCGCTCCATATTCCTGCATGACACGTCGAACCCCTAGCTTCCTGGAACAATTTGGCAATTCCAGCTATTGCAGGAAGCCTATCCGACTCTTTAGTAAGATTCAAATTGCAGTATATGACCATCATCTGGCGCCACTCAAAGGCGAGGGCACTGGGGTTATTGCTCGCTAGACTGTTTGCGAATTCAGATTTCGTGGATCCCATCCGCACGACATCGCACTGACAATGACATTCACATCTGACCCCCATTCTACACTCCCATGCTAGTTCCTGCTCCAGGAAGTGCAGATATCGAGGAGCGAGCATGCGCTCCTGGAATACCCACCCTCGAGTTCGCAGATGGCCGGGACTGTATTCGAGGTCAGGTTGGGGTGTGACTGGGTCAGTGAGCGCTCTATGAGGAATCGAATTTCGCACATAGATTTCCCATGGCGTAGTGTTTCCACCAAACAAATCAAACGAGCTGCTCTCAAATCGCTCAACACGAATGGGATTTCCGGAATAGCATCCACTGTGGAGGTTCGTAGAGTTCGTTGCTGCGAGACACACTACGCAATTTCGGTAAATGTCGCCCATTTGCTCCGCCTCACGCTTCCAGTCATCCGGGTCGTCCTGGATTATACAGCTGTAGTTTGTATTGTAAGTACTACTATCCTAATATAGCTGAAGATGATTCTTACAGGGAGTCAATCCAAAGGTAGCGGATACCCAACCGCCTAGTAAAGTCCACGGCATCCCTGAAGGTTCTTGGAAGAGAATCGAGCTGTATTGATTTCTTGAAAAGTTCTAGACTATCCTTGGTTGTCTTGATACCAATTGCTCTACCCCAGCAGTGGCTTAGACACGCATATGGCGCATTTTGATGTCCTGTTTCTGAGAGCCTGATGGTCTCTGCGTGCTCAGCATCTTCCAGTAGAGACCTCAGGTCTAACACTCTAGTAGGAAGAGCGGTGTCTTCAGATGTCCGACAAAGTGCATGTTCCTTGGAGCATGCAGCAAGAGCCTCTTTCACAAATTCCAATGACTCTTCCGTGTCTGTCCAACCAGAGATGTGATTCTGGATTCGAATGCTGCTCCACGGTGTGGACTTTATACAGTATAGTATGAGTTCGTCCTCGTATCTTGCGGATGAGCCGACTTGTATCCGAATAGTGTGATGGAGTATCATCTCGATAGATTGCGTTCTCAAGTCTGTTTTCTTGAAAAAGCGGCGCAATATATTCTTCAAAAGGGCGCAAGTTAGGCATTTCATAGAGCTGCGCTGGATTGACAACCAGTCAAGTGTAAGCCTAGGAAAATCGCTTTTGGTATTCGGCTGGTGAGGAAACAACTCTGAATTGAGATTTAAGCAAAAGGGACAACTCTCGGAGCTAGGCCCCGGATTAGTCAAGGTTGCTTCCATAGTTGGGCAATGAAAACTGTTATATTAAAGCAGACGGAGAGCTAAACAATGACGTATTAAACGTTTGCCGCAGGCGACCGGTGTGGTGATTAAGGAATATATATACCAACTAGTCGCTTTTTCCAGAGGTTAGGCACGAGAAGCGGGGTATACCTGATCGGTGAGCCTTGGCAGGCATTTATATACTGCGCCAAGCTAATTTATATTACCTATCTCAACACTCGAACCGCTCTCTCATCTCTACGGTGGACGTCGATTATCATTAGCAGGTCTTCCAACAGTGTGCAACTCGAAAAAGTGCGTCGATAAGGTGTCTCCAGTTTGCTAAGTCAATGAAGTCCGTCGAGTGCTCCCTTTTTAAAGTACTTTTCTATTAGCCTGGACGGTAGGGGCGGGTATGGACGTGAGGAACATTTTGGTATAGTGACGCTAAGACCGCGCCACACTGTGGACGCCACATGTCCTCTGCGCAATGTTACTGCCTAGCTCGGCCTCGTTCCCTTTTCCTATCCCTATCCTTGGGCTTACTATATTTTTCCCTAGTTATTTACTATCCTAGCGGCCTCGAATTAGTATTTCTATCCCTCTAAAGATGCGCCTTCTTTATACCGAGACGTATACCTTGCGCATTTTCTTTAGTATAGCCTGCCCGGACTATACTATTTTATTATATATATAAATAGACGATAAGATTATATTTTAAGACTTTATCGATAATTATATTAAGGATAAAGAAGTTTACTATAAAAAAGCCTTTTTTAAGATTTATAGAGCTTATAAGTAAATAGTAAGCGACGAATATAAATAGATTTAGATTAATAGCTTATATATTAATAAATTTTTTTCGTCCGAGCTATAAAAGGTAATTAATTTAATATAAAGCTAGTATAAAAATATATATATTTATTATATATATTTTAAAGATATTCCGAATAAAATAGTAAAATAAAATAATAGTATATTTTAATAAAGTAAATAGTTTATAAGAAGTTAAACGCTATAAGAACTAATTGCTCTGTATTATATAATTTTTTATTTAGCTAATTAAAAGTTAATTAAAACTAAACTACGGCGAATAAATAAAATCTATAAAGTAATAAAAATTACTAAGGCTACTTTAAAAACTAAAAATATAATAAAATACTATATTATTAAAATATATTTTAGGCGGCGTACTAAGAGGTATTTTATAATAAAGATATAGTATATAGTCTTATAAGCCTATTTAATATAAATATACTTATACTATACGGCGAGGGCGGAATTAAGGCGTTTTTTCGCTTATAAAAAGTAATTTATAAATATTAAGCCGATAATATACTATTTTTTTAAATATATACGCCCTTTTTAGAGCTTCTTACTATACTAGCTAAATACCTACGCTAATTTTACTATATTATTAGCTTTTATAAAAGTAATAACCTATTTATAAGATATATATACTTTTTTAAAAATATATTATATTAAGATATTTAGTAGATAAAGCGTTCCTCGCGTAAGCTTACTAGTCGTAAGTTTAGGTAAGAGCTTTTTTTACGTTAGTATAGTATATAAGCGAATATAATAATAATTAAGCTAGATAAAGTACTAAAATAAGGTTATTTTATAAATCTTATTACTATCTACCGCGGGTTTAATAAAACGAGATAAAATAAAAAAGCGCCGAAAGCTTTCGTAGTTACCGTATTAAATATAATAGACCCTTAAAATTACTTATATTATTTAAAAATAGGCTCTACGCAACTTCTAAACACTTTCTAATAACTTTTTACTCTAGGATTACTTCTATTAGCTACTAATTTGCCTAAAAGAATACTAATTAAAATCTATACGCCTAAATTTAGAGGAGGAATTGTTTACTACCTTTCTCTCTAATTTTAGTCTAACTACTTTTTTCTACGTAGTTAGTAATTATCGTATATACTCGAAGTCTATAGATTATTAGACGAGGATTAGATTACGATTAATAGTAATATAATTAACTTAGACTACTTCTTAATAGCGTACGACCTATTACTTAAGGACTAGTAAATTACCGTTAGATTAACTTATCGCGAAGTAAAAAATAATAATCTTATAATAAGTTTTATAATAATCGACGACGGGAAGACGATAGAATATTAAACTCTAAAAATCTTTTTTATAGATTAATATTAGCTAGATCTTACTAACGGCTCTACTATTCTTATCTTTGTTCGGCAGCTTCCATAGCTTCCTCCCCCGGGTCGGTATAAGGGTGATTCCATTGTTAAAAGCGGGTTTGATTTTCGATATTAGATCTAAATGGCCCGGAGTGGCCCTGAAAGTAAGTAGGTAGAATTGATACTGTCCGAGCAGTGATGTCTAGCCTACCGACTTTTTCACCCAATAGGCCGAATTGTTGGCGATCTGCCTGTAGAGGCCAATCGCCGAGAGGGTGAATTTATAGGGGAGGTTAGCTCCTTGATTTGATTAGCTGAACCAGTTGGCGCAGAGATGGACAACCAACCGATTTTTGGACCCAATCGGCGCTGGATTGCCAATCGGGGCAATTAGGTGGATATCGCCGATAGTTGGATTTATAGGTATAACTAGCCCCTCGATTTGATTGGCTGCTAGTAGTAGCGTCCATATAGCGTTGATATGTCGATTGCTGTAGATTTTCCCCTCCTAGGTGCGAGGACAGAGGGACTCTATAGGGGGAATGGTGTACGCGTATAGTCGTCATAGATTTTGAACTAGTTGACGCCGCTTAAATCCAGCCCAACGCCGTTATGATCTAAGGGCCACTTCCCAACAGTTTCTATAATTGCATGATGAAGTAAGGGAATAAAATTCGAGGGCCTGGCACTAGCATGAACTAACGCCGGCTGGCAGCTGGCAGCTGGCAGCTGGCAAACCTTTGGCCAGGTTAAAAAATCAACACCATGCCAAGACTGGTGATATCGGCAGTGGCTACGTAGGTCACTATGCAGGTAGCTATGTAGGTAGCTAGGCACCTGGCTATGCATCTGGCTATGCACCTGGCTGGTTATGCAGCTATGTATGACGCTGAAAACTCAACACCATGCCAAGATTGGTGATACCCCTACTAGGGGACGAAATAACCTTTTGAACTACCTTAAGCTCCCACAGCTACTTCCTAAAGGAGTTAGCGTCAACTGGCCAACCGACCGCCGTTCAAATCTATCGATTTTAATAAAATCCGTAGATTGCCGATCGGTAGGTGTAATAATACTACCTAAGATAAGAGTAGACTCGTAGCCTCGCTCGCCGTAGTTATAACGTATTTTACGACGCCTATTAGGGAGATTAACTAAAATAGAAAATAAATTCGCTTTAAGTTAACTTATAATAAGTATATCTTAACTATCTAGTTAGGCGATATTATACATTAAAATGTAAAAAGTAAATAAGCGGATATTATCGAGGAATAAGTAAAGTAAAGAGGTTTATCTCTCTTATAATAGTCGTAATAGATTTAAAAAGAGCAAAGTAAATTAGTGCGCAACCCTTTACTATTAAAGTCTTCCTTCTCTTATTAGTAGCGCTTATATATAAAAGTTTAAATCTAAACTAAAATCGCTTATAGATTTTAACTTTAACTAGCGTTTTAAGCTATTTTAGTATCTCTTACTTTTTAATTTTACTTTACCTTCTCTTTTTATTAACGTTAAATTTTTACTTTAATCTTAGCGTTCTCTTTAGCCTACTCCTTTTTTCTCTTTACCTTTTAGTCTACTAATACTTAATAATATAATCTATTTTTTTTTAAAAATTTAAAGCTTACTAAGAGTTTCTTACTTTAATAAAACTAAGAGTAAGAAAGGTTTACTAAAGGAAATAAACCCGTTCTTATAGTAAAATTCTTTACTTAAAAATATATTATATATAAAATCTTTAACGACTTAAAACTCTTCTTTAAATAGGCGTCCCTTACTAAAAAAGTAAAAACTCGCTTTAGTAACGCTATTAGGCGTTAGATTTAACGAATTTATTACGCTATTAAAGCTTATACTTTTATATAATAAAATTATAAGGTCCGCCTTTTTCGCTTTTTTATAAAATATAAAAATTTTTTTTCTAATCTTATATTAAATTTTATAGATATTTTAGATATTTTTTTTAGCCTAGATAATATCTTACCTAAGTTTATTTACTATATAGATTTTATTAATAAGGTAAAACGCAACTTTTATACGTTAGTATATTATATAATAAAGGGTAATAGATTATAAAAAATTAGACTTTAATAATACTCGACGAATTATTACCTAGTAAAATATTAATAATATAGTCTTTTTTCTCCGCCTTTATCGCTACTTTTATTTACTTTAATTACAATACTATAAGTTTAATAAATAACTTAAAAAAAATTAAAAAATACTTTTAGCCCCGTATTAGATCGAACTAATTATATTAAAGCTTTAGCTCGTTTTAAAAAGCCTAGTTAATATATATAATACTAAAGCGCGGTAGATTAGCTACCTTAAGTATTAAGTACTTTTATTATTTAGTTTAAAGTTTAAGACTAATAGTATAAGTTTAAGCTTTTGTATTAATAATATTAATTACTAAGATTTTATTCCCTCCCTCTAGATAAAGGTCTATATATACTAGTATAAGGCCTAGATTTATATCGGGATTAACTATTTGTGTTTCTATTAGTATCTATACTTTAATCTTTTCTACTCCAATTACTAGTATTATTAGAGCTTGAATATTATATACCTATTCTTTAATTATTACTATAATCTACTTAATCATAAGATTTATAGTAGTAGCAAACTTACTAAGCCTTACGTAGTTTAACTCTTAATAAAGAACTCGCTTATTTAAAAAACCTAGTATAGCGCTATCTATTAGTACTATCTATATTTAGGTTACGTTAGAAAACTAGCTTATTTCGTATTATCGAAGAAAAGCGTACCTCTTTTATCTTAATTCTAAAAGTAGAAAACTTATAAAGACTTAGAATTTTAATTTAATACTATATTATAAGATTAGAGAAGTTGTAATTTAAATATTAAAGTAACTTTAACTTTAGGCTAATACTCTCTAATACTAGCGGTAGATTTATAGTATTAATAAGTAAGGTACAGAAAAAAATACTTAGAGTTAGCTTAAGCCCAAGAGAATAACTTTAATAAGAAGTATTTATAAATACAATTCCCTTTACGAAGTCTATTCTAAGCATAGGAGCTTTATACGAATTGATCTTATATAATATTAAGCCCTATTTAATAAGGTAAGCCCTAATAACTAGCTAGGTGCGTAATAGAAGGGAGATTACTAACTAACTTAATAATAAGTTCCTTAATATTATAACTAATAAAGATAACTAGCTACTTTATATTATTTTTATAAGCGCTTAATAAATTATAAACTAACGTTTATTTATTATTTTATATAAAAGTAAAGAGTATATTGCGCTTTATATATATAGAAGTATAGTAGCCCTAGAATAAAATACGCGCCTTTAGGGTCTAAAAAAGTAGTAAGTCCCTTAGCTAAAGAACTACGGGATTAATCTTATTCTTAAAAGATATTTAAAATTTTACTAAGTCTCTTTTTAAATTGTATATAAATATAATACTTTAATAAATATTATTAGTAATTTATATTAATAAAAAGTAAGGAGTATATCTTATATACTTAATAATTAAGTTTTTAGGGTTATAAAAGATAGTTAAACTATTTTTATTAAATATAGTTTAAAGTAACTTTTTAGCCTTAAAATAGTAGTTAGTTAGTTTAAATTTAAAAATACTATTAAAATTTTATTTAGATATTATAAGGCGCGGTAGTAAAAAGCGCTAATTACAACTTTTATATACTTTAATATATAGAAAAAGAAAATAAAGTATTTTCGTACTTAATTATATCCCCGCTTAAAATTAAGTAGTAAGTAAAATATTAGTAAGTATTTAAGGGCTAAAGAGCTAAAATACTATTATATATATTACTATATATAGCTATATATACGCTTAGCCTAAAAAAGAGAAATATAAAGCCTTATTTAAAACTTAAAGTAGTAAATATAACTTCGTAGCTAAAGAATTATATTAATAGTCTAAGTATACTAAAAAGCTTTAACTAGATTTAATTAGGCTTAAATATCTTAAGTAAGTTAACTTCTATATACTAATAAAAGGCTATCTAAAGCTTATAGCTTTAATAAGCTAAGCCCTTAATACAGTAATATTTTACTAATTTTTTAAAGTTAATATTTTAAATTTTCTCTCTTTCTAGGCGAAAATAATAATCTTTAAAAATAAATTAAAAAAGCTATTAAAAGCGGACTAAGCGGCGCTTAAACTCGAGCGTAAACTTTACTATATTAGTTTTAAGTAAATATAAAAACTATTAATAAAGGGGGATAATTTATAATAAAAGAAGTTAATATAGCTAAGGGCAAAAATAACGGAATATAGTAAATTAAGTAAAATAGCTTAATAGAGTAGTTTAATAAGTACTAATAAAGGCCTAAATAATATACTACTCTAAGTTATAACTATAAATAACCTCTTCACTTTAAAGAAATATAATATTAATTTTTTAGTTAATTAGCTTAATTAGCTAAATTAAGGTAAGCGCTTTTTTAAAGACTTAAAATCTAAGACGTAAAAAAGTAAAAATTATAAAAATTTAGTTACTATCTTTACGAGAACTATATATAATAATATCTTAACTTTATAAATTATAAATAAACTATTTCTATTCTTATATAGATATAGAATTAAGGGTAAAGTAAGCTTACTTTTTTTATATTTAAAGTAAAAACTAAACCGTCGCCCGATAAAAAAATTTTATAAAAAGAATAGAGCTTAGAGTTATAAAGAAATAAAACTAAATATTTAATTAAGCTACTACTCTTATAATTACGATTTTATTATTACTACTTTTTACTATTTATATTATAATTCTCTTTTTTATACGGCTATTATTAATTCGACTAGTTCTTATTTTAATTTTTATAATAGTCTTTTTTATTCTCCTTACTTTAGTAATAAACGCGAGACGGATAGAGATATTTACGGTATATATAGTATTTATAGCTATTTAAGTTATATTTATAAGTAGCGCTAAAGCGAAGAAATAACGTAATTAAGGTTTAATAATTAGTTAATAGTTTATCCTAACTTGCGGACCCCTATACTATATAATGCCTTTTCTAGTTTTAGGCGTAGATATTAAGAAGTAGCTAATATACGTAGTCTAGAGTAGTTAGAACGATAGCTTGCGAGCGATATTTAGATTACCTATAGCGACTAAAACTCCCTTAACTAACCTATATTCACCTATAATTTAAAATAACGTTCTCTCTATATAGATATAACTACGATCCATTTTTACGTTATTCTTTCTATTATACTTGATATCGGGAAGCGGCTACTAATCGGAATTTAAAGTTATGCAAAGATAGCTTGCGAGCGGGTGACGCCTAGCTATAGTGACTGATATTCTCCGAACAAACCTATATTTTCGCGAAAATTTGCAACCATGTTCCCTCCACTTAAATCTAGCTCCAATTCTATTTGTACGATATTCTTTTTATTACACTTTATTTTAGGAAGAAGGTTGTATTTAGAGCTAGAAGCATCACTATAAACTTCCCGATCGGTTTCCCAATCTCTTATCTCGCTCGCATTCGATTATCTAACTAACCGCAGCGACTAATATTCCCCAAACGAACCCCTATATTTGCTTAATAGTCCTAGCGTGGCTAACAGTAACTCCAGCTACTTACTAGTCAAATTTTCAAATCGACCTACTAATATACTTACTGGTCACCGTTTTTGGACCACCTACTGACAGTATACTAATATACTGGCACGTGACCGCATACGTGATTCCACACGTGACTTTACACGTGACCCCACTAGTCCCGCTCGGGTGGCTATGTCACGTGGGCATCACGTGCTATTTGGAAGGGATTAACTATTTCCCGGCCCC
>Ga0247768_1000993_pt1 | contig 10166 bp, 11 predicted proteins | sample UWRJL016104C6_FD_179944 | JGI IMG/M metagenome (GOLD analysis project Ga0247768, IMG submission 179944) | Plant litter microbial communities from Arlington Agricultural Research Station in Wisconsin, United States - UWRJ-L016-104C-6 | ecosystem: Environmental > Terrestrial > Plant litter >... | reverse complement strand
GCTTGAGAGAGAGTGGTGCCCGCATCACTGGCGCGGCGAAGGAGGAGAGACTGTGACATAGCGACCCAATATATATAATTCCAAATCTTCGTTATGATGACGTTGATCGTTAAATCGGATTGGTCCCGTGCAAGTCAGGTCGTGGAACTGATCGAGATGAGTGATGCTTTCTTTGGGACTGCTATCGAAGGCCACGAGTAATCACAGAATGGGTTGATTGTTAAAAGACAGAGGATTGGCCCACAGTTCTATGCTCCACTGCCACATTCTGGTTGACAGCTGGGAATATTGGCAAACCGCGCTGTTCCGTACCGAGGCAACATGGCCGACGCGATGGGAGCCGGGAATTCACCCATGCTGGGGAAATGCGGGGTGGAGGTGGGGTTAGGGGAGCCCAGAGGCGTTTTTGGTCGTGGGGAAGTCTAGGGGTCGTGGGGAAGCGAGAAGGCGTTGTCTGGGGGGTTGTTTTGGGAATCGGGTGTCTTGGGTGGGCGGCTTAATGCCCAATTGCAGTTCAGATCTTGGGAAATATTGCGGATACAACGGGGAGCAAGTGGATCTCGAACGTATGGACTGGCTAAACTTTCGATGGTGGCACAGGCTTCCTAGGATTGTTGAATCTGGGGCACTCATAGTGTTAAAAAACGAAAATGTGGAGGAACCGCTGTCTGGGCCCACTCTTTGAATCCAGGAATCAAGTTGAAGATTTTGTTCTTTGAATTGTCAAGAATGTCTATTTACAGGATCCAACCCCTTGTACACGATTAGCTTACAGCTTGGACGGCTTCCAAACTGGCTTCCTCTTCTGCGCAAATGCCATAAGCCCCTCCTTTGCATTGTCACCGGTTTGTAACACATCGTTATACCTCTCCAGCGTCAACTGTGTTGCACGCTCTACACTAGCTGTCTCTAGTGCCTCTCTCAAGCCTGCTCTTGTTACGATGGCAGCATCTGGAGAGATATCGGCGATTTCATTGGCAAGCTTGAGAGCTTCGTCCACAACTGTTTCTCGAGACGACGAGATTCTGTTCACGAGGTTGAGTTCCTTTGCGCGCTGAGCACTGATGGGGCGGCCAGTCAAGGCGATCTCAGAGGCAACAGGAAGCCCTACGATACGGACAAGATGTGCAGGCCCGCCTGCGCCAGCATAGATGCCTCGAAGGGCTTCTGGGAGACCGAAGGTTGCGTTTGGTGCGGCAACGACAAGGTCACTATTCCTTGCTGTTAGTTCAATGGTTTCATAGAGTTAGGATAGCCGTGAATATGAACGAGTCCCTGGACTCTCATCTTCCCTTCACGGTAGTTTCAACCACAAAAACTAGCTGGGTACGTGCTTTCCAGGAACAGTAATGGAAAGGTAAACGGTACTTACCAGTTCAACACAATCTCGAACCCTCCCCCCAACGCGAAACCATTCACAGCCGCGATAATCGGCTTTTTCCCTTCTCTTCTGCTGATACCGGCAAATCCACTCGTCGGATGTCTGAGGGTGCCAGGATGTGGAGTCTTGCCTGCTGCCTTCAGCTTCCCCAACTCGATCAAGTCCTGGCCAGCGCAGAACGACTTGTCACCCGCTCCTGTGATGATGGCTACGCGTAGGTTCGGCTCCTTGTCGAACCAATCAAACACCGCCCCCAATTCCCAGTGGCCAGCAAATGGGATACTGTTCATTGCTTTGGCGCGATTGATGGTGACAAGCAGAACATAGGGAGCTGGGTAGGAAAGAAGACAATGCTCTGTTGGCGGGGGGGTTGTGATTGGGGCGGGAATTGAGGGGGCCATGATGGAGACTACAGCAGGCAATCAAGATGAAGGGTATTGTAAATGAGAAGAGTTGAATTCAAGAGCGCATATATGTAAGTACTTAACGATCCATGATGCTTATGGGATTACGCGATCTCTCCGCGTTTGGGGTTGAACCGAGGTTGCTGACTCGGGTGCGTAACCCTTGGAATGCCCCAAGGAAAGACAAGGAAAGAGAGCTGCCTGCTCCGGAAGTTTCCCCCACAGACTTCCCCACAGTTATTTAGGAACATCCCCCTTGCCATCTGCATCGACAGGGTTCTCCTGTCCGCTTTGTCATTCATGTGTTCTCGTTTTTCAACTAACCAGGACATCTGCGTACGTAGTATTCAACATTCAGTAATCTCCTTTCCCAATGTGGTTTTAGAATATCAAAAGAAACGTTCAATGGGAATTTCTTGGAGGCGTTTATCCTACTACATTCTTCTTCCGAATATTCTAGTACCTTTAAAGGGTGAAGACGACTTCCTTCCTCCTGGCACTGAGCTGTTCTCAAAGAGTGTGGTGAAATCGGCCATCATCTCCTCCATCACTTGGTCGTTCAATTTATTCAAACAACTGGTACATTATTCGGACTCAACTCCGACACCTTGAAATGTGTATATGACTGATGTTACCGGACAACAGTAGGGCCAAATAGAGGTAGCTGCAACATCCCGCTGCATCAGTTGTTCATTGTTATCAAAGCTTGATATGTTGATGGATTATTGGAAAGTGTGATCTTATTTCTCAGAATTTACTCGAGGAGGAAATACAAAGAACTCTCAAATGAAGTACGACAAAGATCTGCTCACATCTGCCGCCCAAGAGGTGCTGTGGCTGCCTAGGAGAGCATGGGAGAGCAACACGCGGGTTTGTTCAGCTCGTTTGCCGGTGCCACCGTTGCACATCATGGCGTAGGAGCGGGGTAGTGTGTGCTGAGGAGATCGACATACAACGCTTAGGATGATTCGCTGGCCACTTTGGATGCAGCCTTCCAAAACAGGTTCACCAAAAATCCAGAAGACACGGTCCAGATCGCAGTCCGGATATACGAGTATTTTTGCTTCGAGACATTGATGTATACGAATGTATACAGAACCCTCAAAGCGAGGTAGACACCTGCAACCGTATTGAGTGTGCCTGTTTCGCGGTTAGAATGTTACACGTGACACACTACGCATTCATCCATGTCCAAGTTGGCGCAGGAGCTGCTTACTCGGAGGTAGTCCAGCTGCATTGCCAACAGCCAAAGCTCCGATAAACCAGGGCGCATTCTCCATGCCATTCTTGTGGGCTGCTTCAGCGCGCTCGTAGCGGGCGAAAACTTCGGCGGGAACAGATTTTCGATACGCTTCAGCTGTGGCTGTGCTCTTCGCGTTTGCATTGTCGAATTTGCCATTGTTCGCATTTTTAATGGTGGAAATCTACTCCGTAGACAAATTGAGTTAAAATTTCGGAGAACCTAGTCATTTATACATACCGCATAGAAATGGGGGACAATGGAAAGAGCCCAGTAGATGGGAATGCTGTAGAGCGAATAGTTGGTTGTCATGTTGACTGTCGGTGCACCTGGGCTTGGGAAGATGCGGAGGATCAAGGTCGTGCTGAGAAAATCTGGGGAGCACCACTATTTAAACGTGATCAAAAAGGTAGTTGTTCAACGAAGGTTGGCCACAGTCTGAACAGCCGGGTGCAGGATGCGGAGTTGCCGGTCGTGTCCAACTCACCGCCAGCCACAACCACGGCCAACTGGCAAGGATCCCATCGTGGGCTGAAAGTAAGCTCGCACATTGGCTGGAAAGGAAGGGTAAGATAGCCCGTGTCGCACGCTGATCTCGTACAATGAATGGATGAATGTACTCCGTATGTATGCATGAGCTGAGGCTGCTGAGCTCGGGAGGTTGGGCTGCACCTGGAAATACATACCCATGGTCGCCGGAAGGTACCTAGGTAGGTACCGCTATCCAGTCCGTCACGTGATATCTTATGCCAGTGCGGCTCTATATGTACCTAACCTCGGGTGTTCCCGAGCCCTGGAGGTCCCTGGTCTGGGTAAGATATCTGGGCCTGGGCAGCGAAATAAAATAACCTTGCAAAGTTCCAACTCAGGGAAGCATGACACTGAAAACCATCTCCTGGGCTGTGTTGTCGTGAAAGCAACTACTGCCATATCTTTAATCCCTTCGTCTATGATACATTATTTGCGAGAGGCTGGAAAGGATGCTCGAGCGCGAAAGGATGGTTTTGATGTTCCGTGAGCTTGGCATATGGAGTGATCAGCTGATTATGTAAGCGGTACCCGCAACATTTGAACTGTGTCCCCGGTTGCAGTCTTCCCTTTCCATTTCCACATACTCCGTATCTAGATATAGCTCCCTCCCTGTTGTACAATGAACTCTGTCGTCTCAGATCATCTTTTCTCAGATCTGCTTCATGCGCGCAATTTCTAGCAGCACTAATCGATAACTAGGCTAGCAGCGAACCAGAGAGGACGCGTAATCAATGGCTTGGCTTTGAATGACCGCTTGGCCGAGCTATCCGAGATCTTCTCCAGTTGTTGGTGATATCGCTCATGAGGGTAGCTGAATGAAGTTCCATCGCTGCCATTTACCAGGTTGAAAAGAGTCAAGCTTTAAACAAGCTCTGGAAAGTCGTGCAACTCATTGCGATGCCATTCTTTTGGTAAAGCAGGCGCATGGTAAGACCAAGATCATCACAAGAAATTCTGTTTCCAGTCCGGATAGATCCGTATCAGGGTCCACAGGACTGATTCTGGCCGAATGACATGAAAACAAGTGGGCCAGCAGTCAAAGGGCTCACCCTCATGTTTCCCTGGAAACTGTACAAACCAGTATGAATCAAAGAACAGCGTAATGCAAGACTCAGTAGCAATGAATATTCGGGGCCTATCTATTGTCCCGGACAGCTTCCATATGTAGTTCAGAACACATACTTGGCAATTGGTACCAAGACGGAACGGCATCGAACAAGGGCACTTCACTTTCGATATCTTGCCCCACTACCACCCCGCACTCAAAATACTCCTATTCGACTCAAAACTCTCTCCACTTCCTTCGTACTTCACTCTGTTCCATTCATATCATCAGCCTCCACGGTAACGACTTATCCCAGAACACTTCACCATGTCTTTCTTCGAAAAGCTCACCAAAGACATCACGAAAGAGTTCAAAAACCTCTTAGCTGACGATAAAGATAAAGAAAAGGAGAAAGAAAAGGATAAGGACAAGAAAAAGGAGAACGAAGGAAAGGAGGGCAAAGAAGGAAAAGATGAGAGCCACAGCCATGGTATGAGCATAACTAATTTTGTCGGATCGTGACCGTTAACATGCCAAAGATTCCTACGAGGGAACCAAGTCATATGATCAAGGGGCTCCACAGTATGGACAACAACCTTATGCGCAGCAGCAGCCACCATACGGGAACCCATATCCACCCCAGCCGCAACAACAGCAATATGGCTATCCTCCTCAAGGAGGCTACTATCCACCACCCCAAGAACCACAGCTGCCGCCTGGATGGATAAAACAATGGGAGCCAAACTCCCAGCGCTGGTTCTACATTGAGCAAAGCTCCGGAAGGTCTCAATGGGAGTTTCCTCAGGTCATGAGCCCACCCCCTGGTGCTCCATACTCTCCACCATATGGTGCACCACCACCAGGAGCTGATCAGCATCGAGATGCATATGGCTATGGGGCTCCCCAGGAATATTACGGACAGGCTGAAGGAAGCCATGACAAAGAGCATAAGGAAAAGAAAGAAGGCAAAGATGAGAAAGACAAGGGAGACAAAAAGGATAAGAAGGACAAAAAAGACAAGAAGGATAAGGATAACAATGCCGCTCTGCTTGGTGCTGCTGGTGCTGGTGCTGTAGGCGGGGCCATAGCCGGAGCGTATATTGCTCATGAGCTCAGTATGTTCACTCCATTTTCTGATTGAGGGTTGCGTCATTCCCTACGAAAACTGACCACTGTCTAGCCGAGAATTCCCAGAGCGCCCCGGCATATGCGGCAGCCCCCGCCGCAGCGCCTCCTCCAACGTCCGCTCCTGCTCCTGCTTATCCTCCCCCAACGGACGACCTTTCCAGTTCGGACGAGGAGGATCTACAGGAAGCTCGAGAAGATGTTCTCAAAGCTCAACGGGAGCTAGCAGAAGCAAGCGATGAGAGCGATCGAGAGGAAGCTCTAGAGGCCCTGAAAGAGGCCCAAGAAGACTATGAAGAAGCGTACGAAGAGGCATATGATTCTGATTAAGCGGCGTCAGAATTCGATCTCACCGAGCAGGGTATTTGAACACCTAAGATCATGTCGTCTCTCCAGAAGGTTGTATCGTACAGGGTAGCTTAGAGAGGTCCTGGCAATTCGATATCTTGTCGGGAATTAGAAGAATTGAATTCGGCACAGTACTGAATTAACATGTTTAGAGACATCGATCAAGAGGTTGTATTTGAGGCCTTGAAATGCGATCAAGCTAGATGGAGGAACAATTGATGTCTTCGTATTTGCAATGGGGTTCTAGATTTTGATTCAGTATCCTCAAAACTTGGAAGTGCTTTGAACAAAAAATTCGGCCTCCGACCTACAACATCGAAAGGTATGTTGTATACGGAGTACCGACTTCGAATAATAGTGTTTCAGAGAGGTGAAGAATACGCCACATACACCGCAGCATGTTAAAATGATCACCTATGCCCGATCAGATACCCATTTCGCATTCTAAAATTCACCACAATTTTTGCTCGCCGTCCAACTCCCGTGCCGACGTTTGCAAAAACCCCCCTTCCTTCCAGTGTGGCCTTTCCGTCCATCCAGGAAGCGGTGGTGGGACTTCAATATCGCGTATGCAACGAAGTGATCCGCCGAAAACACTTAATCCTACTACATGATATGAACAGCGTTTCACCTCTGGGAGTGCAGGTCATGAAAACGTTATTCACATAGAGTACGGGTAGATCACAGGCTAATAATCAACTTGGAAGGGGAGAAACGACGAAATTGCCGTTCCACTAGACATAAGATGTACGACGTTGCCAAAAACAAAGGCCAAATCCTGCAGAGGCGGTGAATGAAAACCTCACATGAATATGAGTTTGGATACGCAACGTAATTGGCCTATTACCAAACTGATTCTTTGTCGAACGGCTGCATGAAAAGAGTTTGCGAAGTCACGTGCTATCTCATGAGGGATGCCCAGGTGACCAGTCATCACTAACAAGTGCTTGTCCGCATGTGATTAGCTGAATCGGTTAACACAGATAGGAAGATTTTCAAGTTTCTCCGGTGCCATGTATAAGATGAAAATACCTTCGATTGAAGTCTCATAGGCATATAAAAAATCACTTTGACTTACGGTCAATACAGCTACATTTTGCAGAGCAAACCTCATCGACTGCTGACATTCATCCATGTGTGACTAAGCTTAAAAGCAAGATGTGGCATGCTTGTTTGTCCAAGGGAGGTCAAGTGGACATGTGAATGTCTCACCATATGTCCCATCACTAATTCATATGGTGACAGCGAGAGTCGATGATCTAGAACCGTGCCTCCGCCGGTTTCTGGGGTAGCTGTATCTTCCTCCACAATATTAAACATTCTTTTAGAAATCCCACTCCGCACACTTTTTCGCAACCACTTCTAAGCCACAACAGCTGAGGATGACTTGCGAATCAGAAGCCGCGACCGGCATCGAGATCCCGGAGCACCTGACCAAGGCCATGGTAGATGATAGTCCTCAGCTCAAGAGGCTTCAAAATGACCTTTTGGTTCTTACATCGTTTCCAGAAAATAGTACGTTACATTGGCGTCCCACTTGGTTCTCCCAGGGGGAATTTGCTGCGAGAAAGTGGACGCTTCATAACCCCCGCAATGTCATAACAATACTGCTACCCAGTGACCATCGGGCTCCAACATTCACACGCAGAATGAGATATCCACTGGACCAACAGCCTGTCTTCATCAAAACTGATAGAAGTTGGAGGCTATACTGCTTGCATTTTGGAGTTCCGTTGGATTTTTTAAACGAGAATCAAATTCGATTGATGCGATTAGGTCTCCGCCGCAACCAGGATGGAGAACTAAGTGGTAAGCATTCTATAGATTTTGTATTTTGTATACTGACCTTGTAAAGCTCCTCCCGTCTCTCCCTTGTACCCGGAGCCACAGCCGCTCAATCAAGGCAATTATCTGTTACACCCATCACTTCACCGACTGTTGCCTCGTAAATTTCAGGCAATTGACGAGGACCAAGTCATTACAATTCTCTCTACTGGGGAAGTTCGGATTGCTCTGAAGAGCGACTTCATCCACGACCAAAGTCAGTGGACACAATATGCCGGTACGGGAGAACGAATCGATGATATGCGGGTGTCTCAAGACCCGCTTAAATATGAGGGCAATGGACGGAGATGGTGTTATCTACCATGGACGGAAGAGCAAAAGGAGAGTTGTCGTTGAAGCTGCGGATTGGAAATGAACAAATTCAGAACTAGAGTGTTCCTCATCCGACCATCTAAAATCCATCAAAGCAATGATGGTAAAGGTAATAGGCGTTTCTAAATGTAGAGTGTGCTCCTGCTTCATGTCATACTTCACTCAGTCAAAACGAATACCGTCTTGGACAGAAAGCACATTAAAGTAGTCGTAAAACGTAATTTGAATCACGTCTAGCGTCTACTATTGACAGAGATTTTCATTCACATATGTTGAGAGGGAATTGGGTAGTTCCAACCGAGGCGAATGTAAGTCTATTGGGGCAATCGTACCCGCCTAAAGGTAATGGGAATGATCATCCTTTCAGGTACCAAAGGAGCCATTTTGATTCGAGATTGCACCCATGCATGACGCTGTATGATGGAATTCACAATTTCACAGTCCACAAGACTCTCTCGTTGTGCCCTCAATGTGCGATCCGCGGACCGGGTATTGTCCCGGGCTAAGGGTAAAACAAGCCTTAGAAGGCCAGGGTGGTGCAGCGCTCTTTTAATCTATTTCCCGTGAATCAGTCTCTCGTACGGCCTATTGTGAGTGCCCCTGCCATATTAATTAGCCTCAACCGGCCGATCGGCCACATGATAGCCCGTGACGCCACCGCGGTCTTTACGCAGATTGGAGGGTTTTCTCGACATTATAACCGCGAATTGCTATTCCAGAATTTTCCAAATTGGTAGGACTAGCTAGACACATGGGAACAATATATGATGGGAAGGGTCCCACGGCTTGCGTTCGAATCCTGTCAAGTCGACGTCGGACCAAACCAACTTTTCACGTCGGAAAGCCTCAGTTAAAATGTTGAGTCGCAGCTCACACGTTCTTTCCCTCGCGCTTGCGGCGTTGACGATATTCAGAGCTGGAGCCGATGCTCTTGCTGTCGGGAAACAGCATGATGAATCGCATTGGGTGAGCGCATGGACATCGATGCCGCAGCTCGTCGAGCCGAACAATATGCCACCTTCGCAATTTGTATGATTTCAAACTGAGGTTTATAAAATGACGGGGCTAATTTTGGTGTCTTTAGACATCTGGGGGTGCTGTTTTCAAAGATGCAACTCTGCGTCAAACAATGTATATGACCCTCAATGCGGAAAAGATAAAAGTAGCGATCTCGAATACATTTGGAGGGAGCGATCTTCCTATTACGGCTGCGAGCGTCGGACTTCCCACGGGCGGAAAGGCTGGAGTTGCTGGAATTCAAGCATCCCCACTCGTGGGCATCACTTTTGGTGGGAAGAGTTCTGTCACAGTCCCAAAGGGTCAAGTTGTAGTTTCGGATGAGATTAATTTTCCTATCAAGGCTCAGCAAAACATTGCGATCTCGTTGTACTCACAAGCTGGGCAGTCTGGAAGCAGCATCACCGGTCATCCGGGTAGCAGGACAACCAGCTGGATGCAGTCTGGAAACAAGGTCAATGCAACGACATTGAGTGGCTCAAGCACAAACCATTGGTAAATCGCACTCAGGGTCATTGGAAGAGTTAACACAGACTTACATCACTACTCAGGTATTTTGTCAGCGCTGTACATGCTTTGGTCCCGGTCACTACCCGCTCCCTTGTTATCCTAGGAGATAGTATCACGGATGGTCGAGGTAGTACCGATAATGGCAATGATCGGTAATTCTCCATTCTGTACCTTACCAACTTGATGTTAACGTTTTTCTCAGCTGGCCAGATCTCCTGCTTGCCAAACTTCTTTCCTCCAACATCAGCAATGTTGCGGTTTGTAATCAAGCCGCCGGCGGAAACCGTGTTCTCCTTGAAGGTCTCGGCCCCAGCCTTATCTCACGCTACAACAGAGATGCTATCACACAGCCCGGTACCAAATGGGTAATGATCTTTGAAGGGGTCAACGACATTGGCACTGAAGCAA
>Ga0247768_1000992_pt1 | contig 10168 bp, 6 predicted proteins | sample UWRJL016104C6_FD_179944 | JGI IMG/M metagenome (GOLD analysis project Ga0247768, IMG submission 179944) | Plant litter microbial communities from Arlington Agricultural Research Station in Wisconsin, United States - UWRJ-L016-104C-6 | ecosystem: Environmental > Terrestrial > Plant litter >... | reverse complement strand
GCCCAGACGTCGTGCGGGTACAACTGCCTACACCGGGGCACTTCAGCGAAGGCGAGCCAAACAACTCACAGTCTCGACGGCTAGTTCCTCGAGATCCACAAGCTCAAGGCTATCAAAGGCCCGAACCGAAACCGGCGGAGACCCTGTAGTCATCCTAAATCGATTGATATATACATTACAGGAGTACCACGTCCCAGGACCGCAATTCTTTCGACTGAACAAGGAGTTCACGGAATCTCTTGGACAAGGTGGCCAAGGAAACATTCGTGGTATCAATCAGGAGTCAAGTAAACGCTATCGGAAAACCAACAAGCATGTGTCGAGGGATCTCGAGCTGATTGCTATCAAACAGTATCGGCCTAAGAATACAGAAACAGAGACACACAAGTCTTTTGAGGAGAGACTTACCGACCGCTTTCGGGCAGCGGAGTGTGAAGTGCTTGCACTTTCTCCGAAAGACTTCAGGGGGCACCCAAATATCGTTCAGTTGATGGGTTGGGGCCTCTGCCTCGATACTGTTGAAGCGCCGAATAGTTCATGCTGCGAATCCATTCAGATACCGGTACTAGTCCTTGAGCGAGGACAGATGGATCTTCAAGTTTGGCTCGATCACAACATGCCCAAAAGGACCTACACGGTCGACTCACGGCTCGAAGAAGGTTGCATGTGCGGCCCCCTACGCCCATTGGGAAACAGCTGTGGAACCGAACAACTCAAATCGTTGTTAAGAGTCACCGCAGAGAGGTTTGGGTTCCGAAGGGATCCCTACAAAACACTTCACCTCCTATTTATCGATATTGGCCACGGTCTAAGGGATTTACATACGAAAGGATTTACCCATGGGGATCTAAAGCCGGAGAACGTGCTCCTTTTCAGACATAATGTCACCGAATGGCGGGCCAAAATTTGCGATTTTGGCTGTGCCCAGGGAAAAGATGATGAAGATGAGGTTGACGGGGTTCGAAAAACAAAAAAGATAGAAGCCTTTACAGACTTCTGGACACCCCCAGAGGCTGAATTGTCTATGAACCATGATCATGAGAGCTTACGGAGATGCGACATCTTTGTGTACGGCCTCCTTCTGTGGAGTTGCTTCTGCTTGGGGGGAGACAATCCCCCAAAGAATCCGACACTTGAAGATGCTCTCGTTGACCTGAATGTTCTCTCAGGGAGGTGGTGGCTATCAGGGAACAGAGAAGGTCTAGCGAGGCGGATTACTGAAGCGCTTCAGCTCACTTTCAAGAAACACGAGGAAAGAGATCAGACACCTTGGAAATGTTTGTGTCCTTGCGACGAATGTGCGATGGATACCGGGAAAGCCCCAAGCAGCACCAGCGGGCCTCTTAGTACTTCGGACGGAACTGCCTCCTCTTCAGACGCCTACCGGACCGAAACGTCCACGAGAGTCTCGCAAAGAAACAGATCCGCCAGATATTCGCTTCCGAAAAGTGTGAGGACCGAGTACAATAACTTAAGTTGGTGGAATCGACCAGCATCTTTTAAACCCCCAGTGGAATCTGAAGCGTTGGACACTCCCGATGGACTTGCTCAGGTAACGTCGAGCGGTGCAACAAATTCAAAAACAGCACTCGCCTCCAAGAATCCAACAATGACTACTATTTCAGTTGACACGGATATTGGGTCTCTTGAATCAACGAAAGATGTCCAGGCCGCCCTGGACGCTTCGGCCGATGAGCCTTTGAAGAGCGTCTATTCATCTGGTCGCCGAAATACCCAAAAGTCCATAAGTGCATTTAATGATGAGAACCAAGAAATCCCTCAGTTCTCTCTTACCGTCATTGAGGAACCTGTGCAGGAAGAGACCGAAGGAGATGAAGAGGGCATTAGAGCTGTAACCTCGGAAGATATACACCCCGACAATAATGCTCTCAGCACAAAATTATTCGAAACTGAGCCCCGACGGCAAGATGCGGAAGCACTCTTCCATCATATGAACGAAACAGTCAAATCACTTCCGGCATCGGTATACGAAAGAGCAGATCTTTACTACTGCGCACGCTTCCGCAGCCGAATAAGGTTGGACTGGTGGACGGCCGTGAACAACACCGAGAATATCCTCGAGCGAGCTCTTCGACTCTCTCCTCCCGTAGACATCAGCACGCTCGCTTGGCTCTGCAAAGGCCCGGTTGGGCAATTTGAGACCCAGAACCTGTCAGCTCACTTCGCCGTCTGGGAAAGGATCCTCTCACCAAGGGGTCTGGATGAATCTGAGCGGCTTGACAGATTTCTGCTTCTTTTCCAATTTGGCGCTCCGGTGGAAAGGAACATCATTTGGCCGGAAGACCGGGCTAAAATGTACGGCGTTTCGATATTGGGTACTTATCTCAGAGGTTGTCGCTCCGGTATCCTCCCAACCGTGGTGACCGAAATTTGCAAACGATGCCAGGAAATGGAGAGTACTGGAGCTATTCAACCTCTCACCAGGCGCTGTCTCCGTGAGCTAGCTAATGGAACTTTATCCTCAATGACTAAAGACCTCGACAAGGCGTCAGGCGCCAAATTTCGTAATGATTTGTCTAAGTTCGGCTTTTGGCGCCTCAGGCTCAACAATGATGATAACCCACAACAGTTGCAACGAAATGAAAGCACACCTCTACAACAACCACCATCTGGCTGGAATGCAGTCAAGAATGCTTTCAAAGCTGAGTCTAGCTGGAGTGCACTCATAAACCTCTTCAGATCGGAGACCCCAGAAATATATGAGGACAAGTTCACAAACTCGCTTACCTTGACCAAGCCAACGATTAGTTTCATCAACGAGCGCAAAGTCAAGATTGGCTACCTCAACATGGGAGAACGTTTTGCCTTAAAGCTTGACCTCGTCTTGGGCATGTCGCTGGGGATCAATGCCAACCAGGAAAAGTTTGAGCAGGAGGTGACAGATCGATTCCCTATCTATGACGAGCGTTGGTTCGATACCGAATGGATAAGCGAACACAATGAGAGCGATGTCCTGAGGAACTTGAAGGACGATTGGAGATTGTCTTCCTTCACAGAACGCATCCAGGTACCCCGAATCCCAATCTTAAGTTGGATAAAGGCTGTAGGAAAACCTTTGCTGGCATTGGTTCTATTCGCGTTTTGGTTGGCTTTGATTCTCGGTATCGCCTTTCTAGTGCTACCTGGAGAGATCTATTCGATTATCTTAAGTATTGTTCTTTTCATAATGGTCCTTCCAAACCCGTGGAGCGTAGGCTGGAGAGTATGCGCTGCACTATTGGCCAATGTTCCGGCCATACTAATCTGGCTCAAGGTTATTGACTGGACATGTCCCGGTTCAAGGCCAACCATAGGAAGATTTGGATGGTTGTATTGGCCCCATGGGAAGGAAAATTGTGCACCCTGCTGGTGGATTTGGTGGACTTGGCAGAATTGGTGGAGTATGGGGAGTTGCAAATAGAGTAGCACTGAGAAAGCCAGACAATCTCATGATCTTAAACAGAGAGAATATTAACGAAGCGATGCGTTGATAGTCTTATAATTCAGGTTGCCTTACAGTACTGTATGAATGGTTCTCCTTCCCTGGCTCCACACGAAGAGTGGACGTAGCGATTCCTAACACATACTCAACGGGTTATCACATCGATTTTTATCGCAATGAACTCGCAGTTGTGATTCAAGATGGATGTGGACCATCATCCTACTTCTCGATTCTTGATTCTCCACCGGGACCGATCTCCTACCAGCTCACCAAATTTCAACGTCCATTTCGTTCTTAGTATCGAGTTGGTCCCCGTCACTTGTCCCGTCGCGTCGTATGTGATCCATTCCTATGGAGGCTGTAACTCGATGACGAGATTAATATCGAAGATTGCTACACCAGGACGCCATATTTCGAAAGGCGGATCATGAAGTACCTCCCAGGCTGGTGAAAGTGCTGGGTGCTGAGACGATGCGATTCTCGTTAGTAAGTGGCATAGTAATCATCGAGTTCTGCGCTTCTTCCAGTAATAAACCTACCACATCTATATCAATGGAGACGGCTCGGACGAGCTCCTGCTTGGAGAATCTGATAAAAAATTCCCAATGTGGTAGTGGTCGTGGACCATCCGTTAGCCATTCTGTTGATTGTGCAATGTCGTCTGGGATAAGGTGGAACCGGTTTCCCTTCACAATGGTCATATATTCCTCGCCGGCAGCAGCCATTTGTACCTGATCTTCTAACTTTTGCTGTCGTCGATGCTCGTATTCAGAAGGGTATTTTGTTGCCAATGCTGTAACTCTTTCGGTGCTAACTGCTGCTCGGGTGACTGTGCGGCACATCGGGCACTTCACTTCGAAGTCGTTTAAGTTTGTGGTAGGCCCATAATTGGGATCAAGGAATTGTTCACTGTAGTATTCCTCCTCTGATAACGTATCGACGAATTCCACAAAGCAGGCACGGCAATAATGATGCCCGCACGTGGTTTTCACAGGCTCGTAAAGAAGAGAGAGGCAAATGGGACAGCGATCGTCGTGGGCGATGTTTGTTGTAGTAATATTTTCGTCAGCCATGTTTGTTTGGTTGAATTCAAAGGAAGCTGAGGGGAGGAGAAGGTTAGGTACCAAGGGTACGTGCTTGTGGTGACTTAAAGGGAAGGGGGCGTGGACTCCGTGAATCGGACGGAAGTCAGTGGCGAATGACATCTATAACACGATGATGCCTCGCCAACATTTGAAGTGCACAGTTGAGGTCAAAAAATATTCGACTACGACAGCCTAGATGAAACAGGAACATCATCGCTGAGAGCCTAGGCTGAAGTGACAGAAAAGGTCTGTTCAACAATCATGTCTGGTCCCTTGATATCTTTCTGATTGGCTACCATTGGAAGATCTAAGCTCATATCTTCAACCTACGTATAGATAAGGCTGTCGTAGCCACCTGGAAACACGCCAATTGATTAAGCTCATTATTGACAACAATGACCATCCCTTTATGACCTACAGCCTGCCTGAATTTTGAAGTGAAGAAACTACGACCGCCAATTAAAATAAGGCTAAATGTGTGGTAAGCCCCTTTCGGGGGAATCGCAATCAAGTATCCCAATGGCCCCCTGAATCTATTCTGTGCCCAATTGATTCTTGAATATAAGTCTGCTCTGTCAGACTTCTAGAAGCACAACATAAAACTGAAAGTAGCTACAGGGTATTGCCTGCATTTTCAGCTCTGTTCGCTACTCCACCGCAATCCCGGGGGGGGTGGGCGCAGGTTATTTATTCTCAATACGCAAAAAGGAAAGAGATAGGCCACACTTCAGCCGGTGACGGGCACCAAAGCATGGATTACGGACACCGCGGCTCTGCGACACAAGCCTCGCACTTTCAAACGAAACGCGACGAATACGTGAGCATGCATTGCAATACGAAGAGTCTCTGGCTCTTCGGTAGTTCCGCTGATCGATTTCAGCCCACCCAAACAACCATTCACGAATAGCAGCTGCAGGCTAACCAACAGCCGCTGTGCACCCACACCAAAACCATCCCCGAAACCCCGAGTTGAGCAGGTCGGTGTCTAATCAGCTCTGACACTTCGATGGTTAACTACGATGGATACCTGCTGTCCAGATTGCAGGTGCTTCTCTCTTTTCCAGAGACTTCACTTTTTCCCGACGTGCTTGGGGGATGGCCTCGCTATTCCCTGAACTTGATCATCATGATCGAGGACCCGGTTTGCGGGTTTTCATCATTGTGATGATGATTCTCACTTTTATTTCGGTGGTACTGCGATTTTGGTCCAGTTTGCTTCACAGCCCTGACAGTCGAGGATCCGCGCCAAACAAGCTATGGTGGGATGATTGGAGTGCGCTCGGCGCGATGGTAAGGAATCAACTCCAATGAATCCAATACAACTGACCCGTTAGATCTGTATTGAAATTGCGGGAGCACTATCACTGGATATGATACGTCTAGGACTGGGAAAACATACGTGGGATCTTGATCCAAAAAACATCGTGCCTGCCATGACGCGCTTGTTCTCCATATATTTTCTCTACGATGCGACTCTGCTCCTAGCAAAGGCTTCCTGTCTTCTCTTCTATACGCGCATTTTTGGACGACCGCACGTTTCTGGCCTGTTCAAATGGGCCATTTGGGCTACACATGCTTTCAACATACTCTGGTTCATCGGAATTGTGTTCGGAACGATCTTCATGTGCGATCCAGTTGCAAAGAACTATAATCCTACACTGCCAGGTAAATGTGGGACAACAAATTCTTTGTGGTTGGGTAGTGCGGTTCCAAGTGTCATCATTGACCTCGTCTTGCTAACGTTGCCATTGCCTATGATATGGAGATTGAGACTTGACCGAGGCCGAAAGATAGCTTTACTCATCATCTTCATAATCAGTTACCTGTATGTCATGGTACTCTTTTGTGAGAAGTTTATGACTGATGGATATCAGTGTTTTGGTTATTTCCGTTGGTCGCCTGATCACTATTGTCAAATCAAAAGAAGAAATGGATCGAGACTTGTCCTGTGAGAATTCCTTCAGCGAAAGCCATACCAAGACAGGTGAAAACTGACTTCATTTAGACGAAGGGGTCCCCGCCTTCTACTGGCAAGCCGCCGAATCCCCTTTTACAGTTATTTCTGTTTGTCTTCCCGGGATGTTCAACATTGGTCGACAGGTCATCAGGATGAAATTCATTCCCTTTGCTAGTTCCATGTCTAGCAAACTAAGCACCTTACGTTCGAATGGGACAACCTCTGCTGGAGCGGACAACTGCGCAACTTTCGATGATATGACGTCGATGGAGAATGGGGGTAAAGAATCCGGTGATAAGGCCCCCATCTTAATGAAGGCACAGTTTCCCCATTTGGATAGCGAATGGAGAGCGGATGTGACCGGAAATGGCGGTGTTGGTCGTTTCGAGAGACCGCCACATGGAGCTTCGATTCGAGTGCAGAAGGATGTTAGAGTAGAAAGCAGCCATTATAAGTCCTAGGATGTGGGTAACCTAAATTCAAATAAAAAGAGACCAAGACCCGTATGCAGTTAAGGGGAACCTTTGAACAGGATTCGGAATGCTTACGTCCGCAAACAAGCACTCTCTAACTGCGTTATGTAGCAATCCTCACAATCCTAAATCGCCCACCATATTGTAGAGAAATAGCAATCTTACTAGATGTAATCAAGGGACAAATCTGAGAAGCTTTTTGTGTCTAACGGTCGTCGATCTAGGAGGATATCCGCTGTTAAGTAACCAAATCATACAAAACCAGGTCCAAGGTATCACTGCGGCAGTGCTCAATCCTATTCAGATCATTTTTTCTGCTCCTCCAGCGCCTTTTTCGCCGCCCACTGCTTCTCCATGCTGATTTTCTCGAGAATCTTGTCTGCGCCCCTCGCCAACAACCTGTCCGCAACTTCCCTACCCATCTCGGCCGCCTCTTCCGCAGAGCGCACCTTCCGCACCAATTCCTCCTCCACACAATCCTTCCCATCAACACTCACCACCATGGTTCGCAGCACCAGCTCCTGCTCATCCAGGCTCTCCTCTTCTTTCCGTTCAATAGCCTGTCCATCATGTCCGTATTCCTTCGCTGGCAGGATTCCGGTCGTCAATCCCCGCTTCGAAGACCTCCATTCGGTCTCCACTCCAATTGGAACACTGCAGCCACCCTCCAATTTCCTCAACAGCGCCCGCTCCGCCATACAAGCCCTAGTGGTCTTCTCACACCTGATTTTATCCAACATTTCTCTTACCACTTCATCATTCTCTCTGATTTCAATTCCCAAAGCCCCTTGTCCGACTGCGTGTAACATCCCGCCTTCCTCCTTACTCAGATACTGACTTATCCGATTCTGCCATCCTAGCCTAGCCATTCCTGCGACCGCAAGGATAATTGCTGCAAAGGGCGAGTCCTCGGCATCTAGTTTAGCTAGACGGGTTCCCAGGTTGCCACGCAAGTCGGCGAAGCGGAGATGGGGATACTTCCGGCGTAGCTGAGCGGCGCGGCGGACAGAAGACGTTCCGATTGTAGAATTCTCAGGGAGATCGGCGAGGGTTTTGCAGTGTGGTAGGCGTGGTGAGATGATGAGAGCGTCCCGGGGGTCTTCACGTTCGAGAATGGCGGCGAGCGAAAGGTTGGGGGGAAGCTGGGTGGGCATATCTATGAAGTCTGTTAGGAATCGACTAACTCCATCTTGCAAGATGTCTCGATACCTTTTAAGCAATGCACAATCAAGTCCACTTCTCCACTCTCCAGCATAGCTTCCAGCTCCCCGGTCCATAGGCTCTTCGCATTCTCGCCTTGGCTTAGTTGCTGTAACGGCGTCACTTTGTCCTTATCACCTTGCGCAAGAACTGGAACAATGTTGTATGTTCGATCAGGAAAGGCTTCTTTCAAGCTCTTTTCGACTGCGCGGGCTTGGACTTGCGCGAGAGTAGAAGACCGTGTGCCGATGTTTATGGGTGCGAAACTCGTGCTGGCCGATGTTGTAGAGACATTAGGGACGGGATAGGAAGGCGTCTGGAGCGTGGAAAAGGTTGCGGAGGCCATCTTATTGCTTGGCGAGGGAGAAACGGTGGGTGGTGTAGGAGGAGAGGCAATTGGGGGTTGCTCCGGAGTTTTCTGGGGGAGGGGTTCTGCCTGGTGGCGTGGTGGGGCAAAGGCACACTGCTGTCCCTGCGTCCAGGCTGCGGGCATTCGGAACCTTAGAAATCATGGCAAATAAAGTTTTATGAGTGCATATAGATCTTCTTAATAGTGCCTAGGTAACTTGAGCTCACAAGCTATCCGCAGAGTAACTTGTAAGGTTTAGTAAACTTTAGTATTCTCTGCTCATAAGCGCGGCCACCTGGAGATCGTCGTTGATACGAGTTGTGACAATACCGCATTTAAGTAGAGAGAGAATTTGTCATAAAAGCACCTGAAAACATAATAAAAGAGGTTGGGGTATAAATACATATTATATCTATAGGACGTATAGAAACGTCTTCGAAAATATTGACGTACCAAGCTGATCTCAAATACTGTGATCTCTAAGTGAGGTAGAGCATATCTATGCCCAACCGGGGTATCATAAAAGAAAATCGTGAGGTGGTGGCCGTATTCATGATGCTGCTATCCTTGCGCTTTGGATTCCTCTGCGGCCTCTTGTTTCCGGATCTGCTCCTCCAGCCGCTTCTTCTCCGCCTGCTTCAGCCGCATCATCGTGACCTCTTCTAGGCTTGGGCTCTGCGGGGAGAATGAAAAGGAAGGCGTCCCATTCAGGCCGCCGGGTCCTTTATTCAATCCTCCAGTGAACGACGCTCGAAAAGATTTGTTTGGTGTCGAGATAGGAGTTGACGGCGCTGAGAATTCAGTTGCGAGGGGCGACTTAACTTCCGGTTCCTTGCTGGCCCAGGAGACTGACTCCAGAGAGTGAAACATTTCTTTTCCGTCCGAGACGGCAGCGTGGGCGGCGACAATCGACTTATAGACAAGGAATACCATGGCGACGGTTTTCTTATGCTTCTCTCCAGGAAATCTCAGCCTTTTGTCTTTTGCGGCGACCACACTGTCTATATCACCGAATCGTGAAAACATGTCTGAGATCTTCGTTTTGTCCCATGCTTCGCTCTCTCCCTCCCTCACCCAGCGTACCCTGACTGTTCTGTCAATCTCCGGAACTTGACCAGAGGCCTTGACATTATCTTCTGGTTTCTCCACCTCTTCCATGAACGACGCATCCTCCTCTTCTTTTTGCTTCTGCAGTTTCTCCTCCCTCTCTTTGCGCCTCCGCTTCCCATCTTCGGCTAACCGCCGAATCTCCATTTCCAGCCTTTCTTCCTCGCTGATACCTTCCTCCCGCTTCCTCTTGAAGGCACCTTCCCTTCTTTCGAGGTCCTCTTTCAATTTCCTGCGCTTTCCATCCAGCAACTGATTCTGGAGCTCGCGTTCCTTTCGTTTCAACCTCACCGCATCGTATGCAGCTTTTGCTTTTGGATCAAGGAGAACATCGCGGGCGATCGCTAGCAGATGGAACTTCTCGACGACTTCGAGGTTCCCTGGGTGTTTATCGGGGTGGTATTTGAGTGAAGTTTTGCGGTAGGCGCGTTTGATATCGGACTCGCTGGATTCAAATTCGACACCGAGAATCTCGTAGAAATCATGCTTGGCCTCCTTTGCGGCATCTATGAGGTCCTTCTCGGGATCCATGGTGACGGTGGTAGGTGCGTAGGT
>Ga0247768_1000989_pt1 | contig 10192 bp, 9 predicted proteins | sample UWRJL016104C6_FD_179944 | JGI IMG/M metagenome (GOLD analysis project Ga0247768, IMG submission 179944) | Plant litter microbial communities from Arlington Agricultural Research Station in Wisconsin, United States - UWRJ-L016-104C-6 | ecosystem: Environmental > Terrestrial > Plant litter >... | reverse complement strand
GGGTGGGAGGGGTGGGGGGGGGTGGTGGGGGGGGGGGGGGGGGGGGGGGGGGGGGGGGGGGAGGTGGGTGGGTGTTAAGGTGTGGTATGGGGTGGTTTTGCAGAAGGTGGGCTGAGAATGGGGAGCGGAGTTTCTTGGTTCGAGGTTTGGGAAAAGCTTAAGAGAGGGTGGGTTTGGGGGTTATGTGGGTATGAGATCATGAAAAGTAAATGTTAATTGCACGGCATAGGTAATAATGAGTTTCTTGATATCCGATTGGAGCATTGCATAGACTACTTGGATGCAGTGTCTTTCAAACTCTCTTGGCAAGCACACCGCATTACATCCAATGTCCCCACACTCCACATTGGGGATCCAGATATAGCTCATAGAAGTCCTTTTCTGTGTCCTGCTTTTTGTCGGCCTCTTTCTGGTAAAGTTCCCTAATGGCAAAGCATTTATGGCACCATCGGGGTCCCTGAGGATTATCCCGGAGCGCTTCTGATAGCTTTGGGATGGAAGTCGTTGGAGTATGGCAGCATTTGCAGCACCAGACTTTTTTAAGGCTAGGCTGATTCATTTTGGTGGTAATCGATACGTTGTTGGGATATCTTTTTCTAGGTGCTTGCTTGGCGGATGCGGGTATCTTGCTAGGAGAGATATATCGAATGCGTTTATCTAGTTGTTCTAGTTGGTTCTATAGGGTATGTGGTATGGACCTAGGAGATTTCCTGGGAGCTTATATACTTCTCAGCCCCGTTTCTTGTGGGGTTTGGAGCAACAGGTTATTGTTACGATAGAGTCAGCGTCACCGACGCTTTTGCAAATGCAATTAAATTACTGAGACACAATCCCATCTAATTCCCGTCTAAGCACCGGATGGACTACATGAATACACGATCTTCATGTTGCCCATGAAGCACACACGGAACAGATCGGGATTCCCGAACTAGACACATCGTCCATCCCATCAATCCTACTACTGGAACCCCCCTACCCGGCGTTCTATTTTTCCTCTATTACCTTCCTGTAGAGCTCTACTCTATCCTCGCATTTATCGCAGAACCGTTCGACGTAAAGACCCTCCGGGGGCGGCTCTGGTATATCCATCGGTGGAAACGGGTTATGGCACCTTTTGCAGCACCAAAGTACAATTACGCTAGATCGGCTCATTTTGGTGGTTATGTGAATCTTCTTGAGATATATATTCTATGTTGCTAGTTTGAAAGAGCATGTACGTTGCTTGGAGATATATATTATATGCTTCAATCGAAATGTTGTGGTTGGGCTTTTGTAAAGCAGAGGAAGAGTATCAAAAGATGAACCTTTAGAGCGCTTATATAGTTTTCGGCGGCGTTTGTTGTGCGGCGTTTGGAACAAACAGATCACTGTTATGGACGAGTATGTATGTATATGGCAAAACGTCACAGACGCTTTGGAAATGTTCAAATTAACTACTGAAACACAGCCCTATGAATTTGTCCAAATCTGAATCTTCTTCTCGTAAAACTCTCCAAGGTTACCGCAGAATATGCAGAATACTTTGCTGAGAATCTTGGCTGGGTCCTGCCCGGGGGGTGGGTCAAAGTCTTCCTTTTCCTCATGGCAGTTCTTGCAACACCATACCGGGTGGATTGCGAATACACGCCGCATGGCCGTGGTTGTTGATTTGAATAAGGTTGGTGGGGGTAGATCGTGGAGGAATGGGTGTAGCTCGTGGAGATTTGGGTAGGTTGCCGGAGAATGTAGTGTAGGTGCGTGGATGAAGTTGTTGAATGTGATTATGGAGGGAAAGAAGAAGAGTGGGAATGTAGGAGAATCATGGTAGGTTATGTAGTATTCGGCGAGGTTTGGAACAAGCATCTTACAATTACGGGCGAGTGTGCGTACAGTAAAGGGTCACGGATTCGACGCATTACAAACATAGATCATCAAATTACTGGAACAAACTCCTATCTAAGCCCCTCCCTTCACATATACCTCCTTCTTGAAGAACTCTTGAATGCTTTGGCATGTCGAGCAGAATGTTTCGACTTGGATGCTAGGCACGTCTTCCCAGTGGAGCGGGCAAAAATTTCGCTTTATCGTTTGGCAGGCTTTGCAGCACCATACTGTTGTTATTCCGGAGGAAGGCATTTGTGGCGGTTGGGTAGATGAGGTGAGGATGGTAAATATGTGGAGACTTGGTTGGGTAGGTCGCTGGAAGATGTTGATGTATTGTAAATGCGCTGATCGAGTTGTCAGCGTAGGCGTGAGAGGGTTTGGAGAGAGAGGAGTATAAGCTTTCGCGGGTTTATATAGCTTGTAGGGGTGTTCGTTACTCGGTGTCTGGATTAGGCGTAGCCGTATGTCACCGTTACAAACCGACGACGTCGACGCATGCGGGAACCCCACAGACTGGACACAACGCAAAACCAGATCAAATTAATGAAAGTGGTACTTACAGTTATTCGTACCTATAAAAATCCTGATGCTTTCGGCAAGTCGAACAATATTTAACTTTCCACGTGCACCGAGGGATGTAATCCGAGTATGAAAAATAGCTAGTCTTTAGCTCGCCACACACTTTGCAGCAGTATGTTACTACTATGTCTGATGGTGCCATTTCTATCGTTATTGGTAGGTACGGTTGAGTTATCGGAGTATATGGGTAAGGGGTAGATTGTAGTAGATATGAATAAGTTGTAAAGATGGGGGTAAATTGCGCTCAGGTTTAAAGAGGGCATGAGCATAGTGTAAGGATTTATATAGCTTTTAGAGGCGATTGTTACTGGTGTTTGGAGCAACTGTATGTTACGGACGAGAACACAGACATTGAATTGCCACAGGTTGACGGTAAACAAGCAAGGATAGAATAATTGGTACAATCTACTGCTCCGCTTGGAACAAGGCTAGCTGTATATCAATGTTCCAAACGAGTAGCGGACAGTAAATATCGCGGAATCGACACATGGAAAACGTAGCTCAAACCAATGGAAAAGATAGCTACATATATTCTAGTATCTTATCTTCGTTCTTATAGAATTCTTGATTGCTTCGGCATGTCCAGCAATATGTTTCAACTTTGACGCTAGGTTGGTCATCCCAGTACAGCGGGTAGAAGCCTTCCTTTAGCGTGTTACACGCTTTACAGCGCCATATTGCTTCAGTTCCGGGTGGAGCCATGTCTATGGTTATAGGTCTGTACGGTCAAGCTATTGGACTATATAGGCAAGGGGTATATTGTATCAGATATGGAAAAGTTGCTAGGAGTTATGTTATGTGCGTTGTTCAATTGAGGATGGCCGGTGCTATGGTTTAGAGGGGGGTATGAACCTGGTAAAGGATTATATAGCTTTCAGAAGCGTTGGTTACTAGCGTTTGGAGCGATCAAATCATTGTTACGGACAAGAATACATGCAGTAAACTGTCACAAAGTTCACGCATTATAACCGAAGTACGATCTTAGGGAACGAACGTTAGAGACCGAGCTTGAGCGACGGGATGCATACGCAGATAATGCTAACGTAGATTTCGATTATAGACTAGAGTAAAGTATTAAAAAATGATCTACTAAGCTTATCAGCGGGAAAGTATATTACTAGAGAGGGGCGGCATTACAAAGTGAAGCAGAGATCGCAGACGGATAACTGACACGACGGTTACTCTACACTAATATTAGCGTCCTTTCTAACACGCATGCAGACGGATATGAGCAAGACTTACAAGAAGCCAAAAGCTAACGTGGATAACACCCACATAAACCGGTTCCTCGGATCAAACAACTGGTATAGCTTACTGCTCCGTCTTCTTATAGAATTCCTGAACACCCATGCATGTCCAACAGAACCCCGTAACCGCAGTCCCAGGCGCATAATTCCATGATAGTATAGTGAAAAAATCTCGACCTGTATGGCACACCTTACAGTACCACTCTACTTCGTATCTTGGTGTAGACATAGTTTTTGTTCAGAGGATATGTAACGCTAAGCTTTCGGAGACGATATGGATGGGCTAGGTGATGTGATGTTCCGGCGTTGATCGAAGTATTGTAGTTAGGTATACGGTGTTAGAAAGAGCATGAACTCTGTCAATGTTTATATACTTTCATGGGGCGTTTGTATTGGCGCTTGCAACAAGCAGTTTATTGTTACGGATTGGAATGTAAACCGTAGAAGGTCTCAAATTTGAGTAACTGAGAACACTACTTCCTAGGGTAACCTTGGTTCCGCTTGACCTCCGTGTAAAATACCTGAACGCTTGAACACGTCCGGCAGAACCCTTTAACCGGAGACTTAGGTGCATGGTCCCAGTCCAGTAAGGTAATGGGGCTTTTCTCCGTATGACACTCTCTGCAGCGCCACGTATATTTTTCCCTTGGTAGAGCCATTCTTATGAATGATGGTATTAGAGTAAGTCGATGGAGGAGATAGAGATGGCTTAGGTTGTAATATATTAAGAGTCGTTAGGCGAGGTGTTGTGGTTAGGTACAAAGCCCTAAAGAAGCATGATCTCCTGAAAATTATATAGCCTCGAGGACGTTTGGTATACGATCAAATGAACGTGTAGACTAGCACGTAAACAGTAAAACGTCAAAAGTTCGACTCACGGATATATATTACGACCTAGTTCCCATCCTTAGGCTTCTGATACATTTCTCGAGGGCACCTGCATCTCCAGCAATGCGCTTTGGATTCAGTACCCGGGGCATAGTTCCACCATATCGGATAAATAGGAGGTTTCTCTGCACCGCACTCTTTGCAGCACCACACTGTAGTGACCGCAGGTGAAATCATTTCTCGGATAGGTTGATACTGATACATGGATTGAAGCTGTTGGTGTGGATGCAAGCCAAGGAAGTAGGATATGGTAAACGGGAGTCAATTGTCAAGGGGGATATATATCGAAGGGGGTGAAGAGAGTTTTCGTTGGGGATGTTATGCGCAGTCAGAGAGTTGTATAAAGCTTTTAGGGGCGTTTTATACTTATTGGGGCGTTTGTATACGTATCCGAACAAACCCCTACTTATGACAGAGATAGTTACGGTTTATCGTTTTGTTACCTCTGTCAATGCTTAATCCAAGCCGGCGCTGAGAGATGAGACGAAGTCAATTACCGGTTAATGGGCCTCATAAAAGGTTTTTGGGGACCTAGGCGGTGTCATCGCCACGACGAGGAATCCATAGATTATCGTATGTGTGGGCACCGCTTATGTCTGTAATGGGCGTCAGTAGGCGTTCTGAACCTCATTCATGCGTTGTACAGACGCCTGCTTGAAATTTCTCAAGTGCTGGTATGATCTATCGCGCTATATACGGAGTGGGAAGAAGAAAAGGGAGAAGCCTTGATGTTGAAAATCAGTACACCAAGGAATACTTACGGAGTACAGAAGGTGTAAAACGTTTTGCGCCAAGTTTTTGATCTGTCCTGGGTGTGTCGAAAAATACCGTGGATCGCCGCGTCCAGAATCCTGTCTACAAAGGAAGGAAAGAGACGGAACTTGACGTTCATTGCTGATAGTATCAAGATAGAAGGCGGAGAAGGAAGGGATCGCATCGAGAGAGCTGGTGAGATGTTCCGCATGTGCGTACTAGGTGTTACGACGGAAGGAACATATCAGTATTCCGACATGTTTCTTGGTTATTGAACATCTATGCATAACCTTAACCACGGAATCTTGTCACTTGGATAGTGTCAGCCTTCAGTCCCTACCTTTTTCTTAAAAACAAACCAACTCTCCCTAAAATCTCTGTATAAGTCACCATTCAATCTCCTTAAGAGGTGTTTCTCCCAACCTGACGAATCTCCTGTCCGCAATCAACACCTATTATCAGAGGATGAGTACTTTCCCAAATGGGAAGTTTGAGCTCGGACCACCTTTTTTTAAGAATCAATCAATTCGAAAAAGAGAGTAGGAGGCAGTAGGGACTTTGTTCCAGTGCGGTTTTCAACACCCACATACCAGACGACGAAAACCTTCCAAATTAGGAAGTTCAACCTTTGACCAATTTTCGTCTGAAGAATTTGAATCATAAAAGTAAATTTAGAAGGGAAGAGGGGCCCGTATAGGAGTTGAGGGACTGCCCCAACGAGAATAAGATGATTTTACCAACACTGCCCCGAAACGGCTTTGCCGAATCCGATAAACCTCCTATCAGTATTCATCAGCAAGTCCGTGTGTACCGTAGATACAAACAGTCCCGGAATTAGCCCTAGATGAGAACTCTTGTTGCATCCACGGGAGAATCAGACAATTCTGCGAAAGAACTGTTGCAGAGAACGGGTTGATATCCTCTTGATCATCCCTGAGCAGAATTTTCTTGCCTAGCCGCCAATCGCGCAGCATCTCTGCCTCAACAGTGGCAATGGGCCATCCTGCAGCCTGAAGAATATCGTCAGTCCATCGTTGTTCCGGAACCGGAGCCCCATACTCACCGGATAGAATGCGAATCCGAGATATCGGAAGGAGACCATTCGCTATCGAAATCCTATTTTTAGCAATCTACCTTAAGAACGCCAGAATGAGGACGTGAGCGGGACCTCGACTACTGCTTGCTACATAGTTGCAGATATGATGTTGGGGGCTCGGTGAGCAAAGGCGGGTTGGCTGACAGGCCAGGCTCTGACGCCCAACTGGAGTAAAATCTCCGGTCAGGTTTTCGGGTTGATAAGTTGTGTAACATAAAAATCAGCGAACTCGGCGGTTATGTGTGTCACACTACACGGCAACGGTGTCAAGAGGTGCTGTGGTGAATGAGTCTGTAAGGACCAATTGACTGCATTCGGTTGAGGCTGATTGATAGTCTGCCTGGGGTTGTCCAGCATCTTCCTGAACGGGGTCAGAGAGGATCAGTCAATCTCAGCTAATTGAACTGAACGACGCAGAAAGATAGAGAAACATTAAATGGTTGTTTCTCGTTCGACGTTGTTCCGATTCAGTCTCTAATTACCGAGGAACACAGTGGCCTTGTTGACGGGTAATCCTCAGGCCGCACTTCCAGACCTACAGTAGTGCATGGGACAAGGTTTGAATTTTTTGGAGAGAGAGGAATTTCTGTGTCTCCATGCGGTAGGATCATAATTGGTTTAGGACACCCGAACTCTAAGGCATCTACTCTCATCGATGTATGAAGTCCCGTCCAGTGAGATATGTTTCAGAACTGCCGAATACAGTCACCAAGAAATTGGATACACCGGACCTTAATGCGGCTGATCATATCTAGCCGCAGTTCGTCTCCAGGATCGGTTTCCGAGTGGAAGGCGTTGCGGCTGTATCATGAGACTCTGTGCTGACTTTAAGTTATCCTGCAAAGCTTGACCATCAATCTGGCTGACCGGTGTAAAAATACGAGAGAAGCCCCGGTTGTTCCCCACTAGAAGGCTGTCACTTACCGAAACTGCCTGTTTTTTGCATCGTGAAGTAAAGCGGCTAAGCACTTCGCCGTTCTACACGTTCCTCTTCAACGAATCACTATTGAGTCCAGAATGGCGTTTCAGCGGCAAGGCGCAGGACAGTCCGGAAACGGTGCTACTAAGGACGGAGGAATGCGCATCGCGAGGGACATGTTCTTGAAAAACTTGATCTAGGGTCAAAAGTTGGGCCGGTCATGCATCAGCAGACTTCAAAACTATCCAATCTCTTTATCTGATGAAAATATGGGGACGGTTTCTCATATAGTGTTGATCGCAACGACCTAGATGTATTCCAGAATGATTCGGGAAAGATGGTTACCATCAGGCATCAACACTGATCTCCTGTCGCCTTTGCCGGGGCTGAACCTGAAGGTCGGGATAGGCGAGTCACCAGGCTGACAATCGCATGACATCTACGTGCTTAAGCTATTATACTATAGAACAGCCTTTTCAATACTCGCCGGATGTGGAAAGGAAGGGAAATTTTTCCTACTAGGCAACGATAACAGGGTGCTCAAAGTGACACCAGCCTGAGTTCAGTATTGGTCCAGTTAGAATGGATAGCCAGTGTATCAGAATGGACTGCGCCTCTCCACCACCAAAAGCTCATTCCAGTCGATGAGGTGGTTGTGCCTGAGGCTCGAAAGGTTCTCCAGACATCAGCGGTTCACTGGTGTTTTTGTGATCAACCAGCTGTGGCGCAGTTCGGCTGCGGTACAGTGGCCCAGCAGCTGACCAATCAGGAGCGCCCATTGTGGCAAGGGGGTCATGAACCTCGCATCCTTCGAGCGGTCAGGTTCACCACGAGGCATCTCTCAGCCTTGCATCGCCTTCAGGAAAACACCATGACGAAGATGCACTTAATCCCAATGGCGGCCCGCTCAAGGGAAGAAGAGGGATCGGCCATTCTTCTTGCATCTTTGCTGTCACCACCTCGTTGTTGCGCGCTGTTGCTGAATCATGGCAATCCAGCACAGGAAAACAACAAACATCTATTTGACTTACAAGGTCTTTCAACTCATTGAGCAGCTTCGTCGCCGTCTCAGACCACGCATTGTATTGGATTCTCCAAAACGGACCTTTCTTGGCTCCAACACTTGTCTTGGCTTGGAGAGAAAGGCGGTACTGTGCATTGAGAAGAGTGTTTCGCGAGTGAGCGGGTGTCGTGCGGAGAAGAAGCGATTGCAGCGTTCCGCCAGTGGAGTCCACAAAAGGCGAAAAAATGACAAACCATCTCTGAAACTCCAAACGCCTGGAAGCGATGTCTTTGCAAATCGAAACACTTCTGGGGAGGACGTGCAACAGTATGTTGATGAAAACACCCCTCGTTTCCCGTTTGGTTTCAAGAAATTTGGAATACTAAGACTCGACTAGTGTGCTGAAATCTGTCGATGAGAGCTTCAAACACTCGGATAACCCATTGAGTGCCGTTGCATCAGACGATAAGCTCTTTCTTAGTCGAAACACGGAACTGACCTTTGACAAATTCTCACTGGAAGAAGTCGTGGGTCAAATGGCGCTGGTCCATGATGCCGTCGACGTTCTCTATCGCGCCAGGTGCGAATACGACGACCAATGGCTGATCAGTCAAGGACAAGAGATTGGAATTAACATCGACGAGGCCTTTATAGCGAATTACGAGCACCTGCTTCTTCAACTGCTTGCCCAGCTAGTTGACGCGTTAACGCGTAAGGTCATTGAGGCTTTGATCTCTGGTGGGCAAGACAAGAAACAACGTAAACTGCTTAGCTGGTTTGCCGAGTACCCCAACAATTGTCATCCGCTTAGCACGACATGGCCATGGTCGATCAAACCCTCCCTTGCTGTACTGTGGGGAGTGTGTTGGATGTTTTTCTACCGCTCTCCTAGCAGAAACCCGCCAAGCCAGCGAAACGCATCGGAGAGGGATGGCAGCAATAACCAGAATGGCAACAGCAATCAGCAAAACGTTCGAATTCCCCATTATCAAATTCTCCAACAGATCCAATACCCACGATCACAGCCAACCGATTGTAAGTTCCATCTCGCCCCCCGTTTCGTTTCAGCCGTTCGGCAGCATACTCATGCGTATGGCAACGGGACAGACTATAACTTCGGAGTCCAAGAATTGCAGCCACTGCAACTTCAAGTGCAGCAGCATCCGCAACAACTCCACAGCGGAAACAACGTTACCGGCCATGGTGAAAACAGCACTGCCTCCGGGTGGGAGGGTCCCGCAAGCACTGGAACAGGCCATTTGTCACCAGTCGGTCACGTGGTTCTGGCGCAGCACCAGCACCAGCACCGTCGGCTGTCAGGGTATGCTCAGCCACAACCAAATCGTAACCCCGGTCCAAATACACCCAACCAGAGCCGCCAGGCAGGCGCAGCCTTCGCCAACGGGCAGCCGGATCGTCGACCAGGTATGTTGCTAACTGTCTCGTCTGTGCTCCACCCATTTCCACCCATTTCCCTTGTCCATCAACTCAGAGTGGTGGTGTCGGCCACCCATCCCAAATCCATCCCACACAAGGGCGCTCTGATGTGACTCAGACATGGCAAGGGCCTTTCAGTCGTCCAAGTTACTTGTCAGGTCTCCGGTCGGACGCCTCGGGACAGCATGTGGCCGCTCGCACTCTAGGCTCTGATGGCTGGCTGTATGCACGAAACATGGAACTAATCCCTAGGCAGGACAAATGGTCACGGCCCTTTCAGGCTCCACGGCGGGTCTTACCTCTCCGATTGCACTGCATTCAGGATATAATTACGCGTTGTCGTCCCACGCGTCGTCAACGCCAGCTGGTAGTGTTCACGCCTTTGGGCCTAATTTTTCGGGCTCCCC
>Ga0247768_1000988_pt1 | contig 10193 bp, 4 predicted proteins | sample UWRJL016104C6_FD_179944 | JGI IMG/M metagenome (GOLD analysis project Ga0247768, IMG submission 179944) | Plant litter microbial communities from Arlington Agricultural Research Station in Wisconsin, United States - UWRJ-L016-104C-6 | ecosystem: Environmental > Terrestrial > Plant litter >... | reverse complement strand
TGCACGCACGCCAGCGGGGAGTTCACGATGGAGGCCATGCACCAGTTCGCGCCGACACAGGGCCGGATGTCGCCGGTGCGGCCGGACTGGGCCTTGTTCGGCCACTCCGGGTCCGCGATGAGCGTGCGGGCCATGCCGACCATGTCGGCCTTGCCGCTCGCCACCGCCCATTCGCCGAGCTCGGGGGTGTTCATCCGGCCGACCACGACCACCGGGAGCTCCGGGACCGCGGCCTTGATCCGGCCGGTGTCCTCGATCTGGAACCCCGCCGCCTTCGGCGTGGCGCCGTAGATGTTCATCCGCTCGATGTAGGTGCCCTGGGTGACTGAGATGTAGTCCACCAGGCCGGTGTCGGCGATGGCCCTGGCGATCGCCGTCCAGTCCCCGTTGGTCAGCCCGCCCGGCACGTCACCGTCGTTGCCGTTGATGCGGACCCCGACGATCTTTTCACGCCCCGCCTCCTGACGGGTTCGCTCGATGATGTCGATGACCAGGCTGAGCCGCTTTTCGAAGCTGCCGCCGTACTTGTCGGTGCGGTGGTTGGTCGCCGGCGAAAGGAACTGCCCGAGCAGGTAACCGTGCGCCAGCCCGTGGACCTCGATGCCGTCGAGCTCACCTTCGACGGCGTACCGCGCGGCGAGCACGTAACCCTCGATCAGCTCGTCGATCTCTTCGAGCGTCAGGACATGCGGCATTTCGCGATAGACCGTGCAGGGCACCGAGGACGGCGCCCAGACCGGCAGCCGGTTGACCGTGCCGCTGGTCTCCCGGCCACGGTGCCACGGCTGGGCGAGCAGCAGGCAGCCGTGCTCGTGCACCGCGGTGGCCAGCTTCTTGTAGTTGGGGACGACCGCGCGGTCGAAGGCGAAGATCTTCCCCTTGTACGGCTGGGTGGTGGGATGGACCGCCATCGCCTCCATGGTGATGACCCCGACGCCGCCCCTGGCGCGCTCGGCGTAGTAGTGCACGTGCTCCTCGGTGAAGTTGTGGTCCTTCACCAGCTGCGTGCTGTGCGCGGTCATCCACACGCGGTTCTTGGCGGTCTTGGGCCCGATCCGCATCGGGCTGAACAGGTTCGGGTAATCGGTCATATCCGGGGAACGCCTCCTGGAGGTCACGCACGCTTGAGCGTGTGCACGAACAGCTCGCCGTTGGGGGTGTGCTGGTAGTTGGTGAAGCCACTGCGCACCGCGTGCACGAACTGCTTGTCGACCAGGTAGATGAACGGCGGGTCCTGGACGACCTGCTCGGCCGCGCTGGTGATCAGCTTGTCCCGGGCGGGGCCGGGGTCGGTGCTGCTGACCTGTTCGGTGAGGTCGTCGAGCTGGGTGTTCTTGTACCCGAAGGTGTTGAGCTGGCTGCGCGAGGAGTTGTAGAGGAACAGCGAGTAGAACGGGTCCGCGACGGCCGGCGGCTCGAGGTAGAGCAGCGACTGGAAGCTGCCGTCGTGGAAGATCGTGTTGATCTCGGTCGCGCTGGCGACGGTCTGGATGTTCGCGGTGATGCCGACCGCGGCGAGCTGGCTCTTGATCAGGATGGAGATCTGCTCGGCCTCCGGTCCGGGGCGGGCCGGGCTCATCGTCAGGGTGATCGTCGGGTTGGTGACCCCGGCCGAAGCGAGCAGCGACTTGGCCTTCACCGGGTCGAAGGTGTACGTCCCGGCGGCGCTGTGCGGGAAGTCGTAGGCCTGGCTCAGCCCGAACTGCGACGGCTTGTTGAAGCCCTTGAAGACCGCCTTGACGATGGCGTCACGGTCGATCGCCATCGAAACCGCTTGCCGCACTTCGGGTTTGCCGAGGTTCGGGTCCTTCGCGTTGAGCACGAACGGGATGCGGTCGGCGGAGGCGCAGGTCTGCACCTCGACGCCCGGCGCGGTCTTCAGGCTGGCGTACTGGTCGTACTGCAGCCCGGCGGCGTACGAGGCGTTGCCGGTCTTGAGCAGCTGCGCGCGGCTCGAAGCGTCCGGCACGGACAGGAAGATGAGCTTCTGGACCTCACCGCGCGGGCCCCAGTAGTTCGGGTTGCGGGACAGCGTGAGCCGGTTGCCGGAGTCGAAGTCGGCGGGGGTCTGCATCCACGGGCCGAAGTTGGCGCTCGTGGTGGCGAGGAACTTCTTGCCCCACGGGTCCTCCGCGGTGACGTGCTTCTTCACTTCGACGCTGTCGAGGATCCGGAACTGGGCCCAGGTGAGGATCGCGGTGTCCATCGCGGACGCGGCGTCGACGTGGATCTCCAGGGTGGAGTCGTCGACCACCTTGATCGGGTCCTTCGCGTAGTGGGCCACCGAAAACATCAGGGTGTTCGGGGTGCCCACCTTCAGCGCGATAAGGCGGTCGAAGGTCCACTTCACGTCATTGGCGGTCAGGACATTTCCAGCCGAGCTCTTTGCCGGGCGGAGTTTCACGGTAATCGTTTTTCCATCGGCGCCGCGGGTCTGCGATTCCGCCAATTCACCGCGGAGCTGGCCGACGTTCGCGAGCGTGTCGCAGCCCTGGTTCGGCAGTTTTTCGGTGTCCCACTGGAAAAGTGAGCTGCCTTCCTCGAAACCGATGTTGCGCGACGGGTCACCCTGGTAGTCGGCGGGGTCGAGGCTCGTGGGCAATCCCGTGAGCGCGTAAGTGAAGGTCGAGGTGTCGGTCGTCGCGCCGGAGCTGCCCGACGCACCACCGCCGCCGCAGGCCGTCGCCCCGAGCAGTGCGGTCAGTACGAGCGCACCGATCCGGACTGAGGTCTTCGGCGTGAACCGGGGCTTTCTGGCTCTTACGAATGGAGAGGTTTCGATCATCACGCGATCCTCTGTTTGTTCCGCCTGGCGGGAAACACTTGATCTGTTGTTCCGAATACTCATATTCTCTTCAGATGATGTCAAGGGTCACGTTGGACGAAACAAACTCGTAATCAACTTTGAACACCCCTCAACACCTGCGAAAACGTCGGTCCACTTGCGACAACACGCGGATCGTGCGCAGGTCGTCACCGAACGGAAGGAGGAGAACGAGTGAATTCCGAAGCGAACCTTCTGGAGCCGGTGACGGCCGGGCGGCTACGGCTGCGAAACCGCGTGGTGATGCCGGCGCACACGACGAACTTCGCGGTCGACGGCGGGTTTTCCCCGCGGCACCTGGCCTACCACCGGGAGCGGGCCGCGGGCGGCGTCGGCCTGATCATCACCGAGGGGATGCGGGTGCATCCGTCGAGCCTGGGGCGCGGCAACACCGTTTCGGCCTTCGACGACGAGATCGTCGAAACGCTCGGCGAACTGGTGCGCACCGTGCACGCCGAGGGCGCGAAACTCGCCGCGCAACTCCTCCACGTGGGGCGGCAGGCCGGTGGCCACAACGTGCTCACCGCGCCCTGGGGTGCTTCGGCTATCCCGTGGACCGGAACAGCGGCCATCCCGCACGTGATGACCACGGCCGAAATCCGTGAGGTGGTCACCAACTTCGGCGCGGCCGCGGCGAGGGCCGACACGGCCGGAGCCGACGCGATCGAGGTCCATCTCGGACACGGTCACCTGCTCCAGCAGTTCCTGTCACCGGCGAGCAACCACCGCACCGACGGCTACGGCGGTGACCTGACCGGCCGCCTGCGCTTCGCCCGCGAGGCAATCGAGGCCGTCCTCGAAGCCGCCCCGACCACACCGATCATCCTGCGGATCAGCGGCGACGAATTCCTCCCCGGCGGCCTCGACCTGCCGCGGATGCTCGAAGTCGTCGGACTGCTGGTCGCCGACTATCCGGTGGATCTGTTGCATGTAAGCCATTCCGCGTACGTCGGAACGTCCACGGTGGCCACTCAGATCGCCGACATGAGCTTCCCCGTCCTGCCGTTCCGGCACCTGCCGCGGGCGTTCAAGAAGGCGTTCCCCGACTTGCCGGTGCTGGCCGTCTGCCGCGTCGACAACCTGGACAACGCGCAGCAGCTGATCGACGACGGTGACGCCGATCTGGTCGCCCTGGCCAGGGCCCACATCGCCTCCCCCAAACTGGTCCGCCGCCGCCTCGAAATCTCGGGCCCGCCCGCGCGAGACTGCATCGCCTGCAACCAGGGTTGCGCGGGGCGCCTCGAACTCGGCCTGCCGATCAGCTGCGTGGTCAACCCCGAAGCGGGCCTGGAACGGGAATGGGCCGCTCTGCGCACAACGGCGTCGGCAGGGCCGCGACGTCGTGTGCTGGTGGTCGGCGGCGGCCCGGCCGGTCTCGAAGCCGCGACGTCGGCCGCCTCGATCGGCCACGACGTCACGCTGGTGGAAGCCGCCACAACACTGGGCGGTGCGCTCGGCCTGGCCGCGCGCCTCCGGTCCGGCTTCACGATGATGATCGACCAGCTCGCCGAGTCGGCCCGGTATCACGGCGTCGACGTACGGCTCGGTGTCCGCGCCGACGAGTCGCTGCTCGCGGGGAACTGGGACCACATCGTGCTCGCCACCGGCGGCACACCGGCACGCGGCGACTCCGACGACCTGTTCCCCACGGTGGCTCTCGCCCGCGCCATCGACGACCCCGCCGCGGTGGGCGACCATGTCGTGGTGGTCGACGAAGAAGGCGGCACCACCGCGCTGGCCCTCGCCGATCACCTGCTGCACCACGGCGGGCGGGTCACCCTGGTCTCCGCGCAGCCCGCGCTGGCCTGGCGGGTACCCGTCTACACCAAACCCGCCCTGCTGGACCGCCTGCGCGGCCGCCCGTTCGCCGCGGCCCTCTTGCGCGCGCCCACCGGCATGCGCGGGCACGACCTCGTCTGTCTCGACCCGATGTCCGGAAACGAGCACCCGGTGGAAAACGTCTCCGCGCTGGTCTTCGTCCGGCCCCCGGAACCTCGGCGGGAATTGGCCGATTTACTCAGCGGAACAGGCGATTCCGCCCCCTTCACCGTCGCCGGTGACGCATACTCCCCACGGACCGCACTGGAAGCCGCCTTCGAAGGTCGGCTCGCCGGCCTGGCCGCGGCGGGCACCCCACCGGTCGAAGCCGCGGCTTCGGCGCTGCGAGGCAAGTTGTGAACGACGTGGACCGCCAAGGTCCCCCACCGGAAGGACCACCATGCAGTCGGTAGACAGAGTCGCCGCCGTACTGATGGCATTCACCAGCGGCCCGTCCGAACTGGGGGTCACCGACATCGCCCAGCGGCTGGACCTGCCCAAAAGCGCCGTGCACCGCATCCTGGAGTCACTCACCGAATCCGGCCTGACCAGCAAGGAACGCGAACGCGGCAAATACCGCCTCGGCCCCCGCGCGACGGAACTGAGCCTCGCCGTCCTCGGCACCGTCGATGTCCGCTCGCTGGCCCTGCCGGTCATGGAGGAGCTTCGCGACAAGACCGGTGAAACCGTCACGCTGACCTTCGCCATCGCCCTCCAGCGCATCTACGTCGCCCAAGTCGAAAGCCGCCAAGACGTCCGCATGACCGTCGAAGTCGGCCGCCGCGCCCCGCTCTACGCGGGCGCCTCCGGCCGGGCCATCCTGATGACCTTCTCGATGGAAGATCTCGACAAATTCCTGAACCAGGTCGAACTGAAACCCCTCACCGACAACACCGTCCAAGACCGCGCCGAACTGAAACGACTCCTCGCCGAAGACGCCGCCCGCGGCCACACCGTCAGCCTCGGCGAACGCGACCCCTACGCCGCCGCCGTCGCCGCCCCCCTCATGACCAAAGGCGCCCGTGCCTTCGGCAGCATCAGCGTCTGCGGCCCCCTCGTCCGTCTGAACGAAGAATCCCTGGAGCGCCACGGCGACGCCGTCGCCCGAGCCGCCGCCAAAATCTCCCACATCCTCGGCGGCCACTAAACCTCGCGTGGCGCCGCTCGGCGACGGCGCGCTACGCCAGGACTCGGCGTTCACCCTGGCCGCCCCCTTGTGAGCGTTGCGGCCGGTTCTAACCGGCCGCAACGCTCACAAGGCATTGGTGCTGAACGGGGTCACGAGTCTTTGGCAGTGGTTAGGCGGCGGTTCGGTGGTGTGCGACATTCCGGATGGGCTTCTGTTCCGGATCCATCCACCGGGGCGGGACGAACTCGGGTAGCCCACCACTCATTCGGACCACCCAGTCGGTGTGGTGGATCTCGCGATGGTGGCGATCGCAGAGCAGCACGAGATTATCAAGATCGGTAAGACCCCCATCTGCCCAAAAGACAATGAGATGGGGGCGGCAGTACTTCGCGGGGTGCGTACAACCCGGGCGAGCGCAGCCACAGTCACGGTGAGCGAGAGCGTGGCGCTGGGCCCTGGTGGCCAGACGCTCTTACTCGGCCCATATCGAGCACCTCACTGGTACTACCAAGAACCACGGGGATGATTTTGACGTCGCAGCACCACCTGCGCAGGCGGCTCATGCTGGTCGGCCCGATGCCCTCGATCTTCCCGACACCAGCCCGGCGCTGCAGGTCAGACAGTTTGACGGTGACCATCGCGACCCCGTTGTCCCCACCAGCAGCGGGCAGATCAGGAGCGCGGGCCGCGAGATCGACCACATCGGCGAACGCATCCCCCTGCCGCTCCTCCAGCGAGCGGGGATCGTCAGCGGACTCCGGCCCACTCATGGGTTCAATCATGCCTTTGAGACGAGCACCGGTATCAGAATCGACAATGCCGCTCAGGTGCATCTGGCCGTGGTTGTCGAACCGGAACTTCAACCGCCGCACCGGATTCGCCTGATCCCGATCATCATCTTTCGGTTTCTTGTCCTCGATCCGCCAATGCGCCAACAACTGGAGCCCGGCTTTACGGACCGAGAACGGCACGGCATGACGGGCGAGGGTGACCAAGATTTCTTCCGACTCCGCCAAGTCGTCGGGACTCACCGTGCCGGGAGCGTCGGAGAAGATGTTGTGAATGACCTCGACATGCTCGGGGGTCAATTCACCGGCGGCCAAAGCGGCGGCCGCGTGAGGCAACGCAGCCGGTTGCGGAAGACCGGTAGAAGAAACCCAGGGAATTAGCGCGAGGGCGTGGCACAGGCGGGTTTTCGCGTCGTGGGTGGAGATGTTGAACGTCGCGGTCGCCCACGTGATCGTATTGCGGTAGCCCAGTTCGCCCGCCAGTCCTCGGTGCTCGACTTCAGCGAACAGTTCGAGGACCCGGTGGTAGTCGCGGCACCAGGTTTGGTGCGCGGCAAGGGATGCCGCGGTCAACCCAGCGGTGCTGAGCTGGCCGGGAGGCAGAATCGTGTCGGTGTCCACGCCCTCAACACTACTAGAACACGCGTTCGATTCAAGCCCTCGACCGCGAATAACACCATCGAGGGAATTCCCCCTCGAAAAAGGTGGCTGGAGGTTTCCGATCCGGGTGGGTGTTTCCGCTGCCGCACACCCCGAAAACCTAGTGCGTGGAGCGGAAACATCCATCCGGCGCAGTCGGAAACCCGACCAAAAACAACGTGAAACCGCCCGGAGTGCGTGCGAAAACACAACGCACCCCGGGCGGTAACCTCACTTCAAATCACCCAAGACCAAAGGCGAACACGTGCAACTGCCCCTGATCCACGGCCACCGGCAAGGTAACACCGGAAACCGTCTTACCAGCCTGCAAAGCAGCAGACGCGGAGAACAGATACGTCTTCACGTCCTGCCGGGCCCCACCGGACGAGCTGTTCCGATATGCAGTAGTAGCAACAGCAGTGTTCCCAAACGCGGGCGGGAACGAACTGGCGCCCAACGTCCAGTCACTCAGTCCCATTTGGACACTCTGCGAGCTGCCATCCGTGTAGTGCACGACAAACGCACCCTGCGACCCAGGATCCGCATTGGTGGCACTGCCCAGGATCCCGATCTTCGCCGCACCCGCCGCACCGGTCAGCGGAATCGTCTGCCCACCGGCTTCGATGTTGTCCGGCTGCCCCACCGGAATGTCGGGCCACTGGTAGCTCAGGCCATCCGCCGTCACAGTCGAGCCCTGCGTGATACCGGCCTTGGCAAGCTCGTTGGCCGAATATGCCCAGCCGTCACCGTCGTAGTTGGCCCCGGACGCCGTGCCGTCGGTGCTGAGTCCGGCGTCGTTGTAGAACGGCCACAGCGAACCCGGCTTGGCGACGTCCACCTCCACCAGCGTGTCCGGCAGCGCGACACCGGTCGACGACTTCAGTTTGAAGGTCACCAGGTAGCGACCCTCCGCCGCCGGTGCGCTGACGGCGACGGTCTGCTTGCCGTCGCCTCCGGCGGGCACCGACACGGTTCCGCTGGACGGGCCCGCGGTGACACCGTTCGCGCCGGTAGCCGTCCACGACACGGTCTGCGCCGCGCTCGACAGGCTGCGCACGCCGAGGTCGATCGACGTGCTCGCGCCGGGCGCCACGATGACCTGACCGCCCGGGTCGGTGTAACCCAGTGCGGGCACCAAGTTCGTGGTGTCCGACGGCGGCGCGTCGGCGGGCTTGCTCGCCCAGTTGACGTTCGGCGTGGTGCCGAGCACGTAGTCGAGCTGGCCGCCGCCGGTGATGTCACCCGTCGGCAGGTAGGCGTGCGACCACGGCTTGCCGTTGGCGTTCAGGCTCTGCACGTACGGCGCGTTCGGCGCCGCCTGCGGTGCGTTGATGGTGAGCGTCTTGTTGCCCGCCAAGTGAAGCTGGGTCTTCGGGAAGACCGGGCTGCCCAGCGCGAGGTCGGCGGTGCCCGGGGTCTCCGGGAACATGCCGAGGGCGGAGAAGACGTACCAGGCGCTCATCGCGCCGAGGTCGTCGTTGCCGAAGAAACCGTTGGGAGCGTTGGTCCACAGCTGCTGCTGGACCTGCCGCACCGCCGCCTGCGTCTTGTAGGGCGCGCCGACATAGTCGTATTCCCAAGGGATTTCGATGCTCGGCTCGTTGGACAGGTCCGCGTTGGCCGCGGTCGGGTGGGCGATGTTGGCCATCAGCCCGTCCAGCCGCTGTTCCCACGCCTTGTCACCGCCGGCCGCGGTGGCGAGGCCGTGGATGTCGAACGGGACCATCGGGGTGTACTGGTAGGAGTTGGCCTCGACAAAACCGTTACTGCTGCTCGGGGTGAAGCCGGGCTCGAACTGGCCGTTGGCGTACTTCGGCTGCATGAAGCCGCTGCCCGGGTTGAACACGTTCACCCAGTTCTGCGCGCGGGCCGCGAGCGCGGCGGCGTCGGTCTTGTCCCCGAGCGCCGCGGCGAACGTCGACAGCGCGTGGTCCGCGGTGTCGTATTCGAGCTGGGTCGAGACCGGGCCGTAGAAGTTGCAGCAGCCGTAGGTGCCGTCCATCGGCAGGTAGCCCTGCTTCTGGTAGGTGTCCGAACCGGGACGGATGTTGTTGGTCTGGTTCGCTTCGGCGAGCATGGCCTGCAACGCGTGCTTCGTGTCGAAGTCGCGTGCCCCGAACGCGTAGGCGTCGGCGATGATCGGGTCGGCCGGATCGCCGACCATCACGTAGCTTTCCCCGTTGTTCAACGCCCACTTCGGCAGCATGCCGGTCTGGTCGTACTGGTTGAGCATCGACCTGATCGAGTCGCTGGTCTGCTGGGGCGCGACGATCGCGGACAGCTGGACCTGCGAGCGGTAGATGTCCCAGCCCGAGTAGTTGGCGTACTCGGCGTGCCCCTTCGCGGCGTGGTGGACCTGGTTGTCGAAGCCCATGTATTCGCCGTTGGTGTCGCTGAAGACGTTGGGGTGCAACAGCGAGTGGTACAGCGCGGTGTAGAAGACCGTCTGCTGGTCGGCGGTGCCGCCGCCCACCTGGACGCGGTTGAGCATCGTCTTCCACGAGTCGTGCGCGGCCGCCTTCGTCTTGGCGAAGTTCCAGCCGGGGTTCTCCGCGGTGCGGTTGGCCACCGCGTTGTCGGTGCTCACGTAGGAGAGCCCGACCTTGGCCTGCACGGTCGGGGTCTTGGTGGTGTCGAAGGTGACGTAGGCACCGTCCGCGCCGGACACGGGCGGCGAAACCTGCGGGCTCTTCTTCGACGCCGTGCCCTGCGGGGTGACACCGTGGTACGACGGCTCCTGCGTAGTGGTCCTGCCCGCGCGCGACTTCGTGCCCGCGCCGGCCGTGCCGCCGGGGACAGCCGCGTCGTTCAGCTCCTTGGCGCCCGCGCTGACCTGCGAGTTCTGCCAGGTCCCCTGCGCGGTGAACGGCTGGTCGAACTGCATGTCGAAGTAGACGGTGTACTTGTCGGTGGCGCCGCAGAAGTTGCCGCTGGTGACCCAGCCGGCGATCTCCTTGTTGTTGATCACCTGGAAGTGGGTGGAATCCGTGCCCGC